>ENA-OWPA01000193-OWPA01000193.1-bioreactor-metagenome-genome-assembly--contig:-NODE-193-length-109570-cov-5.455390_pt1 | contig 109570 bp, 77 predicted proteins | sample MGYA00238139_ERZ651803 | MGnify/ENA primary metagenome ERZ651803 (study PRJEB26909, sample SAMN07631231) | bioreactor metagenome | isolation source: Switchgrass digestor | place: USA: Dartmouth... | reverse complement strand
ATTCAAAAGCCTTTTGGCTCTGTTACTTACTAGCTTCTATAAGCACGTAACTCAAATTCATTTTCGAGTTCCCTTTGTCTTTACACTGTTTACTTTTCAAAGTCCAATTTTTTCGCCGCCTCACCGAAGCGGCTTGATTATCATACCTCGCTGTCCCGCTTTTGTCAACACTTTTTTTCTTTGAACTTTTTACCGGTTTTGTCATCCCGGTTCAAGTCCGCTGTGTTGCCCGCCGCAGCGACAGCTTTTATATATTACCACCATTACGTTAACTATTACAACCTATAACATCTTTGAATTATGAGCGTTTTATCAATTTACGTGCCGCCAACTTCGTTTTACTTCATTATCTAACCGTATAATGCTTTTTGCTTTACTGCCATATCAATCTGGCACTTTACCACTGGAATTCTTCTGAAGCTCATTTACCAGTTGCTGATACGCTTTAACCTCATTTCTCAATTCCTCAATAACCATATCCTTGATCCTTATAATCTCCAGCAGTTCATCTCTATCCATATCCTTTAATTCCTTCATAAGTTAATGTACCCCCTTAATAATCTTTTGACAGCGGCTAAGGCCATTTTCTTTTAGTTACCTTATGACTCGGTCGGTTGTTCATTAGGAAACTATTTTGCTATGGAAAACTGCCTCACTTTATAGGCGTTTCAGTGCAGCTGGACATATGCTTACCGCTCCGAATGCGGGATAGATATCCTTACCTATAAAGATAATGAACCTTTATAGCCGCACAATGCTTCCATATTATAAATAATACACCTACAGTATAAGAATCTCAATCAATAAACAACAAAGAATATGCACCGGTAGAAATATCTTTACATATGAAACAAAAGCTAATTTATGTTTCGATATATGGTGGAGTCAAATTAGAAAAAGGTGAAAAGCCTGACCCCTATACTGGAGTTTCTATTTTATCAGCCGGGGATTGGCAGTCGGCAGCTGAAGCTTTTATAAATCTATATTTTTTAGTTAAGCCTCTCTGATAATATTCAATTGTTCAGTCAAGTATCTCCGTTTATATTCCTGTCAGTCTTTCATTCTGATGGTATGATATCTGCAGATGCCAATCCCAAGCTGCCTGAATACATTAGCTTTTTGTCTAGCCCATTATGACCTCAACTTGATGCTCCAGGCCGTCGTCTGTCAAAGGCAATACTGCTTCTTCCAGTTTTTTGCCGTCCAATGACACGGATTTTACTCCTTTATTTACAGCTTCAGGGTTTTTTATAGTTATTTCATACACCGCTGTACCGAATCTATATTTTATGCTGTATTCCTTCCATGTTGACGGAATACATGGATTAAACAATATTTTGTTTTCCTCTTTCCTGATTCCCAGTATATGCTCCAGTCCGACCCTGTACATCCATCCGGCGGCACCGGTATACCAGGTCCATCCGCCTCTTCCTACGTTGGGATGCACCGCATAGACATCTGCAGCCATTACATAGGGCTCTACCCTGTAGCGAGACGATTCCATAGGAGTTCTGGCGTGGTTTATTGGGTTTATCATGTGATACAGATTTCCTGCAGTGTCCCCTTCTCCCAACTTCGCAAAAGCCATGACGGTCCAAACCGCAGCATGGGTATACTGTCCTCCGTTCTCCCGCACTCCCGGTACATAACCTTTTATATAACCCGGCTGCAGCTCGCTGCTGTCAAAAGGCGGTGTCAATAGCTTGATTATGCCTACTTCCCGGTCAACGAGGTAATTCTCCACGGCATGCATAGCTTCATCCACCCGGCTTTGCTTGCCGGCGCCTGATATGGCAGACCAAGACTGGGATAAGGAGTCTATTCTACATTCGGCGTTTTGTGCCGAACCTAGAGGAGTGCCATCATCAAAGTATGCTCTTCTGTACCAGCTTCCATCCCAAGCATTGTTTTCAATAGCATCAACTATATCCTGTGCTGCTTTCCTATACCGTTCAGCTCTTTCCTTATCTCCCCTCCTCATACATATCGGAATGAAATTGTTCAGTATCGTATAAAGGAACCAACCAAGCCATACGCTTTCGCCTTTTCCCTTATTGCCTACGGTGTTCATTCCATCATTCCAGTCACCGCATCCTATAAGGGGTATGCCATGAGGTCCGAACTTTAATCCATTCTCTATAGCTCTGATGCAGTGCTCATAAATATTTGATTTTTGCGCTGAAATACGTGGTATGTTATATCTTTCATCTTCGTCTTCCGCCAGCGGCTCATCCTCCAGATATCCAGCAACTTCATCCAGTATATTCCAATCCCCGGTATTCCTTATATAATCGATAGTCACATAAGGAAGCCATAAATAGTCGTCGGAATAACGGGTCCTTATGCCTTTGTCCGCTCCGGGATGCCACCAGTGCTGCACATCTCCCTCCAGGAACTGATGGGAGGCGTGAAGAAGTATCTGCTCTCTTGTGAGCTCCGGCCAGGTGTATACTACAGCCATAACATCCTGCAATTGATCCCTGTATCCGTACGCTCCACCGGACTGATAAAAGGCAGACCGTGCCCAGAGGCGGCATGCCACCACCTGGTATTGCAGCCATCCGTTTAGCATGATGTCTATGGAGTCATCCGGCGTTTTGACCTGTATGGCTCCCAATTTATTCAGCCAGTAACTTTTAACCTTGTTCAGGGCATCTTCCGCAGTCTCCGGATTCTTGTATTTTGACGCTACCTGAAGCGCTTCTTCCATGCTGGCTGCCTGTCCCAGCAGAAAGACAATCGTCCTCTCCTGACCCGGTTCAAGACTGGCCTTTACCTGAACTGCCCCACAAGGGTCCAGGCCCGCTCCTACTTTGCCGGAAAGCTCTGTCCTTCTTAAAGCCTCAGGATTTCTAAGGCTTCCCCTCAGGCCAATAAATTCCGTACGGTCCCCGGTGATGGAACGGACCTGCTCCGATACGTCCATAAAAGCAATTCTATCAGGAAAATCCGGATTAAAAGTATTGGTTAATAGCATCATACCGGATTCCTTGTGAATTCCTGTTGTTATATACTGGGCAGTAGTATTCTCGTTGACTCCCAGCACAGGTCTTATATAATAAGTAACACTCAAGTTTTTCACGGCATCGGTGGTATTTTTCAATCGCACCATGCATATCTTTACTGGATCGTTCACCGGAACAAACTCCGTCAGGCTCTGCTCCAAGCCATTGCAGCTGTGTTCAAAAACAGAATATCCCCATCCATGGCGTATGATATAATCACCGGCTTCCCTAATGGGCATTGGGGTTATGCTCCAGTATCTGCCCGTATTTTCATCCCTTACATAGAATATTTCTCCCGGAATGTCAGAAACGGGATCGTTCGACCAGGGAGTAAGCTTGTTTTCACGGCTGTTCTCCGACCAGGTATATCCTCCTCCCGACTCCGACACTATAAAGCCAAACTTATTATTGGATATTACATTTATCCATGGAGCATAGGTGTGGACCCCATCGCGCAAATATATCACATACTCCCGTCCGTCGCTGCCAAAGCCTCCGATGCCATTAAAATATTTAAGGCTGGAAGTATCAAAATCCTGATGTTGAACGGTTTCCTCCGATGAATCGATGCTTTCTTCCTGCACTTCATTTATGTCCAAAAGAGGCACAACAGGCTTTTCCAAATCCGTTTTCAATTCTTCCCTGATTGAAGCTGCACTACCCCTCAATACTATCCTCGCGACGGTGTAGAGCAATACAATATCCTTTTCTTCCATCGTATTGGCATCCAGGATGAATACTCCTCCCTTTGCCCCGATCATATCCCGAGCGTGGCTATAGGAAATGGCATCCCTGACTGCATTATACAGGGGCTGCACATAACTGGATTCATCCTGCAAAAGTATTACCAGATCCACAAGCAAGCCCTTTAATCTCCAATACTCATGGGCTTTGAGAATACGGGCCACCATATCGGTTTCCTCCGTATCCTTTAATGTGATGAGGATTATCGGAACATCTCCGGATATTCCAAATTTCCATAATCCCGGCTGCCCTTCCCTGTTCTTTTCAATAGCCCAAGCCCATTTTCTCCTGACCGGGCCTGGCAGCAATATCAGTGGTATCATTTCCAGATACAGCCGCACTTCTTCAGCCTTAAAGCCCAGATATCTCAATTCAATCTGGCTTCGATTCCATGCCAGTTCGAAAGCACGGTCCACCACTTTTGGGTCGCTGTACTTTTCAGCAATCTCAAGCAGTTGCTCCTTTTTGTCCCCGACAGCCGTAATATATGAAAGCCTCACGCTTTGCCCCGGCTGCACGGTCACCCTCTTTCGCAGGCTCATGATAGGGTCAAGCACGGACCCTGCGGTATCGCTGAGCGGTTGATCCACTCCCATAGCAACAGGGTTTGAAATATCCCTGTTTCTTCCGATAAATTTGCTGCGATCCGTCTCATACTGAAGATTGCCAACTGCCTCTCCTTCAACAGTGACGCAGTGCATGGCCATTATAGGCTTCTGGCTTGCACTTCTAGGCCTTCTATATGCCAAGAGGCAATTGTGTTCAGCGACAAACTCAGTTGTAACAAAAAGGTTGCTGAAAGCCGGATGGGCAGCATCCGCATCAGCCGGGGTGAGAACTACCTCAAAATAGCTGGTCACCTCCAATATCCTGTTGTGCTGGCTGTGGTTAGTCAAGGTAACCCTTCTTATTTCGGCATTCTCTTCGGTTGAAACAATTATATCCGTCCGGGTTTCTATATTTCCGTCCTTTCTTCTAAAAACCGCTTTATCCGGGTAAAAGGTAACATGGTACTCCTCCGGAACGACATTAAAAGGCTCATAGGTAGTTGACCATGCGGTATTTGAATTTATGTTCTGAACAAAGACAAATGTACCCGATGCGGCCCCCCGGATATTTCCCTTCCATCTTGACACGGCAATATCCCCTATTTTGCTGTATCCCGATCCTCCATCGGTGACCATGACGGAATAGCTCCCGTTGGACATAATATGCATTTGCGGAAGTTCGCCCTCCGGTATGCCGAACTTTCTTATCACCTCTTTTTCTTCCTGCACTATCTTCTTGACCGGAATAAGCTTCTCCTTGAATTCTTTCGTTATTAAAGCTTTCTCCGGCATCCTTTCCTGCAGGAGCAGCTCAGCAGATCTCATCACAGGATTGCTGTGGAATCTCTCCTGTATGATATTATCGTTCAGATAGTTGTCAAGAGCCAGCAGGCTCATCCCAAGATGATGCACCATAAAGCTCCTTACAACTGCGCATTTTTCACCATGCCGCAGGCGGGATGGCGTATAATCTATCGCTTCGTACAGCCCGTAAGGCCCATCCATGCCTTCCTTAATCAGTTCCCGGATATTCTTAATGACCCCGACAGGGTCGATATTGAGGGCCAGCAGGGTTGCATAAGGCGCTACGACCATATCGTTTACAAGACCGCGTTTCAGGCCGAGTTCCGGTACTCCAAAAGCCTTGTACTGGTAATTCAGCTTCATGTCGAAAGAATAATAGGCCGACTCCGATGTTCCCCATGGAATTCCCCTGCTCATACCATACTTCTTCTGGGCTTTTACAGCAAAGTTGTATGTTTCGTCCAGCAGAGTGTTTTCATAATTTTTCATCACCAGGAAAGGCATAAAGTACTCAAACATTGTACCAGTCCAGGAAACCAATCCCTTATATCCGTCTACCATAGTAAGCCTTCTGCCCAGCCTGAACCAATGCTTTTTATCCACCTCGCCCCGGGCAACGGCAATATAACTTGCCTGCCTTGCTTCCGAAGCAAATAGGTCATAATACGCTTTTGTCAGCCTGTTTTCTTCTATATTGTAGCCAATGGAAAAGAGCTGCTTTTTATGATCAAATAGCGGTCCAAATTTAGTAGCCTCTGCCAGCTCCGATACTCTACGTATCATATCATTAATATCATTTATCGTTCTAAAAACACTTTCTTTTCCGTATTCTAACAGCTGTATAGCCTTGCCGCTTTTTTCCCCTACCTCAGCCTTCTGTTCTACGCTATCAGCCGCTGACCCTCTCCTTTCGCCAACTGCGCCTGAGCCCTTCTCCAGGAGCTTCTTATGCATTTCCTCATATGCCTTCTGCAAGCCTGTGAGGGACAGATTGTCAGAATTTCTTCCATCGGCACTACCAGTATTAAGTTCAAGATTCACGAGTTCCTCTTCCTCAAGCTCCAGCAGAGGGAAAAGCTCTGTCATGTCGGCCTGGAAGGATTTCAGCATGGCAAGGAGCTTTTTACCCCATACGGTTTTTTTGACTTTATATCGACTGATATCATTTCCCGACAGATCATACAGCAATTTATCCACCAGGGACTTCAATTCCCTGATGCTAAAATTATGGTTCATGATGAGCTTATCCAGCATTTCTACATCAATTCCCATACCTGTTTCCTTGTTCTCCTCATTAAACAGTACCACAGTGTCTCTAATGCCCAAAAGAGTCTCCTTACCGAATAAGTTCCGGCTTAAGAGATCCTTCAATCCTTCTGCCAGTACAATAAGATATCCGACAAAGTTTCCGCTGTCCACGGTAGAAACATATGCCGGCCTTAGCACATCAAGAGTTAAAGTATCATACCAGTTATAAAGGTGCCCTTGCCACTTGTCCAGCTTTTCAATGACCGAAACGCAATCATCCAGCCTTTTCAGCATTTCTTTAAGGCCAATATACCCTAAATCCCATGCGCATAAAGTTGACGCAAGCATCAGCCCTATATTTGTCGGTGATGTCCTGTGCGCCACTCCGTTCGGAGGATCCTCCTGGTAATTGTCCGGTGGCAGATAGTTGTTTTCGGCATTCACCATATCCTCAAAATATCTCCAGGTCTTCCGGGCGATCCGCCTGAGCTCCATGATATCCTGCCTGTCAAGCTTTGCAATTCCTTTTTCCTGTTTCAAACTTATCATGTAAGCCGTATAGGGAGCTGTTCCCCACAGGACGAGCAAAATCGCAGAAATCAATACCGCCTCCGATGAAAGCATGAATGCCAGGATAAATACTGCAATCCCTGCAAGGGGTGATATACACATTCTTCTCCAATAGCTGCCGAGGTCATTTTTAAGGGAAGCCTCCATATCTGCAGCTGTCACCCATTCCAGCATGTTCTTTCTCGTAAAAAGCACTCTTATTATTGTCCTCGATATAGCATCGCACATAAGATAAGCTTGATAAGCTATAAATACTATCTGCAGCACTGATTGATAAAGGCTGGCTCTAAATCCCCGTATTACAGTGGAATCTCCGCTTCCCGTGCTGCCCTGGTATCCGCCGGCAAACAGCCTTCCTATCAAATACATGATAGTGGGAAAAACTGCAGTAATTAAAGCCAAGCCAACCCACACAAGGCTATTGCCCGGAAAAATTGAAACTCCGAGGATGATGAGAAGAAACAATGAAGGATTAATAAGGCTTCTTCTCATGTTATCCAATATCTTCCACTTGGATATAAGAGAAAGAGGGTTTTTCCTCCTGTTGCCGTGCCTGTCCTTTACTTTTGACCCAAGCCACGGCAAAAGCTGCCAGTCTCCCCGTACCCAGCGGTGAAGTCTCATGGAAGAAGAATTGTATCTTGCAGGATATCCATCCACCAGGGAGATGTCTGACACCAATCCTGCCCTTATATAAGAGCCTTCCAGCAGGTCATGGCTCAGAACGGCATTTTCCGGTATTGCATCTTTTAGAATACCCTGGAAAACATCCAGCTCATATATACCTTTGCCGGTGAATATACCTTCTCGGAAAAGGTCCTGATATACATCGGATACAGCAGTGGTATATGGGTCGATGCCTCCCTGTCCTGCAAATATTTTTGAATACATTGTGCTGTTTGCGCTTGTTATGTTGATATCAATCCTCGGTTGCAGCAGGCCATAGCCTTCCACGACAACTCCTGTTTCCTTGTCCACTATTGCCCGGTTCATAGGATGGGCAATAGCTCCTATGAGTTTTTTCGCACTGCCTATAGGCATCAAGGTGTCTGCGTCAAGGGTGATCACATATTTCACATGAGGTATTTCTTTCACATCACAGCTCATAATGCTGTAGCTGGTTTTCTCTGAGCCTCTCAGCAGGTCATTGAGCTCTATTATGGCTCCGCGCTTCCGCTCCCATCCCATCCACCTGCCTTGGACAGAGTTTAGCTGCCTGTGCCGGTGGAAAAAGAAGAATAGAGTTTTACCTTCTTTAGCGTATTTTTCATTCAGCTCCCTTACGCCGCTAAGAGCTGCATTCACAATTTTGCTATCCTCCGGCAGCTCCTCCGATTCAGCATCCTTGAAATCCCCTACCAGAGCAAAATAGATGTTTTTTTCCTTATTAGCCAGGTAATTTGTCTCCATCTGCCTAAGCAGCTCTGCAACCCGTTTTTCATTAGGAAGCAGCGTGGGGACGATTACCATGGTGCTAAACTCTTCCGGAACTCCATCTTTTAGCTCCAGCTTTGGCAGCACAGCCGGTTCAAACATATGTGTTACTATGAAATTTATAATGGCAATTGCGATGTCGCTCGCAGGTATAAGTGTTACAACAGCTGCCAAAATGACCGCAAGACCGATATAGTTTTCTTTGTCAGCAGCATAATATACGAAAGGCACGGTAATCAGCAGTGTTATGAGAGCAATGGCCCCCAGGAAAAAGCATGAAGCTCTCTTTCTGGTATCGACTACATATGTGTCCAGGTTTCTGTCCCTGCGACCGATTTTTTGCTCCAGTTTTTTTCTCCCTTTTCCAATAAGGTAGTACCCCACATGGCATTCAGGATTTTCGGTCTTGGCTCCTTCTGGTTTGGAATTTGCTGATTCTAGAGCTTCTGATGCGCACTCAACTGCCTTTAGCGCTATGAGTGTTTCCGATACCCTGCATCTTTTTGCCATCTTTTCAACAACACGCCTGTAGTAATCTCTGGATTCAAAGTCCATAAGGCCATAAACTCCTGAAGGGTCCTGCCTCAGTATGCGTTCCACCTGGCTCAAGGATTCGAATATTTCCATCCAGTCCATGGTAGATATGGATTTTAAGCTTACTATTGAATTACCTATAGATACCTTTCTTGCCGCCTGAACCTGATGCTCCGAAGAAGCGATTGCCTCCGTCGACGAATTCTGTTCAATCAGTTTACCCTCCAGGTATTGCAAAAGCAGCGAAGCTCCGTTATCTCTATCCCTTAGCTTGCGAAGCAGGTGCACTGCAAAGGTAGAGTCTATGGTATCAAGGTCTTTAAATTTCTGCTTGTATGCAGCTAACATTTCATCGTAGTCTTTATCTTTGTCACTATTGATTACATTCACCAGTTCATCGGCCTTATGGCGCTGATTCTGGGATTCATTTACAGCCTCACAAATATATCTTATGTTTCTGATTAATGCGGCCCTCAGCATTACCGGAAGTGCCCATAACTCGGCAACAGACAGCAGACTTTGCGTCTGATAGGATTTCACGAAATTTACCAGAGTCTTTTCATCAATATTTCCATCAGTATGAGTAACAAGTTCAGAAGCAATGGCATATATTCTGGGATAACCCTTCAGGTATCCCGACTTTAAAACAGGCAGCCTGCAGCAGTTCTGTCTTAACAGATTCCGGTATATATCCTTGGCCTGCTCCTCAATAATATAGAAATTGTCCAAAAGCCATTCCACTGCAGGGGGCACAGGGAATCCCTGCGAAATATCATGGTTCATTCTCTTATATGTATCATATATATACCTGTAATCCTTAGAAACCCGAGATGCAAGCCAGTCTGAGTGCTTTGCACCTTTTTTAGTAACATGGCTTCTGGCTACGGCAACCGCATGCTTTTCAACTTCTGCAGGGCTTAGTATCGCACTGTTTATGTGCATGTCTTCCTTAGAGCCATTCCTTCTTAGCAGCAAAATGGCCAGTAATGCTATCAATCCTATTAAAATCAGGTATGTCACAGTTACTATCAAATTCATTGAGAAAAATCACCATTCCCTGAATATTTGTTTAGAGTGCACACATTATAAATTCATACCTTGCCATCTTAAGCAATAAATTATGTGTAATATTTAGGTTGCCCATATGTGCAAGAATTTACACAGGTTAAATGAAATGTATAAAAAGTTATTTTTATAACATATTCTTTGGTGAAAAGTTTGCGCTATATTACATATCAAATTAAAGTATATCAACGGAGCAATCGGCAAACTCTATTAATAAAGCAGAACAAATTTGTGTTTTGTTTATGAGAATATAAACCATTAAGGAGGAATTGATTTGGCCCGGTCAACAGTTCCGCGATTTAAATTATCACGGCACCTTGGTGTAAATGTTTTCAACCACCCAAAAGCCTTGAAAAGAGGGGTAAAAGTTCATAGAAAGTTATCGGAGTACGGTGAGCAGCTTCTTGAGAAGCAAAAACTAAAGGCGTACTACGGCGTCTTGGAAAAGCAGTTCAGAAGATATGTAGAGGAGGCACTGCGCTCCAAAGGAAATTCCGGGGAAATACTGCTTCAAAATCTTGAAAGAAGGCTGGACAACATAGTATACAGGCTGGGGTTTGCCTCAACCTTAAAGCAGGCGAGACAGATGGTAATACACGGCCATATACGGGTTAACGGTGAAAAGCTGGATCGCCCGTCATACAGAGTCAAGGTTGGTGAAAGCATATCATTGAGAGAAAAGTCCAGAGACATAGAAATGTTTGCGGATAATTTCAAAAACACCACGATAAACCTGGATTATCTGGAAAAGGACACCGAAAACTTTACAGGAAAGCTGACCAGACTGCCGCGCAGAGAAGAAATACCCATTGAGGTGAAAGAATCCAAAGTTCTGGAGTTCTATTCAAGGCGTTAACGGTCCATATCTAAAATTTTCAATTTCCGACAGCTGCCGGGTGACCCTGACACCCAGCAGCTACATAAAAATCCTTTGCATCCCTCAGATTCTTCCCTGGATCGCTTCTATATCAAGAGCATTGTTCGGAAATTTCCGGAACCCTGAGAGATTTGGATTGGATTTCAAAGCGGCGATAACCCCGGTAATGAATCCCTTTAACGTCAATATGCTGCCGATATCAGAAAGCAGGGACTACCACCCCTAGCCTTGGTGTGCTATACTATTTAAAATATGTTTTCGAAAGGTGGAGTTTGAGGTGGTTTTCCTAGAGGCGGTACAAGGTGTGCTCAGTATAATATTTATGATATCAACAGGATATTTTCTGAGCCATAAAGGCTGGTTTGACGACAAGTCCTCGAAACTCCTTTCAAAGCTTGTGGTAAGTCTCTCCCTGCCGGCATACATGATTTCAAACCTCGTCAGCAATTACAGCAAGGATGAACTTCTTCAACTCGGCAGCGGCCTGGTGATCCCTTTTGCATCAATGATATTATGCTATTTAATTGCAGTAGCTGCATCAAAACTGATAAAAATTCCTGACGGCAGAAAAGGCACGTTTTGCTCAATGTTTGCTTTATCCAACACCATATTCGTAGGACTTCCGGTCAATCTGGCCCTTTTCGGCGACATAAGCATTCCCTATGTGCTTTTATATTATATAGCCAACACCACCCTTTTCTGGACAGTAGGCGTATACGGCATAAGCAGGGATGCAGGAAACAGTGGCGGCAAAGTGCTCACAGGCAGCAATATCAAGCGGATATTCTCTCCCCCGCTTACAGGATTTCTCCTGGCCATAGTTTTAATACTGCTGGAGATCCACCTTCCCAAAAGCATACTGGACACATGCAAATACCTGGGCAACCTGACTACTCCCCTATCCATGCTGTTTATCGGTATAATAATTCATTCTGTAAATCTAAAAGAAATAAAGGTTGACAAGGATATGGTGGTTTTATTGGCAGGAAGGTTTATAGTAGCTCCGCTGCTTGTGTTTGCCATGACCTTTATGATTCCTATGCCTTTGCTCATGAAGAAGGTTTTTGTTATACAGGCGGCCATGCCGGCCATGACCCAGACCTCTATAATTGCGGAAAACTACAATGCCGATTATAAATATGCTGCAGTGATGACGGCAGTTACCACAATGGCCAGCCTTATATCCATACCTTTGTATATGGCCCTCTTAAGCCTCCTGTAGGCTATAGTCCATGTCCAGACTTGCAGGCACTTAAAAATTCTCTGAGGCCTGAGCATAAAATGGATCAGGAAATGGATCCGGATGCCTGCACAATCATAGGGTGCTCCATGAAGATTTGTCTTTTGTTAAAATCAACAAAAGCTTGATAAATATAAATCAAACCAAGAGGTAATTTTAAGATCAACCTCTTGGTTCGCATAATATGAAAAGTGAGCTTCTTTTTTTTACATGCAATTTTTACATGAAAATTAAGCATGCAGAACATGACAAGGCCTATTTTCCATATTGCCTAAAATAATCATATACCGCTTTTGCATATTTATCAGCAAATTCTTTTACTCGAGCATTAACTTCTATAAATTTTGACGTTTTAGGATTTAACAGTTTTTCTTTTTCATTATCCTTCATATCAATTATGTCTTTACTGATTGACATCAATTCGCCATTCATGCCTTTAAGCAATTCTATCGCCTTTTCCTTATTTAAAGGATCTTTCTCAAGAGACAAGTCAGTAAACAGTGGGTCGTATGACAGTACTAGAAAATTTCTCATATTTACCGTTAATTCAGTTGATCCTCCTGTATATGAAAAATGGTGGCATGTTTGATTTACATATAATTGAAACTTTTCTGAATCCTGAAAATCATTCTTAATATAGTTTTTATCTATAATTTCAGATAAACGATATAGTTGATACCATTCAGCATTCATATTTCTTATTATTTCCTTCTTAAGTGCGTTGTTTTGATTATATATTCCAATATTATTAACTATAAACACAGACAGAATAATAGCCATGGCTATACAACCTATCACCCATTTTTTCTCTCTAATCCATCCCATAAAGTATCCCCCCTAAAATGCTCAGCTTAAATACAACTATTTCTATTGTATCATTTTTTCTTTCAGAATGAAATTAAAAGCAGCTAAAGATTGCCGCAACAAAGTATAAAGTAATCATTTCAGAGATGAATCTGATAATTGACTTCGATAAGACATCTATCGTCAATTGTTATAGTTTTTTCTTTGCCTGTAAATGACATGCCCATTCTTTCATAGAATTTTCTTGCATTTTGATTATCAGCCAATACCCACAAATTGCAAATTTCCCCTTTGTTTGCAACCATATATTGAAAGGCATATTGTATTAATGCTCTTCCAATGCCCTTATTCCAATACTGAGGAAGGACATAAAGAGCTTTTATTTCCCACTCTCTTTTTGCATGTGCATCGTTGCTTAGGGGATAAAAGCATATCATACCTACTGGTTCTCCATCTAATTCCGCAATTGCAAACCTATTGGTTGGGTTTGCAATACTGTTTATTATGTGCTTTTCTCTTCCCTCTACAGAAAGCGAGTTAAGATATTCATCAGAAATTATATCCCGGTAAGCAGCCTGCCATGAGGCAACCCCTATCGAGGCAATTATTTTAGAATCCTTTTCTGTGGCTTCTCTAACTATTATCTTCATTAAGCAAAACCTTTCTTTTAGTATATTATTATTTCTGTTGTACATAATTCTACCAATATGCAACATTCGGATAAATCCCAGTCTGTCCATGAACCAATCATACCATTTGTATGATGTATTGATTGAGTATGTTGAATGGTATTATGTTTTTCATACATTCTCCCTATTTATGTAAATTATAGTACCAAATTATATCAAATGTATGTGTAATTTTCCATTTCATCTAGCGCTAAATTTTTTAATAGGTAATAGGGCATATCTTATATGTAATCACTTTCCGAAACATCTCTTTAATGACTATCAAAAGCCCTTCCGCGTCGTGCTTGGTCTATGGTCTTCATTGGTAATTAGCGATATTGCAGCATATTTGATATGGATTTTGCACGCTAATCGTAACCACTTTTAGGTAGCCCGTATCACATAGATATTTCTGAAAATGCTTATTATACGCAATTGATTAATTTGCTAACAACAAAATTAGTTGCATCTTCTACAAAATTCATTGTACTCTCGATTGTTACTAATTTATTTGATGATATGTCCTGATGTTCTTTATCCTTATACCAGTTATACAATATGTCTTCTTTATGTTTTTCTATTTCTTCAGCAAAAATAATTTCATTTAAATTTATTGCTTTGGCTTTTTCAAGATGAATCCAAAAATCATTTTTATTTTCTTCTCTCAGCGCTAATTCTATTTCCACTTTCCCACTTTCATGATGATATAATCCTCCATATCCTTTTGTTAATTCGTCAGGATATTTTAACCTAAATGGCGTCCATACGGTTATATTATTAAAAATATCTGATAAGATATGACAACAGTAGCCAATTTAATTCTAACACAAAATTTTCAACTCGCAATATAAATGAAAAAACATTCCTAAAGACTTTTGAACGTGAAAAAGCCCCTGGCAGCTGTTTTACCAACTGCCAGGGGCTATATTTTATATGTAATTACTTTCCGAAATATCTCTTCAAGAGACCCTCAAAAGCCTTTCCGTGCCTTGCTTCGTCCTTACACATTTCATGAACTGTATCGTGGATAGCATCATAATTCAATTGCTTTGCTCTGGTGGCCAGATCCTTTTTACCCTGGGTTGCTCCAAATTCTGCTTCCACCCTGAGTTCAAGGTTTTTCTTGGTGTCAGGATAAACTACCTCTCCAAGAAGCTCTGCAAATTTTGCTGCATGTTCTGCTTCTTCAAAGGCTATTCTCTTGTAGGCCTCAGCAACTTCAGGATAACCTTCCCTGTCCGCCTGACGGCTCATTGCAAGGTACATTCCTACCTCAGTGCATTCTCCTATGAAATTAGCTCTCAAGCCTTCAAGAACCTCAGCATCTATATCCTTAGCTACGCCAATTCTGTGCTCATCAGCCCACTGACGGCTTTCTGCCTTCTGCTCATAGAACTTCTCAGCCGGTGCCTTGCACTGTGGACAGCTCTTTGGTGGTTCATCCCCTTCATGTACATATCCGCATACCGAGCAAACAAATTTCTTCATATATTCTCTCTACCTCCATACAATCAATGATTTGTAAATTAATCAACGATGTATATCTACCAACAAGAAAAGAAAAAGTAACAGAAGTTTATGAAAATATGGAAAATTTCTGGAGTTGTCCATTTTTTATACAGACATTAAGATTAAGACCTGAGACGGGCATTTTATGCCGTCACTCTTCCACGAGAACCCAGGTATGGGTTTTTTGCTCAAAGCCTACTATCCTATATCGCTTTCCATCTATCTCAAGGATGTTGCCCTCAACCTTGCGCCAATCCATATCATCATCCGATATGTATATGTATTTCATCCAAATCACCTTGTACGGCCTTTCCTGTTTGATTTACCTGCCATAATATTTATATTCGCCGGATATTATATGCATATGTAAAATTCCTTATATTATAACTGCACAATAGCAATTTACGGCAGCCAGCGAATGTTAATAACACAAAACAAGCCCATGATTGCTCAAGGGCTTGTTTGTTCCTGCAATTCTAGATTTAGATCCCCTGGTTATTCCAGAAAATCTATTTGCTCTCTCCTGTGTTCCTGCTTTTCCTTGGTTCTTCTTAAAGTCTCTTCCTCCATATGGTCGGAGTGATTCCTCAGATAACCATCGGTAAACTCAAGATTTCTTTTTAGATTTTCTTTTTCATCCACTTCTTCGTGTTTTCCATATGCAATTATATTTTTAAGATTTTCCATGCGCTTTTCTCTTTCTCTTTGAAGTTCTAAAGCATGCTCCAGGTTTTCAGGGTCGGTGATGTCTGCATTTTGCTCCAAATGCCGTTCCGTACGCACATATTTGTTTTGTATGTCAAGAAGAGCATCAATCCTTCGATCGTTAGCCATTTTTAACTCATCCGTGCTATCAATCGACTTTTCCCTGCTGCGCCGGTCATCCTTCCTACTCATCTCTATACCTCCTAAAAATATAATCACATATTTATCTTGTCCTTTATCAGTGCTATAAATGTTTGAAATTTTTTCAACGCAAATTTAGCTTTTGCTGATTTTTCTTTTTTATCTATTATTCACCCAGCAGAATCTCAGCAATTTCAGGACACACGAGATGGTAGGATCCATACTGGCCTTTTGCTGATACGACACTTGCCACCACATTGGTTTTGGAACCATAGCTTGTGAATGAGATGGTGGTATCATCTTTAAGGGTTATAACCATTTTGTTTCCCGTAATCATCATGATATAGAAGTCCTCACTGATCTCACTGTTGTTATAATAATCTGTCAGCTTTTGAAAATCTTCTTCATCGTAAGTCTTGATTTCCTTACCGTCCAAATTATAAAGCGCTATCCTCTTTACATCCTCTGCGGAGATTGCCTCACCTATATCCTTTATTGTTCTTTTCATCTTAGCATCATCAATAATTTCCCCATCCACATTTTTTATGCCTTCATCAACTATTTTAAGCAGTACATGGGGATAAGTTATCACCGTAATAACATCAGCATCGGGAGCCGGACTTGTCACCTTTGCCGTAATGTATGCATAACCCGGTGATACAATAGTGGCGCTGTCAACTTCAATGGTGTATCCTCCTGTAGATTTTTCACCGGAAGCTACCAGTACATAGGTTGTATTACCTACGGTTTTGAAATATATTCCCTCTTTTTCAAAGTTTGCATCATACCAGCTTGTCAGTTCCTTGCTGTCCTTAATATCTTCATATGTCAGCACCTCATAAGCTGCTGGCTTTTCAACGGGGATGACATCATACTCCGTATCAATTACAACCGTTTTAGTTTTTGATTCCCAGCCTACCTTTGCTCCAAGGCTTTCAGCAATGAAGCGGACCGGTACATAAACAGTTCCGTTAATTTTCATTGGTGCAACATCAAGATTTACCTTTTCGGGAATTCCGGAAAAATCATATTTTCTCAGAATAGTTGCGGTTTTATCTCCTATAACGAGCTCTATCTGCGTATAATTATCTTCAATAATGATTTTGTCTGTTTTTTCATCCCAGCTTGCTTTCGCATTAAGCTTTTCAAATACACCGTTCAAAGGTACCTGAATTCTTCCGTTTTCACCGAACAAGTCCTTCTCCAGTGTTATGACTTCTCCGTCCACTTTCACCGTGGCCTTCACTTTTGCGGAAGCAGCTGCGGAAAATACAGCCGTAAACATTAACACAAGAGTAAGAGCAACTGAAATCAATAATCTTTTTTTCATACCTTTCATCTCCCTTTATATTTCTGTTATTTGTTTTTGCAACTAATTAGACTGGAATATTTTTCAGCAGGTTCGCAGTTTTGCAAAATTGTAACATTCCTGTAATTTACTCTTTATGTAGACAGGCAAGCGTGCTAAACCTTTACTTTGAAACTCCGGCAGCATAAATACCGACACAGCAGGTTAAATTTTGATTTATCAGATGTTCAAAGCTGAAAGAAATCTCCTATGCTTGGCTTTAAACACGATTTTATAACTTCTTATGTCGACCTCCAAATATTACAACCTGAATTTATGAATGAAATCAGTCCCATTCGAAAAAATAATACATGAAAACGGAGGTAATTTTATGACAGTAGCTTCACAGATAAAACAAACATTGGCCGGATTAAAAGGTGTGCAAGGCACTTTACGCATTTATTCATCCCAGGCCCGCAATGAAGAAACCAGATCGGTATATAACGAAGCTCTGGCGGTTACTGAAAAGATCATCAACGATCTGGAGCAGCGAGTGCAGACTCTGGAGTTTGAAGAACCCCAATATAAAGGAAATTGACAGGAGGCTGCAAAAATGGAAATCTGGCTTCAGGTTTTGCTTCAATCTATTTCGTTATTCATCCTTATCTTCTTTCTTGTGAGGCTCATGGGAAAAAAGAGCATAGCTCGGATGACAGCTTTCAGTTTTGTTAATTATATTGTCGTGGCTGTTCTGGCTGCCATGATATCGGCCAACATGATGCCAAACCCTGTTTTGGGCATTATCTCCTTAGGAGTATGGGTTCTTTTGTCCATTGGATTGGATTATCTGTCATTAAAAAGCAAACTGTTTCATGACTTGATTAACGGGCGGGAAACCGTGTTAATAAAGCATGGCAAGATAATGGAGGAAAACCTCTCTCAGGCAAGGCTCACAGGAGAGGATCTTTTGAGAGAGCTCAGGTCCAAGAATGCGATGAATCTGATGGACGTAGAGTTTGCCGTAATGGAAACAACAGGGGAAGTTAACGTATATCTTAAATCTGACAAAAAACCTGTTACTGCCCACGATTTGGGTAAAAAGGTGGCTCCCCAGGCTGAACCTCAGACAGTGATACTGGAGGGAAAAATACTGAACGAGCCTCTGTTTTCGCTGGGGTTGAACAAGGAATGGCTGAGCATTCAGCTGGAAAAGATGGGTGTATCTCTAGACAACGTTTTTCTGGGCCAGGTGGATTCTTCCGGGGATCTTTACATAGACCTCTACGATGATTCGATTGCTCTTCCCCAGCCCAGAGTAAAGGAAATGGTATACGCAAACCTCGAAAAATGCCAAGCAGATCTGTTGACTTATTCTATGGAAACTCATGACGAAAATGCAAGGCAAATGTACGCGGAAGATGCCGAAAAACTAAAGCAGATCATGAAAAAGCTGGAGCCATACTTATTAAGGTAGTCAAAATTTAATGTAACGAAGGTGAAGGATATGTCAAGCAAAAAAAAGAAAAAACTCACTCCTCAGCAGCAGGAGTATCAAAAATTTGCTCATGCCAGGGAACCTAAGCGCCCCGTTTTGGCCAATTGCGTCAGGGCTTTCCTAGTCGGTGGAATTATTTGTACCCTGGGACAGGGAATACAATGGGTTTTTATCACCTACTTTAACTTTAATGAGAAAACAGCCGGAGCTCCTACAGTTGCAGTCTTGATTTTCATATCTGCATTGCTCACAAGCCTTGGCGTTTACGACCATATTGCCCAATGGGGCGGAGCCGGAACTGCAGTTCCGGTAACCGGATTTGCCAACACTATCACTTCGGCAGCCCTGGAGCATAAAACCGAGGGATATGTGCTGGGTGTAGGAGGAAACATGTTTAAAATTGCCGGACCAGTTATAGTATACGGTGTTTTTTCAGCTTTCGTTGTATCAATTATAAGCGTAATCATTAAAGCATTAGGTGGGATGTAAATGTTGCAAGGACATCAAACATGGGTTTATGAATCCAAACCGGTTATCATAGGCACAGCTGCCATAGGCGGCCCTTTTGAATCTCAGGGAGGCCTGGCTGCAGATTTTGATATGTTTCACGATGACTTGTGGCTGGGAGAGAACAGCTTTGAAAAAGCTGAAAAAAAGCTCTTGGAGGAAGCCTGTGAAACAGCCATAAAAAAAGCTGGACTAAAAAAAGAAGATGTGCAGTTTTTTTTAAGCGGGGATCTGATAAACCAAATCATCGCCAGCAGTTTCGCTGCCCGCACTCTCGGTATTCCATATTTGGGGTTATACGGTGCGTGCTCCAGTTCAATGGAAGGCTTGGCTTTAGCGTCCTTGATAGTTGACAGCAAATTCGCCGTTAATGCCTTAGCTGCTACATCCAGCCATAATGCAGCTGCGGAAAAGCAATACAGATATCCTACAGAATATGGTGCGCAAAAACCACCCACAGCACAATGGACTGTCACTGGAGCAGGAGCTGCTGTAGTTTCCCAGCAAGGTGAAGGCCCAAAAGTTACATCTGCTACCATTGGCCGTGTGGTAGATATGGGTCTTAGCGACCCCTTCAATATGGGTGCAGCTATGGCTCCTGCAGCTGTGGATACCATAGAAGCCCACTTCAGGGATCTGAACATTGATGCTTCCCAATATGACCTTATTGCTACCGGAGACCTCGGCAGGATAGGGCACAGGATTGCTGGAGACCTTCTCAAAAAGCACGGAATAGACATTCCTGAAGAAAAGTTCACCGACTGCGGCATCCTCATGTATAGAAGCGACCAGCCGGTTTTTGCAGGAGCTAGTGGATGCGCATGTGCTGCGACAGCCACCTATGGACATTTTATAAACCGCATGAAAAGAGGAGAATTAAAAAAGATACTTATTGTGGCCACAGGAGCATTGCTTTCCCCCATGTCATACCAGCAGAAGGAAAGCATACCCTGCATTGCCCATGCGGTATCAATAGAAATGTAAGGGGACACTCCTCTGCTTGAAACAAAGTGCTTGAGTTGAGGAGTATCCCTTTGCAAAGTAAGGAGGTTTGAAATTGGACAAATTTTTTTGGGCTTTTATCATAGGAGGAACCATTTGTGTTATAGGCCAATTACTGATGGATGTAATGAAACTGACTCCTGCTCATACCATGTGTACATTGGTTGTAATCGGTGCAATATTGGGAGGTTTGGGCCTATATGACCAACTGGTGAAATTCGCAGGAGCAGGAGCTTCCGTCCCTATAAGCAGCTTCGGCAACCAGTTGGTAAAAGGTGCTCTGGAGGAAGCAGAACAAAACGGACTTATAGGAGTACTGACAGGAATATTCCATATAACCAGTGCGGGTATTTCCTCCGCAATAATATTTGGATTCCTTGCTGCTTTAATCTTTAGACCAAAAGGCTAAAGCCGGCATTATTGATAGAATCATATCACTGCTTATATTATGCAATGAACATATGCTGCATTTTAAAAGGAAAACATCAATGCCCCCGGAATAAGAATCTATACCTGTGAATCCTGCTGAGAGGCAGCGCCGAAAACACATGAAGGCATGACAGAGCAAAATCGGATATTGCGAAGGGAGGTGAAAAGGATGACAGTAGCAACACAGCTTCAGCAGGCTATTGCAACAGTACAGAGCGCTGCCGCAAGCATGAAGACCTTTGCTTTGGAAACTCAGGACCAGCAGGCAAAACAAACCTTTGAACAGCTGGCTCAAACCCTGGATAATGCACTGGCCACTTTAAAAGACAGACAGAATTACATTCAGCAGCAGGAACCTCAGTACAAAAAGCAGTAACATTAAAGCTGAAAACCACGGGTTTTTCAGCTTTTATATTAATATATTGGCATTGTTACTATAAAAGCTTGCTAATATACTTATATTGAATAACTCTATTTGGTAAATTATAATTTAATTAGCTACTTATTGCCTATAAGTATATTGTCAATCAAATCGAATATTAAAACTGTATAAGGAGGTCTATACATGCTCTGTGTAGATAAGTATTGGGAAAATCCCGATATACTTCATGTAAATTGCGAAAAACCCCATGCCTATTTCATACCCTATGAAAACGAAGCAAAAGCAAAAAAAGGCATCCGCGGAAATTCCAAATACTTCAAAAGTCTGAATGGAAGCTGGAAATTCAAGTATCATGATTCCGTACATATGGTTGAGGATGGATTTTATGCGGAAAATTTTGATGCCTCCGGCTGGGATGATCTGATAGTCCCCTCCAACTGGCAAATGCATGGTTATGACAAGCCACACTATACCAATGTAAACTACCCTTACCCTTGCGACCCACCTTATGTTCCGGACAGCAATCCGGCAGGTCTGTATATTCGTGATTTCATTATCAAAGAAGCAGATAATAAGGATTTGTATCTGGTTTTTGAAGGTGTGGATTCCTGCTTCTATGTATGGGTAAACGGCAGGTTTGTCGGATACAGCCAGGTAAGCCATATGACTTCCGAATTTAACATATCTGAGTATGTCAAGCCGGGAAACAACCGCCTGGCCGTAATGGTGCTTAAATGGTGCGATGGAAGCTACCTGGAGGATCAGGACATGTGGAGGCTTTCCGGTATTTTTAGGGAGGTATACCTTTTAGCCCGGAATAAAGCTCATATTTCCGATATATTTGTAAAAACTGAACTTAACAGCACTTATACTGAAGGCACTCTTAAATGTGAGCTGGAATTGGCCGGAAGTGCGAGTTCCGATATCAGGGTTGTCCTGAAAGACATCCACGGCGATGTCCTGTATGATAAGGCAACACCCTTTGCCAGTTCCACATCTGTAGAAATCAAGGTTCAAAATCCTGACCTCTGGTCGGCAGAGGCACCTAATTTATATGAGCTCTACTTATATCTCGAGGATGAAGTAATACTCCAAAAGGTAGGTTTTAGAGAAATCAAAGTGAAAGATTCGGCAATACTGCTGAACGGCAAAGCTATCAAATTTAAGGGTGTCAACCGTCATGATTCCCATCCTGAGTTAGGTCATACCACCCCGCTATACCATATGAAAAATGACCTTCTCATCATGAAGCGCCATAACATAAATGCCATCAGAACGTCCCATTATCCTAATGATCCCAGGTTTTTGGAGCTTTGTGACGAGCTGGGCTTTTATGTGATCGATGAGGCGGATTTGGAGACTCACGGTGCCGGTTCTGCAGGAAATATCGATATGATTTCTCGAGATCCCCGCTTTGAAAAAGCCTATCTGGACAGAATGCAAAGGATGGTGGAAAGGGATAAAAACCACCCTTGCGTTTGCTTCTGGTCCCTGGGCAATGAATCCGGCTTTGGAGAAAACCATATAAAGATGGCCCAATGGGCAAAAAGCAGGGACAAATCCCGCTTAATCCACTATGAAGGAGCCACCAACGAATGGGGCAAAAACGATCTGGATAACTCCTGCATAGATGTATACAGCAGGATGTATCCTCCCATTTCCGAAATGAAAGATCTGGTGGAAAACAGGGAAAGCGAAAAACGCCCCTATATTCTTTGCGAGTACTGCCATGCCATGGGGAACGGCCCTGGGGATTTAAAAGATTATTGGGATCTTATGTACAGCAATCCCAGATACGCCGGTGGTTTTGTCTGGGAATGGACCGATCATGCGGTAAAAACCAAAACACCGGACGGAATCGAATACTATGCTTACGGTGGCGATTTCGGCGACAAGCCTAATGACGGCAATTTCTGTATGGATGGCCTGGTTTATCCGGACAGGACACCCCATACCGGCCTGCTGGAGCTGAAGAATGTCATTGCGCCGGTCCGGACGGAAGCAATAGATTTATGCAAGGGTGAAATCAAAGTCACCAACCTTTACTATTTTACAAATCTTTCGCAGCTCGTGCTGAACTGGAAAGTGGAAAAAGATGGAGAGATAATAGACCGGGGTGAGGTGGAAGACCTGGACATAGCTCCTCAGGAATCCATGACCATAACCCTTCCCTATGAGTATCCGGCTAAAGCAGACGGGCGTTACTTCCTTACCGTTTACTACACCCAGAATGTGGACACGGAATGGGCCGAAAAAGGTTATGAAGTAGCCTTCCAGCAGTTTGAGCTTCCCACAGGCAGGGTGGAGAAAGCTGTAATCAGCAAGTCGGCTATGCCCGATATCAATGTGGAAAAAACTGAAAAAGAGATCATTATCTCAGGATCGGATTTTCATTATGTCTTCGACCAGGTTCTAGGCTCCTTCACCCGTATGGAATACAACGGTGTGCCTTTGATCAACAGTACCCCGAAATTCAACGTCTGGAGAGCTCCTACCGACAATGACAGAAACATCGTGCACAAGTGGAGGGAAGAAGGCTATGACAGGCTTGGCAGCAAGATATACGGCATTCAGATCACAAGCCAGGATGACAAGCATATAACCATATGTTCGGAGTTCTCTCTTGCAGGTTATATCAAGAAGCCTGTCCTCCGTGGAAAAGCTTACTGGACTGTATATGGAAGCGGTGACATCCTGCTGGATACACAAATGGAGGTAAGGGAAGGCATTCCGTACCTACCCAGATTCGGCTTGCAAATTGTAATGCCCAAAGGTAATGAGCTGGTGGAATATTTCGGGTATGGGCCTCACGAAAGCTATATCGACAAGCATAGGAGCACATGGAAGAGCAGGTTTGAATCTACGGTGGATGGTATGCATGAAAATTACCTGATGCCGCAGGAAAACGGAAGCCATTACGCTACCGAATGGGCTGTAGTTACCAATAAGCTGGGTATGGGACTTCTCTTCATAGGTATGGACGATTTCTCCTTCAATGCGTCCCACTACACACCGGAAGATCTCACAAATGCCATGCATCCTCATGAACTGAAGAGGCGGAACGAAACCATCATCCATATAGATTATATGAACAGCGGAGTAGGTTCCAACAGCTGCGGTCCTGAACTTTTACCGCAGTACAGGCTATCGCAGAAGGAGATTAACTTCAAAGTAAGGATCAAGCCTGTATTTAAAGATGATGTCTGCTTAATTGATGAGGTAAATACTCAAATACAGGGATGATTAATCTGCTGTGTGAAAATTAGCATTCAAATATTACTCGATAACAGCCTGTATACGGTCCGGTCACTGTATACAGGCTGTTATAGCTTCGTGCTAATAAGCTAATTTACTGTTAAGAACACAGCTCCCACTATTGGTTATTTATAATTAGATATGACGAAAAAAATCTATCAGGAGCTGATAAGAAAAAAATCTTTTTGAAATACTTTTTTAGCTTCTTCATTGTCATACTTGCTTCAATATTAGAGTCATTCCATCCTAAACAATAGAAAATGATATGATTGTCTGATAGTGTTAATTGCTGATTAATAAATTCAATAAAAGCCAGTTCTTCCTTATTTAGAACAATATTTTCCATATCATCTTCACAAGGCTGATATTGATATATACAGTCATTGATTTTTCCAATTTTATGTCCATTCTTTATATCCAAAAAAGACATTATAAATGGATTTAGAAGAGATTTTTCATATAACTCCTTGTATATATCATATATTTTCATTTTTGAATCCAGGTCAGAAAATTGCCCCAAAACGATAGTTTTGCTTTTTTGGTAATCTACAATTATAGAATCAAATACCGAAAGTAAAACTGATAAAGTAGAATTACTCAAACTGTTTTCTTCGCTGGGATAGCAAATCTGACAATGTATTGTGTAATTTGCATATTCATCTTTATTTTCAACGTCACTATACATAACAAAAAATTGATAAAGAGCAAATTGTATTTCAATGTTATGTATTATGATATCTGATATATTCTGTTGTTCAAAGGAAAACTCCGAAATATTAATAGCATTATTTGTAATTCCACTGCACATAATTTTATTATTCTTAATATAGTATCGTTTTATAATACCACTGGCTGTAACTGCAGGGACATTACACATGCTATTGAACTCACTAATATCAATTCTATAAATATAGCTCATGATCTAAATATATGTCAGCGGGAGTCCAACCGCCAGTTAAATAAACCGTTATATAACCTTGATAAAGTACTAAATCAGTGTCAAGATCATACCCTATGTCAGAATGCACTGTAACATACATACTTTTTGAAGGAAAGAAATTAGTTTGCTTAACCTCCATTCGTACCCCATCAACATTAGTAGCTGCTGCAACATATCCAACACATGAAGTTATCCATGTATCTAAGCTAAGAATCTCAGTCCATATTTCTAAATACACTTCTACATATCCTGGTGTATATATATATGTTGGTCTGCAATTAACCTTACCAGACTGCGATAGTGCCTCTAGATTATTATTTGATTGATTTTCTGATGCCTCAACCTTGTCAGTATTTGATAGATTTCTTGTTACTTCAACCTCTATTGTTTCTGCTGTTTTTTCGAGTTTCTCAATAAGTTTAGCAGCTTCTTCTTCACTAGATACTGGAATAGAAGCTATTTTAACCGCAGAGGTTTCCTCAAGAATTGCCTTTTGTAAGTTCATTTGTTCTGGAGTATTATTATTTTCAGCAGCAAATACTCCTGTGCAATTTACTGAAATAATAAAAATAATAGATATAAAAATTGAAATCATTCTTTTGGATTTTGCAATAAACATATACCTATATGCCTCCTAAAAAATTATTTTTATTGGTTCAAATTAGAATTTATCCAGCATGTCCTGTTGTCGAAATTGATTTATACTAATATATTATGAAGCTTCTTAATATAAATAGTATATCAATAATTATAATAACACGTCGTATTGATAAATGCAACCTAATTATGAAAAATTATACAATAATGAGGTATTTTCCCGACTATTTTAAAAACTGAATTGACATCCACATAACACCATTATTTAATAGTAAGATACTTTGCCCTTGGTTATATGGATGCCGGTACTATATAGTTTTTAGGAATGAATTCAGCTAATAATGGATGTATTGATTGTTTTATGTGCTTTGAATCCTTTCGGAACAACAATCATCCATTTCAATTAGCTGAATTCAAACCGATTTTATAAAAGTTGAGAAAAGTATTCATTATGCAAAACAAGCCGCACAATAGGCGGCTTGTTTTGCATTTCACAAGTCTTTCTGCCAAAGACGCATTTAAACAGTACATCTTGATAGTATATAGTGAAATAATATCAATAGATTAAACTGTATATCCTGTAGATGATTGCTACAGCTTCAGCCCTTGAGATATTATCATCCGGATTTAGGCGCTCCCCGTCTCCCAAAATGATGCCTTCCTTTACCAGGGCTGCAATATACTCCTTTGCATAATCCTTGATCTTGTCCGCATCAGCGAACTTATCCAGCACTGAAAAATCCCGGCTCTTTAAATTCAATCCTGCAATTTCAAGTGCTTTTGCAGCCAACACCATCACATCCTGCCTGCTGATTTGATCTTCAGGATTGAAGTTCCCGTTTCCGGTTCCATTGACAAGACCAAGCTTCTTTGCAATTGCAAGGGCATCGTGATAGTACGCATTCCTGCTTACATCCTTAAAATTCGTGTCGGTATCTGCTTCGAGCTCAAGCATTCTCACAAGCAACAGCACAAAATCCGCTCTTTTCATTCCGCTTCTCGGGCTAAAGCTGCCTTTTCCGGTACCTTTTATAATTCCCTTCGATGCAAGTACCTCAATCATCCTTCGCGCCCAATTGATGTCCTTGATATCGTCAAATGTCTTTTGCGCATATGATACGAAATACTGGTAAGAGCCATTGGTGTTGAATCTGACCATACCCGTCTTTTCGTCATACCTGCCGCTGGGTACCGGCAGCATTTCTCCAGATGCCTCATCAAGCCTCAAAACGACAATGTGCTCACTATCCAGAGCTTCCTTGGGCGGCTGATAGGCAAACTCAACTCTGGCAGGTTTCGAAAGCCGGATATTACGCCCACCGGATTTTAAACCTATCTTGATGCCCTTTCCATCCTCCGTCGGGACCACAGATATCTCAATCTTCTCCCCAGGCCGCACTTGCTCCTTCAATGCTTCTAACGGCATTGTGATATTTCCTGCCGGAGTCTCAACCCTTATTTCGATGGGGGTCCCATCTTCATCGATAAAGTCTGCCGGAAGGATAACCTTATATCCTGTTGCATCTTTTGCAGCATCTATGTTCACAGTAACCTGGTTTTTACCTTCCGCAAGGGCATTGGAAATTGATTTTTCCAAATCGGAAACTTGAATTTCAACGCTGACCTCTCCATTTTCAGATTTCTCGGCTTCGACCGTAATCAAACTGCCTGTTACCGTCACGAAACCATCTGCACTGCTTGAATCCTCGGAAGGAATAGGATCCTTAGGATTGCTCGGGTTGTCTGAAGGAACAGGGTTATTTGGATTGCTTGGATTTCCTGGATTGTTTGGATTACCTGGATCATCTGAAGGCGCTTCTTTTGTCAGCTTCAAAATTGTGGACTGATACTTTTTCAGGTTGACAGTAAAGGAGCCTTTTACTTCCTGTTCCTGTCCTGTCCAGAGATCCCTTGCTATATAATTGGCACCAGCATCCAGACCTGCCCTATCCAGGTACACCGTTTTCACAACATCTGTATCATCCAGGTTGAACACACCAATGTAATTTGCGTTCCCATCCTCATAAACAAAGATGTCTGCAGGCTCACTGCCTGTGGCACCTTCTACCGGCATAAAAGGCTTATTAACCCTTGCCAGATCCATTATTTCCTTGTTGGTAAGATATTTTTCCGCCAGCATGGTATGATCAGGCCTGTCCGGATCGACACATACCAGGAACAGTGATCCCGATACCACCAGAGAATTGACCCTGGTTCTGGCAAGCTCCTCATCGCTTAACGGAACATTGTCCGTCTCTTCTAAAGTAAATATTCCGGCGTCGATCCAGGGAACAAGCTTCCCCCTCCACCAGCCATAGGTAGTGGAGGACAGCACATATTTTGAAGTAAACATGCTGCCATGGTGTATGTCGGATGTCAGCAGATGGGCATGGGAATACTGATAGGGGAAATACGGCGAAAGCTCAAGCTGAAGGAACATTTCCCTGCCATCATCATATTTGGCATTTTCATTGATAAGCTTCATAGCTTCATTAAAAGCCTGTACGCCCGTCCTGACATTTGGGTCATAGTGCTGGCCTTCACAGGAGGCACCGTTCATAAAATCAAGCTTGACATACTCAACTCCCCACTCCTTGTATTTGTCAAAATAATACTTGACCAGCTCTTTAGTGCCGGGATGAGTTGGATCCAGCGGGTGATAAAGCGTACCTTCCTGCTTTGGATAGTATTTGCCGTCATAGGTTTTCAGAACCAGATCGCCCCACTTGTAATCCGACTTTATATTGGGTACCTTCGCTTCCATATCGTCACCCCAATAGCAGAAAGGAGACAGATACATTCCAAGTTTCTGGTTGTTTGCCTTTATCTTGGCAATAAACTCATCCATCCTTACCTCTACGTTTGTGGACCATGCATCCAGGTTCATATATGTTATTCCATTTTCACCATGATAGTTATTATCCTGCAGTTTTGCTTTCAGATAATCGGAGGATTTCATGGCATCATCAAAGGTCATACCGGTGTGAAAGGCTCCCCAGCTGTTCCATCCGATGGGTTTCACACCGGACCATTCCTTTGCAGGAACAATATTGGTATTAGCTTCTGCAAACTCTTCCATACCCTTCCGCCAATCTTCAAAGAAGCCCATGAAAATTCTTGGGGAAGTGAGGATTTTACCTACTTGTGAACCATGAGGACAAATATCATCCGTATCCAGTCGTGAAATAACGCCTCCAAAGATACTCAGCATATCTATCTTGTTCCCGGAGCCTTTATATGCAATTCCGGTTTTCCAGAAATCATGGGTTACCGAACCGAACACCAGACCATTCCTGCTTGCATTATCATACAAGGCAGAAACTTCGTAACTAATCCCTTCCCTATTTACGGATTTGTCCACCGGCATGTCATGATACATATCATTATCGTAGGCCATGTACAGCATTCTGTTATCAGTTCCTGTGCCTATGTCTGCCACTCCGGTTCCTTCTGCAACTATCGGCGCCATGAGGTTTGAGCTTAACTCTGCGTCACTTTCCAGCTTCACTTCCATGAGAAAATAACCCTTATCGTCATACAGATAGAAAATCTGTTTCATGTCCGGCAGTCCCTGGGCGCTGTTTACCACTGTCACCTTTTTGCCTATGCCGAAATTGTCGTTAACATCCTCCTCCGTATAGGTACGTTGGGTATATTCCTTACTTGTAATGACCCTGTCGGACTTTACCATACTGTATGCACCTGTAACCTTTTTCGAGCCGTTAAAGATGTAATCTGCCGTACCTGAAGCAAGGTCATACTCTATCTGTACGGAGTTGGTACCGAAAGTCACAATATTTCTCTCATTTGACACATCCGGAGCAGCTTTCCCCAAAATTACAATCTTTTCTATATTGGGCGCAACCCCTGTGGCATTATCAAGCTTAATGATGTTCCTTCCCGCTTTCAGGTCAACCGCCATGTTCAAAGGCTGCATCAAATAAATCCCTCCGGTGGGATAGCAGAAAACCTTCTGGCTGGAAACTCCATTAGTGGTTACATCCAAGGTTCTGAATTCGGTACAGGAGTAGTAAATGGCAAGATTATATTTGCCGTCTTCCGCTACGTCTATATCATTGAACTGAACATATCCTTTGTTTGGGCCACCACCGAGATTGGCAACAAAGGCTTCCTGACCGTTCAGCCAGATTTGTGCACCTCCGCCAAGCTCATTACTAGGCGATACAGCCCGGTATTCATTAGCCGATCCTGCATCAGGTATTGTGTATTTGCTGATTTCAATTTTATCCAGGTTTGGACATGCGATGTACTCGTTGCTGAAAAACTTGATCTTGTTGTAACCTTTTTTCAATACGACAACTCCCGCCTGAGAAGCCAGTTTGTCGTTTCCTCCGGAATTTTCACAATATATCCGGTAAATCTCTTTGTCATTCACTAAAAGATCCAGAGGACGGTCCTCAGGAGAGGTGTAATATACATTAACAAGGTAATACCCGTCTTCGGGAGCTTCGATTCCGTTGACCTGTACATATCCTCCTGAGCCCAGGCCTGCTACATATTTACCTCCGGAGCTCACCGCGCTATTGGCCACATAAGCCTTCCTGTTCCTTATATTTTCAGAGTCCTCCGCTTCTATCGAAACAGAGCCTGTTTCAGGTATTGTAAATCTAAGTGTATTATCTATGACATTGCCTTCCTGAAGGATGATCCTGTCCAGTCCGGGACAGTCCTTGTCCGGGTCCTCTCCATAGAATTTGATGGTGTTTATTCCTTCCTGCAGCGTTATAAGCGTCGATACCGAGCCAGGGGTCCACCACCATCCTGTGGATGGGCATTCCAGCCTGATTTTGTTGCTGGTATCACCATTTACTATAATATCGAACACTCTAGGCTCCAAAGTGGCATAATCCACAGTCAGCGTATATATTCCGCCTTTTCCTTCGGCGATTTGGATGTTCTTAAAGGTAAGGCTCTGTCCATTTTCTCCATGACCTATCAGCTCGACGCTGTATCCTCCTGAAAAGTCGGATGATTGCGCCAGCCTTGTACCGCTCGTTCTGTCATTATTCGGGTCCTCTGCTTCAAAGATCATTTTGCTGGTATCCCCCGGATCCAGTGTCCCACCAGGCTTTATCTCAATTTTATCGAGGCTCGGACACCACTCTCCGACATTTTTATTGTAAAACTTCAATGTATTATCCCCTGCTTTCAGTCTTATGGCAATTGTTTTCGGGTTATCCGGCGTCCACCAGTCCGAGGTGGGAGTACATTCCAACTCATAGGCATCAGTATCATTGACGAGAATATCAAACCATCTGAGGGTCTCAGTTCCGTAAAAAACCTTAAGAGTGTATATGCCGTCAGCATCCACATTGACTCCGTTAAACGTCAGGGAGCCTCCATTTGGCCCGTTGCCCATGCTTTGCACAGTCATGCCTCCCGAGCATGCCTCCCATGCAAAGAGAGTACTGCCGGAAAATGTATTTATATCACTCTCAGCTTCATACTCCATTTTTTTGGCCAGTTTCAGTTCGATTTTGTCCAGTGCCGGGCACCATGCATCTGCAGCTTTTAAAAATTTGACATCATTCCTTCCTTTGACCAGATATACCTGTAGAGTCATATCCCCCGGCGTCCATTCCCCCCATGTCGTATTGGGAGGACAATCGGCAGTATAAGTATCAGTGTCATTAATTTGTATATCAAACTTTCTTAAGCCGCTTTCATCTCCATTAACATAGGAAACTTTGAGCTCATACAGACCTGTAAATGGAATGCTTACATCATCAAAGAGCACATATTTGCCGTCAATTCCGGAAACGCTTTTCCCGCCGGAGCAGTTGGGGGCATTATCTACTGTCAATCCTTCTGCACTGGCACCCAGAGCATCCTCAGCCTCCAGCACGATTGCATTTGCCGGAGCATTTTCCACAAACATCAGGTCGATTTTATCCAGTCCCGGGCACCAGCCGTTGTCCAGCTTGTTATAGAATTTAATTTTATTCAAACCCTGTTTCAAGGTTATCGTGACAGGCTTGAAAGCAGGCGTCCACCAACCGGCTGAAGGTTCGCAGGTAAGAGAATATTCCTCCGTATCATTTACCAGAATATCAAAGGATCTTTGCTCTCCGGTAGAATAGTGAACATTCATAATGTAAGTTCCGGCCTTATCTACCTGGATTCCATCAAATTCTACCGATCCACCGCTGATTCCTCCACCCAGGCCTTCCACCTCCAATCCTCCTGAGCAGTCCGCAGACTCGGTAAATCTGGCACTGCCTGCAAATCTGTTTTCTGCTGATTCGGCTTCAAAGGAAAGGGGCTGGATCAATTGCAGTTCAATTTTGTCCAGTGTTGGTGCTGAGCCTTCCTTTTTGAAGAATCTGATGCTTTTTTCGCCTTCTGTAAGATAAATATTCTTGAAGGATTTGTTTGAGGTCCACCAGCTTCCCGTGTCAACTGTCGGTATGTTGTATTCATCAGTGCTCACAATTTGTGAATTCACAAGGTTATTCACCTTCACGTCGAAACTGCTGTTTCCGTAATATCCGGAAAAGACGCTCAGTCTATAATATCCTGTCCTTGGAATTTGGATTCCTCTAAACTCGATGTAGCCTTCTGTCTCACTTCCCAGACCGGAGGAAGTAGTCTTTCCGCCGGAGCACAGAGACCAGTCACCGAAAGTTACCCCCGGTCCTATCATATTGGCCGGATCATCCGATTCTATGGAAATGATATCCGGCTTTTGGTTAAGGCTGTATTCCACCTCTATCTTGTCCAGCACAGGGCACCAGCCGTTGGAAGCCCTGTTATAGAATTTCAAGGTGTTGCTTCCCCGGTTAAGCCTTACGATAATTGAAGCGCTTCCCTGTATGTACCAGTCGCTGCTGTCGGTTTTCGGGCAGTTCAGCCTGTATTGGAGGCTATCATTGACAAGAATATCAAAAGCCCTGTCCTGGGCTGTGGAGTAGTAAACTTTAACCTCATAGTAACCATCTCTCGTAGCTTCTATATTTTTAAACAGGACATATCCGTCGTTGCCTCCCAATCCTTGCACCCCTGCATTTCCTGAAAAGGTAGCCAGACCGGTGGCAGCGGAAGCTCCTCCACCCAGTTCAACCGCATCGGTATCCGGATTTTCGGCTTCACAGCTAAACACCGTATCCGGTTCAATCTCAATCCTGTCCAGGTTTGGACACCATGCATCCGTTACAGCACCAAGCCTGAGCGTGTTTTCACCACTGTTCAAGTCCACCTTGACCGTTTTACAGTATATGGTGTTCCAGTCATTGGCAGTTTCAAAGTCACAGTAAACCCGGACTGCATCGGGTCCTCCGTTTACCGTGATATCCAGCGGTCTGAACTGGGCTGTCTGATAATAGATGTGCAATAAGTATTTGCCATCGGATGGTACATTAATATGATTGAATTGTATATACCCATCATACCCTGAGCCCGAATCCTTTCCCAGGCCGTTGACGACCTTCCCGCCGGATGCGTTTGATGAATCCCCAACCCCGCCGGTATTAATATCAGCGTTCTCCGCTTCAAAGGTCTGGATAACGCCTTCAGCATATGCCTCGGTAGCGGGTACGGCTATAAGTATCTGGGTAAAAATGAGCGCCAGTATTAAAATAAATGTAAACATACGCTTTAACATAATAAAACCCTCCTAGTTTTCTTTGCTTTTGCTTTCACTTAGGTGCGGGCATATCTGTCATTTAGTTGATTTATGATGTCTGCTACAGGTATGTTTTATTAGAATTGTTAGAATAGATAACTTAATGTGAAGAGCTAATAGAGATAGTTAACTCTACTATCTCTTTAACTCGGAGCACATGCTTAGAAATGCCAGCATAACGAGTTAACCTATAGTATATATACAAACGTTTCATCAAGCCCTGTCTATGCTGAATATCCTGGACTGGGCTGCATCCAGCCTTATGTTTAAAACCTTGGAGACAGTCATTCTCTCACCAGTCCATAGGTCTGTCGCCACATGTTCCACCCTTTCATCCAGTCCAATCCTGCTCAGGTTGATGATTTTTTCCGCTTCTCTGTCCGAGTAGTTGAATGCTGCAAGATAGAATTCATCACCATCCTGCAAAGTGAAAAATTCTGAAGCAGCGCTTCCGGTATTGCCCTCCACCGGTCTAAAGCTCATGCCTTTTCGCGCAAGCCTGGTTATATTGCTATTTGACAGCAGCTTTTCAGTTCTGGCTCTGGCTTCCTCCATACGGTAGTCATCGCTTAAAAGGAGCACAGTACCCGCTATTACCGAAGCATTCAATCTGCTGACGGCTTCATTTTCTGTAGTGGGCGGCTTCTTGAGGCTTTTATACAAAACCGTATGATCCGGATCATTGTACCTGTAGAGGCCATTGTTCATCCACCAGCCATAGGTCAGAGAGTTCAACATATACTCGGTATCCTGGATAGAGCCGAAGGCATCGCAGGATATGCGGCGGGCATGGGCATACTGGTAAGGAAATACGGGCGCTATGGAAAGATTGATGAAAAACGGTCTGCCTACCCTTTCAGGACTGAGCAGGCTTCTTATATGTGCCATTCCATAATTATAAGCCTGTATCCCGGTGGATATTCTCTTATCATAGTGGACTCCCTCGATGGCCCCGTGAGCCATGAAATCCAGCTTGATATAATCGAATCCTCCCTCGATAAATCTGTTTAGCATGGCTTCAACCCGCATGAGGTTTCCAGGATGTGTAGGATCAATAGGAATCCCTCCGTCCAGTTCAGGCAATATGTTGCCGTGCTCATCCTTCAATACCAGGTCCCTGTATGTATAAGCGCCTCCGGTATCTTCCACAATCCTATCGTAATCCCGTCCCCAAAAAGTAAAGGGAGTATAATAGATACCGGCTTTCTGTCCCCGGGCATGAACCTGGTCAACCGCTGCCTTCATTTCCTCTTCACTTAAGTTTGTCCAGAAGGAGTCAAAGTTGATATAAACAGTTCCATTGCTCTGAAATCCCTTATCCTGCAGGTGATCTTTTAAGAATTCCGAGGCTTTTAAGTAAACCTCGCAGTCCAGCTTGTTCTCCACTGCGGCCCAGCTGTTCCAGCCGAAAGGAACACCTTCTTCCCAGTTCAACATCGGCTCTATAGCACAGTTTGCTGCCCCGTATTCCTCCAGCCCGGATCTATAATCATCAAACAATCCGATGAAAATCCTCTGGGAGGTAATAGCTTCTCCCTTTACCATGCCATGGGGAAGGCTGTCCCTGGTGATTTCTCCGGCTGCACCGCCATACACAATCAGTTCCTTTATTTTATCCGAATCTCCTGAAACCCTGATGCCGGTCTTCCAGGTATCATGGGTAACTGAACCGACAATAAGACCATTTCTGCTTTGATTATCAAATACCGCTGTTACCTCATAGCTTTCTTTTGCATGCTGTACCGGATTTGATTCAAAGCGGATCCATTTATCATTGTCAAAGGGTACGAAAAGCACCCTCGCATCAGCATAATTGCTTATATCCATCACACTTTCTTTCTCTGAATCCGCCTCAAGCGCCAAAGGTGCGACATAGTTGGAGGATATCTCCTGTTGGCTTTTTAATTCGATTTCCATGAAAAAGTAGGGTTTATCTTCATAAATATAGAAAGTTTGTACCATAGAGGGCTTGTTATTGCATAGGTTCTCAATTGATACCCTGATCCCTCTGCCAATCCTGTCATCCAGCTTCCTTATTCCATCCTCCGCCAGCTTCCTGGTGGCATATTCGATATTATTTAATAGTAATCCATCGGACACTTTTGCTCTGGAAAAAGCCTTTGAAGCTATTTTCCTGCCTTCCTGCCAAAATTCCGAGAACCCGCTGGAAAGGTCATACTCTATTCTTAGAAGCCTGCCGGAAAGTATGAGTCTGTCGTTTTCCTGCTTAAGCAGAATGCTCCCTCTTTCATATAGCTGATTAACCAAGTTCCTACCTCCTATTTACATGTTTTTCTCCTGACCCAGGCATTGCCAGCCTTATGCGCTGCTTACATGTTTTAACTCACTAACAATGAAAATATGAATGTCAATTTTCATATTGGTTGCACATTGCAAGCATGAGTGGTTGTGATAGCATTTTTTGAGCGTAAGTTTCGAGTTAAAGAGGTCAGTATCATTTACAGACAATAGATTTATAGTAAATTAGTGATTCATAAGACAGGGCTTTCAATGGTACAGGCAAATTCAGCATTTCAAGTAATACTTCATGTACTTTGATTCTTTCAGGAACAGCAACCCAATCCATTTCAATTGCCTGAGCTGAACCATTTTATATTTTTATATAGAATAGCAAGTATTATCACCTATATAACCAAACTGGCCGAATCATTCAGTTTCACATAAGCGATTCTTTATGATTCGGCACAGTCAGTTAGAAAATCTCTATTTTTTATTGCATATTATTTTTCTGCATATTACATGTCATAAAAGATCACTTCTATGTCTCTTAGCTGTTAGTTGCCCCAGAGCTCTTTCTTTTTGGCAAAATTAGCGTTTACAATCTCTTCAACCTTTGCCAAGCCTGCCTTTTCCATATCCGCAACCATCTGATCGTACAGCTGGCTGGCTTCCTCCTGGGTTTTCGCCAGGATTATCTTCGGCTCCATATTCTTTCCGATATCGCTTATCTTAGTGGATATGAGCGCTTCAGGAGTACCGGCAGCAGGCCCCAGGTTGTCATACAACGTAGTATCCCATGCGGAGTCTCCAAGGTATTGCTTTGCAAATTCGGCAACAGGATCCTTTGTACCGTAGTTCTGTGAATATTCGGCCCATAAATCATAAGGCTTGCCATCTTGTGCTATTCCGGACTTGAATACGATTTCATATTTGCGTATTCCATTGTCTCCGATGGCGGTCCAGAAATCCTTTTTAAGCTCTTCCAGGCTATCCTCTTTTATGGTGCGCTGGTTATCCTTCATTTCCCAGAAAAGCCCTTCAGGACCCCACTGAGTAATATACTGGCCTTCTTCGCTGATGAGATAGTCAAGGAACTTCATGGTGCGCTCAGGATATTTGTTGGCTGAAGTGATGTAAGTAAACAGCCATCCGAGGACGCTGGTAGGTCCATAGGTCGTCTTCTGAGGATCTACGCCGTCTGCGACAACCTTAAAGGGATAGAACATATTGTCTGGAGTTTCGTTTCCGTTTGCATCTTTTGCCAGAACGCTGTTAGCCCCGGCATTCCAGTAAGCATCAGGAGCACACAGAACATAGCCGTTGGACATCTTCTCATTCCACAGAGCCGTCTTGTTCACCGGCCAGTCCTTATCAAGCAGGCCTTCCCGATACAGCTGATTCATAAACATAAACATTTCTTTATATGCCGGATTATAAACATTGTCTCTCAGCTTGCCGTCCTGCTCATAATAAGAGCCTATGGCATACATGCCCATAAACGTGTAGCGAGCGCCGCTGTAGTTGTCCTGATTGATGGTCACAGGCAAAGTATCCTTACCGTTGATATTGGGATATTTAGCTTTCCAGTCTTTCAACAAGCTCAGGAACTCGTCTTTAGTGAAATATCCTTTGCTTGTATACTTCTCATAATAGCCTAATTCCTTCACATAATTCATGCGGATAAGGAAACCAAAAACCGGACTAGGCTGAACTTCACTGCTGAACCAAGAAGGTATGCCGTAAAGATGTCCATCCTCATTCAGCACTTTTTTCAAGGTGTCCCCCAGCTGGGATTTCACGTTGGGACCATATTTCTCCATCAAATCATCCAGAGGAATTACAGCTTTAGATTTGATATATTTGCTGTTTGCGTCAGACCATCGGTCAATGCTCACTATGTCAGGCATATCATTGGATGCCAACATCAGATTGAGCTTTTCCTGAGCATCTCCGGCGATGGGTACAAAATCCAAGGTAATACCGGTCTTCTTAGTTATTTCACGCCCCACCGGAGTATCCCAGTTCAATTCATTTTTCAGAAATACTTTGAGTGTTATTGGAGTAGTATCCTCAGCAGGATCTTTAGCATCTTTGGTCTCTTCTGCCGGTGTTGTAGCTTTACTGCTCGTCTCGGCATCCGATGTCTTGTCACCGGAGGTACTTCCACATCCGGCCATAATATTAAGCGCCATGATGAGAGCAGCAAATAAAGCCACCAACTTCAGAACTTTGGTTTTCATAGAACTCTCCTCCTCTTTTTTTTGTTCATATTTATTCTGAACGGTCAAACCGCTTCAGTTCTAGCTTTTTACAGCACCAATCATTATACCTTTAACAAAATACTTCTGGAGAAACGGATAAACAAGGATTATAGGCAGGGTAGCCACCATAGTCGTTGCCATTCTGACAGAATCGCTCGAAGTAGTTTTTCGTTCTGTAGCCTTCGCCAGCAATTCCGCCTGGGATTGCATGCTGCCAAGGTCATAGTTGTTTAATATCTGCACCAACAGAAACTGCAAGGTTTTAAGCTTCTTGCTGTAAGTATACAAATTGGTATCAAACCAGGAATTCCACTGACCTACGGCAAAAAACAGGCATACTGTTGCCAATACAGGCATGCACAGGGGGATTATTATCCTAAACAGGATGGTTATCTCGTTTGCCCCGTCCAGCTTTGCCGACTCCTCCATCTCTGCCGGCAGCGATTCTATATAAATCCTGATCAGTATCATATTATAAACACTTATAGCCCCAGGAATAATGTATACCCAAAAGGTATCAATCAGGCCTATGGCCTTTAGGACCATATAATAAGGTATCAGACCGCCGCCAAAATACATGGTTATGATAAAAAATACGGAAATGGCTTTAGCTCCAACCAGATCTTTTTTGCTCATCCCATAAGCAAGCAGCGTGGTAAAAAACAGGGAGTACAATGTACCTATTACCGTTCTTGCCAGTGAGATCCATGCCGCATGCAAAAACTCACCATTGTTGACCACAGAAATGTAACTGTCTATGGTAAATACCCTAGGAAACAGGAACAGTCCGCCTTTTAGGCTGTCGGTCGCGTCGTTCAAAGATAGTATTAATATATACCAAAACGGATAAAAGCACGCAATAAGAACCAACAGAAGGATGAAGCAAATAACGCCGTCATATATCAACGAACCGATTTGAATAGAGGATTTTCTTTTTTTCCCAGCAATTGAATCAGTAAAGCCACTCATTATAACATCTCCTTTTGCATTTTTTATAGCAATGTTCTTCCACGTATCTTAGTTACAATAAAATTGGTTACCATCAGCAGAATGAAGTTTACCAGCGACTTAAACAATCCAACTGCTGCTCCGTAGGAGTACATTCCGCTACCAAACCCATACCGGTAAGAATAGGTGTCAATAACATCCGAGTATTCCAGAATCGTAGGATTTCCCATTAGCAGCTGCTGTTCAAATCCGGCATTGAGCAGTCCTCCCACGGATAATACCAACATAACTGCCGCTGTGGGCATTATTGAAGGCAATGTTATATATATCATCCTTTGCCAACGATTAGCACCATCTATGCTGGCAGCAGCATATAATTCATCATTAATGGAAGTTATAGCCGCCAGATAAATTATTGATGAGTAGCCCATGCCCTTCCATGTATTAGCTATGGCAAGAAGGAGCCAAAACAGTTTGCCGTCCTGGAAAAACATTATTGGTTCTTTCGTTAGCCCCATTGACATCAAAAGCTGATTTATAACTCCTCCGGAAGACATCATGGTGAGAAATATGTTAGCTGTTATGACCCACGAAATGAAGTGGGGAAGATAAGATACTGTCTGAACCATCCTCTTAAAAATCAGCGCACGGCATTCATTCAGCACCAGAGCCAGGATTATAGGTGCAGGAAAGCTTATTACCAATGTCAAAACACTTGTGGCAAGCGTATTGCGCAATATCCTTAAAAAGTCACCGGTCTGGAAGAAAAACTTGAACCAGTCCAATCCTACAAATTCGCTTCTTATAAAAGACTGGAAGAAATTAGATTCAGGAATGTAATTTATAAACGCCATATAAAGGCCGTAAATCGGAGCATAGCAGAAAACCAGCGCCCATATGATACCCGGAAGTATGAGAATGTAAAGATATTTGTGTTTCAGGATTCTGCTTTTTAGTGAATTCTTATGGATTTTCGTCCTGTTTAAGCTTACTGTGTTTCCCAGTTCGACAGACATACTGTTCTCCTTTCGCTAAATAAAAGTATACTTCAATCAGAAGAAAGAACAGCTTTCTTTGATTTGCAACTTTATTATATAAACCCTGCGAAGGCAGTTAAATATTAATTTTTGCACATTATATCCCAAAATGACTTGATTTGATATGCGAAAAAGAAAAGACCTTTTCCGATGGGCTAAAAAAGGCCAGGCTAACGCCAAATACCGGTGTTAGCCGCCCCTTGTCCATAATCGCTGTTACTGACGAATCAGAGGAAGGTATATAGTTACTTTAGCCCCTTTACCAGGGGAACTATCAATATCGATGCCATAACTGTCTCCATACAGCATGGCTATTCTCTGCTGCACATTCCGTATCCCATATCCCCTTCCCGATGAAGGCCCGTTCAAACACTTCTCAATTACATCGGGCGTCATGCCGCATCCATCATCCGTTATGGTAAAGATCAGCTTATCCTCCTTCTCTTCGGCCGATATAAAAATACGTATGCCTTCGTCACCGGAAATGCCGTGATTGATGCTGTTTTCCACAAAGGGCTGCAAAATGAACTTCGGGGTAACATAATTCATCACCTGAGGCTCACAATGAATTTCCGAATGGATTAATCCTTCAAAACGATACATCATTATGCGCAGATAGCTGCGCGTAAGGTCAATCTCTTCCCGCACGGTGATGATTTTTCTTCCCTTGTTCAATGAAATCCTGTAAAAGTCCGAAAGGGATATAACCATACCCGTCAGTCTTTCATCATGATAGCGTCTGGCCAGCGCTGCCATCGACGAAAGAGTATTGTACAGAAAGTGGGGATTTATCTGTGCCTGTAGAAGTTCCAGCTCCGTGGATTTTCCTATTATCTCCTTTTCGTAAACCTCCTTCATCAGATGGTTCACCTTTTTCGCCATTCTGCTGAAAGCCGATATGACCTTTCCCAGTTCATCATCTCCGGCATTTATCACCTTTATGTCAAAATCCCCCGACTCCACGTTTTTAATCAGACGGATCAGATATTTTACCTTCCGCGTAAAAAAATAAGATATCACGTAGAAGGCAAAAAAGGATAATCCCAGTATAACCAAACTTACAACAAACATCCTCAGGAGGGACTGGTTTATATTGCGCACCACATCTGTGTAGGAGGTCAATGCAACAACCCTCCACCCGTTTTTCAACTGCCTGCATGTAGTCAGCTTTTGCTCACCATTAAAAAATATGGTGGTATAACTTCTGTCTTTAAGTCCCGTCATTTCCATATCCACAACATCCACCAGCTTTCTGGACGTATGTGATGAGTTTCCTGATACAATAATAGCACCTTCGGCATCAACTATAAAAATATCTTTGTTATTCAACTCATTTTCAAACATTCTCCGCAGGTCCCGGGTGTCAATATCAATGGACAAGATGCCATAGTTGGAACCATAGGTATAATAATTAAGAAGCCGCACAAGCTTGAAGGAATAACTCATGCCCGATCCCGTTCCGGAGCTTGATTCTCCCACCGTCGTTTCTTCCCACCGGCTTGCCGGACCATAGACTATCCCTCCCCGTGCCTCGTTCACATCATCGAAAAGCGCGGAGCCTTCAAGCTGCTCAATAGGCTTGATGTATTTCATGTCAGGCGGAATTTTATTACTGTCTATATAAAAAGTAATGGAAAGTATATACGGGTCGGCCGCCATAAAGCGCTGTATATACTTTCCTATAAATTGATAGAAGTCCACATATTGCCCAGGATCAACATATTCATTGGTCAGAAGCTGCATAACCTGATAATCGGAGTATATGGTATTGCTAAGGCCGGAAAAATACTCAAGCTTTGCAGTTATATTGTTTGCCAGCTGATCTGTAGATACGGCCAGATTGTCATAGGCGGAAGCGTAAAGCCTGTTTTTTATGACAGAGTACAAATAGCCATAATTGAATATGGAAATAAATAGTACTGTGATGCACATAATAAGGAACAGCTTGTGCTGATAGCTGACCTTCTGAAAAAAGTTACGTACGGGAAGCACTATTTTATTATACATTCCCCATGTACCGCCTTTCATTTCCTGACCTTAGTACCTATACTTGCCTCTCCAGCAGCCTATCCCTGTATTGACCGGGAGACATGCCGTAATATTTGGAAAAGAGTATGCAGAAATATGAAACATTTTCGTATCCCACACCATATGCCACATCCTTGATGCGGATTGCGGGATCCCCGATCAGCTCCAGGGATTTTCTCATCCTCAAATCCGTCAGATAATCATGGATGGTTTTTCCGGTATAATTCTTGAACACGCTGCGCAATCTGCTGGGCGTCAAATACATCTCCTGGGATATGTTTTCAATAGTAATAGGCTCTGCATAATGCTCTTCCAGGTATTGCTTTACTCGGGCAACGACACTGTGGGAGTGATCCGCATCCATATCGGTACAGAACCGGTCAAATATGGAATTCAGCTTACCTTTTACATAATTGTGCATGCATATTATGTTATCATAACATTCTATGGTGCTCAAAATCTCCCCTTTTTCCCGCAATACCGCATCCGGGTTTTTGTCCAGCTTGTAAAAATACTCATATAGACGGTTTATAAGATTATATACGCCAACAACTACAATATCCCGTTGGGTCTTTTCGGTACGAAACAGTTCAAAATAGTTTTCCAGGTAGCTTATCGCTTCAGCACGTTGGTTATGGCAAACAGCATCAATAATTTCCTCCTCAATTTCAGGAATCTCGCGTAAATTACTTGTGGTACGCACACTTGATGCCGAAGATATCATTATCTGACCATGACCCAAAAAGAATCGGTTGCCCAGTGCTGATAACGCTTGATGATATGCCTCTGAGAACTTATTTAATTTCACCTGTCTGTCGCACTGTCCGATGGAAAGTGTGACATTGTGCTCTTTTTTGATAAGGTCATTCAGAATTTTCCACTTTGTTATGCTTAAATCCACAAATTCATGCTTGGGGGATACGGCAATAAAGTACCGCCCTTCCTCCAGCGATAAAAGCTTGTATTGGTGGCCACACCTTTTTAGCGCTTCTTCCAGGAGCAGCTGCACACCGTTCACCAACTCCTGCATTGCAGTGTTACCCTTTTCTTTCAGCACAATCTGGTAATTATCTATTGAAGCCACCATGACAATAAAATCTTCACCCGGCTTGAAATCGCCATCCTTTGGAGCAAGAAGCAAATTCCGTATTTTTGCTTCCTCCTGTGCTCGCCTTCCGTACTCGGCATCTTTCTGGGTCGCAAGGTGCAGCTTTGCTTTGTCTAGAACGTATCTGATCTCGGAGAAATTAAAAGGCTTTAGCAGATATCCCACCGCCTCCACTTCCAGCGCGGTTTTCACATATTGCAGCTCATCATATCCGGTGATAAAGATGATCTGTATTCCGTTGTCCCTTTCTTTGAGTCGCTTTGCCAGCTCCAGGCCATCCATGACAGGCATTTTAATATCCGTAATGACGATGTCCGGCTGAAGCTGCTCCGCCTTCTTCAATGCATCGCTTCCGTTCCAGGCGGTGCCAACCACTTCAACTCCCATAGATATCCAGTCAACGCTGTCTCGCAAGTCCTCAAGCAGTATCCTTTCATCCTCTACCAGCAAAAGCTTATACATTTAAATTCCCCCATAGATCATAGATATAAAAAATGGATGCGAAACTAACTGCATATGCTAAGGTGGTTCACCTTTTTTACCCAGCTGTCATATTAACAGGCGACGATTCTATTCAGATGTATTATCTGTCAAACCAAGTTTTATTGCAAGATGAAAATTGTGGAGCCCCCCGGTGCAAGCTCAACATGCAAGCTCCCTGATGCTTTTGTTTTACTTCCGCTCCATATATCCAGCACCTCATATTCCCTTTTTGCGTCCAAACCTGCCCGGCCCAGGTCCACATCCATTGTTTTGCTCTTATCTATGGAGTAATTAAATACGGCAATATAAGCCCTGTCTCCTTCCTGCAAAACAAAGATATCCGATGCTCCATTCCTCTTATTGCCTTCCACCGGCAAAAAGGCCTTCTTGTTATTAATTATGTCAACTATATATTTGTTTGTCAACAACTCCAAAGACCGTTCCACCGCCTCAGGCGTCCCGGGAAGGTTTTCCGGTGCCGCTTTGTACGCTGCCGCATAGTTGAAATTGTCTCCCGACAGGAATAAGCCCCCTGTAACCGCATTGGAATTGACACGCATCAGCGCTTCCTCATATTTTGCAAACACCCCTCCATCCCTTTTGTGCAGGCACATCATATCACCGTCAAGAAAGGGGTACAATTCCTTCTGCCACCACCCGTAGGTCATGGCATTAAGCATATATTCGCTGTCCTTCAATTCATTGAATACATCGCAGCTTATGCGTCGGGCATGGGCATATTGGTAAGGAAACAAAGGGGCTATGGATTCCGAGATGAATATCGGCCGGACGGCTTTTTCTTCCGACAGCAGCTCACTGAGCTTTTGCATGCCATAGTTATAAGCTTGTATGCCTGTTGTTATGCTCTTGTCATAATGCTCCCCTTCTAACGCCCCATGGGTCAGGAAGTCCAATTTGATATAATCGAAGCCCCACTCAACAAATTTGCCCAGCTGGTATTCCATACGCTTGATCTGAGCCGGATGGGTGGGATCTATCGGCAAGCCACCGGCTATGGCAGGGAGCGTATTTCCGTCTTTATCCTTAAGCAGGATTTCTCCATAGGTCGCACCCTCTCCTCCTTCTACAGGCCAAAGAGGGTCACTGCCCCAATAGACAAAGGGCGTCCAGTAGATTCCCGCCTTCTGGCCCTGGGCATGCACATGCTCCACAGCATCAATGAGCTCTCGCTCACTCAAATTGTCCCAGAAAGAATCAAAGTTGATGTATACGGCGCCATCATCACTGCCAAAGCCTTCCGGCTGCAGCTTTTGCTTTATGAAATTCGCAGCGTTAAGAAAGGTATCGGCATCAATATGGTTTGAAGCCGCATACCAGCTATTCCAGCCGAAAATTGCACCTTCGTTCCACTCCAGCGGCTTTACCAGTGCGGCATTGGCTTTGCCGTATTCCTCCAGCCCTTTGCGGTAATCCTCAAACATTCCCATAAATATCCGTGGGGACTTTACCGTCCTGCCTGAAACAAAACCATGGGGCTGTGTATCCCGGGTCTGATCATCGGCCGCTCCTCCGTATACCTCGAGATATGTGATTCCTTCCTTTTCTCCCTGGATGTCAATCGCTGTTTTCCAGGTATCATGGTCCACCGAACCGATGACCAGCCCCTGCCTTTCTACCGCGTTATATACGGCAGTGACTTCATAACTCTTGTGTGCCATGGAATAGATGTTGGATTCGTACCTAACCCATTTATCATTGTCAAACGGGACGAAAAGCACCCGCATATCTTCGGCTTTGCCTATATCAATATTTTGGCAGGCTCCTTCCGGCATCTTAAATGTCGCCGGTGAAATATGGTTTGTGGAAACATCCCCTTTCTTGCCTTCAACTTCCGTTTGAAGAATTGCATAGGGTTTATCCTCATAAACCGTAAAATATTGAAGGATATGCACATCATCAAAATCATTGTCTACAGCGACTGTCACACCGTTTCCGAATGCGTCTTCCACGGCTTTGGTTTTCTCCTTGATGACACTGCGCTTTTTTGCAGCACCTGTGATATACGTCCTGCCGTCCACAACCACAGATGCCTCCAAATATCCGATGATCTGCTTTTCCCCGTAATTAAAATCATACGTTCCTTTGGAAATATCATAATTTATTGACAGTACATCATTGCCTATGAGTAACTTATCTTCCTTCAGTACGACATTGGCCTGGCCGCTTTTTACATTTATCCCCCTCGTCAGAAACGCAAAGACTGCGGCCAGGACAATAACTGCGGCTAAAACTCCAACAGACAAACCAATTGCTGTCTTCCGCCTTTTTTTCATATTATTGATACCTCCCATTTCAAACGGTGCTAATTCCCCTTATAACACCATTGTTAAATAAAAGAAGTGAAAAGGAAATATCAATATATGAATTTTATATACCAAAATGCCTGTTCTGAGTTCACCTTCATATTTTGAGCCTTGAGTGGATTATCACACCCTGGTTGTTTACATCCAACTGCAAAGCCTTATCAAAATATTCTTTGGCTTTGTCAGCTTTTTTTAGGCCCAAATTGCCCAAGCCCATGAGATAATAGCAGTGAATTTGATTTTTCTTGTTTAAGTCCTCGTCGAAGATTAAAAAGTCGGGCAGCGAAACGGCAAAGTAGTCTATCCTGACATCATCAAACAGGTGCTGCTCGCCATAGTCTATGAGCTTATTGAATCTTCCCCTGGCAGCCTCCTCGTTATTGAGCTTTAACAATGCCAATCCTTGATAGAATATGGTCTCCGGCGGTTGGTCGTTGTAGTACATGGCGCTGGCCGGTACATCCAGACCCTTTGAAGCCTTCTCAAAGAATTCTGTAGCCTTCTCCGTTTCACCCAGTTTTTCATAAGCACAGCCGATGTAGTAATGTATATCGTTGTCCTGGGCTCCGGCAAGTTTTCCCTCTCCCAGGTTTTCCGGATATTTCAAGGCATTGAACAAATAGCTCAAGGCTTCAGCATTTTTGCCTTGGTTCATTAATTTTTTGGCGATTTCCATATTGGCATAAACATACTGCCTTGTAACCTTTCCTTCTCCGCCTTCCCAGGGATGGAATTTTCTTTTAAGCATGAGCTCCAGAGCCTTCTCGTATTCTTCCCTCAAATTCAGCAAAGTAAGATATTCGATATACAGGTCATCTCTTGTTTCAACAATTTCCAGATGCTTGTTAAGGAGTTCAAATCTCTCCTCATAAGGTATATTGATCTTCTTGTAAAGCTGGTTCAATTCAAGCAGCACTCTGGCATCCTTCTTATTAAGCTCAAAGGCTCTTTCCAGACACTTTCTTGCCTTTTCAGGGCTTTTTTTCTTGTTATAATAAGCGAGGGCCAGATTCCTGTAGACTGTTGGGAAGGTATCATCAATTTCTGCAGACCTCTCCCAGCACAGCACCGCTCTGTCATATTGCTTTTTGTCATACAGGAGGTTGCCCAGGTAATAAAACGCTTTGCTGCCGCAGTTTTTCCTTGCTGTGGCGGCTTCCAGCACAAGCAGATCACAGAGGCTGTTGGGGAAGCAGTAATCCGAGTCGGCATTGTCCCCAAGCATATAGTACTTTTCTGATTCTTCCTCATGTCCACCCTTTGCCAAATAATATGCCTTATAGTAGTATGCCATCGGATATACATTGGAGCTCTGTATGATATATCTATCCAGTATTTCCACAGCATCCGTATAAAAGCCTGCATTTCCATATTCCTGAGCCAATGCGATATAATTGTGGACGTCACCTCTCATCAGCTTGGTAAGCTCCTCCAAAATTCCGTCTGCTTCCGCAAATTTGCCTTGAGCCAAAGCTATCTTATACAGCTCATTTTTAGCCCCAAAATCCAATTTGTCTATTTCTGCAGTTTCCAAAGCTAATCTTTCAGCATCAGGTAATTTGCCGAGAGTCCTGAGAACGGCCGTTTTGAGATTTCTGCTCTTGACATTATGATAGTTTTTTATTATGGATTGGGTTACATGCTCCAAAGCAAGTTCATAATCCCCTCTCTTGCAGTCGATCTGTGCAACGGAAAAGAAACCGCTGTCTTGCCATGCGGCATTCCAGGTAGCTTTATAAAACTTGGCATAAGCTTCGTCCAGCTTACCTTGGTATAACAGTGCCAAACCAAGATTATACAGAGGTTCACCGTCATAAGGATTGGGACTATGCCGGGTGGAAGTTTTAACAGCCTGCCTCAGATATTTTTCCGCTTCACTGAAATTGCCCCTTCTTAACAATAAGGCTCCATAAGCATTGTTGATTCTAATATCTTCAGGATCTCTGACCAGGCCTTCCAGGTAATACGGGTCCGGCTCATAGGTGGCATGCCTGTACTGCTCAATATGGATACCCGCCAGGTACAAAGCCTCATTATTCTTCAAATCCTTGGGCTGCCCAATCGCCTTGGCCGGATCGGGAATTTTTTCAATGCTCTTTTCTTTTGGTTGGTATGAAATAAGCTCCTTACCATCTTCCTTTACCAAAGCCACCTTTAAATAATGCTCGTGTTCCCCGGCATCGACTGCTATTTCTTTATGATAGGTGTTTTCCGGAGAAATGCTGATTTTTTCTTTTACATATTCTCCATACTTTCCCTTGAGGGTCACAGTCACATTTTCATATTCGGAAGTTGCATATGCTCCTATTTTTACAATATTGCCCTCCATAGCAAGGTTCACTGCTGCATTAATATTGGCATTGCTAACCATGCCGATGTTTTTGTAGGGCATAAAATACTGCTTAAAGGTCTTTTCCTCATATGGCTTCAGCCAGCTGAAATCCGGCTGGTTGTCAGTAAAGACTCCGGTCATCAGCTCGATATATGGGCCGTCCTCGTCAGTGAGATTTCTGTCCCAAGCTTTTCCGAAATCTCCGCAGCCCCATGTCCATTGCTTCTTTCCTGGAGATATGTGGTGGTTGGCCACATGAAGAATTCCGGCATTAACACTGTGGTCATATCCGCCCACAAAGTCGTAATCGGAGTGATATGCCATATAGGATGTAGGCACAGGAATGTTCTTGTATCTTGAAATATCAACTCCTGCAGAATAGTCCACCTTGTAGTATACACCCGTTGCAATGGGGAACTTGGAAACATCCCTTTTGCCGTGATCAAATACAGCGTGAACATCCGGCGGAAATACGGATTGGGTATGATCATTTACTGCCACCGCAGGGTTTGCCCACCATAAAAAGGTTTGATTTTCTGCAGTCCTGTTGTATAACTGCCCCCTAATTTCAATATAAGCCTTATCAGGGTACAGGGTGAAACCTGCCATTCCTTTTGTCCCATACATCCTGTCGATTTCGCTTACCCATAGGGTGCAGCTTCCGTCATCATTCTCTTCCAGCTTATAGTCAACAGGGCCGAAGGTATTGGGCCTGTGGTGCTGGGGCCAGTTGAATTCAATTCCTCCGGATATCCAGGGACCTGCCAGGCCTACCAGGGCCGGTTTTATCACCCGGTTGTAATATACAAAATCATAATTGTTTGTCTTGTCCAGGGCTCTTTGGATTCTTCCTCCAAGCTCCGGCAGTATCATTACTTTAATGTATTTATTCTCTAAAAATACTGCCTTGTATTCCTTTTCTTCCTTATGGTCATAAATTTTATCTATGACCGGCAGCGGATATACTTTGCCGGAACTTCCCTGATACACCCTCTTTTCCAGGAACATGGGATTCTTGTCCGGTTTCCCTACCGGATAGGTCGGTATTTTGACAACCTCTTCCCACACTTTTACTCTTTTCTCCCAACTCATTTATATCCTCTCCTTTTTTAAAGCTATGCTATTGTCAGACTTTACTCCAAATTTAAATATTGTTGATGTGTTGAACTTTTCACCTTCCCGTATTACGATTGATGGAAAGGAAGAATTATTTACCGCATCCGGCAGTCCCTGCGTTTCAATACAGATGCCATGATATCTTTTTTCAGGAGGTAACTCGCTGCCCGTATATATTACCACCCCCACCGCATCTGTCTTAACAGCCATCTCTCTGCCGCTGGCGCTATCGCTTAAAATCACATCGTAATTCCCCTCCTTGTCCAACAAAAACGGATGGTTTAATCCCTTCTTAGCCAGCACTGTTTGCTCATCATCGGACATTACCGCATCTCTGATCGTCCTGCCTCTTCTGAAATCGAAAACACTTCCCTCTACGGGCATTATTTTGCCTGTGGGCAAATAGTCTTTCGCCAATTCCAGAAATCTGCTGCTGCTTATGATCAAGTGATGGTCCAGTATATCCCTTTTATCATCACCGCTTAAGTTGAAATAACTATGGCTTGTGGGATTAAAGGGTGTTTTCCTGTCGGAAACGCCTGAATAACTTATAATGAATTCATCCTCGTCATTTAGCTCATAAGTAACCTTTACCTTTAAATTCCCAGGATATCCTTCCTCACCGTCGGGGCTTTCATATGACAGCTCCACCGCATTTTCCCTTTTGACTCTACAGGCCCACAGGACGTGGCTGAAATTCTTCAAACCTCCATGTATGCTGTTATTGCCATCATTTTTGGTTAAATGGTACCTTACACCGTCCATCACAAACTCCGCATTGCTTATCCTTCCTGCCACCCTTCCTACCAAGGCTCCGTAGTAAGGTTCATTTGAGAAATAATCTTCTATGCGTTCATGGCTTAAAACGATGTTTTCGAATTGACCGAATCTATCAGGGGCAATAATCCTGGTGATGACTCCTCCGTAATTTAAAAAGCTGACTTTTATTCCATTCCTGTTGACCAAAGTGTACTGAATAATGTAATCTTCATTAACGCGTGAAACCCTCTCCTGCAGAACCACAGCACTCCTCCTCTTTTATATTGGATACTAAATTTTAGCGTTTACTTATTTTTATTGCTTTGTTCTCGCTTTAATTTTATAATTAATTTATAGGAATTACATTAATGCTAATTGCTGATGAATTTAAAAATATTGCTATCTGATAGTGTTACATGGAGGGGAATATCATGTATACAATTGAGTCTGGTGTTTTGGAAGGTTCGTGTGCTTTTTTCAATTCTCCTAGCAATGTGGCAAAGTCATTATTCTTTTATATAAGCTCCCTGGGACACTTCTATTGCGATCATAATTACAGAGTCAAAAGGGACAAATTTGACAGCTATCTTTTAATGTACGTCGTAGCCGGGGAAGGCCTGATCACCATCAACAACAGAGCCCAGACTATAAAAGCGAACGACATAATACTGATAAACTGCTACAAGCCCCACATATATGAAACCAGCAGCTCCATGGAAACCCTCTGGATGCATTTTGACGGAAATGTCAGCAATGATTATTTCAATCTTATAAACGAGAGGTCCGGCAATGTAATCAATTCTAGGAATTCTACCTTGGTTCAGGACTATTTATTATCCATGATAGATGATTTCAGAAAAAACAGGATGATAAACGAAGCCATCCTGTCCTGTACCATACAAAGAATGCTTGCCGAATTGCTGATATTGTCTGCGGAAAACACGCTGGGGAATTCTACAAATTCCAACTATATTGATGAGTCGATTGCTTTTATCAGGAACAATTACAAAAACAAGATTTCCCTCGAGGATATTTCTGCCAATGTGTGCATGAGTCCTTATCACTTCAGCAGGATTTTCAAAAGAGAGACCGGGTACTCCCCTTACGAATATGTAAGCATTTTAAGGCTGAATCATGCCAAGACCCTTTTAAAAACTACAGACTTATCCATTAAAGAGATAGCCTTTGAATGCGGCTTTAACAGTGAAACGAATTTTATTATCGCTTTTAAGAACCACACCAGCCTCACCCCCGGTGAATTCAGAAAGATACCTTTTTGATTTGCTTATCTGTATATAAATCAAGGTACTTGCATACAATCATAACATCCCCGCAGAGCGGACAAAAAGATATCCGCTCTACGGGGATGCTATTTCTTAAAAGACAGGCCTTTTAGGTCTATTATTGAAGCGATAAACAAGGATGACGGGCATGGTCCAAAAAACACATATGAGCTATATATAATCCACCTTTTTAATTCTTATCAGCTTGCTGTCAAAATCCCCCTTAAGATTGACCTCCAGGCCTTTTTTCATCAATGCGGCGCCGCTTGTCAATCCATCGGAACCCTCTACCTTATATAAAGCTTTGCTTTCAAGTCCCTTAAGATAAAGTGTCTTTGAACCTACTCCAAACTGGGACGAATGCAAAAAGGCAAATACCAGAGCTTCCGACCCGTCTTTTGCAGTGTACTCCACTGCTGCCACCTCATTCGTCCTGGGCGAGAGAAGCCTGTACAGATTTCCTTCCTGCACAATCGGCCTTATTTCCTTGTAGAGAGAGATCATTTCTTTGGCCGTCTTGAGCTCTTCCTCCGACCAATGGTTCAGGTTGCCTCCTATACCGAGGGTACCCATCATGGCGCTGTGGAATCTGTAAGTAAGCGGCAGCTTCCTTCCGTTCAGCCAGTTTGGTGAATCGGTAACCCATGCCACCATGGCCTTGGGAAGATATGCATAGGAAAATCCCTCCTGTATCTTAAGGCGGTCAAAAGCATCCGTATTATCACTGGGCCAGAATTCATCCATACGCCTCAAAATACCAAGATCCACACGGCCTCCTCCGCCGGAGCAGGATTCAAACACCACCGACGGATACTTGGCTTTTAGTCTTTCTACTATTTCATAAATGCTTAAGGTATGCCTTACCCAGATTTCCTTCTGCTCCTCTGCTGCGGCCTCCGGCCATCCCGGTTCGGTAAAGTGCCTGTTCATGTCCCATTTGATAAACTTAATATTGTTTTCCCCCAGGAGTTTATCCATAAAATTATAGATATACTGCTTGACATCATCCCTTGCCAGATTCAGAACCAGCTGGTTTCTGGCCTCGGTCCTCGGCAGGCCGGGAAAATGGTATACCCAGTCAGGATGCTCCCGGTAAAGCTTGCTGTCGGGATTTACCATTTCCGGCTCAACCCATATTCCAAAATCCATCCCCAGCTCATTCACGGTTTTAATTAGTGGTGCTAGGCCGTCCGGGAATTTATTCCTGTTCACAAACCAGTCTCCCAATCCTGCCCTGTCGCTGTTACGCTCTCCAAACCAGCCGTCATCAATAACAAAAACCTCCACTCCTATTGAAGCCGCCTTTTCGGCGAGGGATCTCTGGTTTTCCGCATTTACATTGAAGTAAGTCGCTTCCCAGGAATTATATATAACTTTTCTGAATTCAGATGCATGCTCTTTAGGGAGTATATGTTTCAGCTGGTATGAATGCATAAGTCTGCTGGCGCTTCCAAAGCCATTTTCCGTATACCCGGCAGTGAAAACAGGGGTTGTAAATGTGCAATTGGGTTTTAAATGCCAGGAAAAATCAAAATCGTTGATGCCCCCCGTTATCTTCATCTGTCCGAAGGAGCTCAGCTCAAAAACCATCTTCCAGTTTCCGCTCCAGGCCAGGGCACCAAACCAAACGCTTCCATAGTCTTCATCCGCCTTTCCGTTATCTATTGCAAACCATGGATTGGCATGGGGGCTGGTAGTGCCCCTTCTGCTCTCCATAACCTTCTTCCCTTCCGTAAGAAAGGTCTGCCTTAGCTGCGTTTCCCCACTCCAGCGGCCGATCAGATGGGTCAGCCGGTAATCCATGCCTTTAGGCAGATACCAGGCACCGGATTGTATGCTTTCCAACGTAACAGGCTGCTCACCTTCATTAATGACTTCGGCATATTTTTCAATTATATCGAATTCCTCATATATCCTGAAATATAATCTGACACGAAGCCGATAGGACAGGCTGTCTTTTAAATCAATCCTCAGCTCCGACATGGATTCATCGGACACATTCTCTGAATTTCTGACAATTTCATAGTCATCATATTTAAGGGACAGATTTCTCACATTGTCCGAAAAGGTTGCCTTGAGGCATGGCTCTGAATAAAGCAGCCCGCCCCATGCCGGAAATTCAAGGTTCGCAAAGCCTTCCCTGAAATCAAAGGAAGAATGTCCCTTACTGATGTCTGCAGGGCTGTAATCACCAATATAGGGCAACTTGCTGCCCCAGTAGACATTTTGCAAATTGTTTTCTTCATCCACTCCGATGACATAGGAAGTGTTCTTTGTTTCAAGTATCCACAGTTTCTTTTCTTTGCAATAACTTATACTCATATTCGACGTCCTTTCAAAGATAAATGCAATACAGCTCTATATAGTTTGGGAATGAATTCAGCTAATTGAAATGGATGATTGTCGCTCCGAAAGGGTTCAAAGCACATAACAATCAATGCATCCATTATTAGCTGAATTCAAACCAATTTTATATAAATCGTGCTGCCCCGGTTTTATGCTCCCGGCTCCCTAAATCTGATTAAAATCATACACCTTGGTTTCACCGGCAGCCAAATTAAGCTTCTCTATTCTATCCTTATACTTGATAGTGCATGGATTACCAAGCTTTGAGGTTATGGAAAACTTTTTAAGACTGTGATTTTCCCATTCCATGTCGATCACAAAGCCGCCCCTTGCACAAATACCCTTGACATATCCCGCATCCCAGGCATTTGGCAACGCCGGCAGCAGTTCAATTATGCCTTCATGGCTTTGAAGGAGCATCTCAAGCACGGCCGCACTCATGCCTGTATTTCCATCCAGCTCATAAATGCCCACTTCATATCCCTCAAAAACAGGATGGCAGATAAAGAGATTATCATATGTCAATCCCCGGATTGCACCTTGTATATATTTATATGCCTCATTCCCATCCTTCAACCGGGCAAAGTAAGCCTCCAAAAGGGCATAACCCCAATTTGATTCCTCATAGGAGCCCTCCGGACTCACCCTCAAGTCTATGCTTCTTCTGGCTGCAGCACTGAGTTCAGGGGTTTTGTCCACCGTAATCTGGCTGAAAGGATAAAGTGCCAAAAGGTGCGAAATATGCCTGTGATGAGGATCGGAAGCTTCAAAATCCTGAAGCCATTCCTGCAGCTGTCCTTCCTTTCCCACGGCAAAATCCGGAAGCTTTCCGCAAGCATCCTTTAACCGGTCGGAAAAATCAGCATCACAGTCTAATATCTTTGCTGCTTCAATGCAAATATTGAAAATCTCGCGGCTCAGTACCGTATCAAACGTAGGTCCCATCGTATTGGAGTAGGATTGCCCGTTTATAAGGAAGCTGTTTTCCGGCGAGAAGGAAGGACCGCTCAAAAGATATCCCTTTTCCAGGTCCTGCACCAGGTAATCCAGAACAAATTCCGCAGCCCCCTTTAAAACCGGATATGCGGCCTTTTCCAGGAACTCCTTGTCCCCGGTATATAGATAATGCTCCCACAAGTGGGTTGCAATCCACACTCCCCCCATGGGCCATATTCCCCAGGATTCGCCCCATCCTGGTGCAGAATATCCCCAGGCGTTGGAAACAGTGTGGGCAGTCCATCCCCTGCATCCATAATGCACCTTTGCAGTATGGGCACCTGATGGTACAAGCCTTTCTGAAATCCACTTGAATAACGGCATATTGCATTCGCTGAGGTTTGCAGCTTCCGTCGGCCAGTAGTTCATCTGGGTGTTTATATCGAGGTGCATATCGCAGGTCCATTCCATCTGGCATGCAAGGCCGTCATTCCAGATACCCTGCAGATGATTGGGCAGGGGAGAATTCTCTCTGGAGCTTCCAATGATCAGATAACGGCCGTAATTGAACAACAGCGCATCCAATCCGGGATCGGCCTCTCCGTTCCTTACCCTTTCAATACGCTGGTCCGTCGGAACATCATCATGGCAGCCATGCCCAAGGCTCAGCAACATGCGGTTCATCAGACTGCTGTGTTCTTTTATGTGTTCTTCCTTTAATTCTTCATAGGATAACATGGCCGCCTTCTCTATTTTGTCAAGGCAATCCTGGAAAGGCTCCGAACACTCAAAGTTTGTCCTCAGGGCCACCAGCACCACAGCCGAATCCGCGCCTTCTACATTGAGAGCGTGAGCCTCCTGGCATATATGTCCGTTATCCGTCAGGACGCGTATTCTTCCATGGATTGCAACTCCGGTTTTCCCATCGCTATGTATATTCTCAAAAGCATTGCCTGAAATGACAAGATCTCCTCGGCTATCCGCATGTACTGCCATTGTGCTGTTCATTCCCTGAAAGCTTATTCTGAAACCAAGCTTGCCGGGAAGCTTTGAGATTACCTTCACAACCGCCACCTGGTGAGGATTTGAAACAAACACCTCTTCTTTATATTCATTATCATCGTGATTATACGTCACTTTTACAATTCCGGCGCTCAAGTCCAGCTCTCGGTAAAAGTTTGTATAATTGCCGGTGCGGGAGCCGAAGTCCAGTTTCATGTCCCCTACCGGCAAATTTGTGCCGTAATTCAGCTTCCTGCCCGTTATTTTGTGGCAAAGCTCTCTGGCCTTTTCATAATCATTATTGAAAAGGTATTTTCTTATCTCTTTTACAAGCTCCGGGCTTTCTTCCACCACGTTTCCCTTCGAAGCTTCTCCGGACCAAAAGGTGGTTTCATTCAGCTGGATTATTTCATCATTGGCTCTCCCGTATACCATGGCTCCTATCCGTCCGTTGCCAAGGGGAAGGGCATCGAGCCATTTTTCACCCGGCTTTTCATAGAACATCCTTAAACTGCCTGCTCTTTTTTCCCTCATTTTATATCACATCCAAACCATTTATTTATTAACCGCTCTATAAAATGCTCTGTCCCCCGCAGAATGAACAGGACCGCCCAAAATCCATGCGGCCATATAAAAGGTAAGTCATTCAAAATGCAGGTGCGGATGATTTCATTATATATCAGGCTAAGTATACAAAATCAACTCTTTCGGTAAAATATTAATTTTTGAATATCATATTCCAAAATGCCTGTATTATTATCTTAAATATCGAGAGGTAGGGGACGTCTTTAGCCTCGTTATAAAAAATCCCCGTCGAGACGGGGCACTTTTATAACATATTATACACATGTACACTTTTTAATCACCGGATGACTACTGCCTGATTTTGAGCCTTAAGGCACAATTCGGCTGCTTTGAAGGCATGCTCTTGAGTCATTGCCTTTTCGGTCCTGTTAAGGCAGTCAAGTATCAGCTCGCCAAAGAAAGGGAAGCCTACTAACCCTCGTGCGCTCATATGCTTTTCCCCCTCACCGTTTACAATATACAAATGGTCGCCATGGATATCCCGGGCGATGTCTACGAACTTCCTCAGCTCAATATAACCTTTTGTTCCCTCGATAATCGTGCGTCCATCTCCCCATGTGCTTAAACCTTCAGGGGTTAACCAGTCGACCCTGAAATAGTTCGTGGTACCTTTCCCGCCTACCAGCATGGCTTCTCCGAAGTCCTCCAGTTCAGGATAGTCCTTGTTGTTGAAATTGGCCACCTGGCTTCGCACGACTTCAGCGTCCTCCTCCCCGGCGAAATACAGGTACTGCTCTATTTGATGGCTTCCTATATCACAAAGGATTCCGCCATACTTGTCCTTTTTAAAAAACCACTTCGGCCTGCCTGCTGCGCTTAAACGATGGGGCCCAAGGCCCATTACGTGGATTACACGGCCGATGGCTCCTCCCTTTATAAGCTGCCCGGCTAAAACCGCACATTCTGAATGAATGCGCTCACTGTAATATACGGAATATTTTAACCCTGTTTCTCTTACCTTTTTTCTGGCTGCCTCAAGCTGTTCCAGAGATGTGAAGGGAGCCTTATCGGTAAAATAGTCCTTGCCATGGTCCATTACCTTCAATCCCAGGGCACATCTTTCAGAAGGCACTGCTGCGGCAGCCACTAAGGACACAGATTTGTCATTTAAAATCTCATCTTCACTTGATGCGACTTTTACGCCGGGGTATGTCCTGCAGAATTGCTCAACCTTGCTTTTATCCGGATCATAGACATATTTAAGGGTTGCTCCGGCTTCAATGAGGCCGTTGCACATGCCGTAAATATGGCCATGCTCTAAAGCCATTGCGGCAAAAACAAATTCGCCCTTTTTGCATGCTGGCTTAGGCTTTTCTGCCGGGATATAATCCATTACGTTAAACTTTTTCACAGCAAAGCCCCCTTGCAAAATCAGTTTAAAATATTATCCATTAAATCATTCCCCAAAGGCCTGGCAAAGGCTCGGTAATTGTTGAGGGTAAATCCTTCTGTCTTAACTGGCCAATCCAGAGGAATTTCTGATCATATTTATGTTTCACAATCCTTCGTCCACCTCCCTATGCCCACGCCGCTGACACTCCGTATAATAATCAGCATTGGAACTGTTGATATATAAATTAAAGCATATTTTATCCGGCTTGCCAACTGAGATGCCTCGTCCGGATTTAAACTGCCAGTCATGCTGTCGGATTGGTTTGCTATATAATTATATTCTAAGGACTATATAAAATCGGTTTAAATTCAGCTAGTTGAAATGGATGATTGTTGTTCGGAAAGGATTCAAAGCACACAACAATCAATACATCCGTTATCAGCTTAATTCATTTCTAAACTATATAATTGGACTCCAGAAGCATAACCGCATGATGCATAAAGACAGCGAGGTTATGATGGTGAGGGATATACAAAAGCCTAATCATCATGAAGATATATCAAAAGCTAGATTTATACATAATTATATCGTTATTTTTATAAACTAATTTATCGTTGTATTTTTATAATAATTAACGTATAATAAACTAGGGGTGATAACGATGAAGAATGATAAAACCAAAATTGCCGATATTGCAGAAGCCCTTAATGTTTCAGTTATAACAGTCAGCAGAGCCCTTTCCGGCCAATATGGAGTAAGTCAGGAATTAAGAGCCCGGATAATTGAAAAGGCTAAGGAAATGGGATATATCAAGCCTAAAAGCAGCAGCGATCTAAATATTCTTGTTCTACATCAAAAGCCCTATCTGCAGGACACCAGCAACTACAGCCTGATGATCCAGGGTATGGAACAGGCTATCCAGAAAGTCGGTGCGGAATACCAGATTGAATTTATCGAAAAGAAAAACCAGGATGAAATGCTCCTTCCCACAAAACTATCCAAGGGGAACAGCTTCGACGGCATCATCTTCATTGGCGGATTCAAGCAGGAATATGTGGATTTCCTTAAGGAAAGGATTAAGAACCAGGTCCTTTACACCGGTTATTCTCCTTCCTATGATTATGACAGCGTCTGGTTCAACTTCAACAACGGAGGCTATAAGCAGTGCGAGTACCTTATTAAAAAAGGTCATAAAAATATAGGGTTCATAGGTGGAAGAAACGCATATAAAAACCGGGAGAAAGAGTTGGGCATTAAGTCCGCACTGGAAAATTACAATCTTCCTGTCAGAGATGAGTTTTTTATGTATGTGGACGACAGCTTTGAAGATAATGTCATGGAGATGTTAAAGGGAAAGGAAAAGCCCACCGCATTGATATGCCAGTGGGATTATACGGCAGTAAGGCTGATCAAGCTGCTATATGACCGGGGAATCCGTGTTCCGGATGATATTTCGGTGATAGGTAGCGGCAACACGGAGATGTCCTCTCTGTGCATACCATCTTTGACGACTCTTGACCTGAACATAGAATATTCGTGCGAAGCAGCCGTCAATCTGCTTATAAGAAGGATCAACAGCCCTGACAAACCCAATGAAAGTATACTTATAAATAGTATATTGATAGAAAGGGATTCCGTCAGAGAGCTTTGATTAATTTACAAATCATATTATGGGGGTAGGAAATGGGAAAACAGATAATCCTCACATTTCTGAAGAAACACAAGATCTCATACATAATCGGCATTGTCTTTATGCTGCTGACGTCCTATATCCAGTCATTGTTCCCCAATGTGCTGGGAAAAACCATCGATGTGTTGAGCATGGACGGTTTTGAAACCGGGGTTGTAATGAAGTATATTGCATTAATACTTCTCATAGCCGTGGGTACTTTCATTACCACTTATTTATGGCGAAACATGGTTATAGTAAATGCCAGAAAGCTCGAGTGCCACCTTCGGGAAATGCTGTATAACCATTTTCAGAAGCTTTCTCCCGAATTTTACAATAAGCATGCAACAGGAGATCTAATAGCATATGCCATAAACGATATTTCTGCCATACGAATGACCCTTGGCCCTGCCACATCCCTGACCATCAATGGTATCGTAACATGCGCCATTGTCATCTATTCCATGACTCAGTCCGGAAGCTGGCAGCTCACCCTGGCAGCACTGCTGCCCATACCTTTTATTGTGGTTTTCATGCTGAAAATCGGAAAGCTCATCCAAAGCCGCTTCAGAAGAGTGCAGGAATGTTTTGCTGCGGTATCCGGCAGAGTTAATGAAAACATCAATGGAATCAGAGTAATCAAGGCATATACGCAGGAAGATTCGGAGATGGAAAATTTCCAGACCCTGAATAACCAGATGGTTGAAGCCAATGTAAGCATGGTAAGGATATCCTCCCTTCTTTCTCCGGCCATAGAAATTGCCTTTAGCATAAGCTTTGTGCTGAATCTTATTATCGGAGGCAACATGGTTCTGGCAGGAAGCATATCTTTGGGTGATTTTATCGCTTTCAACGGATATTTGACCATGATACTCAGGCCGGTAGTCTCCATAGGCCGTGTGATCACCATCATGGAAAGGGGTATGGCATCCCTTAAAAGGCTGAATGAGGTATTCGATACCGAACCCCAGATAAAAGACGGTGAAAAGATGATATCCCGTCCAATCCAAGGGGATATAGAAATCAGGAACCTTGACTTCAGTTATCCAGGAACCGAAAGCAAAGCTCTTTCGGACATCAGCATAAAAATTCCCAAAGGCCACACCCTTGGCATAGTAGGCAGAACCGGTTCAGGTAAGAGCACTATTGCTAATCTTTTGCTAAAGCTGTATAACGTAGAAAACGGCAAAATATTCATTGACGGCGTGGATATAAATGATTACTCTCTGGCAACGTTGAGAGATGCTTTCGGGTATGTACCTCAGGATAATTTCCTGTTCTCGGCGTCCATAAAGGATAACATAACCTTTTTCAAGCCGGATTTTCCCGATGAAAAAGTTGAAAAAGCAGCTAAGAACAGTTGCATCTATGACAGCATAAAGGAGTTCCCCGATGGTTTTGACACCATTCTGGGAGAACGTGGAGTAAACCTCTCCGGTGGACAAAAACAGCGTGTCTCCATTGCCCGCGCCATCGCAAGGGATCCGGCCATACTTATCCTGGACGATTCCCTTTCAGCCGTGGATACGATAACAGAAGCGAAAATATTGGACAATTTTAAGAGGATAAGAAAAAACAAAACCACCATCATCATCGCCCACCGGCTTTCCGCCGTGGAGTCAGCAGATGAGATAATCGTCATGGACAACGGCCGGATATGTGAGAGGGGAACGCATGAGGAACTATTGAAAAAAGGGGGTGTTTACTATGGAATCTATGCAGAGCAAACCGAAAGCAGAAATGACAGGCTCCAATAAAAGCACAAAGAAAATCCACAGCATCATAAGGCTTTTGATGCTGATGCGCCCTCACCTGGGCAAAATCATACTGGCTTTCCTATGTGTGCTGCTGGTAAACGGTGCCCAGCTGATTAAGCCATATATCCTTAAAATAGTCATCGATGATTTTCTGGTAAACCATTCGGTCCAGAGCGGTTTTTATTCCATTGCTGCAATGGGCATATTGTATTTTGCCATAGTCGCCTTGGGCGGATTTTTCTCCTTTGCCCAAGCCAACATAATAAACAGAGCCAGCCAGGACATCATGAAAAATTTAAGGTACAGGGTATTTAAAACCATCCAGCTCCTTCCCCTCCCTTACCTGGACAAAACATCCTCCGGCAGGCTCATAACCAGGGCCACCAACGATGTGGAAGCCATCAGTGAAATGTACACGGACGTGATATTGAATTTTTTCAAGGATATTTTCCTGCTGGTGGGAATAGTGTATACGATGCTGGCCCTCAATGTCAGGCTGGCTCTCATATCCTTTTCAATAGTGCCTCTGATGTTTTTGCTGGTTTTCCTGATGAAAAAGAAAATAAGGGAAAACTTCAAGAACATGAAGAGCCTGATCGGCCGGATAAACGGCTTTATGGCGGAAAACATTTCAGGCATGAAGATCATTCAGATATTCCGAGGAGAAAAAGAGAAGAAGAATGAGTTTTTAAAGCTAAACGGAGATTATTATAAAACAACCCTGTTCCAGGTTCGTTTGAACAGTATTTTAAGGCCTGCGGCAGACATTTTTCAGAGCTTGGCTATTGCCATTCTGATATGGTATGGAATGGGCAAAATTGCCGACCATACTCTTGATATCGGTGTTTTATACGCCTTTACCACATACATAAAGCAGTTTTTTGGCCCCATATCCGAGCTTGCTGAGAGCTATACTACAATACAGTCGGCGCTGGTATCCGCCGACAGGATTTTTGAACTGCTGGATCAGGAAAGCACTCTGGAAGACCTGGACGAAGGCATAAGCATGGACCGCATCGAAGGAAATATCGAATTCAAGAACGTTTGGTTTGCTTACAATGGAGAGGACTGGGTTTTAAAGGATGTAAGCTTTAAGCTGGAAAAAGGTCAAACAGCGGCATTTGTCGGCGAAACCGGAGCAGGTAAAACCACAATAATAAGCCTTATAAACGGATTTTACAAAATCCAGAAAGGGCAGATTCTGATTGACGGCATAGACATCAACAGGATAAAAAAGAGGGATCTCAGAAGAAACATTGCCGTAGTCCTTCAGGATGTGTTTTTATTCTCCGGGGATATTAAGAAAAATATCACTCTGAACAATGAAATGAGCGATGAGCACGTTAATGATGCTCTGAAGGCCGCCTGTGCTTACGATTTTGTCTACAGCCTTCCGGGAGGCATTTATGAGCCTGTAATGGAAAGAGGCAGCACCTTCTCCGCCGGGCAAAGGCAGCTCCTGTCCTTCGCCAGAGCCATTGCCCACAATCCTTCGATTTTTGTGCTGGATGAGGCCACGGCCAATATTGATACCCATACAGAAAAGCTCATACAAAAAGCCATAGAAAATATCACCCGGGACAGAACCACTCTGATTATAGCTCACAGGCTCTCCACCATCAGAAACGCGGATAAGATAATAGTAATAAGCAAGGGCAAAATTGTGGAGATGGGCAAACATGAAGAGTTGATGCGCCTGGGCGGACACTACAAGAGGATGATAGACGAAGGAGATCGTCACGGTGAAAATCCAGAGTATAAGGTGGCAGCAAACTAAGAAAAGATGGTATATGTATATTTTAGATACAGTTTAGACATTTGCACTGACATCAGCGTCCCCATTGACACCTTCTATTACAAAGGAAATATATCGCAAACTAGATAAAAAGCCCTGGGCTTTCTAAGGATACGCTCCCTACGGTAAACATTTTGTTTTCATAACTGTCTACCGGGGAGGGAGCCGTTCAAAAGAAGCCTCAGGGCTTTTTTATCGGTTAAAATACTCATTTCATATTAATGATTATGTCCATCCCTTATTCTACAGCCTTTTAATTAGCGGACATTCTTAAACACCATTCCCACAGCCTTGAAAAAGCCGATCCTATTGCCGTAATTCAATGTACCCATACGGTAAATCCTTGTGGCAAGGTATGCCATGATATACAAGGTAACCAGCAAAAGAACCAGGGCGCCTATCAGGTCTACTATCGGCACCGTTGTCATGGAATAACGGATAAACATAGCCATCGGCGATGTAAACGGAACGATGGATATGACCCTCATCAAAGTTCCATCGGGCATATTAAGGCCCATGCTGGACAACAAAAAGGCTGCTATGAATACAAACTGAATGGGAGTCATGGCGCTGTTAACCTCTTCCACTTTACTTACCAGCGCACCTACGGAAGCATACAGGAAATAATACATAAGGCTTCCGAACAGGGAAAAGACGATGAATAAAACCAAGGCATCAATAGTGATACCTTCCTTGATCATTCTGATCATAAACTCAGGATAGTTGTCCCTGTTTAATACTATACCCGCACCGGCTACCAGAATCATCAGGATTAGCTGTCCTATGCTCACAACCATCGATGCCAGCACCTTCCCCCAGATCAGGTTGTTGGAGGAGGTATTTGTAATAAGCAGCTCCATGGTACGGTCATTTTTCTCCCGCGCAACAGAGGTAGCAACGGAGTTTCCATATAGAATTACCAGCATGTAAATCATGAACATGCCGACATAGGCAAAAGCATATCCCGTCAATGCATTCTTGCCTAATATCTCCGTATCTGCCTGTATTTGAACGTTCTCCGCCTGATCAACCTTGGCCGGGTCAATCCCTTCCTTGCTCAAAAATAAATCTCTGTTGAACCTGGACAGTGAAGCGGATATGCTTTGAACACTGGTGTCATACATGGACAAGTCATTGGCAATCAGCTTAAAGCTTGTGGCTGATGTAACCAGAATCCCTTTCTTTATTTCCTCCTTCTCTATCGCGTCCCGCAGCGCTTTTTCATCGGGATAGGATTTTGACTGGAAGAAAGGATAAAGGGTCTTCAAGGCTTCTTCGCTAATAGCATTATTTTCAATAACATATCCATATTCATCGCTCAGCGGAGCCACACCTTCATAAGAATGTCCCCCCGTATTTTGCCCCATATCACCGCTATCTCCGGAGGAATCTCCGCTAAGCATGGAAACCAACGTTGGAATGAATGTAGCAATCAGTATGATAACCAAAATGATGATAGTTGTAAGCCTGACTGTTTTTTCTTTCAGCTTGTTACTTAATTCAAAACCAAATACAGTTTTCAAATCCCTCATCCTATACCGCCTCCTTCAGTTTTACTGTCGATGCCATCCAATCCTTCATCCCTCTCCAGTTGGATGAAGATATCCTCCAGACTTGGCTCATAAAAGCTGAACAGCTCCACAGGAAGATTGTTGCTGATGACTTCCGACAGAAATTCATTGGGAGTTCTGTTATTCAGACATTCCACAATAAGGGATTGCCTGTCCATATCCACGCGGATGTCGGAAAAAGCTGATATTCGCTTTTGCGCCTCATTCATATCCATTCCTGATATTTTGATGCGCAGTTTATTTCTTCCCATATCTCTTTTGGTTTCTTTTAGGTTGGCGCTCAGTATAATCCGACCGCTTTTAATAAAGGTTACATCATCACAGAATTCCTCCACATAACCCATTTGATGGCTTGAAAAAATGACAAGCCTGTCTTTGGCGATATACTCCCGGATGAGTTCCTTTAAAACCTGGGCATTGACAGGGTCTAACCCACTGAAGGGTTCATCGAGAATCAGTATATCCGGATCATTGATAACTGCCTGCAAAATCTGAATCTTCTGCTGGTTTCCTTTAGAAAGCGTATCCAGCGGTTTCTTTTCATACTCAGCAAGCTCAAACCGCTCCAGCCATTTCCGGGCTGACTTTTTTGCATCAGACCTTGACATGTGTTTTAACTCTCCAAAATAAACCAGCTGGTCCAGGATGGATATTTTAGAGTACATACCTCTTTCCTCCGGCAGGTATCCGATTTTATATTTCTGCCGGTCAAAGGGCTTGCCATCCAGAAGGAATTCACCGGAGTCAGGCTCAAACACATTCATCAGAGTTCTGATGGTTGTGGTCTTTCCAGCGCCATTCCTGCCAAGGAATCCCATGGCTTTACCGCTCTCAACCCGGAATGAAACATCATGAAGGATGTGCCTTCCCGAAAAGCTTTTGTTGATATTGCAAACCTCTAGTCTCATAATCAACCTCACATTAAATATATTCTGACTATTATATTTTATATCAGTTTAGACAAAATTTCACTATATATTTTTATTTGCTTCCAATATATAGCATTTTGTATGAGATATGGTTTATAAATTGAAACATATGATATTCCGACAGAGAAGAAAATAGCAGATCCAGGTGTTTATCAAAGAAATTTGAAAATCTTAGCGTGGAATGCTTTTATGGAATAGAAATTACAGAGCTTTGCTAATTGTAAGCACATTATTGTAAACACATTATTGTAAGCATACTGACTGTAAGTATATTTATAATGCAAAAAGATTTGCCGCACGAAGGAAGAACCGGTACTTATGTAAAGTTCCGGCTCTCTGTTATCACTTATCGACTATAAAATTTAATTATGCCAAAAGATTCTGGTACATGTCCAAATATTTAACGGATTTGCCTTTAGCTTGAGTTACAGTCCTCAATTACTATATATCATATTCAGGGAACAGTGGTCTGTAAAGTATCCTGCAATCGGTGGATATCTCAGGAGGGATAGACTTAAACACCTCATGTTCTGAATACAGGGACAGAATCGGTTTTCCTGAAAGATCATATACAGGATGAAAACCGCTGTATTCAGTCATCATTTTCATGGATTTAAAGTTGGTCGCTTCACCGAACATACCCTTATACCCTCTTTTGCGACCTTCCTTTATCAGCATATCAAACATTCTTATGACTACAAACCGTTTAAGCTTTCCGAGTCTCACCCCGGCCATAAATGTATGAATATACTCGTTTTTCGTAGGCCTTTTTCCTGTTTTGGCATGGATCGTATTGATCAAACGCTCATCCAGATCCGTAAGGAAGGGGATAATGATATTCATCGGTTCAAGGTCACCTTCAAACACCGGCGGTTCCTCATCCGGATTAAAGTCTTCACAGGCCAGCGCCCCTACAACCCTGTCGGTCTCCCTGTCTAAGGCTACATAGCACAAGCCCTGATCAGCGACATTTTTCAGGTAACCCATTGTAAACTCAAACATCGCTTCCTTTGATAAATTGCAAGCATTAACCATAGGCTCACTTACTCTTACCCCGTCAATATATGTCCCTGCAAAAGTCTCAGCGAGGCATTCCGCCGTGTCGATCATGACTTTCTCATCATCCGGGTCCAATACCTTATACTCATAATCCAAGATTACGGGACATATGACATCTTGTCCTTTTTCCAAACGTCTTTCTGCAGTTAAAGCGATTTCCATAACCTCAACCCCTTTCATATGGCTTTAATCTATTACTTGCCATGTTGAATCACTGCCTACAATCAAGACCGAATTAAATCCAAAAAAAGCAAATAATACCTTTACATAATATTCAATTATTAGTCGGGGCGCAATAGGTAAAAAAGTCTATTATATCCGATGATTGTATAATATTACATAAAACTGGCAGGTTTGCTTATTCAATCTAAATATTTTGATTCAACGCTGAATTTTGTAGCACATTGACAATTCCATAAAGTACCTTGGCAAAGTGCTGGTAAAAAGGGTACAAAAAATCCGATGCACCGTTTATTCTGAAATATGCTACAAATCAAAACAAGGTGGTGATCGGATTTTGAAAACCAACTATGATTTTATAAAAAACATGATTGGTTTGCAAGGGATAGAGATAATCTCTACCAATGTAAATAATGGCATATTTCAGGTGTTTGCAACATCCTCATATAGTTTTGCCATGTGTCCCAGGTGTAAGAGACTAACTCAAGAGATTCATGACAGTCGCTGGCAGACTATAAAACACTTGCCTATCTGGGGAATGCCCACGGAAATCGTACTACAGAAAAGAAGATTCATATGTTCCTGTAACATGGAGCATCCCTTCGATGAGCAGTTTGACTTTCTACGCAAGTATCAGCGGCAGACCATACCCTTTGAGAAGTATGTTTTCACGCTCTCTCATAAAAACACAATAAAGAATGCTTCAGAGATCGCTGATATCAGTGAGTGCAAGTGCCAAAGGATATATAACCACCATGCCGACTCGTTGCTGGAAGCCAGAGAACCTGAATCCTTAAGACTTTTGGGCATTGATGACATCGCCCGAAAGAAAGGCCACAACTACAATACTGTAGTATATAACCAGGAAACAGGCAATATTGTTGCTTTATTCACCGGTAGAAAGAAGGAAGATGTCGTCACTTATCTCAAAGGATGGCCTCAAGAGGTAAGGGCTAAGATTGAAGCAGTATCCATGGATATGAGTCGCAGTTACTGCCAATCTATCCTTGACTGTTTCCCCAATGCCAAACCTGTAGTTGACCGCTTCCACCTGGCACAAAACTTTCATAAGTGCGTGGATGATGCAAGGAAACACATTCAAAATCATATCCGGAAACATGGCAACAAGGATGAGGTATTCAAGATCCGCTGGGCTCTTCTAAAACATGTAGAAGACCTAAAGAGAGAAGAGGCCCTGCTGTTGATTCTGGCTTGTAATAAGTATCCTGTGATTGAGCAGTTGCATTACCTCAAAGAAGAGTTCAGGGAGTTTTTTAATCTTGAAACTAAACAAGAGGCAATTGCATTTATTGCATATTTCAAGGACCTTGTTGCAGAGTATGGTATTCCGGAACTTGAAACTTTCTGCAAGACTTTGGACAACTGGTTGCCATACATCCTTAACTACTACGATTACCGGATATCCAACGGTCTCACCGAGGGTAACAACCATAAGGTGAAGAACATAAAACGAAGAGGCTATGGATACCGGAATGACAGCAACTTCAATCTAAGGGTCAAACTCGAGTTTGAATGTGCCTAAATATTTAGATGTCAAGATGCAGTGGGGATAGTGTAATCTGTTGGATTACCTGATTTATCCCTAATTGGATAACCTGTGTTACATAGGAGTTCTTCGGAATCACAGGAAAACTTGTGTTTCCAACTCCGTGGTAAATATATCAATTTATTACAAACATGCATTATGTTGACTGGGTGATGCTACCATCATCCACAACATTTAATGTTGAATCAATATTTTGTAGAAATCCAGGAAATAATGAAAAATCAACACAATTCGGCAAAATAACCCAATAAATGTAGATAAATTACAATAATCGAGGTTACATTAATTGACATAAAATAAAGAATAATATATTATTAATATCATTCTATAAAGAGTGGGAAAATTTATGAAAAGGTGGTGCCATTCAAATGATCAATGTTGAGTTGGATTCAAAAAAGAAAGCAGTTAAAGTAACAGCATCAGGCATGCTGAAGGCAGATGAGGTTAACAGCTACTTGAATGAACTGCAGGAAATCGTAAAGAAAATTGATCCCAGCCAGTATGCACTGATCATCGATGCAAGAGAACAGAAAGCCATTGCTCCCGATGCTTTACCCTGTCTTGAAAAAGCACTGAAGCTCTACACTGAAATTCCTTTTGCAAAAAGATTCTCCGTTGTATTGGAGTCTGCCGTTGCTATGCAGCAGGTAAAGAGGGTCGGAAAAGATGAAGTAGACCAGTTCATAATGGTAACCAGTGTAGAAGAAGCTTATAAAAACCTGTAATTCAAAGCGTACATAAAACCTCCATAGAAATCTATGGAGGTTTTTAGTATGTATTATTATATCTTATTATGTTTACTTATTATATATAAAATAATATATCTTAATTCTGAAACCAAACTTAGAATCTTTAAATTTTAAGTCCATCCGTAAGTTTCTTAAGGTTTTCACTCATATCTGCCAGCTTTGAGGACGTTGCTCCTATCTCCTCCATAATGCTAAGCTGCTCCTGAACACTTGCGCTGATCTGCTGTGTCCCGGCAGCAGTTTCATTGGAAGTTGCGGAAATTGTCTCCATCATATAAGGAATTTCGCTTATCAGCGCCATTTGCAGTTCAACAGCTTCATCAATCTTCTGCATTTGATCGACAATGTTCTCAATGCCGGAGATTATGCTCTTCATATGACCACTTACGGCAATGACAGTCTGTGATCCCTCTGCAATCCGGCTGCTTGCATCAGTGATGAACTCTACCGCTTTTTCAGATTTCATCTTGTTCTCTTTAACCAGTTCAATAATGTTTTTCGCAGCGGAAGCGCTTTGATTAGCCAATTTACGTATTTCCTCCGATACGACGGTAAAGCCTTTTCCGCTTTCACCTGCTCTCGCAGCTTCGATTGCAGCATTCAAGGCCAGCAGATTTGTTTGCTCGGAAATGCCTCTGATTATCTGAACTATATCCTCAATCTTTTTAGATGATTCCACAAGCTCACTGATTACGTAGGTGGTCTGTTCAGACAAGTTTTTGATTTCCTCCATGCGCATTGTTATGTTATCCACGTCAGTTGCGCCTTTGTCAGCAAGCTGCTTCATATCCAGTGCTTGCTGCACGGTTGATTTACTTACTTCCGTAGCTGATTGGGAGATTTGTACCACTTCTTCTATCCCTTTTTTTGTTTCATCCACTATTTTTGTATTCTCAAAGGCTCCTGCGGATATGCTGCTTATGGATTGGGCTATTTGCTCCAGCGACTTGTTGGTTTCTGATGTGGATACTGAAAGCTCTTCACTGGATATATTCATTTGCAGTGATATCTCAGCCAGCTGATCTGTTATATTGTAAATCTTTCCGATATATTGGTTGATTTCTGCAGCTGCCTCACTGATGTCACCTTTTCCTGCAGCTTTTTTTCCATTGGTGAAGCTGCCGCCGTCCATATGTATTATTTTCTCTAAACCAGAAACAAGCTTTTTTGCGGGAATAAAATAGAAAAAAATCATGTATACAAACAGGAAGATTTCAGCTATTAATGCTGCGGGAGTTGCGATTGATGTGATAAGGAATCCATGCTTTTGCATAAAAGGTGAAAGAGAATTAAAGAAGTGAGGCAAAATGACTGCAGCGCCATTGATTAATATTAGTACTGCAACAACTATGCAAAAAACTACCCCAATAACTAAATTGCTTGCTTTTTTAAAACCCTTTTCCATTACTATTCCTCCTTGCTGTACTAAAACTATACTGCAAAAATGAATATAAATACATAACTGTTAAAATTGTAACATATAAGTATAATAATTGTAAATACAAAACATGCTAAAAAATGACATTATTATTATTTTCTCGATAGAAAATGAGAAAATTCCATTAATGATATACCTGCGTAATGAGACTTTGCCTGTCGACAATCATAATCATGATTTACGTAATTGATTTTCATAATTTTTCTCTCTGTCACTTCTACGATGCTATCATGACGATGCTAAATGCTACTATGATGATGTTGTTATGATATTGTACAGAAAATATTCACCGAAAGATTTGCTTTATCCGAAGCTCGATAAATTGATTTGTAGGTTAACCGACCATCCGCTTTGGCTTCACCAGATTGATTTTTGATTGTCAGAAACAAGCTAAAACAGCCTAAGGCCATCATGTTCCAGCATTACAATGCAGGTTTATGAATGATAAGAATGATGTGATATTTAATGATGTGTTTTTATCGATATGTTGGCTAAAATCCTTTGAACATATAAACCTTTCCGTTTGCTCATACTAATAGTGCATCATATGAATGACGAGCATAGCAGCTTGCAGAAATAAGAAAGGTGTGATGTTATGGACAGTAAAAGAGCGGAAGAAATTATGAAATCCAATGGTTTAATCCATGTCAGCTATAATGGAATGCCTGTTAATATTGAGAGTATTCGTGGTGATTTAGCTGAAGTGACACTGATCGGCATGGGTAAAAAAATCGACATCCCGATCAGCGCCCTTGCAGAAACTGATCCCTTGTATACCATATAGGATTGTACCCTCAAAGCCATGTAGTTAGCGTTAGGATGCGGCAAATTACATGGCTTTACTATTCAGCGTCAGGGTATAAGCTGTTGTCGAGCCTACGAAGCCCGCTCCTACAACTTATATTGCTTTATAAAACCAATATATTATGGAACCGGATGAAAATAAAAATCATATTCTGGTACCGGACCCGACAGAACGGATTTTTCCGGATTCCTTTTTCAGATGCTTTACATATAGCTTGGTTTCTGCCACTATCACACCTGAAAGGCATACCAGGGCTATGAGGTTTGGCAGCGCCATGAGGCCATTTACAATATCAGCGATGAGCCAAATGGCTTCAAGCTTTATGAAAGCCCCCAGAGCTACCATAGCAATAAACACAATCCGGTAAGGCATAATGGACTTCACTCCGAATAGGAATTCGCAGCAGCGCTCGCCGTAATAATTCCAGCCTATTATAGTCGTAAAGGCAAACAATGCAAGGCTCAATGTCAGCAAAACCGGTCCCAAGACAGGCATAACCGTGCCGAAAGCAGCGCTGGTAAGCTCCGTACCTTGGAGGTCCGTCTGCCATACCCCGGTTACGACTATGCTTAGACCGGTCAGTGTGCATACGATTATGGTATCGATAAATGTACCTGTCATCGAAATGAGTCCCTGTTCAGCCGGCCATTTTGTCTTTGCTGCTGCAGCAGCAATAGGGGCGCTTCCCAGACCTGATTCATTGGAAAACACACCGCGGGCCACTCCGTTTCTGACAGCCATCTGCATCGTAGCACCCAGGAAGCCTCCTACGGCTGCAGTGCCCGTAAAAGCATTGGAGATTACAAGGTTCACTGCTTGAGGAATTTTGTCGAATGATGTAAATACAACCACCAGGCATATCGTCACATAAAGAACGGACATGAAAGGAATGACTTTGGTGGATACATTAGCTATGCTCTTAAGTCCCCCTATCACTATAAGGGCAACCAGTATGGTCAATAAGATGCCAGAAACCTCCGCAGGGATGCCAAAAGTGCCATTTATGCTGGAAACAATGGCATTTACCTGTGGAAATGTGCCTATGCCCAAAAGCGCTACCAAAACTCCACTTACTGCAAAAAATACCGCCAGCGGGCGGAACTTTTCTCCCATACCTTTAAGTATGTAGTGCATGGGCCCTCCGGCTATCTGACCATTGGCATCCTTGGATCTGTACTTTATAGCAAGGAGTCCCTCACCATACTTGGTAGCCATGCCGAAGAAAGCAGCCAGCCACATCCAGAATAGGGCGCCGGGACCTCCTGCTTTAATCGCGGTGGCCACGCCAATGATATTTCCGGTGCCTATAGTCGCCGCCAGAGCAGTGCAAAGCGCTCCGAAGCTGTTAACATCCCCTGTGCCGTCGTTCTCGGCCTTAAAGATAAGCTTTAGGGCAAAAGGCAGGCGGAAGACCTGAAGAAATTTCAATCGAAAGGACAGAAATACTCCTGTACCCACCAGCAAAATCAAAAGCGGCGGTCCCCAAATAAAACTATCAATTTGATCCAACAGTTTAATCCAATCCATATATAGATCCTCCTTAAAAAAGATAATATTCCGGAGTTTCCTGACGACTGGGAAGGGATTAAAAATTATCATAATAGGGCAAAAGCTGTTTCCATTTCATAATGAAACGGCAGGTGGGAATTGATTTTGCAATTAATTCCTTACGCTATATTATAAAGAGTCAAATCACAGCATGATTTGACTCCGGATATAACGCAACTGATATTGAAGGCCATAGTAAGGCCCTAAGATATATGTTCAGCGTCCCTGTCCTTTTGCCTGAGAGATTTAGTGCAAATCGCACCTTGCCCCTTCGGCGCCTATCAAAGGTCTCTCCAGAGTTCTGTCAGATTTGCAGTCCTACCCGGATCATCCGGATACCTGAGAGTGTTACTCCTTCGGCGTACCTTACGGTCCTCTTCTGCAAACCCTCATCCAGCATATATTTATTTCCCATCTATTTTACATAATCCCAGTTAGTTTTTCAAGTATTTTGTATACATTATTCCTTTGTAAATAAAAGCATAACATGAGATTTTTTCATGAAGGCTTAGCAGTAAAACTATTTCAAAGATATGCGCTATATCCATCATTTTCTTAAAATATGGTTATGCCGGAAGCTGCTCTTATATTACATTGCTTCCGAATAACCCAAAGCTCCTTGGAAAACCCGGAAGAAGCCGTTATGTAAAAAGGCATGCAATTTTTATTAGTGTTCGTGGAAATATTTCCAAAATCCCGGCAGGAGGCATTCAAATTTTACCTCAATCCCCTTAAGTAATCCTGTACGATGCTGCACGGTAGATACCTCACAAAATCGTTAATCTGCATTTTCCCGTGAGGATTTCGAGGATTTAAAAAAACATTATCTTTTTGTTTTTTCATCGTTGAAAATGATGTATTATTATTTGTAGATAGTATATGCTTTGGATATGAAGGAGGTAATTATGAAGTACAGAAAGTTTGGAAAAACAGGTTTTAATGCCTCTGCACTGGGATTTGGATGTATGAGGCTGCCGGTGGTCAATGACGGCACAAACAGGATTGATGAACCTGAAGCGATCAAGATGCTACGGTATGCCATCGATAATGGTGTAAATTATATCGATACCGCATATCCTTATCATCATGGCAATAGCGAAATTTTTGTAGGAAAAGCGCTTAAGGATGGCTACCGCGAGAAGGTTAAGCTTGCGACTAAACTGCCGGTATGGCTGGTTAAAGAGTATCCGGATTTCAACAAATACCTGGATGAGCAGCTTAAAAGACTGGATACGGAGTACATAGACCTGTATCTCCTTCATGCGCTGGATAAAGGAAGATGGGATAAACTGCTCAAACTGGATGTCTTCAAAGCCATGGATGAATACAAGAAATCCGGCAAAGTGAAGTACATGGGATTCTCATTCCATGATGATGTTGACACCTTTAAAAAAATTGTCGATTCTTATGACTGGGATTTTTGCCAGATACAGCTCAATTACATGGATGAAAACACCCAAGCAGGAATGGAAGGCTTAAAATATGCGGCATCAAAGGGACTTGCAGTGGTGATCATGGAACCCATCAGGGGAGGCAAGCTTGCCCAAAAACCAGCCGACTGCATTCAGGAGCTTTGGGATTCAGCAAAAATCAAGAGAACTCCTGCCGAATGGGCTCTCCGTTGGATCTGGAACCATCCGGAAGTTTCAGTGGTGCTGAGCGGCATGAGCACCATGGAACAGGTTGTGGAAAACCTCAGGATTGCCGACGAAGCCGAGCCTGGTTCCCTTTCCGCGGAAGAAGTAACTCTGGTGGAAAAGGTGAGGGATACTTACAATTCCCTGTCCAAGGTAGCCTGCACATCATGCGGATATTGTATGCCCTGCCCTTCCGGCGTAGACATACCATGGAATTTCTCGTTCTATAATGAATATTTCATGTACGGCGGCTCTCTGGAAGAGAAAAAGAAGCATTTCAACTCCATGGCCGGAAATGCCGTAAAATGCATCGAATGCGGAAAATGCGAAAAGTCTTGCCCGCAGAAACTGACCATCAGGCAATACCTGAAGGATGTAGCAGCGCTTATGGCATAAGCAAATAATCATCAATTGATCAGATTAACACCGGGGGCATTCTCTAATGTCCCCGCTATTTTATAATGCACGTTTAAACGGATGAAAGCTATAAAGCTGTTGATGGGTCATTATTTTGCTGTTTCCGATATTCCCGCGGAGTGATGGACATAACACTTTTATACACCCTGTTGAAGGTTCTCAGAGTCTCAAAGCCGCATTCAAAAGCTATTTCAGTAATAGGCTTGTCAGTGCAAGCCAGCAAATGATTCGCGTAATTTATCCTCAATTCATTGATATACCTATCAAGTCTCTGTCCCACGCTATTGGAAAAAACCCTGGACATATGAAACGGGCTGACCTTCAGTTCTTTGGCGATGGATGACAAATTTATGGGGCTCTGGTAGTTTGACTGGATATAGCTGAGAATGCGTTCAATCAATTCATCCCCTGTGTCCTTCTCCCTCTTCTGCAGGTTCAAAAAAGGCATAAGCCTGCTCACAGCCAGATAAAGATGTCCGGTGATGATACCGGGGTTATTTCCTGCTCTGGTTTCTTCATATATGCACTTAAGGGATGTATATGCCTCGGGGTGGACCTGGCTTCCCCGTATGCAGCTTACAGAAGGCTTACATGCCGTAAAAGCATTTTTGTAAAGAGGCAGCATGCTTCCGTTGAATATCATAATAAAATGTTCACTGTGTTTATGGGTCTTATATCCGTGGACAGTATTGGGAAGCACAACGCTGATATCCCCCTTCTCCAAGGTATATGTCCCGGCATTGGATGCAATTTCGATCTCTCCTCCCATCACCATTAGCAGCTCAAGCTCCTTATGGATATGAAGGGGAAATGTCATGTCATTGCCATACCCGCAGTATAAACTGTAGGATTTGTTTTCATAAAATATCATCAGAAAATCCTCCGGATTTCATCAGTATATATATAATATTTCGACAGCAAACCATTGATTTATGAGGTAAATAAATGATTGGAAAATTTCACTGCCACAATTGATATAATGTACCCGACAGCAATAATTGTCTATGTTTATTTTTATATTTTCTTTTTATTACATATTTTAAATAGTAGTATAATATCAGTACTATTGGCAATGTAATGCGCTTTAATGAATATCTCCCTTGCGGTAGCCGTCCGGAAGAGGAAAGAAGCCTTTCAATTCCAAGAACGGAAATGTCGGAAATGGATAAAGGCTTATATGCACCGCAAAGGGAAGTCCAACCTTGGGCCGCATGCATGCCGGACTTTATAATACTCTTTAGATAAAAGAAAGGGAGGGTTCTTATGGACAGGAAAGCTCTTATCGTAAGAGGTGGATGGGAAGGCCATGAGCCTGTTGAGGTTTCACAGGTTTTTGAAAAAATTCTCATGAAGGAAGGCTTTGCAGTGGACATTCATGAAGACCTTGACGTCTTTGGGGATCTGGAAAACCTTCACAGCTATTCTTTAATCATTCCTGTATACACCATGGGTGAGATAAAAGGCGAATATGTGGACAATGTATGTGCAGCAGTTGAAAGCGGTGTAGGACTGGCCGGCTGCCATGGCGGTATGTGCGATGCCTTCAGGAACAATACAAGATGGCAATTTTTGACCGGCTCCCAGTGGGTAGAACACCCCGGAAATGACGGTGTAGAATATGAAGTAAACATTGTAAAATCCAGCTCCAGTCCCATCATTGAAGGAATCAACGACTTCAAGGTGAAAACGGAACACTATTACTTGCACCTGGATCCTGCCGTAAATGTCCTGGCAACCACCACCTTTCCCCTCGTTCCAGGGCCTCACAGCGCTAATGGGACTGTTCTGATGCCGGTAGTCTACACAAAGAGATGGGGTAAAGGTCGGATTTTTTATAATTCCCTGGGCCACCATGCAGATATATTTGACATCCCGGAGGCCAGTGAATTGATGAGACGCGGCTTTTTATGGGCAAGCAGGCTGCTGTGACCGCTTCTTAGTAATCAATTGCACAGTGACATGCGTTAAAAGCTTTTATACCAGCATTTTCAACAGCATAGGAAAGACGATGTCATTGGCTTTTGCTTTTAAGCAAATATTGATTTTCATTAAAATACATTCATGAAAGGGAGGAAACTCTCAATGGATAAGATAAAAATCGGGATTATAGGGTGCGGCAACATAAGCGATATTTATCTGCAAAACCTGACGTCAACCTTTGTCAATACGGAAGTCCTGGCGGTATGCGATATTATCGAAGAAAGGGCACAAGCCGCGCGCCAGAAGTATAACATTCCATATATGTTTACCAATGTGGATGAAATATTGGGTCTCAAAGAAATACAGATTATAGTCAATTTAACCACCCCCGGGGATCACTATCAAATATGCAAAAAGGCCTTGGAGGCCGGAAAGCATGTGTATGTGGAAAAACCTTTGTCCTTAAAGGTTGAGCAGGGGATGGAGTTGAAGGAACTGGCCAGGAAGAACAATTTGCTTCTCGGATGCGCTCCCGACACATTTTTAGGCGCAGGCCTTCAAACCTGCAGAAAGGCCATTGACGATGGCCTCATCGGCGATGTAATAGGTGCAACTGCCTTTATGGTGTGCCACGGTCATGAGAGCTGGCATCCGGACCCGGAATTTTATTATGAGGAAGGCGGAGGCCCTATGTTTGATATGGGACCATACTATCTCACCGCTCTCGTTTCAATGATAGGTCCGGCAAAAACTGTCACCGGAATGAATTCCATAACCTTTAAGCAGAGGACGATAACCAGCCGGAAAAAATTCGGGAAGGTCATAGATGTAAAGGTACCCACTCATGTGACCGGGACAATAGAATTTAAAAACGGCGCCATTGCAACCGTCATCACCAGTTTCGACGTCTGGGGCAGCACTCTTCCAAGGATTGAAATATACGGCTCCAGGGGAACGCTGATAGTTCCGGACCCCAACACCTTCGGAGGAGATGTACGGATACAGACCTATTTCCAAAACGAGTTTAAGGAAGTTCCACTGACCCATATTTATTCTGAAAACAGCAGGGGTCTGGGCGTAGCCGACATGGCTGATGCAATAATAAACAATAGGACAAATATTGCTAATGGAGATCTGGCATGCCATGTGCTGGAAATAATGCATGCATTCCATGAAAGCGCTGAAAAGAGGGCCTTTGTGGATTTGAAAACAGATTGTGAAAGGCCGAAGCCTCTGGCTATAGGTCTGACTAAAGGTTATGTCAGCCTGTAGAAGGGATTGAAACAATACTTTATAGTAAAGTGCCGGTTTCTATCGGCAGCAGCAAACCGGAGTAAGCTTGTCATTGTGCAGGCATACTCCGGTTTGTCTTTTATAGGGCAGATTTATTCGCATCTTAATAGCTTCCCAAACTTTTTGCCAGCTCGATGATCCTGCGGAAATTTTCCAGGCTGACGGAAGACGGAATGGAATGGTCCGATGAAAATATATATCCACCGGATTCCTTCATTATCGGTAAAGTTTTTTCCATTTCGGCGCTTATCGCTTCAATATCGTCCCAGAGCACCGCATTAATACCGCCATGGAATACAAGATCCTTACCGTATTTCCTCTTCAGCTCAACCGGGTTCATACCGGCTTTAACTTCCAGCGGATTCAGGGCATCAATGCCTATGTCGATCAATTCAGGAATCAACGGGTTTATGTCCCCGCAGGAGTGAAGATGTGCCTTTATTCCCTTTTTATGAGCCCATTCAACCGCCCTTTTATGTACAGGCTTCAGCAATTCGCGGTAGGTCTTGACGGAAAAGAACTGGTTATGCTTATAGCCCATATCGTCAGGCCATTTAATGCTGTCAAAAGTATAGCCGGCATCCCATATCATATCAAAAAGGGCAATATCCATATCCAGATAAGTGTTGAACATGTCAACGCACCACTCCGGATCCTCCACCAACGCAATAAGCAAGGTCTCCGTTCCCACAGACCAGGAGTGGGTTACATCGAAGCCAAACCAGAAGCCTGCTTCTATCCATTGGCCTTCTTCGCGCCACCTTTTGTAATTCTTTTTAAGATAATCCCATGGAATCCTGTCTTCGGTGGGGGTCATTCGGCTTTTAGCTTCCTTCCACTTCTCAGGGTCCGTTGTTGTAAAGTCGAGGAATTCCGGGGTGGAGTCCATATGCTTCCATTGCTTCAGGGTAACACCCCAGCTTGTAGTATAGATAATATGTTTTTCCGTCTCCTCAATAACTTTTGTCTCATATCTGGGGCTATTATCCACATTTATGGATGCCACCTTGTCGATATCGAAATAGTCTCTGTAATCAATGCCTTCCGGCATTCCTTCCCTTTGCCATCTCTCAATGGTAGAGCCCCATGGAGAATCAGCAATCGGAACCCTGTCGGCCTCCTTATGCTGAAACATTCTGGTAAACCGTTCATGCGTCGTCATCTTATACATGGATGCACCTCCAGTGATATTATTCCATCCGTTTTTTGTTGCCTTTAGCTTAAAATAACTGCCTATATAGTGATTGTATACTTTTTTGTTTAATAATGATTTGCACGGATTTATGTTCCAGGGGTACGTTTTTATGTTTTGCTATAGGTTATGAAGGATAGACTGGTATTGCTCCAAAGTTCAAGACTAAAATATTCTGAGCCTTTCGTTATCATGGTCTTTAAGGTTTTGGATAAATCTTTTTTGCATCCTTCCAAACGCATTAGATAATTAAAAATTTTACAACACAACTGACCACTGCAATTATCATTCCCTATTCAAGCTTGATTACCCATATTGTATTTAAAATATTACAGCTTTGTACGAAAAGCTTATGTTCATATGGCTTAAGTAGTCCTCGATGAATTGCTTGTCTAATTTCCCGAATCATTTCATAATTTTCAAAAAGCCAGTTATCTGCACAATGCATGTAGTATATAATATAAATTGCATATCAAGCCATGTCGATAAATTAAGCTGCATTGATTTAGACGATGGCTACTTACTTATATAAATTAGTTTGAATTCTGCTAATTGAAATGGATTATTGCTTTTGCAAAAGGATTCAAAGCATATAACCATCAGGCAAACTATTGACTGAATTGGTTACTAAATTATATGGATTTGATCGCAGCAGTAAAATAAAATTCGGGGGAGGAAATTCCATGCCGTTATCCATAGTGGTTAATGAGGAAAACTATTCAAAGTATACTCATTTTATCCCCTACATAAGATATTGCGCCGAAGATAAATATTACAGCCCCTGGGAGCTCAACAGAAGAAAAATCAGCGACTATGAGCTTATTTTTATAACCGAAGGGGAGGGCCTGTTTGTGATTGGAGACCGGACATATGAAGTGTCCCCCAATGATTTGATTTTCCTCAAACCGGAAGTGTTCCATTCGGGGAAATCCCTCACTACCCCTTTCAAATTCCTGTGCATGCATTTTGATTTATATGTGTCCAAACCTGCAGATGACTTGCAGATGCTTAAGCAAGCCTACTACGAAACCATACCTTTAAAGCCCGTAAAATACCATAAAGCGGTTGTGGAGTTTCCTGAGCATATTGCCATAAGCAATTCAAGCCATGTGCATATGCTGTTTCGCAGGATAATCAATGAAACGGAGAGGCAGCTGGCAGGATTCAATTCCGTCATCAAATCCATCTTTACCGACCTTCTTATCAACCTTTACAGGCAGAAATGCAGCCAGCTTCCCGAAAATATCAGGTCCAACGAGGTTTTGCTGGCGGTGGATTACATAAAGAGCAATTACATGAACCGCATCACTTTAACAGACCTGTCAAACCATGTCCATTTGCAGCCAACTTATTTAAGCGGGCTTTTTAAAAAACAGACCGGGCATTCGGTTACAGAATTTATTAATCTTCACAGGATATCCGTTTCAAAGAAACTGCTTCTTGAGACCAACAGAAAAATTCATGATATAGCAAACGATGTAGGATTTTATGACTTACATCACTTTTCCAGAGTATTTAAAAAATATGAAGGGCTGACTCCCGTACAGTACAGGCAAATCCGATTGTGATAATGAATGGGCAGCCTTATACCGTAAATATAACGATAATATGTAACAAGGGAGGCCGGCTCCGCGATTTAAGCGTCTTTACGGCTCTCCCTGTTTCATACTCTACCTGTTTGCAAGTCTAGTATGTGTATACCATCCTGCCTATTCTTGCTGCTATAGGTCTCGACCATATCCACTTATTCGTTGTGCTGTCATCGAAATAGAATATGGCGCCGTTGCTTGGATCACTTCCATACAAAGCCGCATAAGCTGCTTTCTTGGATTCATCCGTTGCCGGCCTGTTAATCCACCCGTTCTCTACCGGGCTGAACTGATAGTAGTTCCCAATCTTCTGATATATTACGCTTTTTATAGTATTCGGCCATTCATCACTCTGCACCCTGTTTATAACAACAGCACCAACAGCAACCTGAGCTTCATACGGCTGGCTTTCTGCCTCCGCTCTTATAAGCCTTGCCAGAAGGTCTACGTCGCTTTCACTGTAGGAAACCACAGCTTTTGCGCCATTTCCTCCGGATGTTGAAGTTCCTGAGGAAGTCCCTGCAGAAGTTGATGATGTTCCGGGTATAATAAGGGTTTGTCCCGGATAAATCATATCATCCCACTTATTATTGGCTTTCCTTAAGGAATCAAGAGATATCCCGTGTTTTTTTGCTATTAGATATAAGCTATCCCCGCTTTTTACGGTATACGTCGCAGCAGGCACATTTAACACCTGTCCCGGATATATCACTGTTCCTTTTATATTATTACTGCTCTGGATTGCAGAGACCGAAGTATTGAAGAGCTTGCTTATGGTATAAAGCGAATCACCCTTCACTACTTTGTAGGATGCAGCATTAGCCACACCCGGTGCTATCACCAACAGTCCGAAGCACACAAATGCCGCAGAAAATAAAGTTTTTAATCTGCCTTTCTTAAACATTACATTTTTTCCCCCTTTCGCCTCCGGAGTTAGTTGACGGGTTCGGGATGAGGTACCCTACCATCCCTGACCTTGGAAGCGGCATAAATGCTAAGCAATGATGCATGCCTAATAAAGCAGAAATCTATTATATACTGCCGCTTGCATCCCATATCAGGAACGGATTCACCCCAGGTAAAATATCCTCCGTACTCCATTGTGGAGATTCGGCTGTTTTCCATGCCATTCTAACAGGATTTATGCATCATTTCCATACAAAATTATTGGTAACGCAGGAATATCAATGCTTTGACGGAATAACCCGGAACAGTAAAACTTTTTTTGAGTTCTTTTATCACACCAATATCCTTATTGGCCTCCCCTGCATAGTATGTAATATGTCAACTAACAGGGGGTGATAAATGTGAATAGCTTAAAAATAGGAGACATTGTTGCAAGGAAATCTTATAACGCAGATATATCTTTTGTAATTGACAGAATAGAAATTGGTTCCAATGGGAAACCCGTATATATTTTGCGGGGCCTTCTCCATAGAATCCAGGCAGACACTGATGATGAAAATGATCTCATAAAGCAAACCTATAGAAGCGCCATTGAAAGCATGAAAAGAAATGTAATAATGGCAACGCGGCATGTACCACAGTATAGGCGATCCAATCCCCTCTTAAGATACAGCCCCTTCCGGGCAAGAGCCGGTAAAATTCTGCATATAGATTCCAGCAGGGAATTTATAGATATGTGCATGCAGAATTACAAAAAGGCAGGTCTTCATGCAACAAGCATCCACGCGGAAGAGAGCAGACAGCCGGAACTTATAAGAGGCGCCCTGGAGAGATACCGTCCCGATATTCTTGTCGTTACCGGCCACGACGGTATAAAAAAAGGATCTGTGGATCTTAATTCCATAAACAGTTACAGGAACTCAAAATATTATATACAATCCGTTAAAGAAGCCAGAAAATATGAGCCCAATGACGATAAACTATGCATATTCGCAGGTGCATGCCAGTCCTATTATGAAGGTATTATGAACGCAGGAGCCAATTTTGCCAGTTCACCGGGAAGGATATTGATCAACGCTTTAGATCCGGCAATTGTAGCAGAAAAAGTAGCCCTCACCAGTTCAAGAACCTTCGTCACTCCCGAACAGATATCAAGAATAACTGTATCCGGTGCCGATGGCATATGGGGCAAAAAAACAAGAGGCCATCTAAAGCTGTGATGAATGTAAAACTTACGGAAACTTAAAGGAAAATCAGGGATATAAATCCACAAAACAGCTGTTTTGTGGATTTATATCCCTGTGGATAATGTGTATAAGTCTGTGAATAATTCATTTTAGTTAATTTTACCTTGTGGGTAATTTGTTATATTTTTGTTGATGAATTTGTCCATCCTCCTCCGACCTGTTTGCATCTCTCCTTTCTCAGGTAACCATTTTAAGTAAACCAGCATATATTGAATTAGAAGCCGGTAATCTGCTGGACGCCCGTTCAAATCTTCTATAGAAAGACTCCCAACGACGACCAAAGGAATTGTTAACCGGCTTATGGCAGTTATTCATACTTAAGCTTGAAATATTGCATATTATGAATCCACACATTTGGGAAACGAGGTGATTTCCTTGATTATTCATGTAGTAAGACCCGGTGAAAGTATATACACCATTTCAAGGCAGTATGGCGTGCCGGCGTCCAAAATTATCGCTGACAATGAGTTAAGATTTCCAAACCGGCTTGTTGTGGGACAAACACTTGTAATTTTGGAAGGAGAGCGCAGGCATACGGTTGCTCCGGGGCAATCCTTATACACGATAGCCCGGCTGTATGGCACAAGCGTAAATGCTCTTCTGGCAGCAAATCCCGGGATAACGGATCCTGCTTCCATATCTGTGGGCCAGGTAGTAATAATACCGCCCAGAACCATCAATTTCGGAAACATCGAGGTTAACGGATATGCTTTTCCCAACATCAATATGGATGTACTCAGGAGGACCCTTCCCTATCTGACATATTTGAGCATATTCAGCTACGAAGTAAATGCCGACGGCTCTTTGAGGACCATCGATGATGACGCCCTGATACAGGCAGCCTATGCGGCTAATGTTGCTCCAATGATGGTAATAACAAACATAGAAGAAGGTGGCGGCTTCAGCAGCGATATCGCCCACTCGATTTTAACGAATAGTGAAGCCCAGGACGCCCTTATAAACAACGTCACAAGAATTTTAGGTGAGAAGGATTACTACGGACTGGCTATAGATTTTGAATATATCTATCCCTATGACAGGGAAAGCTACAATAACTTCCTGAGAAGAATAACCTCAGCTTTAAGACCTCTTGGTTATGTCATAGCAACTGCTTTAGCTCCTAAAATCGCGGCTACCCAGCAGGGCATACTTTATGAAGCCCATGATTACCCAGTACATGGAGCTCTTGTAAACCATGTCATAATAATGACTTATGAATGGGGTTACACATATAGTCCTCCTATGGCTGTTGCCCCAATAAATGAAATAAGGAGAGTTCTAAACTATGCTGTAACCGCGATCCCCCGGAATAAAATCTTCATGGGCATACCGAATTACGGATACAACTGGACACTGCCTTTTACTCCTGGAACCGCAGCCAGGACCATATCCAATACAGGTGCTGTTGACCTCGCAGCAAATGTGGGCGCCGTAATACAGTATGACACCATATCCCAGGCACCTTTCTTCAACTATTATGATGAGAACGGCAGAAGACATGAGGTATGGTTTGAAGATGCAAGGAGCATTCTGGCAAAGCTTACACTGGCAAATGAATTCAGAGTAGGAGGTATAAGCTACTGGACCATTGGCAGCTTCTTCCCGCAAAACTGGCTCGTCCTAAGCTCGGTTTACAATATAGTCAAGTTATTTTAAATGTATAGCCCTTCCGCCATATGATATAATAATTGCAGCAGTGAAATTATGTCTGCAATTATTATATTATTATAAATAAGCGTGCTATTTTGAAATAAGCTTTAATGCTTATGAAATCTGAATCCTTGAACATAAGGTTGATATGCGCCATATGGAGGAGAATTGAATGGGAAGGGCTATATTGCTGGTGGATATGAATGCCTTTTTTATAAGCTGTGAAATGTCCAGGAATCCTGCTCTAAAGGGCAAGCCGGCAGCAGTTGCAGGTGACCCTAAAAACCGCACCGGCATAATCCTCACAGCCAATTATGAAGCGCGGAAATATAAAATTAAAACTACCATGCTGGTGCACGAAGCAAAAAAACTCTGTCCAGATCTTATTCTCATCCCTCCCGACCATGAATTTTATGAGCAAAAATCCCGGGAAGTGATGAATATTCTCAGGAGATACTCTCCGGTCATTGAGCAAAACAGCATAGATGAAGCATGGCTGGATATCACCGGCTGTGAAGTCCTTTTTGGAACACCTGTTGAGATCGCTCAGAAGATTATGAAGGATATCATGAACGAGCTCGACCTATGGTGCTCCATAGGAATTTCAGAAAATAAGTTTCTCGCAAAAATGGCATCGGAAATGAAAAAGCCTTTGGGAATAACCGAAGTATGGCAGAAGGATGTTAAAGAGAAGATCTGGCCATTGCCTGTAAGGGAAATGTATGGCATAGGCCGTCAAACAGAGAAAAAACTTTCAAACCTGGCTATTTACACAATAGGCGATCTGGCCTGCTGTGACAGAAAGCTCCTGACGAAAAATTTGGGCAAATGGGGTGAAGAACTGCAAAAGCTGGCCAATGGGATAGATTTGTCACCGGTGACCGAGCATCCCCATCATGACAGCAAGTCCATAAGCCGCTCAACAACCCTGCCCAGGGATATAACAGACATAGATGAGGCCAAAACTGTCTTGCTCAGGCTTTCCGAGGAAGTAGGCGCGGAAGCAAGGGCATATGGATATAAAGGCAGGACAGTTTCCATAACTATAAAATATAAGGATTTTCATTCCATCACCCGACAGAAGTCCATCAATCCGACTTATCTCACAAGGGATATATACAGGACGGGCATAAGCCTTCTTGAGGAAAACTGGGACAAACACCGTCCCGTACGGCTGCTGGGTATCGGCCTGGATAACTTTAATGACAGCGACGATATGGAAAGACAGATATCACTGTTCGATATAATGGAGGAAGCGGATAGCAGCACCTCCGGGAGCCGTGTTCGGGAAGAAAACCTGGAAAAAGCTATAGACAGCATCCGGGCAAAATACGGTAAGGACATCGTAAAAAGGGCAAAAGTCATCGGCAATAACTTAATAAGCAGTAGCAGCGCGGAAAAGAAGAACCCGTTCAGCATATAAAATATAAACATAAAACGTAGATTTTGTTGATACACATCCTGTGGATAGTGTGCATAAGTCTGTGAATAAGTAATATTAGTTAGTTTTGACTGTGGATAAGGATGTTATCTTTTTATCCACAGTCTATTCTTATGTAAATAACATTAATATTTCTTATATAAAATATCACAAACCTGCTTTTCTCCTGCTTTAATGCCGGTATACATAATGGTGATAAGTGTGCATTAATTTCTACATTTTATACACATCTAAGACAAGCCCTACATGGTTATTCACAGACTTATACACATTATCCACAGTTTTTATATCCACAAAGACTGTGAATACCTTATTTTTTGTGGATAGCTGTGGATAACTTTAAATTTTTGCTCAATTTTAGTCCTGTGTAAAATTAATTATGCTTTGGCATGTTACGATTAAAACGGATTTTCTGATTGTTACTAAAATAGGTGCCTTACCGTTTCAATTCCGATATATTGGAATTAAAACTTCTTCCAGCGTATAATTATAGAATTAATCCACAGGTGGGACACCTTTTGCTTTTCTATAAAGGACAGGAAATTATTTATAAGGGTCGTTTGTGCTTAAAAATTCTGAAAAATTAAATGATTGTGCCGGCATTTTCGTCAGTACAATCCCTCACGCTTGCAAAGCACAATCAATTATAAAAATAACATTTTTTTCGTTTTAGCAAATAAAATCTAAACCTGTAAAATCTAAATCACTTCATGAAGCCTTGCCGATGGGACAACTTCTGCCCTCTGTCTCAGAAGTCCATACAGTCTTAAAGCTTTTCCATCGGTAAAATCCCTGGCCTCCGGCGGATCATCCTCTATGATAATAAGCCTGTTGGCATACTGAGCTGCTTCCAGGTTTCTTATGTTCTGCTTTCCAAAAGGCATGTTGCATAAAATGGTGATCTGGGCATCTTTTATTTTATCCACATTTAAGGCAAAAGCTTCATCCGATATTTCGCTGAAAGGCTCACAGGCTATATAGTCTATGCCGAAGATTTCTGCACACATAAGGTCGCTGTCTCCATGGGCAAGAACCCCTGTGGAAATCTTGTAGCCCTTTTCAAATAGCTCCCTTATAACTCCGGAAGCCGAGCCCCCTCCCCCCAGTACATGCACCGATGTTCCACGGACATCATCCCGGCCGTTGTATAGGTAAAAATCCAACTGTCCTGTGACTTTATCCCTGTAAACAATCGCATTCACACCGTACGCTTTGGACATATTATGTGAAGTCAACACCTCTTCCGGGATACCTTGAGCTATAATTTTTCCCCCTTGAATGAGGACAAGCTTCGAACAGTAACGAGCTGCTATTTTCAGGTCATGCACTGCCGCTATAACTGTCTTTCCTGCGGCAATCAATTCACAGCAGTATTTGAAAATCTGCTCCTGATGGGATATGTCGAGGCTTGCGGCAGGCTCATCCAGAAGTATTATTTCCGTCTCCTGGGTAAGCACCCTGGCGAAAATAACCCTCTGCCTCTCTCCTCCGGAAATCTGAGTAACTGGTTTCTTTTCAAACTTAAGTGTATCGGTATATTCCATATACTTGCGAGCAATTTTATAGTCATTGGCACTCTCCCTCTGCATCCTTTTTAAGTGGGGGTACCTTCCCATCAGCACTACATCCAAAGCCGGGAAAGGAAAGGATATGGATGTGTCCTGATGCATGAGGGCGACATTCCTGGCTATTTCCTTTTCTTTAAGCTGATTAAGGGGAGTTCCGTCTATCAATATAGTGCCTTCTGCTTTATTAATGCCGTTTATGCATTTTAAAAGGGTCGTCTTTCCGGCACCGTTAGGTCCTATCAGCCCCACAAACTCTCCCTTATTAACGGTCAGATTTATACCCTTTAGTATTTCCAACCCGTTAACCCTGAAATGAAGGTCTTTTATCACTACTGCTTGTCCTTTGCTGTCCACCATTACAATAAAGCACCTTCCTTCCTGGTCTTTATAAGAAGGGACAGAAAATATGGAGCACCCAGAAGGGAAGTGATGATTCCCACTCCAATTTCTTCAGGCTGTATCACAGTCCTTGCCACCACATCGCACAAAACCAGAAACAACGCTCCTCCCACCGCGCTGGCAGGCAGCAGCGCCCTATGATCCGGCCCCACGATCAACCTCATGATATGGGGAACAATAAGGCCCACAAAGCTGATATTGCCGCTGACACTTACAGCAGCAGCAGTAGTTATGGAAGAAAGAAACAACATTATCTTCCTTGCTTTAGAAGGGTCCAGCCCCAAAGCGTATGCTTCTTCCTCCCCCAGCATGAGAACATTGAGTTCTCTGGAAAAAAGAAACAGCAATGCACCGCATATCAGTATGGGACCAATACCTATAGCAAGGTGCTCCCATCTTCTCGAACCCAATCCGCCGGTCGTCCAGAATATGTACTCTTTAACCTGGTCGCTTCTGGCAAAAGAAAGCACGACGGAAGTAATGGCATTCACAAACATGCTTACAGCTATTCCTGAAAGAATAAGGGTAAGGGGCGATATTTTGCCACTCCTGAGGGATAACACGAATATTACAAAAGCTACTGTCAGAGCTCCGGCAGCAGCAAAAACAGGCATTACATACAGGCTTCTGGTAGTAAGCCCCAACGCTATTGCAACAACTGCACCGAGACTGGCTCCGCTGGAAACGCCCAACGTACCGGGATCAGCCATAGGATTTCTGAATATTCCCTGCATCACTGCTCCGGAAGTTGCAAGAGCTGCTCCCACCATCACCGCTACCAGGACTCTCGGAAACCGTATGTAGAATATGATGGATTCATGACCTGATTGGAATTCAGCATTCTTTATGAAGCCAAAATTTTTAAGTATGATTTTTACAGTCTGTACAAATGGAACATATACAGCCCCTACGGCGGTGGCAAATACGACCACCGCCATCAGTGCCAGAAGCATCGCAATTATAAATTTTTTCTGGGGTTTTTTCAAATCAATTACCCTCTCTTCAATGTACTTTATTTTTGAAGTTGTTGGTTTTCAATGAAGCCTTTTTGCGATGAAAACCCTATCAACTATTTAATGTCCTCGCTTCCTTATCATAGGATAAAGGAAGCTTGTGATATAATCTCTGTTGATAGATCAAAACTTAGATCGCTTCTTAATTTTAATTGATTATTATTCCTATATCAATGAGTTAAAATACTGGCTTTTATATGTTGAGCCTTTATCCTAAGGCCAAGTACTATAGGATATAGGAAGAATTCAGCGCCTTGCTTTTACTTGAAAAGATCAGGATATGCTGCCTTTGCCAGATCTTCCACCCCATAGACTATGTATTGGGATATGGCGGATCTATGGGCATCGGATATTATAAAGACCCTGTTGTTTTTGACTGCACTTACTTCTTTAAGGCCCGGGTCCTTTCTAAGCTCTTCGGCAAAAGCCTCCGGCGTTTGTTCTGTCCATGATACGGAAGGTACTATTATTACATCAGGATTCAGCTTTACGATCTCCTCTTTGGAAATCTGAGGCCAACCATCAAGTCCGGCTTCTGAAACCACATTTCTCATTCCGGCTCTGGTAACAACATCATCAAAGGAAGTATTTTTCCCATAGGTATAGGTTGAACTGTCATAATAAAGGGCTGACAGCTTTTCATCCTCCTTGAGGCTCTTTATCTTATCCTCAACCTCTTTTAGCTTCTGGTCCATCCAGGCAATGAGCTCTTCACCCTTTTCCTTCTCTCCCACCAGTTTGGCGATTTCTCTTATGGTGTCCTTTTGCTGGTCAATGCTATTGGGAGATTCATAGCAGTAAACTACTATACCTGCATCCCTGAGCTGTTCAAGCAAATTGACATCGGTCCAGCTGGATGCAAAGAGGAGATCCGGACTCAAGCTGATTATAGTTTCAAGACTTTGGGATGATATTTTATTGGGAAACGCTTTCGCTTCCTCAACAATGTTTGAGGTTCCTTCCATATCTGCCATGCTGGACAGGGCAACTATCCTGCTGCTGTCCACAAGAGAAAGAAGCATTTCATCGGTTCCCAAGGTCAGGGAAGCTATCTTTTCCGGCTTCTTTTCTATTGTCATCTCAAACCCGCCGGCATCCTTCACTGTCAGAGGGAATTCATCAGTCACAGCCTCCTCCTGATTTTCAGCAGTACCGGCTGACTGATCACTGCCATCCTGGCTTTCCCCGGTGTTTTCCGGTGCTACGCTGCTTTCGCTGCTTTTTTCATTCATCGTGCCGTTTCCTGCATTCTGTCCGCAGCCGGCAACAATCCCTACCGTCATCATAATTACGATTAATAATGATATTATCCTTTTCATTTAAAATCTCTCCTTTTGTATGTTATTGCTGATTTTAATGATAATCATGCTCGCTTTTCTTCCGAATTGCTTCTGTTAATCCGCTTTTTTAAAACTCTATGCCTTTTCTCCCCGGAATTCCTTTTTGATAAGGGTGCTTTATGCACTTAATTTCTGAAACATAATCCGCCAGCTCAATAATCTCAGAGGGCGCATTTCTTCCGGTCAAAACAACCTCAAGCCCCTCCGGTTTATTTTTCAGGAAATCCGTTACTTCCCTTACTGAAAGGAATTCTCCGGCTATGCAGCCCAATATTTCATCCAGTATCAGAAGATCGCAGTCTCCCTTTAAGGCCGCGTCCTGAGCATACTTAAACAGATCATGCACTTCGGCCTTCAATTCCTTCAATTCATCGGGGGTCATATCCCAGGTAAATTTGCTTGCTCCTTTTCCCCTGTGCATTTTGAACCCCGGCAAAAATTCATCAATCACTTTCTTCTCACCGGTTTCCATGCTCTTTAGAAACTGTACCATGAGGACAACAAGTCCACTGCCATATGCCCTCATTCCCAGTCCCAGTGCAGCCGTCGTCTTCCCTTTGCCATCTCCGGTATATATGTGAACCAGACCTTTCACAACTTCACCCGCTTTCTTTTTTTGTTTAATATGCTGTTGCACAATGGCTTTCTGCATATAAAAAATAAGTATAAAAAAACCTCTTGCCACTACAGGCTAAGAGGTTTTGATTCCATCAGCAAACAAATAGCTTTTAAGAAACCTTCCTATTAAAAAGCTTTCTTTTATGAAACTTTTAATCGCCGACACCCTCTATCGCCCGTAGAGTTAACGGTGTGCATTTTCAGGCAGGTCTTCTGGCTTAAGCATCATCACCTTCATATCCTTCCCGGTTGCCCAGTGGTATCATATGAAGATTCCTCTTTTACAGCGGCGGGACCGCGTGGGACTTACACCCAACTTCCCTATTAAGCGATATATGATCCTCCTTCAGGATCATTATCAGCACCTGAAACGTAAATATTCAGTTTTCTTTTTTGATTATAATTTATCCAGAAAATATTTTCAATGTACTTGCTCAATTTTTATTGTACTTTTATAATATTTACTTTTTAAAAGCAAAAATATCAAATAACACGGCACTGACAAGGCTTGCTGTAAATCCTACCATGGATATTATCCCTAATATCGCCTTCCCAATATCGTTAAAACCGACGGTCTCCACCGTAAAAGCCAGCACAAAGTTATATATTCCAAAGGCTAGGGTAAATACACAAGGAATATATTTGATATACCTTCGCTTCCTGAAAAAGATATGCAGTAAAAGAGTAATTACAGCGAATATTGCCGCTGTCCCTGCAAGAAGGAGTATAAATCTTGTCTCTATCATTTGTAAGTTCATTTGCAAGCACCTCGTAAAGGTAGGTTATCTTTGCCGGCTGCTCCGATCTTCATAATTTTAATTCCCGGTGGAAAAGCTCTTCTCCCTCGGCGGAGTACCCAGATATACTTCTATATTGTAGCATATTCCACTGACATTGGAAAACTGAAAATATTGCCATTAAAAAAGGCTTTAGGATAGAACCTAAAGCCTTATGGTCGCATAGAAAAATTATTTGTACCAAGGTATTTCTTTATTTGGCATTTGCAAGAGCTTTCTCAGCCAGAGTAAAGAACTCATTTACATGTATTGTGGCACCGGATATTGCATCGGTATGCCCTTCGTTATCCGAGTACTCTATCTTTTTCGGATCCTGGGTTTTAATCAGGTATGCCTCTACTTTTTCTGCCTGCTCATGCCATTCTGCAGAAGCATTACCCTTTGCTTTCATGCCGTAATCGCCCTTTATAGAAGCCGTCTTCTTGTCGTCGCCGCCATCCTTATGTACAGCATTCCAGTTTGCAGCTACAATATTACCGCCGACAACAGTTATATCCACCGTGCCCTTCCATCCGGAATTAGCATCAAAATCATCTGCTTCAGCACGATAGAATCCGTCCTTGTATGGTCCTTTTGCAAGCGGTCCTTTATCCAGAGCTTTTTTGGCCAGTTCAAAGAAATCATTTACATGTATTGTAGCACCTGATATTGCGTCGGTATGGCCTTCCTCATCCGAATATTTTATTTTTGTCGGATCCTGAGTCTCGATCAGGTATGCCTCTACCTTTTCTGCCTGCTCATGCCATTCTGCAGAAGCATTACCTTTTGCCTTCATACCGTAAGTACCATTTTTAGAGGCCGTTTTCTTGTCGTCGCCTCCTTTAATGCTGAGGGCGTTCCAGTCAGCTTTAGTAATTTTTCCGTCTTTTACTTCCAGAGTTACTATGGATTTCCAACCGCTGCTTTCATCGTACTGATCCTGTTGTGCAAAATAAACTCCATCTGCGTATTTTCCTGCCTGAGTTTTTTCACTGCCTGAGTCCTTGTTTGATGTTCCGCAGCCTGCCATAAGACCGGCGGCAATTATGAGTGATAAGCCTGTTGCTACGAATTTTCTTATATTCATGTATTCTCCCCCTTTGTACTTTTAACAGTACAGTATGTATTATAATTTACCCACTTTTTTGTGTCAATACATAGACCCTCTTATATTATACCCTATTATTGGTGTTTTATCACAATATTATTAATTTTTTAACACACTATTTTCTAGCTTCCACCCTCTGCCGAAAAATGCTTCATCCGGGTTATGGCTGCTTCTCAAAGCTTTTTCGAAGTTCCGGGGCCCGGTGGATTTATAAAGATAATATCGAAGTATTTCATGCAATACCCCCTGATTTCCAAGAATATGCCACCTATGTTCCGAAAAACAATTTTTTTGGTTATGTAACATGTTTGAACTTATCAATGCTCAATAGTAAAATAATAATGCTAGACATTTATGGTGATTGATACCAGAATCAAAGGTTAAGCCATGGAGGACTTTCAATTGATAGAGTCTGCTTTATATATTAAAATTGCACTGATTCTTTCCGTCATTGTGCATCATAAAGTCTATAGAAAGAAGGTATTTTCCTTTGCATTTTTTGTTAAGTAACAAGAACAGGGACAATCATAAAAACATCTCCGAAATGAGGCATAATATAATTTCCATTACATGGCCTGCTTTTCTTGAACTGGTTATGTCTACCTTATTTGGCATGGTGGATATGATGATGGTTGGGCAGCTAAGCCCGGCAGCCATAGCTTCCGTTGGACTTACCATTCAGCCTTTCAATCTTTTGCTGGCAATATTTGCTGCAGTAAATGTGGGTACTACCACCCTGGTGGCATGGAATATAGGAGCAGGAAACAAAGAAGAAGCTTCTGCGGTAACCCGGCAAATCCTGGTGGCAAATGCCATACTGGGATTAGTCATGAGTACCGTAGGAATTTTAAGCGCCCGGAGTATAGTAAAGTTCATGGGTGCTGAAACCGACACTGTAGAATACGCCACACGATATTTCCAGATTGTCTCTTCCGGTTTGCTGTTTCAGGCTGTCACCATGGGAGTAACGGCATCATTGCGTGGAGCAGGAGAGACAAAGCTCCCGATGATGTATAATATAGGCAGCAACCTGATAAATGTTCTTGGCAACTATTTACTTATATATGGCAAGCTCGGCCTTCCGAAATGGGGCGTTGCCGGAGCGGCGGCTTCCACAACCATATCTCGGTTTTTAGCTTGTTTGGCGGCTCTGTATGTGGTATATTTTTCGGATAAATCTGTCATTTCCTTATCTCTTAAAGGCAGCTACCGGCTTGACCGGAGAATTATAAAACAGGTTTTCTCTATTGGTTTTCCATCGGCGATGGAGCAAACCATCATCCAAAGCGGCCTTATGCTGTTTGCCAGGACGGTTTCAGGACTAGGTACCAATGCCTATGCCGCCCATCAGATAGGCATTAACATCAGCGGCTTGACTTTTTCTCCGAGCATGGCTTTCGGAGTCGCTGCTACTTCCCTGGTAGGGCAGAGCCTAGGCGCGAATGATGCTGAAAAAGCAAAAAAATATGCCGACGTAATTCATCATATTGCCATTTGCGTAGCTTGTTTCATGGGATTGATGTTTATCCTATTCTCCCATCCCCTGGCAAGGTTGTATACATCAGACCTGACTGTCGCAGCCATGGCGGGCACCGTACTCAAAATCCTGGCATTGGCCCAGCCCGGTCAGTCCACGCAGCTTTCCCTGGCAGGAGCTCTGAGGGGAGCAGGGGATACAATGTATCCTTTATATGCATCCGGTTTTGGAATATGGGTTTTCCGTGTGGTAGTGGCCTATATCTTCGTCAATATATTTCATTGGGGGCTCATAGGAGCATGGGTAGCCCTTGTTCTTGACCAGTATTCCAGATCCGCCATCGTATATCTCCGGTATCGGTCCGGCAAATGGAAATATATAAAAGCACACAAGACAATGAAACAAGCCGAGGAAATTCAGGCTTGACCCAAATAAATTTTAAGGGAATGGTTCCTATGCATATTGCAAAAACCATTCCTTTTTAATATTCATTAATCTGTTGTATAGATCTTTACGCTTATATTTCCTCTTGCTTTTGTCCCATTTTCTTACTCTTGTTATGCCCCAAGTCAGTTATTCAGCGCTCTTTAGGGATTCTATCATATCTATTTTATCGAACTTTCCATACATAACCAGGTTCACTATTACGGAAAAAGCAATGGTTAATGCGATGGAATACAGAAAATAAACCGCATCAATGGTTCTCATAAACATCATTATATTTGTTTCCGCCGTAACAATCACAAAATTGGTGAGCAGTTTCCCCAGAGGTATTCCCAAAAGGCATCCGATAATGGTCAATATTATGTTCTCCCGGTATATGTACATTGCCAGCTCCTTATCGTAGAAGCCCAACAGTTTTATTGTTGCCAGTTCCCTTCTTCTTTCATTGATATTTATGTTTGTCAGGTTGTATATTACCACAAAAGCCAGTATGCCGGCGGATATGATCAGTATGAATACCACCGAGTCTATGCTTTCCATGCTCTTGCCTGCCTCAATATGAACATTGCCCTTAAAGCTTACAGCCCCTATCCCATCAATGCTCTTCAGACTGCTGAGGGTTGCATTTTCAGCTTCTTCACCGCGGTCATAAATCAGGCCATAAAAACTGTTATACAGCACTTTATTTCCGGTTATCCTCTCATAATAATCCCGGCTCATATAAATGTAATGCTGCAGATAATGCTCTGTTATGGCAGAAACCTTTACTTCTACCGTCTTTTCGTTCAAGGTAAGCTTAAAGGTATCCCCTACTTTCTTATCCAACACTGTGGCAAGTTTGCGGGTCAGTATTGCTCCTTCATCATCCAGGACCAGATCCTCGCCTTTCATGGAAAGGCTTATATAATCATTCAATGCGGCCTTCTCTTCAGGTATAACCACGTAAACATCTTCATTTCCGGAACCTGTAGTGCTAACAGAAGTGCTGCCGTAGGATGTAAACAGTACCGCCCGGATGTTGGAATCCTCCATCACCGCATCCTTTAGTTTATTTATCTCATCATTCTTTATCTCCTTTGTGAGCACGACCTGCATATCATACCTGAAAATATCATTGAATTGCTTTTCAATAGCGCCTACTATGCCTTCCCTTAAGCCAAAGCCGGTTACCATTAGTCCTGTGCAGGCAGCAATGCCTGTCACAGTCATAAAAAGCCTCTGCTTGTATCTGAATATGTTTCTGGCGGTAACCTTGCCTGTAAAACCGATCCTTTTCCACAGAGGAGTTATCCTCTCCAGCCATATCTTTTTGCCTGGCTTCGGAGCTTTCGGCCTCAGCAACGATGCAGGAGTCTCCCTTAGCTCCTCCAGCGTCGCTCCAATAGAAGCAGCTGTTATAAACAATATTGCTATCAATGCCGCCTGCAAGGCCAGTCTCCAATCAAAGGCCATTATCCTGTCGGGTACGACATAAAGCAGTCCATAGGCATTCATTAGGATGGACGGAAACAGGTTGAATCCGATTACCGTACCAATTATGCTTCCGGTAAGACTGGCAGAAAGGGAATATATCATATAGTGGCCTACTATTGCTGCCTTTGAATACCCCAATGCATTGAAAATCCCAATCTCCGTCCTATTTTCCTGGACCATCCTCGTCATGGTGGTAAGGCTCACCAGGGCTGCTACCAGGAAAAATATTAACGGAAATACCTTTCCAATATTGTCGATTCTCTCACTGTCCTGGAAATAGGATTCGTACCCGATATTGTCGGAACGCTCCAGCACATACCACTCAGGCTTTTTTATGTCTTTTAACTTTTCCCTGTTCTCCTGAATTTCCGATTCGGCCTTGCGGAATTCGTTGTTTGCCTTTTCTTCCTCTGCCTTAAGCTTTGCGGTGTTTTCATTTATTTCTTTTTCCGCCTTTTCCAGTTCCTTTCTTCCATCCTCAATCCTTGCCAAACCTTCTTCTCTCGCCTTATCCAGCTGGGCTTTTGCTTCGGCTATGCTTTTTCGGTTATTTTCCAGCTCGGTCTTTCCGGCTTCCAATTCTGCTTCTCCATCCTTTAACATTTTCTCCTGGATGGACAATTGATCCCTTCCAGCCTTTACTTGGGCGGATGCTTCATCGAAACTCAGCTTTAAAGCTTCCATGTCCAAATAAGGTTTTAACAAATCCATCGTCCCGGATTTCTTCAACGAGGCATAGATGCTGTCAAAATCCTTGTCCTTTATGCCGTTCTCGTATATGTTTTTCAGATAATGATATTGCGATATGTATTCCGGGTTTTCCGGTTCCAAAGCCAGCAGAGTTTCCGCTTCCTGTACTTTTTCCGATATGGCCGCTGAAATATTCTCTGCCGCCTGCCACTTTTCCAGATTTAATTTATCCTCGTTTTCTTCCAGCAGCTTTTTAGCCTCGGCTATCTCCTGTTTGCCCTTCTCTATCTCGCCGGTTCTTAAGGCTATCTCCTTTTCTGCAGCTGATATTGCATTTTCTCCGTCCTTTATCCGTTTTTCTCCCTTCTCCATTTCTTCATTAAATAATATCTCGTTTCTTTTCAGCTCATCTTTTCCCTTTTCCAGTTCAGCCTTTGCCGCCTCCAACTCCCTGTAACCCTCAGCAAATTTATCTTCCGCTTCTTTCCTGGATCTCTTGAGTTCCTGCTCTGCTTCCTCTATCTTGTCGGTGGCTGCTTTTAAAACCTCGGCATATCTTATTTCGTTCCTGATAGGTCCAAGAGCCTCAAGGGCTTTTTTTATGCCCTCTGCAGCTTTCATATAGTGCTCACGGCTAACCAAGCTACTATCTGATTCCTCGCCCTGTATCCTTACATATATTTCAGTATAAACATCCATGTCGAAGGCTTCCGGCATGATATATATAAAACCCCTCACAGAACCATTGCCCACGGAGCTATGCTGCCTCTGGGCCGAAATATACAGAGGAGAGTCGGCCGTTCCTACAATTTTATACTCGTTATTTTTAAGACCGTCTATTTCAGCCTTTTCATCACCGGATTCCAATACTATCGTATCTCCCAGCATAAAGCCGTATTCAGCAAAAAATCTCTCCTCCACTACGGCTTCATCGTTTTTTTCCGGTCTTCTGCCCCGGACTATTTTCAGCCTGTTAATGCCCCTTTCATCCGGCAGGGAATTAATATTCACGACCATCGCCTTCTTATCCTTTTCCACCACCGCATCAAGAGAATAAGAACCTTCCGCCGCCGTTATTCCGTCCAGCTTTCTTATCTCCCAAAGGTCATCTTCTGTTAATCCCAGAGTGGATATGACCTTGAAATCCATGAAATTGCTTTCTTTAAAATAATGATCCCCCGACATCTTCAGATCCGGGCTTGTGGCTCTGACTCCGTCATAGATAGCTACACCGACAGTAATGATAATAACTATGGATAAAAACCTGGAAAGTGTCTTTTTTATGTCCCTTAATAGGTTCTTTATAAATGTTCTGCTCATACCTACCACTCTATACTCTCTATTGGCACCGGATCAGGATTTTTTACTATCCTTTCGATCCTTCCGCTTTTTACGGTTATCACCTTGTCGGCAATAGGTGCTATGGCCGAATTGTGCGTTATTACCACCACTGTCATTCCAAATTTTCTTGATGTGTCGTGCAAAAGCTTCAATATTGATTTGCCGGTGTTATAGTCCAATGCCCCGGTGGGCTCGTCGCAAAGAAGTATTTTCGGGTTTTTGGCAAGGGCTCTGGCTATGGATACCCTTTGCTGCTCTCCTCCCGAAAGCTGTGATGGAAAATTGTACATCCTGTCGCCAAGGCCTACACTTTTGAGGGCTTCTTCAGGGTCCATGGGATTTTTGCATATCTCTACCGCCAGTTCTACATTCTCCAATGCGTTCAGATTCTGTACGAGGTTATAGAACTGAAATACAAAGCCTATATCCTCCCGCCTGTATTTTGTAAGCATCTTTTTGTCATATTTGCTTATCTCGCTGCCGTCAACAAAAATACTGCCCTCCGTAACCTGATCCATTCCTCCCAGAAGGTTAAGTATGGTGGATTTGCCGGCACCGCTGGCACCCATTATGACAGCGAATTCTCCCTTGTCAATGGAAAAGGAAACATCATCCACTGCCTTTATCTCAACCTCACCTACAACATATTTCTTTTTTACATTCCTTAGTTCTATGAAGCTGCTCATTTCTGCTACAACCTCCAGCTCTTCCTTCTTTGATCCACTGAGCTTTATCAGCTCCCTGTTATATTGATATTCTTTATATTTTACACCTTAGTGCCGCCCCATTCAATGTCCTTAAGCAAGCCATTAAGCCTTATTCTCTGCAATTATTCATTTATGTTTGCCTATTCTTATTGTTTTTAGCAAACGCGCCTGCATATAAAAACCGGGTTCTTTCCTTTTTCATCGGCATCACAACTCTGCTGTGCCGTTATGTTTTTTACTTTGTGTTAATCTACAGCCCATTTATAGCCCTGGGCAGAACTCGGTTATATAAATGTAAGGATTGCGAAAATCAGGGAATACATACTTGCCAAAATCTGCGTAAATATTATACTATATCTTAATAAATATGTTTGTTGAGGTGATTCGCCTATGAATTTCAACTATTACATTCCTACAAGGATTCTTTTTGGTCCTGGTAAGCTGGAGGAATTGTCCAAAGAGAATCTGCCCGGAAAAAAGGCCCTTATCGTGATTTCTTCCGGCAAGTCGATGAAAGAGAACGGGTACCTGGACCGGTTGATTAAAATTCTTCAGTCCAAGCAGATTGAATATGCACTGTTTGACAAGATACTTCCCAACCCTATTAAAACCCATGTTATGGAAGGAGCGCAGCTGGCGAGGAAGGAAGGCTGTGACTTTGTAATAGGATTAGGCGGTGGCAGCAGCATCGACTCTGCGAAGAGTATCGCCGTAATGGCTACCAATCCCGGAGATTACTGGGACTATGTAAGCGGAGGTACTGGAAAGGGAATGCCTCTTCAAAACCCTCCTCTCCCTATCGTGGCTATTACTACCACCGCAGGCACTGGTACCGAGGCGGATCCCTGGACTGTTATTACCAAAGAAGATACCAATGAAAAGATAGGCTTTGGCAATTATATGACTTTTCCTGTGCTATCGGTGGTAGATCCGGAGCTTATGCTTTCCGTTCCGGAAAAGCTGACAGCTTATCAAGGCTTTGATGCTCTTTTTCATTCTACCGAAGGATATATTGCCAGTATTGCCACTCCCATGAGTGATATCTACGCCCTTAAAAGCATTGAGCTGATATCCAAGTACCTTCCTGAATGTGTCAAGAACGGAAGCAATCTGGAAGCCCGTACACAGCTCGCTCTGGCTAATACTCTTTCAGGATTTGTGGAGTCGATATCCAGCTGCACTTCGGAGCATTCCTTGGAGCATGCCCTTAGCGCTCACCATCCTGAGCTTCCTCACGGCGCCGGACTCATAATGCTTTCTGAAGCCTACTATACTTTCTTTGCTTCCAAGGTTCCTGAAAGGTTTGTGGACATGGCTAAAGCCATGGGGGTTGATGTAGACTCCCTGCCGGAGGACGAACGGCCGTTTTCCTTTGTAAAAGCCCTGATTGAACTGCAGGAGGCCTGTGGCGTAAGAGATTTAAAAATGTCCGACTATGGAATTAAGAAGGAAGAGATTCCTGTCCTCGCAGAAAATGCCCGCACTACTATGGGAGGACTTTTCGAGCTGGATCGTTACAAGCTTTCTTTGGAGGAAACTATAGAAATATTGAATAATGCTTACAAATAAATATAACGAGGCTAAAGATGCCCGCCACCTCTTATAGGTGGCGGGTACCTAATTCCACAATAAGCGGTGGGTTAAAATCTCCCACCTTATAGAAACGGTGTGTTGAAATTGCTACGCAATTTCTTCCGTTATTTTAATAAAGGGGCGAAAACAGTTGGTGGTCGAAGCAAATCAGGTTTCAGTAATACGAAATAATAAATATATTCTGAAAGATATAAGCTGGTCGTTTAAAAGAGGTGAACACTGGGCAATCCTCGGGCTTAACGGTTCGGGCAAAACCACGCTGCTAAACGTGATCAATGGATATGTATTTCCATCCAGGGGAGAAATCCAGGTTCTCGGCAAAACTTTCGGAAAATATGACTGGAGGGAACTTAGAAAATCCATTGGTTGGGTGAGTACAGCTCTCCAAGAGAGACTTTATAAAAGTGAATCGGCAGAAGACATCGTAATCAGCGGCAGATATGCATCCATTGGCCTTTATGAAGAGCCCAGCCAGGAAGACAGAGCTTTAGCCAGGGACATACTGGAGCAGTTGGGCTGCCGGGAATTATCCCTTCGTACCTATGAGACCCTCTCCCAGGGCGAAAAGCAGTTGGTTTTGATTGCCAGGGCCCTGATGGCGTCACCGCGCCTGCTAATTCTGGACGAACCTTGTACCGGTCTGGACATTTTCGCTAAAGAAAAACTGCTTTCCATTATAGGAAGCTTTAGCAGCAGACCGGATGCGCCGGCAATGATCTATGTCACTCATGTAACCGAAGAAATCCTTCCGACATTCAGCCACACCTTGTTGCTGCGCAGAGGTCAGGTTCATTCCTCCGGAGAAACAGCAGCCATGATGACCAAAGAGAATCTTGAGGATTTTTATGAAACACCTGTCCGTTGTGAAAACTTAGGAGGCCGGTTTTTAGTGCGTCCCTTTTCTTATCGATAATAGTCGATGCTGCATGAGCCGGTGCCATAGCCATGCTTCAGGTATTATGCTTTGCACCGGCTTAGTGCATATCCGAATGTCTCATGCTCCTGTTTGCGGGTAAACTTCGAGGCATTCTTGTTATGGTATATGAAGCAGTATTTCTTCTGGTTTATACATAATTCCATATTTTACCATCAATGTTGCTATCTCAAAAGTCCTTGCGAATAAACTCAAATTTTCCAAAGCTTTTTTAAATGCATTATTTTTTATACATTAATTATCTCAATTTTTATATCACATTGAATTACTTTTAATTTTTTCATGCTTTTCGTTTTGAGATTTTCTGTTGCTTATTATGCTTTAAAAGGTATAATAACTAAAACTTCCTTAAGAAGTTCTGAGTCATTTTCCTTGCTAACCTTGCAACTAACTCTTTCGATATAGGACATTTTAGCTGCATAGATATGCTAAGCATTACTTAAAATAGCGTATAATAATTAAATTTTCATACCATTTGGATCGTATAACAATGCTCTTGAAAACTTTTGAAGATCATCCCTCAGTTTATTGTTCCAATGATCTTGCACTTCATCGACAAAGTCAATAAATTTGGGGTCCAATATTTTTATAATAAAGTTGAAATCAGTATTATATACGCTGTTAAAGTAATTTTCAGCTCTTTGAATACCTTTTATCATATAATTTTCTATAAGTTCAACTTCTTCTCTACTGCAACTAAAGTATCCTGAGTTTCTCTGTGCTTCCAGAGCATTAATCGCAGAGCTATGGCATAATAATTCTCTTGCGCTATTAGGTAAATAATAACTATATTTAGAGTAATCAGATTCTGCATATCGTTCAAACTCCATAAAGATTAAGTGTATTGCAAAAGACCATAGTTCAAAAATCTGATACGGATTTTCCATGTGATCAAATATAAGATTAAAAGATTCTTTATTTTGAAATAATCCAATAAGATTTGTCATGCTATTTGTAGCAGCAAAAGCATCGGCATCCATCTCCATAGTCCTTCTATCTAAAGCATATGAAATATCTATTTTATTGCTTATTTTGCTAAGCTTTTCCTTAACAATCATCTCTATATAATAGTTGCTTTTTAGAGTTCCTATATAATGAGTATGTCCATTCAAGAGATGCCCTAGTTCATGCATTGCAATAAATCTAGTTGCAAGCAATGATGCAAATTCAGATATCATTTTCCTATTCTCGTCAATTGGAACGCCATCAAATAATATCTGCTTTTTTTGAGAATCAAAAAATCCATTTACTTGACAACCCGTCTCCTTCCGTGCATCACCTATATTAGGGAAAACATTGGGATTTGAGAACGCACTATGTAGCAACGAATATATTGTAACTAAAGTCCCAGTGTTTATTTGCATATAATCATAATTGTCCCTAAGAAATGCGCAGGCATTAACTTCACTGTCTTCTACAAATTGAAACTTTAGCCCCTTTGTTTTTATCTTGGCATTTGTATTTGAAAGTGCATTAACTGCATTTTCATAAATTTTTTCAGTATATGTTTTTTGCAAGTACTTTTTGAAAAAAGTTGCAAGTAATTTTTCCATAGTATTGCAACTCCATTTTCCATAAAGTTGCAAGTAAAATCTTGTGTGACTGATAAATTAGAACAATGCAGATCCAATGCAGGCTTCATTCTCATGTTGTGTATGCAATATGTTACAGCTGTTTGTCCCCTTTAACCAAGCAATTATCCAATATAGCGGTTGGCTTGTAGATAAGTCAAGAGTCGCTGCGCTTCTGCTCTTGACTTATCACATCTGCCATGCTATGAAGAGGCCACCGAGGGGCTGAAGGGGGAAGTGATACAGATATCTTCCCAGCCCCTCTTCGTTCCAGTATAGCATGGCAGACCGCCAACCTGGCTGTGCTGCCGGCCTCGAAACTTCCGTATCGGGGCATCAGCTAAAAAGTGATACAGCTTGCACTGTGATGTTAATTGCCGAGCGCATGAAGCAGTGTTATCTAAACCTCCGCCTGATCAGCCGGTGATATGGAGCGGTAGAGATCGTTGATGCTGGACTCCCTCAGGCGATTGTTCTCTCCCGGGAACAGAAGAAGATAGCAATGATGCAACAGCCTTCCCACAAGAGCAGCAGTCATCTGCTCATCATAGAGTACGTTGACCCATCGTGAAAACTCCAGATTCGTGTTCAGTATAACGGATTTTTGCTCGTGTATTTCCGATAGAAAATCAAAGAGCAGCTGGGCTCCGGTGCGGTCATACGGGACATAGCCAAATTCATCCAGAATGATGAGAGAGGCTTTATTCAGCTTTTTCAGCAGCATGCTCAGAGTACCCGCTCTCTTGGCTTCAGAGAGCTGGTTAACCAGTGCTGCAGTACGATAGAATTTGACGGGAATTCCTCTCTGGCAGGCAGTCACTCCAAGTGCAGTGGATAACATGGTTTTTCCGGTGCCTGTCCTGCCGTACATTATGATATTTTTCTTCTGACGGATGAAATCAAGGGATTTCAAGCGTTCCGGTGTAAGATCGGAAGGGAGTGTGATCTCATCAAAGCGAAAACCATCAAATGTTTTGATGCTGTAGAAGCCGGCACTGTTGATCAGCTTTGAAACACGGACCTTCTCTCGGTTTGCCAGCTCTGCAGATAACAATTTATATAAATATTCCTGATGAGACCCGCCTTCCGTTGTTTGCGCCATATCGGCCAGGTTACGGCTGAGCTTCAATCTTTTGCAGCAGGCTGTGATTTCATTTTCCAGCACTTGAGACACCGCCCTTCTTCAGAAATGCGTCATAGGAGATGAGACTGGATGGCATCTGACCAACATCCGGTATTTCTGAGCCAAGCGGTATCGGAGGCAGTTCCGGAACATCCGTATAAATGCGCCTGTAAAGATTCTTAAGACTGTCTGCATCGGATGCGCCGTACAGAAGTGCCTGGTTAACGGTATGAAGCGCACTGTCGAAGCCTGTTCTGTCCGTCAGCTCTGCCAGAACCCTGAGAACCTTTCCGGTTTCCGTATGGGAGCAGTTCAGTAGAAACTGTTTCATCGCAGGGGGCATCATATCATAGATGCCTGAGTTCTTCAATGCACGGGGACGGATGGAAAGATGTTTAAGGTATGGAAGCCAGGCCATGCTCTGTTGCTTGGTGTCCCCGTAAAGACGGCGGTGTCTGACAATTTCCCTATAGTTTTCATCCATCACAATTACAAGCGAGGATGTAAGTTTCAGGTTTACTGCCGTATTTGCATGCTTCGGGGAGGCGGAGTACTCATGCAGTCCTTTGTTCAGATAAAACTTTCCCCAGTTGTTGGTGGTTATGCTCATTTTTCCGCTTAAGTCGAACTCAATTTCAGGCAGAGGATGGCAATGCTTTCGATCTTCGGTAAATCGTTCCTCAATAGTCTCATTGTAGCGGTAATGGTCTCTTTCAGCATCCTCCTCACACAGGTTCAGAAGCTGTCGGTTGTAATCAGCAAGGGAAGTGAAATGCGGTATGGGAACAAGGAAATTACGCCGTTGGTAACCAACTTTGTTTTCAACATTCCCCTTTTCATGGCCTTCTCCGGGATTCATGAATACAGCATGAAAACGGTAGTGTTCCCTGAACCGGTCGAACCGTTCGGTGGTCTCACGGCCACCTCCTTTGATTACTTTTGTAACAATGGTTTTCGCATTGTCAAACCAAATTTCATCGGGAACGGCACCGATATGCCTGAAAATCGCATCCAGGCCTTCCAGAAGGCACTCCATGTTTTCGCCATAGAACAGCTGCAAATAGCCTTTGTTGCTGTATGGGAAGGATACCTCCAGGTATTTTCCGGATATTCTTGTGCCATTCTCATAAAAGTCCGCTGAACCAAAATCCACCTGTGCTTCACCTGGTTTGTGCTCCAGCGGAAGGAATCCAGACTTCATACCACTAAAAATCTCTTTGTGCTTCAGGGCATAGTAGGAAGCGACCGTCCTGTATGAACAGTTAAACCCTGGGAATTCCTTCTTCAGGCGGTTGTATACCCTCATAGCCGTATGACGTTGCTTGCGTGGTGCCTGCTTATCCTCCTGCAGCCATTTGTCAATCATTGGCTTGTAGGGATCCAGCTTAGGGCAGAAGCGCTGCTCCGAAGCCGGCTTGGGAGACGGTTCATTAAAGTTATTCATGTCAACATACTTTTGCACTGTCTTCCAGTCTAAATTCAGTGTTTTTGCTATTTGGGAAATCTTTTCGCCTTTCACATAGAAGCGAAATCTGATATCCTTAATAGTGTCCATTGTAAGCATACTCCTTTCCCCCTTGTATTCTTTGGTCAGATACAAGGATATATTTTTAGGGATATGCCTGCAATGGATTTTTGCAATACTATGGAATTTCCAATTGCAAAACTATGGAATTTTAACTTGCAACTTTCGGTATTTTTATTTTACAACAATCATCTACCATTAATGCAATCAGGCACATGTTTCTAAGTCCCATCGAAGTGTTAGGATCAAAACACTTAAATATTTTCTCAATTTCTTCATCCGATAATATCTCTATAGCTTTTTTCGTCGCTTTTGGTAGTTTGAATTTTGCTTGTAAGTTCTCTGAAATGTAACCTTCTCTATATAAATACCCTAGGAATGATCTTACTGCTCTTATGTATGTCTGCACGGTTACGGAGGTTACAGGACTTTTATCTTTTATATTTTCTGAATTTTCTGAGAAATAGCATTTCCTAGGACGGTTTTTTATTGATAACAAATAGTTGTTTAAATCATTAATAGTCAATTCAGAAACTAATTTATCATTTCCCAGGAATTCAGCCAGGTATCTTAAATCAAAGGAGTAATACTTAAGTGTACTCTTTGTATTCCCTTTTAACTCCTGGTCAATTAAAAATTGTTGTATCGCAGATTGTAATGTAATCTTCACCTGTATTTGCCTCCTTTTTACTTACCTTATGAAGCAAAGCCTGCTTTTTGTTTACAACCTTTTCAAAGTCAAGCTTTTTGCTTTTTAGATACCTATTACCGTTCATTCCGAATACTTTTAGAGCCATACTTATATCGGTTATGCCTTTTTTAGCTGCAAAGGTGGTAAATATTCCATAGGCTCCGGGTATTATAGCATCTGCGTCATCATTAAGTTGCTTCTCCCTTTTTATCAACGGCCTATGCTTGAAATGTTCAAAAGATTGCTGCACTTTCTTCCATGTTTCATCAGTGCTGCATCTTGATATGTTTTTGTTATCTTCTATTATTTTAACCAGCCAGAACTTTGTACAGTATTCCCATATCGAACCTAAGCTATCATAGGCTTGCAAGACGGTATTTATATAATGATCTTTAAGAAATTCTCTGTTTATCTGAAATTCTATATTCCATACTTTTTTACAATCAAGCTTTTCATCCTTCCATATTTGATAAAACCACTTTTTTGATTTTTTTTGTGTTATCTCCAGGACTTTGTCATATATCCTACAGTAAACCTTATTGCTGGCACTGGAACCAAAGTTCATGCCTGTTACCTTTCTCCTGAAAAAATATATATTATGGGTGTAAAACTGTCCTTTAAAGGTTTCTGAATCCTCCGGGGTTAGCATTAATTCATCGGTGTGGCAGCATAAATCTATCCGGCTTATTTTATTGTTTATTATTTTGCCTATGTTATCATCAACCCATTTATAGATATGGTTCCAAGCATCTTTTGGACCGAAAGACCATAGGCATTCACTCTTTATTTTTACATATACAGGATAAAAGTCTTTATTCTTTGAACGGTATTGAGCCAAGTCAATTTCATACAAATCATTATGCAGAATATATGCATATCCTTTTTTGCCGTTTGGAAGAACTTCAAATGTCATATCACCTATTTGAAGGCAAATTATTTTTGATTGATTTTCAGTCAAAGCTGATTTTGCTTCATTCTTCTTTTTTTCTAATATCTCATGTAAATTCTTTGCTGATTCATTATAGTTTTCAATGTCAATCATGGCAATAAGAGTATCAATCATTGGTAGGAACATGATTTACCTCCTGTAAAGATATTAAAGGTTTAATTAAATTTGCGTTGGGGGACTTGTGATATGTGGCGGGTTAGAACCGCATTTGAAAATGTAGCCCCCCCTGTTAGTAAGGAGGGGGGATATTTGGGGGCAGGGCCTCCAAATAGATAATTTACTTTTTTTAGCTTTTGTCATTTCCAAGGTAGATTTTGATTTATCCGGGTCGTGTGCCTTTGAGAGCCTCGGCAGAATAGCCTATCACATGGGACCCTCTCATTGTCAATGGCGAGCATAAGGGGTCAAAGCTCACGGGTTGCTCAACTTATCCCTCGCATTTGTATTCCTCTTGGGTTCATTGACAATGAGCCTCTCCCACGTGATTTTAAGGCTCTGCGAGGCCCCCAGGGGGCACACATACTAATAAGCGAGCAAGGAGTTGATTTTGAGTGAAATTATAAGAATTAATGAACTTATAAAGAAGCCTAGCTGTAAATCAGATTTAACCTGTCTATATTAAATCGTTAAGGTGTTTTAGTACATGTTAGGTTTAATAAATGAGTTTTGTTGGGTGCGATCCGGGTCGCCGTTGCACTGGCTCCCCCGGATGCAACCCAACCAACCTCGATTTTGTCGCACCTATTTTTTTACCAATTCTTTTAAAAACCAGTTTTCATATATCCTTGTCTGGCCTTCTACTACTCTATCTACCTTGACTATTTCACCCTTACACATTACATGGGTTTGAAGATATTTACTTATTTTTTCTATTTCCTCCGGCTTGGTGCTTATGTAATGGGTCTGTTCTTTGGCAGTATTCCTTTCCGGGTCTATGCGGACTTCTCGAACTACTATTCTTCCGGTTCTGAATTTCTTTTCTCCTGTACCGATTTCCTTTATTTTCGCACTTACCAAAAATCCATCATCAATTATGAATTGAGCCATTTTTTAAACCTCCGTTCTTAAATAATTCTTATATTTTGCTTTTTGTAATATTCGTCCACTTTCTTTTTAAAGTCTTTTAAGCTGCAATCTACAATATCCGGCACCTGATTTGTATCATAGGTTATGCTGTTGAATAACTCTTTCGTCTTTTCCAGAATGTATATTTTTTCTTTTTGCCTTATGACGTCTATGAGTTTGTAATAGATGTACCTTTTATCAGATTTTACAAGATATACATAGTTCATCTGATTACGCAACCTTAATTCTATAGTTCCTGGATCAATGGCAGTGAGGAGAAGCAATATGTTTTGTTTTCCTATGGTGTTGAAGAATATAGTTGAATCGGTATTATTCTTCCAGTTCCTGCTGTCCAAAAAGTAATATGCTTCATCCAGCAATACTACTTTAGGCTGAGTGTTGAAAGGTATATCCGTCAGAGATGTAAGCTTATTCCATCCGGGTACATCCATGTTTGAATAAACTTCTATTCCTTTCTGCCTGTAGCTTTCAGCATCTAAGTATGCTTTCAGTGTCTTTCCGGATCTCTGGAATCCAAAATATCCGACTATTATTCCTGCCATTTTTTAATTCTCCTGTTTTGACTGGGTGTTTATCTTTATGCCTTTTATGAGTTCTTCCTGAGTATAGGCTTTCAAAAGATTTTTTACATTCATGGAACTTAAGAAATTAAGGTTTTTATTTTTTGATACATTTTTCAGGTAATCCTCTACTAGCTCCTTTAAGTCCTGCAAATCATACTTCTTTATGTAATAGGATAGGGCATTTAATATCTTTATCTGTGAAGTACTGAGGGAGGGGATAATGTTGTATATGTCCTTTATAGCCGAACCTTCTCCGCTGCTTACGAATTTTGAGAATTCCTGTTCAAAGTCTATCATCATACCACCTACTTTTTAATTAATAGTATGAATTGTAGGAACAGCATACCGATCATTATATATTTTGTGGTGTTGTCAGATTTATAGAGGTTTGATACCGGAATTGCAGCCATTTTCTTCTTGTCTTGTATGAAATCCAGGTCTTCTTCTGTAAGCTTTACTACTAGATCAGGGCCGCAAGGTTTCAGTTCTGATATGTCAAGGGCCGCATTTAGCTTTTTATTTAGCTGCTTCAATGATTTACCGCTTACCACACCATTTTTTGTTATGGCATAGAATTTCATTTTTTACCTCCTTGTACAATTAATATTGTATTAAATCAGTGACCGAAGCCACTGTTCGACCCATTAAAATTCATTGTTAACATAAC
>ENA-OWPA01000189-OWPA01000189.1-bioreactor-metagenome-genome-assembly--contig:-NODE-189-length-111119-cov-9.564975_pt1 | contig 111119 bp, 113 predicted proteins | sample MGYA00238139_ERZ651803 | MGnify/ENA primary metagenome ERZ651803 (study PRJEB26909, sample SAMN07631231) | bioreactor metagenome | isolation source: Switchgrass digestor | place: USA: Dartmouth... | reverse complement strand
AAACAGGTCTTATACGATGTCCACAAGCGTAACTTCGGGGGCTTCCCTCCCTACAATTCATCCCCCTCCTTCACTTCATTTAGAGGAGGGAGTATTCTTGCTTAATATTAGATAAACAACTTGAATATTTATCTTTATAAGGATAATCTTCTTCTAATTTATCCATCATATGCAGAAAAATTTTCTTGTATATTATAACATATTTCATATTTAAAGAGTAGTCAAAATCTAAAAAATGTTATATAATTGTGTATATAATTCACAAAGGGGGTTTAACGATGAAAAACTTTTTTATTGCTCTATTAGTATTCGCATTAATAGTGGCAGGTGGAATATTCGGCTGTAAATTATATCTTGATTCGCTCTCTTATACAATGAATGAAGAAACTGTTATCATTGAAATTCCAAAAGGTTATAGTTTTAGCAAAATAGTAGACCTTTTGGAAGAAAATCAAATTATCAAAAATTCTACTTACTTTAAGATTATAGCAATGAAAAATAATCAGGCAAGTGATTTAAAAGCAGGGAGATATCAAATTTCACCAAAGGAATCTATTGATGAATTACTAACAAAACTTGCAGAAGGGAAAGAAATCAAAAGACCTACTGTTAGTGTTACAATTCCTGAAGGCTATACTATTAAACAAATAGCAAAGAAATTGCAAGAATATAATGTAATAACAAATGAAGAGGAATTTATTGAAAAGGCTTTCAATTGGGAAAGTGAAAGATGGTTCTTAAAAGATGCAAATAATAATTTAGAAGGTTATTTATATCCTGATACATATAATTTCTTTGTTGAGTCTACACCTGAAGAAGTTATTGAAAGAATGTTAAATAGGTTGGACGAAAAAATTCAGCCTTATCAAGATGAATTAACAAACCATAAATTAAATATTCATGAAATAATGACTATTGCTTCTCTTATTGAAAAAGAAGCAAGACATGACGAAGATAGACCTAAAATTTCAAGCGTTATTTATAACAGACTTAATAAGGATATGATTCTTCAAATAGATGCTTCTATTTTGTATGCTACGGGACATAAAGAAGAAATCCTTAAAACAGACTTGCAAATAGATTCTCCTTATAATCTTTATAAATATAAAGGATTGCCTCCTACACCAATTGCTTCACCTGGCATTAAATCCATTGAAGCGGCACTTTTCCCAGATACAACGGATTATTTATATTATGTCGCAGATAGAAAAACAGGCTATCACCATTTCTCAAAAACTTATGAAGAACATAAAGCAAACACCAATAAATATTGGAAAGTTGATTAATAAGAAAGCCCCTTATCGGGGCTTTTATTTTATATAAAAAAGGGTTTAAAAAATTTGCAATCTTGGGCAGATGATATATAATTAATATTGATGGTTAATAACGATTCATAATCGTTAATTATAAGATAATTGTAAATAATTGACTTAAATATATCAAAAGGAGGAGATGTATTGTGAAAGTTGTAGGTATTGATATTGGTTATGGTTTCTTAAAAATTCACGATGGAGAAAAATTTTTAGTCGTTCCATCTGTTATCGGAAATGCAGTAGATTTGACTTTTGAAATTAAAAATCAGGGGATTGATTTAAGCAACATTGAAGTTGAATATGAAGATGAAAAATATTTCGTTGGCGATTTAGCAATCCTTCAGTCAGAGCATCCTTATCGCTCATTAAGCACTGACAGAACCACTGATATTGTTGTTAAGATTATGTTCTTAACAGGTTTGGCTTTGCTTTCTGAACATCCAATTGAATCTTTCTCTGTTGTAACAGGATTGCCTGTAAAGGATTATCTACTTTACAAAGATACTTATGTTCAGAACTTTACAGGAACACATACTATCTACCTAAATGGTCAGAAGAAGGTTCTCAATGTTAATAAAGTAATTGTTGTTCCACAGCCTTACGGAACATATTGCGATGGATTGTTTAAAGCAGATGGTTCTGTTGATGAAGACTTCGCTGAAAATCATGTTGGTATCATTGATATTGGTTACAAAACAAGCGACTTTATTCAAGTAAAAGAATATAATTATCTTGAAAGATTTTCTTCTACAAGTGCAAATGGTATTTCAAGTATCTATAAAGACATCGCAAACTATTTAGCCACAAATCACTCTATTTATAAAGAGGATTATGAATTGGAGAATGTTATTCATGATGGTTTTTTACGCACAAGATCGGGTAAAATTGATATTTCAGACGCACTCTCCAAGGCTAAAAGAACTCTTGCAAAGAAAATTGCCAATGAGATTAAATCTCTATGGTCTAACCTCCCTGAAATCAGTTTGATTATTGTTACTGGTGGTGGAGGCTCTCTCCTTTATCCTGAATTAATCGAATTCTTAGTTGAAGATATGGTTTTAGCATCTGATCCTCAAACTGCAAATGTAAGAGGTTACAGAAATTGGGGGGTTTATTTGGAGAGTGATGAATAATGACAGACAAAAGCAGAAACAAAAATTATACATTTAGTGTTGATCAAACTGACCCCAAATATAGCAAATTAATTAATTTCCTTGACAATATGGAAAAAGGGGCAAGGTCATTTGTTATACGACAAATTTTAAATTCCTATGTTAATAGTCAAACAGGAGAGGGGGTTTTCAATTTATTGGGAGGTAGCGTAAATATATCAGAGAACAAAACAGAAGAGGTAAAAGAAAAAGATGAAAACAATAAACCACAAGAAACTACAAATAATGTAAATACCACAAAAAAATCTCATCCTCCTGAACTCAAAAACTTAAAAAGTAAGTTCAGTTAAAATAAGAAAAGAGGGTTAAAACCTCTTTCTTATTGCCAATAAGTTTTTGGAGAATTGTATAGTGTTTATAAAGGAGGTAGACATATAGAATGAAAAGTCTGTTCAGGCTACATAAATTGTTTTTTGCATTGCGTTTTATCACTATCCTAATTGCAGGTATTTTTAATATGTATGGTATTTACTTAATGGCACAATCTCATCCTAAATGGTCAATGTATGTCAAAATTTCAATCGCTGTGTTATTTGTAGTTGTATTGTTCTCTTTCTTTGCAGATTTATTTAAGAAGAAAATCCTTAATAAGGCTACAAAAATCTTCTTAAAAGAAGTTGGACTTGAAGATGCAGAAATTATTAAGAAAACAGAAGACAGACAACTATTGAAAAAAGATGGTAACTATTATACATTAGAATATGGTATTAATAAAAATGATGTTGCTTTCATTTTAAACCCTGCTTATGTAAGTTGGGAAGGCTATGTTGTTTTAGAAGATGAAACAGTAGATAAGCGTTCTCTCAATTTCATGTTGGGTTGGGAATTACCTGATTGGGATAAAGACAATACAAAGACTAATGAAGAAAATAAAGAAAAAGAAGATTTTAATAAGGATGAAGAACAAAATAGCGTTGAAGAATAATCTACGCATAATAAAAAACCTTCAAAAATTTGAAGGTTTTTTATTTTCGTCTTTTTTGTTTTTTCTTATTACGGAAAAGTTTTTTACAATTTGAATATATAACATCTGTAATTGTATGGGATAAAGCACCAACAGTTAAACCTACAAAAATTAATAAAGCAACATAAATATTTTCTATAAGTGTTGTTTTAGAATGTTGAATAATGGTTTCAATATTTACAATTTCTTTTTGAAAAAAGAAATTAGAAATAAAATTCCCTAAAATTAAAAAACCAAAAATTATTGTAGCCAAATATAAAACTCTGACTATTGTTCCTATAATAGCACTATGAGTGAATTTGGAACGATGACTAAATATTTTTCGATAAGGTATCCATATAAAACTTAAAATACCCCATCGATTACTTTGTTTACTTTTTATATCTAAATCTCCACTAAACATTAAAGCAGAGAATAAATAAGATGCAGATACAATACCTGTTTGTTTTATATCTCCTGTAAGAAGATAACTACCCCCTGCAATTACAGGGAGTAGTGTAAAAGAAATTTTATCATGAACCTTCCCAGAAGGCATTTTTTAATCCCCCTTATATGTATTATAACTGTAAATCTTCTTCTAAAACAAGACTGATTACTTCTTCAGTTATCATTTTAAAATCGTCTTGTTTTACGCTTAAAGTGTTTAGTTTTACAATATTTTCTTTGTTCCTTCCGTGAACACATTTGTAATAAGAACCTTTGTATTGAAAGATGGTAATAGCCTCTCGAATAGGATATTCAAGTTGAAAGAACTCAAGGTTATAATCCCTCAAATTCTCTTCTCCTATTCCACCACTCACATATTCATCTTCTTCAATACAATATATTCCACCACCAAGAAAACCATTCTCTCTCGCAATGATTTCTCCCGTAATTATTTTATTCGGGTCATATTCATTGTCGTAGTAAGCAAATACGTTATTATTACTGAAATACCTAATTACACAAATACATTCGGTAGGAATTTCAAATTCCTCATAAAAATCTGCGAAAGTATTCTCATTAGGGAAAATAAGAAAACTACTATCTTCACCTTTCCCTATTTTAATATTCTTCTTTCTTAAATAAGGAAAGAATTCTTTTTTTATATATATTTGATTTTCTTTTTCATAGAAAAGTTCTTTCTTCATAAAATCACCTCAAATATTCTTATAGATATTATATCATATTCACTTTAAAATTTGAAGAGATATTTTGCGAATATTGAAGGAGACTGTTAAGAATGTTATAATAAGTATATGCATATCTTATTATATCTTATGAAAGGAGAGTTTTACTGATGAAAGCAAACGGAAGGATTGAAGTTATTACAGGCTCGATGTTTTCGGGCAAAACCACTGAATGGGCAAGAAGGTTGGAAAGAGAAAAGATAGCCAAGAGAAAGGTTATCTATTTCAAACCTGAATTTGAGAATCGTTACGGTGAAAAAATTATTTCAGATAGAAACAAAAAAACCGTAATTGAGGCTAACCTGCTTCCTGTCAATGGAACGGCTGAAGACATTGAAAAAATTCTTGCTATGGCAGAGAATTACGATGTAATCGGCATTGATGAAGTTATGTTTTTAGGTCCTTGGATCATTGAACTTTGCGAAAAGTTAAGAAGAAAGGGCAAAAGAGTCGTAGTCAATGGATTGGATATGACTTATGAAGGTAAGCCCTTCGGTTGTATAGGCACTTTAATGGCAATCGCTGATGATGTCACAAAACTTCATGCTGTATGTATGCAGTGTGGAGAAGATGCTCTATATAATCAAAGACTTATAAATGGAGAACCTGCTCCTTTGGGTGATTTGGTTGAACTTGGCGACAATGTGGAAAATACCAAGAAAATCAGTTATGAGGCAAGATGTATTAATTGCTTTGTTCCACCCGAAGAAGTAAGTAGGAGAAAATTCATATAAAGGAGGTTTTTCGTTTGAGAATAGTAGAGAAATTAGGTCAAGCAGGAGGTCCTAAAAACAGAGAGAGGAAAAAGAAAGAATGGGATGAAAAATACGGAGAAGGCAATTGGGAGGTAGTTTATTTCTATAAAGATAAGATATATACAAGAGACGAAGCGTTAAAGCAGTTTTACAACGAGTCTTATTATATCTATTTTAAAACCCACCCCAATACCACTATGAGGTTGTGTCTTTTAGCAGGGGAATTATATAACCCTCACGCAGAAAACACTGGTGGCGTAGATCTGCAAGTTCCCGCTGTCCTTGAGGCTTTGGATAGATTGGGAAGAAAACTTACAGGTAAAGAAAGAATCGCCATCGGAACTTGGGGTTCTAAATTTAGGAAGAAATATCCTCCTATAAGCCATGAATTAAGCCCATTCAAAATCCCTCTTTGGTGTGAACCAAGTATCAGTGTCGAAGAATTTTGGCAAGATTACAAATATCTTGCTGTAAAAGATTAAACAAGAAAACCCTACTCAAATTAAGAGTAGGGTTTTTCTTATTGGATATTTAGGATTTCATAAAAAACTTTATATAAAACCTTATGATCTGCAGACGAGATCTCAAGATAAGAGTCCCATGTAATTACATATTTTCAATCTCTATAAGGTTATTGCCTTCTTCATTATCATTCTTTATTAAACGAATTATTTTTAAAAGATAAACACAAGTAATAACATTATAAATCACTACATAGAAAGGAATAGAAATACCGAACAAATTAGATAGACTACCAATTAAAGAAGGTAAAGTCATAACATGTATAGATATTATAAACAATTGCTTGTAAGGTAATTTTGCTTTAAGAGAAGAATTAAAGATAAGTGCTAATAGACTTAACCATAATGCTACAAATAAATAACCTATAAACTTAATAAAGAAAGCAATTACAATGCCAATTATAAAAACAATGTCTATTAAGTAAAGGTATTTTTCAACTGTTTCTTTTGTAAAGGTTAAATCTGTTAATTCACTAAAATCAATTGTTTTAAATTCAACAACATTTTCTTTTTGTACTAATTTATTTTTACCAACAAATAAACCATTGCTATACCCTTTCAAATCTTCTTCTGAAAATTCTCCTGAAGTATCAATAATAATTATAATATCATCCTCTTCTAATACAATTGGATTATCTGTGTGGATTGTTAATTCACCATTAGCGAAATTAAAATCAGGTATGTCTTCTACAAAACCTTCTTTAATCAAACCTGCAGTCTCATAAATAGAAATTGCAGGAGTTACTAATGAAATTAAAGATAAAATAAAAGCAATTACAAAGAAGTATAAAAAGGCTGAACTTAATTTACCTTTTGCAAATATTTTATAAGCATCAAAATCCGCAATACTTTTAAATATTTTAGCAAAAACATTTATTTTGGTTTTCTCAACCATGTAATCTCCTCCTTTCAAAATATGTTATTTAAAAATTCGGGATGATTTATCTTTATCCTTGTAGAACTTTTAATTTTATCAATAAAAAAAGACACTTTTTAAAAGTGTCTTTAAGCAATACTTCTTAATTTTTTAATTCTATCTTCAATAGGTGGGTGTGTAGAAGACCAACTTTTAATTTTTGACAGAGGATTGTGAATGTAAAGACCAATAACGCTATCTCCTCCTAAATCTCTAACGTCTTCCTTAGTTGCTTTATACTCACTTATTTTTTCTAATGCAGATGCCAAACCTTCAGGATAACCTGTAATTTTTACAGCCGTTGCATCTGCTTGATACTCTCTCCTACGAGATATAGCCAATTGTATTAATTTGCTTACAAGAGGAGATAAGATTGCAACCACAATTGCAATTATAAAGATAACTGCTTCTGTTTGCCCTGAAGATTTTGAATTACTATCTTTATTTTTGCTTTTTGAACCCGAAAATCTCATATTCCTCCAAAGCAAATCTCCTAAAAGAACAACAACTCCTCCAAGAGCAATAGCAATTGTGGAACTTCTTATATCATAGTTTTTAATATGAGCCAACTCATGGGCAATAACCCCTTCTAATTCTTCTCTGTTTAACTGTTCTATAATTCCCGTTGTTAATGCAATAGCAGATTTATCATGACTGAAACCTGTTGCAAAAGCATTGGGAACTTTTGTATCAAGGATATATATTTCAGGCTTTGGGATTCCTGCTGAAACGGCTAAGGCTTCAACAGTATGCCATATAAAAGGATATTCCTCTTTCTTTAAGGGGCGTGCTCCTGCTATTTTTAGTACCATACTCTTTCCTTGTACTATGCTAATCATGCAATAGACAATGGATAATATTAGCCCCAGAAATAATCCTTCTATGTAATAGCCTCCCCACATATAGCCTATTCCGAAACTTAATATCCCGATGAAAACAATAAAGAGAAGAAATATTAATACTGTTTTTAAATTGTTTTTTCTGATTTCTTCTTCTAAGAGCATAAAATCCCCCCTTTAATTAAAACTGAACTTTGGGGACTTCTCTTTCTACTTCGTTAGCCTCAAAATAGGATTCTTCTCTGAAACCACAGATACCTGCGATAATACTTGCAGGGAAAGTTTTTACAGAAGTGTTGAACACTCTAACAACTTCATTGTATCTTCTTCTTGCAGAAGCAATCTTGTTTTCAGTACCAATCAGTTCTTCCTGCAGTAAAAGGAAGTTTTGATTTGCCTTCAAATCAGGATAGGATTCTGACAAAGCAAAAAGGTGAGTTAATGTTGAAGATAACTGATTGTTCGCATCAATTTGCTTTGCTCTTGTTTTAGCAGCCCTGATACTATTTCTCGCCTCAATTATCTTTGTCAAAGTTTCTTGCTCATGCTTCATATATCCCTTTGTGGTTTCTACCAAGTTAGGGATAAGATCGAAACGTCTTTTTAAGAATGTATCGATTTGTGCCCATGCTTCCTCAACATAGGTCTTTCTTCTTACAAGTTTATTGTAAGTTGCAATACCATAAATAACAAGCAATGCAACTATACCAACTCCAATTAAAACAAATTTCATAATATAAACCCCCTTTCAAAATTTACCAGACAATCGATTGAAGACTGTCTAACATACATTATAACATATTCATATTAAATTGTGAATTTCCTTTTGAATATTATTTCCTCTTAAATAATATTTTCCTCGCCTTTTTAAACTTCGGCAACAAAACTTCCCATAAATAATAGAAGAATTTATCCAAAATTAAATCAAATTCTCCGATAAACTCTGTAAAATCACCATTAAAACCTTTCTTAAATCTATATAATCCATACAAAGGATTGGATTTATTTAGGTCTCCTGATATACCTCTGAAGTCATATATCTTACATCCTGACTGCTTTGCCCATTTAATCATGTACCATTGGAGAAGATAATTAGGCATTAAATCACGATAAATATTATCACTTGCACCATACATATACCACGCTTTATCCCCAAATTTAGAAACAATAGCCCCCGAAATGATAATACCATCAGGATGTTTTTCTCTTTCTTTCAATAATTGAAGATGTTCGTTTTTAAGTTTTTCTTTTATCGCTATCTTTTCAGATAATACAGCATCTCTGTTCTCCAAATTATCTTTATAGATTAGCACCTTTAATTCTTTGTCCAAATCTTTAATCTTTTGTTCTACAACTGCAATACCCTTATTCAGATTATATTTAGCCAAGAACAACTTTAAATGCCCTGTATGAACAAATTCATCATACATTTTTTCAAAGTAAAAAAGAGGACGAGTAATAAAATTATCTCTTTCTCCTGTAATCTTCATTATTTCTGTAAATTTTTTTAAATCTTCTCTTGTTCCTTCTACTATTTCTATCCCTTTCCGTTCAGCAAGCCGAATATTATATCTTGTTTTGGAAGAAAAGTTTTTAAAAATATCTTCTTCCGATGGAGTAATATCAAGTCTAAAAACAAATCTCGGCTGTATACCATTAAAATCAAGAGAAAAACCCTTATGTGTATAACCTAAAATCTTTAAGATTTCAATAATATGGGAATTGTCTTCACCATTTTTAACAATGTTCCCATCTATATCTCTTTCTTTATATAGAATATCAGGATCAATTTTTACAAAAACAGCGTTTAACTTTTTACAATAATCTTGGATGAACTCTGTAAATTTTTCTACCAGTTTTAAATCATTAAAATCGATGACAAATCCTCTTGGAGAATATATAATAGTCTTATTAACAACAGGCAGTTTTCTTACCAACAGTAAAGCAGTAGCAATAAGTTCGCCGTCCTTTTCCATCCCAACACGATGAACAGTCCATTTATATCTCCCTTTAAAATCTCCCCATTCACTCGTCTGAAGGAAATGTCCCTTGGGATGTTTTTCTACGAATTTATTAAATTTTTCTTTATCTATATTGGTTACAAATTTCATACTAATCCTCTCCTTCATAATATCTTATTTTAATATTTTCATTTATAAAAAGAATAGGTGTTTTTATTTCCAAAAAAGAACCTTCTTTGATATTCGGATAGTCAGTAATATCAACAGCAGAAAATTGCATTCCAACTTTTCCAACTATCCTTAAAGGAATATTTCCGAAATAAACTTCCTTTGCCTTCATATATTTATATACTGTTCTTAAAAAATCTAAAAAGATATCTTTAATTGAATTAGGTGTTCTTTTAAGTGTAAAACCATGTTTTGTTCCTATTGGAATAATTCCAATAGTCATATTTCTTTTTGCTTTGTACGAAAAACTGTAACCTATGTACTCTCCTTTTTTAATACTTCTTACAGCAACAATAGGCGTTTTTAACCTTCCAACTTGCTGAAGTCCAATGTTTTTAATAGAATTACATTTTCCATATAGTGCATTGCCAACTCTTATCATATCTAATCTTGCTTCTGGAAAATCTAAAGCAATTTCGCTATTCGCTATATGAAAAATACAATTCTCTATTCCTCTGCTTTTGATAAACTCTATGACATTAACAAAACGATTCCATTGATATAATACTTTTTTTCTATTTCTCATTGTGGTTGCAAAATGAGAATAAACTCCTATCATTTTTACTTTATCTTGCTTTTCATAAAATTCAAAAAATTCTTTAACTTCTTCTTTCAAGCCAAATCTATTCATTCCCGTATCTATTTTTAGATGGAAATTAATATTTGTATGATTATCAACTGCCATTCTATATAGTTGGTATAAAGTTTTTATGCTGTCTACTGTGGGGATAATATTATAATCAAGAATTCTTTTGTCAAAGAAAGGACTTAATAAAAGGATAGGTTTTTTAATTCCTGCAGTTCTTAATTCAATTCCTTCTTCCAAAAAACCAACTCCAAAATAATCAACATCATTTTCAATACTTTTTGATACCTCTACTAAACCATGTCCATAAGCATTACCCTTAACGATTCCCATAATCATAGGCTTATTATGAACTTCTTCTTTAATTAAACAGATGTTCTTTTTGATTTTTTTAAGATTAACCTCAATATATGTCCCTTGCATTATAAACCCCCTTTCTTGTTAATATTAACACATTTATAACAATTTGTGAACAGAATTTTGTTAATAAAAAATATACGAATTACTTCGTGCGATAAACAAGGATATTTGAAAGAAATATTGAACAATATTGATGTTAATATCTTTTTACACATGATAAATTCTTTTGGTCTCCTACAGATAATACAGGCATAATACACAGAAGAAAAAAATTATAATGCTCCCCCCCCATTTCCATTGACCATTTGGTTAATGGAAATTCACAGGGCAACATTAGTTGCCCTGTTTTAATTTCGAGATATAATTCTATTTAAGATAGAAACTTTTTTAAGATGAAAAAATATATATGAAAAAACCCTGACAAAAATATTCTTGTCAGGGTTTTAATTATTCTGTTAATTTAACTTTTGCACCAAGTTTTTGTAATTTAGGGATTAAATCATCATATCCTCTTAAAACATGGTCAAAATCAGAAATTACTGTTTCGCCATCTGCAATTAATCCCGCCATAACCATAGCCATTCCACCTCTTAAATCGGTAGCCTTAACCTCTGCACCTGTAATTTTCTTTCCACCATAAACAATTGCAATTTTATCAAATACTCTTATATCTGCACCCATTTTATTTAGTTCTGCTACATGTCTAAAACGGTTTTCAAATACTGTTTCTACAATAATATGCATTCCGTTTATAGTCATAGCCATTGCTGTGCATTGAGGTTGAAAATCAGTCGGAAAACTTGGATAAGGACCTGTTTGGAATGTCATTGTTCCTTTTGGATTGATTTTTGTAATTCTTAAAGGATTAAGTGCTACACTAATACCACTTTCATTAAGTTTTTCTATTAGATTTTCTAAATGACTTACTTCTGCATTTTTAACTTTTATTTCTCCACCTGACATAGCACTTAACAATAACCAAGTTCCTGCTTCTATTCTATCAGGAATAACTTTATATGTAGTTCCCTTTAAAGGTTTTCCCCCATTAATAACAATACCTCTTAAAGAATCTCTTTGTATGTCTGCTCCCATTTGGTTTAGATAATTTATTAAATCTGTTGTTTCGGGTTCATTCGCCCCATTTAAAATAACGGTTCTTCCTTTTGCACTTACTGCTGCTAAAATAGCATTTTCAGTTGCTCCAACACTAGGGAAATCCAAAAATATAGTGGCTCTCTTCAAATTCCCCGAAAAGTGAATATAGCCACCTTGGATTCTATGTTTTATTCCCATAGTTTCAAAAGCCTTAAGATGGAGAGCAACAGGTCGTTGCCCTATGTTGCAACCTCCAGGGAACGGAAATTTTATTTCCCCAAACTTCCCTATTAACGCTCCAACAAGCAAAAAAGATGCTCTTAATTTTCTGACAAGTTCATGGTCAACTTCAATATTTTGAATATTTCTTGCGTCAATAATAACTTCTTTCTTTTCTTTATCCCATTGAACATCTGCATTCATACTTCCAAGTATTTTTAATAGATTCTCTACATCGGATAAATTAGGAACATTTTTTATACATGTTGGAGTTTCAGATAAGATACTTGCACAGATTAAAGGTAATACAGAATTTTTCGCACCCGATATCTCAACTTCTCCCGACAAAGGATGCCCACCTTCGATGAATAACTCCAATTCTTATCATCCTCCCCTCTACAAATTAAAACATTGTTCATTTACTATGGTAAAGCCTATGTTCCCTCCTTTGTAATATAAGGAAGAAACATAGGCTGATTTAAATGAAGTTGTTATATCTCTGACCTGCCTTCTAACGCTTTTGTCAAAGTAATATCATCTGCGTAATCAAGACTTCCACCTGCAGGTAAGCCATAAGCAAGTCTTGAAACCTTAATGCCAAGAGGCTTTAAAAGTTTTGAAATATAAAGTGCTGTGGCTTCACCTGATACATTCGGATTTGTTGCGACAATAACTTCTCGTACTTCTCCATCTCTAATTCTGTTTAACAAACCTGCGATATTAATATCATCAGGACCAATCCCGTCAATAGGAGAAATAACACCATTTAAAACATGATATGTTCCTTTGTATTCTTGGATTCTCTCCAAAGTAATAACATCACTTGATTCTTGGACAACGCAAACAATGCTCTTGTCTCTTCTATCATCTTGACAGATAGGGCAAGTATCTTCTTCAGAAAAATACCCACAAATCTGACAAGTTTTTAAATCTCTTTTTGCCCTTACAATAGCATTTACCAAACGATTTACCTTTTCGGCATCTGTTTTAAGAATATGAAATGCTAATCTTTGGGCTGTTTTTGTTCCTATTCCAGGCAGTTGAGTGAATTCAGCAACCAAATCATTCAATAGATTTGACATATTAAAACCCCCTAAATCTTTTATACAGATAGTATTATTTTCCTTTTTTATTATGTAGATGAAATTAAATTTCAGCAATTATATCTTAACATATCTTATACTATAATACAAGACAAATCAAGAGTAATAAAATTAATTTATAGGATATTTCCAATGAAAATAGAATATGTTATAATGTTATATAATAACTTATGAGAAAGAGGAGGCTTTTTTATGAAAGAAACTTTTAACGCAAAAGAAAGAATTGAAAGGTTGAGAGAACTTATCAACTACCACAACTATCTTTACTATGTCTTGGATAAGCCTGAAATTTCAGACCAGGAATGGGATGCTTTGTATTCTGAATTGGAAAGATTGGAGAAGGAAAATCCTCATTTGATTACTTCCGATTCCCCGACTCAACGTGTAGGAGGAAACCCTCTACCTTTCTTTAAAGAGGTAACTCATTCAACTCCTATGATGAGTCTCGACAAAGTAAATGTTCCTGATGATTTGCTTAAATGGCTGAAAGACACAGTGAAGAAATTGTCAGAAAAAGGCTTTACCACAGATTTTGTATTAGAATACAAAATAGATGGTTTATCCTCTGTTTTGACGTATGAAAATGGTAGATTACAGTTAGGTGCTACCCGTGGAAATGGCAAAGTCGGCGAAGATGTAACCCAAAATATTATGGTCATCAGGTCTATTCCTCACAATATTCCTTTCAAAGGAAGATTAGTTGTAAGTGGTGAAGTATTTATGTCTAAAAAAGTATTTAACCATCTTACGACAAAAGAAGGAATGGATTTCGCTAATCCACGTAATGCCGCTGCAGGTTCTTTAAGGCAGTTAGACCCAAAGATTGCCGCAAAGAGAAATCTGAATTTCTTCGCTTATCATATTATGGAGATTGAAGGAATTGAGTTTGAAACTCATGCACAATCTTTGCAATTCCTTGAAGAACAAGGCTTTGTGGTATCACCTGATTACAGAGTTTTCTCTTCCAAAGATTTGGAACAATTGGTTGAAACCTGCCGTGGGCAGTCTGACTTCAGGGATTCCCTTCCTTTTGAAATAGATGGGATGGTTATTAAGGTGAACAACATTCCTGCCAGAACCCTTTTGGGTTATACGGCGAAGTTCCCGAAATGGGCTATGGCGTATAAGTTCCCTACACAAAGAGGAGTAACAGAATTAGTAGATATAACTCTTCAGGTAGGTAGAACAGGTGTTGTTACCCCTGTAGCAGAATTAAAGCCTATTAGATTGGCGGGCACAAGCGTTGCAAGAGCAACACTTCATAATTTCGATTGGATGTTAAATAAAGACATCCGAATTGGCGATTTCGTGGTAGTAGAAAAAGGCGGAGATATTATTCCTGCCGTTGTTGGGGTAGTACAAGAACAAAGAAAAGAAACCTCACAAGCCTACCAACTCCCTACTCATTGTCCTGCGTGTGGAGGAGAATTGGTACAAATAGAGGATGAAGTTGCAGTAAGATGTCAAAATCCTAACTGTCCTCCTCAAAGAGTATTCAAACTTACTCACTTCGCATCAAGGGATGCAATGGATATAGATACATTGGGAGATAAAATCGCAGAACAGTTGGTTGAAGCCAATCTTGTAACAAATGTGGCTGATTTGTACTTCCTGCAAAAAAGCGATTTACTTCGCCTCGAAAGATTCGGGGATAAGAAAGCCCAAAACATTCTCGATTCGATAGAAAAGAGTAAAAACAGAAGTTTATCTAAACTTCTGTATGGTTTGGGTATCAGACTTGTGGGAAAAGAAACTGCCACTCTTATCACTGAACGCTTCAATACTATCGATACTTTAATGGAAGCGAAAGTGGAAGACCTTTCTTCTATTTATGGTGTTGGACAGAAGGTTGCAGAAAGTGTTGTTGACTTCTTCAAGACAGAAGAAGCAAAAAACATCATCTCTCGTCTGAAAGAAGCGGGAGTTAAAATGGAAGAAGAACAATCTTCTACAACATCTAACAAGTTTGAAGGTTTGACCTTCGTTATCACAGGCACACTCTCTCAACCAAGAGATTATTTTAAAAATCTTATCGAACAACATGGGGGGAAAGTAACAGGTTCGGTGTCATCTAAAACTTCTTATCTTTTGGTTGGCGAGAATGCAGGTTCAAAATTAGAGAAAGCCGAAAAACTTCTCTCACCAGAGCAAATCTTGGATGAAGAGAAATTCATGCAATTGATAAACGGTTAAAACATTAGAACCCTTGATGAATAATCAAGGGTTCTTTTATTTGAAAAAGACAAGAATAAATGCTATCCTATTATGTATAAGAGTAGGATAAAATATCTGTTATGTTGAATGTAAAATCGAAATTTTTATAAAGGAGGGATAAGTCATGAAAAACAAAAGACCTTTGCTTATAGGGATAGTCGTTGTTTTAGCCATTATTAATATCGCTTTGTTCGCAATAGATAGAGGCGTTTCAGATGAAGATGTGTTCCCAACAGTTATTTATTTCACAAAATTTGATAATTCGGCTGAAATGGATCACTTTAAAAAATTAGTTTCAGAAAACGAAGAATATTTAGATTATGTTCGCTTCAGATTTGTAAATCCTAAAAATTCTGATTTCGCTTCCATAGAAAAAACATACTCTGTGAATTCTTCAAGTTCCTTATTAATTGTTTCTTCTAATGGCAAACTTATTAAAAAGTTCACGGGTATTCCAACCACAGAACAGTTGCAACAAGTTCTGAAACAATATAAAAAATAACCTTAAAAGGTTTATTAAACAAAAATAAAAAGAGTAGGGGGTTAAGTAGCCCCTTACTCTTTTTAAATGTTTCTGATATGCTTTAACACATTGCTACGGAAGATGCATATATTAGCCGCCAAGAAGACTAACCAGCCTATCATCGGACTTAAAACTATTCTGATGTATTCACCAAGAACTCCTGCACCAAGAGTTAAGCCAACAATGACGGCAAATTTCATGACAACTACCAATAAATCGTCAATCATATCTGCTGCTGTTTTTCCGTCCTTGTGATAGAGGTTTTCGTAAAAGGTATAACCTCCCAATGCTGCAAACCACACAATTGAGAAGTAACCCCATACTTCACCCATAAGTCCAAACATATTGCTTACACCTACGAGGATGAAGCCTCCAATATACAAACCTCCTAACACTTGGATCACTCCTAAAAGATTGTTCTTTAAAAGCCTCCTCGTTTTCTTTAGCATTTCCATTTGTCCTTCCTTTCTCCTTTTTGTTATCTAGAGTATTATTTTTATTTAAAAGCCTTAAGATGAAAAGGCTATTAATAACTAATTTGATTATATATAAGTAAAAATTACTTGTCAAGGCCTTTACAAATTACTTGTAATCTGTTATAATCATATTGTAAACAAAATTAATAAATTTTATTCATAAGGGGGCATATTCTATGAGTAGAACTATCTCTAAAACAATTCGTGATGAAATCGTTGAAAGAGTGATGGAAGCAACGAATATTATACTGAATAATCCTGACGAAACTGTAAGAAGCATTGCGAAGAATTTGGGTGTGAGCAAAAGCACTATACATAAAGACCTTGTGGACAGACTTCCGAACATCGATCCTAATGCTTTTGAGCAGGTAAAAGCAATTTTGGAAGAGCATTGGAATTACAAGCACATTAAAGGTGGAGAAGCCACTCGTCAGTTGTATCTCAACCAAGCAAAAGCCTAACCTCACCTTTTATTAATATATATTAAAGGGGCAGAGACAAGTTTCTCTGTCCTTTTAATATTTCTTTCTTTTATCAGTAAATCCTTTTCGATTTAAAATCTTCATTTGTAAAAATGTACTATATACAGTATAATCTTAATATAAGTCTTTTGAAGGGGGTTATATAATGGGCGTTATTAAAAGATTGCCTGATAAAATTATAAATAAAATTGCAGCAGGAGAAGTAATTGAAAGACCTGCCTCTGTTGTTAAAGAATTAATAGAAAATGCAATTGATGCAAATGCAAAAACAATTAGTATTTTATTACGAGAAGGTGGGATTAAATATATCAATATCTATGATGACGGAGATGGAATTGCAGAGGAAGATTTGTTGCTTTCTGTTGAAAGACACGCTACAAGTAAAATTAATGATTATGATGATATAGGCCGTCTTTCCACATTAGGTTTCAGAGGAGAGGCTTTAGCAAGTATTGCAAATGTAAGTCATTTAACGATTAAGAGTTTACATAAAAATGCAAATACTGCTTTTAAAATAGAAATTCTTGGTGGAGAATGTTTGTGTGAACCTCAACCTGTAGGTCATCCGAAAGGAACAAGTGTAAGTGTTCAGGATTTATTTTTTAATTTACCTGCAAGAAAAAAGCACATGAATAACTCTTCTACAGAGGTTTCTAAAATTGCAGAGATTGTTACAAAATTCGCTTTACTATATCCTGAAATAAGATTTTCATTAGAGAACAATGGGAAATATGTTCTTAAAACTTATGGTGGTGAAAACTTCTTATCTCCTATTTATCATATTTATGGTAGAGATTTAGAAAAAAACCTTGTTTCTATTAATTACGAAGATGAAAATCTCTCTATACAAGGATATATTTCAAATGTTCATTCCTCAAAACGAACAAGAAAACATCAGGTTGTGGCTATCAATCGTAGAATTATAAATAATAAAGTTCTTTATCAACAAATTGAAGAAAGTTACAGAAAATTTATACCACAAGGACTTTTCCCTGTAATAGTCTTAAATATTAATATTAAACCTGAATTAATAGACCCAAATATTCATCCTACCAAAAGCGAAGTAAAATGCTTCAATGAAGAACTTTTATTAGAAACAGTAGATAAAGCAATTCAACAATCTTTTGAAGAATATTTAGATGATAACTTATATAACACAGAAGAAGATGAAACACCATTTGTCGTTTCAGAAGAATTTTACGATGCTTTCAATTATAAAATAAAAGGTCAGTTATATGGTACTTATATTATCGTAGAAATGGATGACCGAACTCTTTTATTCGATCAACACGCAGCACACGAAAGAATTTTATATGAACAATTAAAAGAATCTTTCGGGAATAAAGAGATTAAAATTCAAGGAACAGAAAGTTCTATTATTATGAATCTTTCACCCACACAATATCTCAAAATAAAAGATAAAGAAGATAAACTTCTTCAATTAGGATTTATTATTGAGGATTTTGGGATTAATACTATTGCAGTCAGAGGTATCCCAGAAGGAATGGACGTATCAAATGTAGCAAATGCAATCGAAGAAATTCTTGATACCAATAATAATTCTTCTAATTGGTTAGAAAAAATGATTACATCTGTTTCTTGTAAATCTGCTATTAAAGCCAATACAGAATTGACAAAAGAACAAATGGAAGAAATCGTGTCTACTATTTTTGAAAAAAGACTTACTAATTGTCCACATGGTAGACCAATATATATTACTCTTCCTTTATCTGAACTTGAAAGGAAATTCAAAAGAGTTATTTAATAAATACTTTTAAGATATAATACGATATCAATTGCGATATGTAGTTTTTTATAGTATTATATTATAAGGAAGTCCAATATAAAATGTATGGACTTTCAAAATTATTGATAAGAATTAAGTTAATTTTTTGAAGGGGGTGCAACTTAATTGATTCAGTTTATCGTAAAAGGGAATTATGAATCTATGCCATCTGAATTTAAGAAAAAAGCAGGGCATTATATTGCAGAATATGATAATTTAAGTAATGAACAAAGAAAAGAACTTAAAAAACTTTATCCACAAGGATTTTTTAGACTTGGACTTTGGGAAAGAGGAGGAAGTGAATTTGATGAAGGAGAGGCACGAATTGTCTGTGGTTTAGATGGCGAAAAATTAGTGCCTGTTCTTATTAAAAAGAGAGGTTGGAGAGCCAATGAAAACCATGCTTTGTTTATTGGCAATAGCCTTTGCATGGTTGAAGCAAAACATAAAAAGAAAGAAATCCAACTCACATTAAAGAAACTTTCAGTAAAGCCTAAAATAGGAATTATTGAAGAAGAAGTTTTATGGGAAGTTAATACCTATGGATACAAAGAAATCGAAGATATTCCTGAAAACTTAAAAAAGTTCAAGGATGCCTTGGAAACTGCTATTAAGAAAGTTCTTGAATATAGATGCACTGATCCAATGTATTATCTTGATTAAAATTTTTGTTTAAGGGGGAACCAAAATGGAACGCATTCTTCAAAAGTATTTAAGCATCCCAACAGAAGAAATCTCTGTAAAAGGTTTAAGAAGTGGAGATAGGGTAAGATTAAATCCTATTTTGGTGGATTGCCTTAAAACTTATTATATCGAAAACAGATATAATAAGAATGCAAATCCTAAATGGCTTAAAATGGGTGAAATTCTGCTTAATGAAAAAGATAAAACTTGGTTCAGTCTTTTACATATAGCAGATGAAAAAAGTGCTTATCCAAAGGGGACAGCAATTATAGAAATTGGGGTAAATCAAGATATAGAAATCAGAGCAGATGCATTGGATTTATCCGCTTAATATAGGAGGAAAAAAATAATGAAAAGAACGAAATTTTTAATTATACTCTTGGCAATTATGACATTATTCCTTTCTGCTTGTTCTGCAACAAAAAATGTAAATACTAACGACTCTGTTGAGGAAAGTGATATACGTAAATTGGTCTATAATTATAGTGTTGGCAATATTAAAGGGGAAAAGGCTTCTATTACTTCAAATGAATTAATCATTACGAAATCAGATGGAAAACAAGAAGTAATTGATATTTCAAATGAAGATTTCTTTGTTTCTATAGCCCCTTATGTTAAAGAAACCCACCCTTGTCAAAATCACAGTTTGACAAGTTGCCAAGGAGAAATGCCAAATACAGAATTTTATGTATATATTGAAGATTTCAAAGGCAATGTTATAGTAGATGAAACGAAGAAATCTTTTGCGAATGGATTTATAACTTAAATTAAAAAAGAAAGCAACACTTTAAAAAGTGTTGCTTTCTTTTTTTTAGCCTTTATTTATTTTGAAAGAGGGTTTAATAATATCTTCTGAAGGCAAAAGTATTCGTTCAAATATAGGCATTGTATTATTATCAATTGCGTCTGCTTTAATTACATAATCTAATATATCTATAATCTTTACATCTTTATAACTTTCTGCGAATATAGCAGGATTTTTCTTATATTTTATAGGTGTATTCATAATCTTTCTTTTTTGAGTTAATAAAAGATATTCAAAAACTCCTGCTGCACCAAAAATATGAGTTATTAAATGCTTTAATAAATAATGTCTATCGGTAACATTCTTGCACATATAGACTTGACATACAAGAGGTCTTAAAGTGTAAATGTTGCATTTTTTATTTTCATTAAGAAATAGACAAGATTTCCCTATATTCTTTAAATAAAATAAATCTTCATTAATAACAGCATTTTCTTTTATGAATTGAACATAATCTTCTTCTTTTGATTTTGCTATTCTCTTTATGGCTACATTATCAACCATTATATATAGTCCTCTATCACAGCAACCATTTACACACATATGACAAGGAACAGGATTTTCTTCTAAAAATTTTTCGATAGCAGTTAAATAATCCTGAACCGTATCATCCTTTTCAATAATATCGTAATCCACATAATCTTGTTTGTTTAAAAATAATTTCATTTGCTTCCTCCTTTTCAAAAGGATTTTTCTATTCTATTATATCTCTATTTCGCAATTAAAGCAAAAATATTTGCATTATTATTTTTTCTCTAAATTTGATAGAAACCATTAGATGTAGTATGATAATTATTGGAAAGGAGGGATATTTTTTTTGGAACATACTGTCATATTTGGGAATAATCAAACTGTGTTAAAGAAAATTAAAGATAATAGTATTCAACTCATAATTACCTCACCTCCATATTGGAATAAAAAGAATTATGGTAATCATATAGAACAAATAGGTTATTATGATTCATATATGGATTATATACAAAAATTAAATAATGTATGGTCAGAATGTAAAAGAATTTTAATGGATGAAGGAAGACTATGTATTAATATAGGAGATGTTTTTACATCTACGAAAGACTTCGGGAAATATAAAGTTCTTCCAGTACATTCTGAAATAATTATGTTTTGCGAAAGCATAGGATTGGATTATATGAATACAATCTTATGGCAGAAAATCGGGAATGCCACCGCTTCTGGTGGAGCGAAAGGCATTATGGGAAGTTATTTACAACCACCGAATGGAATAATCCAAAATGATATAGAATATATTTTAGTTTTTAAAAAATACGGGAAAAAGAGAAAAGTAAGCAAAGAAATTAAAGAAAAGAGCAAATTAACTAAAGAAGAATGGATTACATATTTTTCACAGGTATGGAATATTCCAGGTGTTAGACAAATAGAACATGAAGCAATGTTTCCCGATGAAATCCCTCGTAGATTAATAAAGATGTTTTCTTTTTGGGGAGATACTGTATTAGACCCCTTTTTAGGTTCAGGAACAACTTCTAAAATAGCCATAGAACTTGAGCGTTCTTCTATTGGTATAGAAATTAATGATACTTATAGAAGTTTAATAGAAAAGAAATTAAACAATGATAATGTTAATTATATATACGAAAGGGATGATTTTTAATGGTTAAACAAGTAATTGTAATGAGAAAAGATTTAAATATGAGAAAAGGGAAAATGATAGCCCAAGGTTCTCATGCTTCTGTTAATGCTATCCTTAATTTATTAAAAATTGACGCAGAACAAATGAATTATATTAAAAGTTTTAAGCCACATCCATTATTTAAAGAATGGATAGAACATGGTTATACAAAAATCTGCGTATATGTAAATTCAGAAGAAGAACTTCTCGACATTTATGAAAAAGCAAAGAAAAATAACTTAAATGTAAGTTTAGTAACTGATTCAGGGAGAACAGAGTTTGGTGGAGTTCCTACGAAAACTTGTTTGGCAATTGGTCCTAATAAAATAGAAGAAATTGACAAAATAACAGGACATTTGCCACTATTATAGTTTACATCTTTAAAATTATTTGTTAAAATGTTCTAAAAGGAATATAAAATGTATTCCAAAAACTTGATGAAAAGGGGGAGATTTCTATTAAAAAGTTACTGTATGTTTTGTTAACCTCGGCACTTCTTTTCAATATGGCGGGTTGTAAACCATATTTGCCCTCGTCAGATACTCCCACTCCCAATCACAATCAAGAAATAATCGAAGAAGATAATTCTATTATAAATAAAGAAAACAATGTAGAAAAAAATTTTTCTTCTACGGATGAATCATCTATAATAAATGAAGATGAAAACAAAGAAGTAAATAATGAAGAGAATATAACAAATGAAGAAAACACAAATACTCTTATATCTGAAGAAGAAGCAGTTAAAATTTTTATGAATGCTTGGAAATCATTAAATGATTTCTATGAAAATTCTACTGTGCGTGATGACGGTTTTATGAATCCCCCACAGGGTCTTGATACTCCTGAAGTTTTAGCCGAATATTTTAAAGAATATATGAGTGAAGAAATCGCAACTGAATTTGCTGACTTCTTAATTATGGACTTTTTTAATGACGGCAATTATGTTTTAAGACCTACTGAACAATTAGCAACTGTTTATTGGGGTATTTCTGAAACTACTATTTCTTCTATCACTGAAAATGAATTTATTATAAAAGAATATTATAAAGATGAATTACTCGGAGATTTTGAAAGAACAAATCATTTTAAATTGATAGATGATAAATGGCTTCTTGTAGATATAATCTATGAGAGGTAAAAATAATAAAGGAGGGGGTATTAATTGGACATATTTAAAAAAGACGAAGTTTTTCTTGTATCCGAAGTTGAAAATGGACAAATCTACATGAGAGAAAATGTTTTTAAAGACATTGCCGTACAAAGTTATCTTGAAGAAATGGGATTAGAAGAAGATGAAACTAAAAATAAATCTCTTGTTGAAAAATTAATGCCTTCTATTTACAATAATTGTAAGGTAAAAATAAGAAAAGAAGATGCATTTATTGTAGATGTTAGCATGAAAGTCTTTTTCGGTGTCAATATTCCGACTATTGCAAGAAAAGTAAGAAACAGAATAATAAATGACTTCAATGCTATGACAGGCATTGAAAAAGTCATTGTAAATATTCATATCGAAGGTTTTTTAGATATGGATAAAATCAATAAAGACCTCTCATAAGAGAGGTTTTTATATGTCTTTCAAAGAATAAGAAAAAGCCTTGCAGAAAGGGGGAGGAAACTACAAGGCTTTTTCTTACGATATAAGGTAAGGGGGGAAACCTTATAATCGTCTTTTATTCTCTTTACGTTCTATATTATTAACAGTTATAAAGAGTTTTATACATTCTTTATAAAATTTTTTATAAAATTTTTTCGTTGACTTTTCTTTTTTAAGATAGTATAATAAATATACTAAACATGGGGATGAATTGGGTTCGACTGGGGTTTAGAGGCAGAAGTTGCGAATCGATTGCCCATCGTTAAAGGCTCTTAAAAATAAACGCAAACGCTAATTTAGCCGTAGCCTAATTTAGGCTACCATCCGAGAGTTCGATTCCTGATAGAACTTAAGGGTGTCGATTTATCAGGATAGGATTAATAATCGTTACTCGTTATTAATCCGAAATTTTTGAGTAAATAGTATCAAGAGGTTTGCTTATTTGTCCTACTTGATGCGAAATTTAAAAATAAGATATGTTCGTAGACGCTTCTGTTGAAGGACTTCAGGACCGGGGTTCGATTCCCCGCATCTCCACCAAATGCAAATTCAAGGTCTTCCAAAAAGAAGACCTTTTCTAATGTCTTAAATACAATATTTGATGACGGGGCTTCTGCTACCGTAGGTATTAAGAAGGATTCTACAACTTATCAAGAATATTCATATGATACTAAAGGAAAAATATACAGCAATCTGACCTTAAGATTTAATCCTTAATAAAAAATAAACCACTTCTTTTAAGAAGGAGTTTATTTTTTATAAAAATGTGTTATAATATATTTAACAAGTCATTTATAAACTTATTATCAAAGTATATAGGAGGGATAATATGAAAAAAGATGTATTACTGAAAAGATTAGAAATTGAAGGGGCTAATGAAGAAACTCTATCGGCTTGTGGTGTAGAGTATATTATTCACAATGTTTCTGATGAAGCAGGTGTATCAGGCTACGCTGTTGTTAAAGTAGAAGAAGGAAGTCTACTTATTCCTTATGAAGCAGTAATTCCTTCAGAAGGCTATGAACAGTTTGATATTGAAAACGCACGAATGATAGATAAAGAGGCGATAGAGTTAATTTATGATGAACTCAAATCAAAACTCGCTTCTTTTGAAAAAAATTTTCTTTCTTAAAAAACGGGGCTTAAAGCCCTTTTCTTTTTATAAGTAATTTGATAATTAGAACAAGAAGTTGTAAAATTAAAATATAAATAGATGGGAGGGAGGTTTAATGAGGCGAAAAGACCTATCAGATATAACTATTACTGATATTGAAAAATTAATTCAAGACGAAGTGACAGAAAATAAATATTTAGAATACAAATTGAAAATACATTTAAAAGATGAAGGTAAAATACAATTTTTGAGTGAGGTTTGTGCTTTCGCTAATAGTAGCGGAGGAGATATTATAATTGGTATTAAAGAAAATTCTATAACAGGAGCAGCACAGTCTATTGAAGGAATATTTATAAAAGATATAGACCAATATAAACTCCAATTACAAAATATAATTACAACGAATATTCAACCTTGTGTAGAATTAGAGATGAAGGAAATTAAAGTAAGCCCTTCTTGTTATATTTTAATAGTCCGTGTGAAAGAAGGAAACAACAAACCTTATATGGTTACTCTACGTAATGGATTTTATTACAGAGATGTAGCAGGAAAACGTCCCATGACTTTATATGAAATCCGTAATTCTTTTGTTTCGGCTCATGAAATAAAAAGAAAAATGATAGCATTTATTAAGAGAAGGATTAAAGAAGTAAGTGAGAACAGAAGCCCTGTTGGAGATTTTAGATCAAACCCAAAAATAATAATGCATATTCTCCCTATAAAATCTTTTAAAGGAGAGAAATTTAACATTTTCGATTTAAATGAAGATGCTATGTTTAAAAAATTAAAACTACTTAATCACGATTATCTTGAACCCTACAAAAGATGGCTTTCTGACGGTTTCGTGTTATATGGAAATTCGGATAAAATTCAATCCTATGTTAAAGTATATGAAAATGGTGTTATAGAAGTGGCTTCTAAAATATTGTGGCAGAATTCACCATACAATTATGAAAAATGCTTTTTAACTTATGAAAATGAAAAAGAGATTATTAAATGTCTTGGTGAATCATATCTTCCTTTTCTTAAAGAAATAGGTGTAGATTTGCCATATGTCATTTTTATAAGCATATTAAATGCTAAAGGTTTTTATTTAGATATAAACAATTTAAACTGTCTTAAAGATAAGAAAATTAAACATTATGCTTTTAATGACAATATCATTCATCTAAAAAGTGTAATAGTAGAAAATTTTGATGAAAAACCTGATAAAATTTTAAAACCTACTTTTTATTCTCTGTGGAGACACTGTGGAATAAATAAAGATTTTCATTATGACCAAGAAGGGAATTGGAAGGAATAATAATTAATTCCCTTCTTTTCTTTTATCTATGAATTTTAATGTTTTTCTTTAAATAGATAAAATAATTATCTATATAGCGAGAACATTATAAATTAAAAAGAAATTACATCTGTTTTTAAAAGGGAGGGATGTGTGTGAAAAAGAAATTTACTCTTATTGAATTGATAATTGTTATTGCTGTTCTTGGGGTATTGGCTGCAATTGTAATTCCTAATATTCAAAATATAAAAAACTCTGCTAAATTAACTTCTATCTATAATAATGTTAAAAATATTCAAACAGCAGTAGATATGTATGCTTTAGACCATAATGGTAATTATCCAACAGTCAGTAAACCATCTGAACTTATCCCTGAACCAATAGACTTTACTATGTTACATACAAAGTATATAAGAGATTATCCTGATATAGATGGTATAAAATATTGGGTTTATTTCACAGGCAAAGTATGGGATTCTACGATAGATTCCCCTAAAAATATACAATATGTTAACAATATAATTACTTGGGAAAGAGTAGAAGGAGTTAAACAATATCAAATATATGAATTGGAAGGATACAATGGTATAATTGAAACTGCAACGGCTAACAATAGAAAAATTAAATTAATTGCTAATGTTTCAGAAACTACATTTACAGATGAAGAAGATAAAACTTATCTTGTAAATGTTGTTGACCCAATAGAATTAGAGAGTGCCCCTGTTGGGAAAGGTATGTAGGTTTTACAGTAGATTATTCTTATAAAAAGCCTTTATCGCAAAAACCTGTTGCAAAAATAACTATGAATCCTTCTAATGGAATTACAACTGTAACTAATATTACTTGGGGTTATGAAGAGTCTTATCATCCTGAAGGATTAAATATTGTAGAGGCTGAATGGCAAAATAAACAAGATAAATATTCAGCAGGTAAACATACAGTTCGTTTAAGAGTTAAGGATGAAAAAGGAATTTGGTCAGAATGGGTATCAAAAACATTTACAGTAGAAGAACCTGATTTTCATTCTATAACATTTGAATACACAGGAAATATTTAAGAATTTGAAGTTCCCTATACAGGTGTTTATCTTTTAGAAGTATTGGGTGCTCATGGTGGTGAAGGACAAACAACCACTTATTCTTACGCAATTGGAGGTTATAATGGAGGAGGTGGAGGTGGTTCCTCTTATATTGGCGGAGTACAAAATGGTTCAACACAAGCAGATGTTAACGAAGGAAATGGTAAAGCAGTTATAACTTTAATAAGGAAATAATTAAGAGAGGCTATTAAACAGCCTCTCTTAAAATTTATCTACGAAAATATTTTAAAATTTATCATAGATAATTACTTTTCTATATGAAGGAAAAACCTATAAGAACAAGAAATATACTTACTTTTAAGAAAGAAGTGATTGTCATGAAGAGGTGGTGGAGGTGCAGGTGGATATGATGGTTCAGGATACGGAGGTTCTTATAATATAGGAATCAATCGAAACAATTTATCAATGGCAAAGAGTGATTACGGAAAAGTTATTGTTACATTCGTAAATCCATAATATACAATAAGAGGCTATTTAAAGCCTCTTATTGTATATTATAATAATGTATGTTATAATGTTTATAATCAATTTATAAAGGGGGTAACAACTTTGATTATAAACAAGATTTTCAAAGAACTATTCGATTTGAATGATAAAATTATGATATTCACTCATAAAGACATGGATGGTCTGGGTTGTCATATTCTTTTGGAAAAAGTAATGAAGACATCCCCTGCCTTCAAGTATGTAACTAACTATAACTCTAATAAAGCGATTAAAGACTTTATCAAAAACGATAATGATACTTTTATCGTTATAACAGATGTTAATGTTGATAAAGAAACTGCAGAACTGTTAAATGAAAGAGGAAGAGTAATTCTTATTGATCATCATCTTTCTGCACAGTTCTTGGATGAATATAATTGGGCTTTTATTGAAATGGACTTATCTGCAACCTTGCTTGTATATCATTTCTTAAAAGAAAATTATGAAGTTGATATTACAGCCTATGAAGATTTTGCTCGTATGGTAGATGATTATGATACATGGAAACATAATTTCCCTGTATCTAAAAGATTTAATACCCTTTATTTATTCATTGGAGAAGAAAGATTTTTTAATCGATTTGTAAATAATTCTTCCATTGAATTGACTGAAACCGAAGACTTAATTGTAACCATCCAAGAAGAAAACATAGAAAGATACATAAAAAACAAATGCGAGAACAATATTGAAATCATTGATACCAAACACGGTAAATGTGCTGTTGTTTTCGCAGATGACCACATTAACGCTATTGCACACCATCTGCTTGATAACTATGAAGTTGATTATGCAATGGTTATTGCAGGCGGAGAAAAGGTATCTTTGAGAAGTAAAGAAAATTTTGATGTATCTGCTATCGCACAAATTTACGGCGGTGGAGGGCATAAAAATGCCGCAGGCTTTATGTTTAGAAAAGAAGATAAATTAAGTATCCTTAAAAAACTCATAAATGAAGGGGAAACTATTTAAGTAGTTTCCCCTTATATTTTAATCTCTCTTGATTTAAAAAACCTAAATAACATAATGAATGTGCTAAAGCGTCTGTTACATGGTCAGGATACTTGGATAATTGTTTAGGCAACATTCCAAGGTGCATTGCTACCGCAGAAGCAACTTCTTCTTTTGAAGCATTATGGCTTTCTGCTATGAAATATTTTGCATCTTGTGGTCTAAATTTTTTAGGCTGCAAACCATATTTCCAACCGACTTGTATCATAACTCCAACAGCCAAATTCGTTTTCATCATATTCGGAAACCTTTTATTGAAAAATAATTCTTCATAAGCCATTAATAAAGGATTTTTTGTAAGGATAACTTCTTCTAATTCACAACCAATCTCATATAATCTTTCAGCCAGATTTTGTTCAGAATTAGTTGTAATCATTCCTAAAGAATCTATTTTAGCCTTACTTGGTGTAGCCTCAATAATCCCCCAACCTATATTAGCAATCCCCGTATCTATTCCTAATATCTTAACGCTTTCGCCTTTATCCCATAATTCAAAAACCTTTTCATAGGATATTTGCTCAATTTTATTCATGCATTCCCCTCCTTTAATACTATAATAACATACTTTAAAAATTAATTCATCATTTTTTAGATGTTTTTACTATTCCAATTGCAAATTATTATGATATAATTAAATTTGATAATTTAAAGAGTTATAGTTTATAATAACCTTGAAATATTTATTAAGGAGGGTTTCGCATTGAATAAAAACGATATTAGTGTCTTGAGAAAACAATTTAAAGAGGAGTCGTTTATTGACTTTTTGTTGACAGTCAGTTTCTTCATCAAAAAAGAAAATCAAGAAGTTTTAAGCGTAAAAACAAATGATTTTCGCTTATTAAATGATGAAGAAAGAGAAATCTACATAAAGAACTTCAAGAAAACATTAACAGGAAAATTAAATTCTAAACTCTTTCAATTGAAATTCAACAATGAAAATGGAACTGAAACAGAAGAGATTTTAAGCCAAATGATGACGGCAAATAGAAACCAGTTTGAGGAACTCGCCAAACACTTTGTAGACAAAATTAGAGAAAATTATGTCTATGATACAGACATTTTGGTAAACTTCATCCAATTTTACTACAATACAGAGGAAGATGTTTATCCTTTTATTATGTGTAGCGTAAATAAGATGAAGAAAAATGAAAGAGAACTGATGTTTGATTATGTCAACAGAAGTTTTGATATTAAAAGAGAACTTAATCCTATTATCAATATGAAATCCCCGACAGATGGTTTCCTATACCCATTACTTGAGGATAAAAGACCACAAGTTGGTGGTTTGCTAAATTACCACTCAAAAAATAATAAAACAAATAGCATTTTTATTACCAACGTTTTAAATTGTGATTTAATTTTAACAGCAAAAGAAGAAAAAGATGCCTTCCAAGAAATTTTAAGAACTGCTATCGGAGAACAGGTTGAACCTGATTTGTTACACAAGTTGTATTCTTCCCTTAACAACTACTTTGATGGAGAAGATGACGAAGAATACAGAACTATTCCACGAACCATGTTAGAAAGAGTTCTGAATGAAATTGGCGTAGAAATCGATGATTTAACTGATATTTATATAGAAGTTTTAGATACTGAAGACTACGCTTTTAAGGCGGATAATGTAATCCCAGATTTTAGAGATAAATCTATTACAATTTCTAATACGGAAGCAGAAGTTACTTTCTCTCCTGAAAATTTGGAGAAAGTAAAACAGGTAAGAGATGAAAACGGAAGACTATTCTTACTCATGGAAATCAGTGAAAAAATGAGAACTGAAAACTTTAATATGGCTGTAGATAATGTGCAGCGAATTAAGTTTGAAGAATAAAAAGAAACAACAATAAGAAAAGAGAGGGGAAACCCTCTCTTTTTAAATTATATAAAATACTTAAGCGAAATTATCTATCTCTATTATGCATTCGCTTTTTCTTTTTACCCCCACCACGTTTAGCCTCAATGTTTCTTGTGAGTTCCATGTGGGTTAATCTGCTCTCGTAAAGGAAGTCCTGCAATTTCTTCTCAAAGGACTCATTCTTCTTTCCCTCTTCGTCCTGTTGAGTAATCTGTCTTAATGAAAGACGAATCTGATCATCCTCCTTTACTTCGATAACCTTAACTCTGATGTGTTGTCCTTTTTTAAGGTAATCACGAATGTCTTTAACATAATCATCGGATACTTCCGAAATATGTAGAAGACCTACCTGCTTATTTGGCAGTTCAACAAACGCACCAAATTTTTTAATGTTATTAACTTTGCCATTTAAAATGTCGCCTACTTTAACATTAACAGACACTATAAATTCTCCTCCCCTTTAATAATTAAAAATTAAGAGTCTGATATTATTCCTTATCTATATTATAAAACAAAATTGATATATTTGCAAATAGATTTTCAATTTTTTATTTGTTTTTTCAACATGAATAAAATGTTCTTGTGAAAGTGTTCAAATTTTTGAAGGTTAAACAAAAAACATATCGAAGAATAAGATGTTTCATGTATAGAAAAGGAGGTGCAATATGAATATAAGTGCTGTTTCTCCAACAAATACTCATTTTTCTGTATCAGAGAAAAGAAAAAAGGATGAAATTAAAGTAGCCAATGTATTTGAAGCAGAAGGTGATAGTAGACAAGATTCCCTTTCATACAATTGTTATGAAAATGCGTATCAAGTATATAACAGATTAGGAGATGAATATAATAAAAAAAGACTTCTTAAAAAATTAGATGGAGTAAATAGAAAAATACTCAAAAATTTAGATAGTAAAGATTTATCAAATGAAACGAATATCAAAACCTTAACACAGTTTTATATTCTGAACTATAAAACAATGGAAATAGAGGATGTTTTAAAAGAAATAGTTTCGGATTTTTTCCCCAATTTTTACATCCGAAATCTATTCCCTTTCATCCCTGATACAGATAGTAAAAATAACTTTCTAATAGAAGATATCACAGTTTATGATTATTGTAAAGAGTTAAAACAAAAAATTCAAGGGAATCGAGAACTTTTGACAGGAATTTTTAATTATTTGATTGAAGAAAAAGGTCTTACAGCAGAACATATCATCAAAATAATTAAAAACTCCAAAAAATTAGAGAAGTTTGATTCTTTCTTTATTGAAGAAAACATTAAACGATTTTTTGAAAAAGATTACTTCTGTGTAATGCAATCTTTACCCAATCAATTTGAAAATCTGTTGGCTTATATAAGTAATCATGAAGATTTTAACCCAATGAGAATAACTACTTCCTCTTTTGAAAATTTAAGTTATCTTATTCAAGATTCAAATCTTCGTCAATATTTAATCTTCTTGCTTACAAGTGAATTGGGATTTAATTTTAAAAATAAATCTGCTAATGGAAAATTAAAACCTTCAGAAATAACGCAAGGTAATTGCGTATTATTAATACATTTATTATTATGTTTGCTATATGCATAATTTGGAAACTTAATAATATTTAACCCTATCTTTTATAAGATAGGGTTTGTTTTTACTTTTTTAAAATAATTATGATATAATACTTGTACCTATTTTGAAAGGGGGTATATTTGTTGAAAGAAATCAAAATATCTATTAATGGTAAAGAATATTTTTATCCGAAGGGAACAACTTTGTTAAAAATAAGCAGAGATTTCTCTGACAATTATAAGACAAAAATATTAGCAGGCGTAGTAAATAATGTCCTGCGTGAATTGGATTATTGCATTGAAGATGATAGTGATGTAGAGTTCCTTGATTTGACCACAACTGATGGTCAAAAAATCTATAAGAGAAGTTTATCGTTTCTTTTTATTAAGGCAGTCGAAAAAGTATTGCCTCATGCAAAAGTAAAAGTAGCACATACGATTAACAAAGGAATTTTCTGTGAAATAGAAATGGCTGAAAAATTAGATGAAAATATAGTAATGAAAGTGAAAGATAAAATGCATGAATTGGTGAAAGCAGATATTCCATTTAAGAAAGAAACTTTATCGAAAGAAGAAGCCATAAAATATTTTGAAGAAAAAGGCTTCAATGATAAAGTTTCCTTGCTTAAAACCCGTGAAAAAGATACTTTAAAAGTTTATTCTTGCAATGGACATAAGAATCTATTTTACGGCTATTTAGTTCCTTCCACGGGCTATTTAACCCTTTTTGATATAGTATTAGAGGGGAATGGTATTGCTATTATATGCCCAAGAAAAAATAATCCAAATACTTTGGATAAATATGTCCATCAACCAAAATTACTACATATCTTTGAAGAAAGAAGACAGTGGAATAAAATTATAGGAGTTCATTTGGTTGGAGATTTAAATAAAGTCATTATAGAGAGAGATTACCGTGAATTAATTAGGATTACAGAAATCTTACATACAAATAAAATTAATGATATTGCAGAAGAAATTGTATCTCTTAAAAATAAGAGGATTATTTTAATATCAGGTCCTTCCTCTTCAGGTAAAACAACTTTCTCAAAACGTCTTGCTTTGCACCTTAAAGTACACGGTTTGAACCCTGTTGCCATTTCATTAGATGATTATTTTGTAGATAGGGAACTTACACCAAAAGATGAATTTGGCAATTATGATTTTGAATCCCCTTATTGTTTGGATTTAGACCTCTTTAATACTCACCTTCTTCAATTAATAGAGGGAAAAGAAATTGATATGCCTACATTTAATTTTAAAGAAGGGCGTAGAGAGTATAAAGGTCATAAACTTCGTGTAAGAGAAGACCAACCAATTATATTGGAAGGTATCCACGCCTTAAATCCTATTCTTACAAAGATGGTGGATGACAAACTAAAGTATAGGATATACGTAAGTGCGTTAGCACAATTAAATCTTGACGATCACAATAGAATATCTACGACTGATTTAAGATTCATGAGAAGAATTGTAAGAGATGCTCAATTTAGAGGTCTTGATGCTAAAAATACTATTAATCTGTGGCCTTCTGTAAGAAGAGGTGAAGAAAAATACATATTCCCGTTTCAAGAAAATGCAGATATAATGTTTAACTCAAGTTTGAGTTATGAAATTCCTGTATTAAAGAAATATTTAGTTCCTCATCTTGATAAAATAACTCCTGCGGATAAAGAATATTTAGAAGCGAACAGATTATTAAGCATTATATCTCATTTTAAAGAAATAGAAGACGAGTTAGATATTCCACCTACTTCTATTTTAAAAGAATTTATAGGAAATAGTCGTATCGTTCATTAATAGAAAATCTCCTAAGTCAATTATTTGATTTAGGAGATTTTTAATTATTAGATTTTTCTGAAAAACAAATTTGTCATTAATTTGTAATAAAGGATGATAACGATATATAATTAAATTGTAAATAATTTATAAATCAAAGGAAGGGGGGAGCCGTTTATGTTAAACTCCGAAATAGATAAAGCACTAAATTATTTAAGCAATACTATTAATCGCAAAGATATATGGAATAATTTACAATCTTTTATTAAAGAAGTAGAAGGTATTGTAAATCCTATTGAAAGACCAACTATCGAAAAAAAAGAATTACAAAATTTTGTTCTGTCTATGCAAGGGTTTGAAGATGATAATGTTCCATCAGAATTCAAATTTGACAAAAAATTAGGAGGACCAATTGATACATTTATTATTAAAGTAGAAGAAAAAGATTGCTACCGTTATTACGATTGTAAAAACAACGTCTTAATTTTTAACATAAACAGCAACAGAAGTCGCCCACTTCTGTAAGTGGGTGATGAATGTTGCTTGATAAATTCTTCCTTTATGGTATAATCAGTATTACAGGAAGGAGGTGTAATTTTGCTAAAGGCTTATAAATACAGGATATATCCAACAAAAGAACAAGAAGAATATTTTGCTAAAGTATTTGGTTGTGTAAGATTTATATACAACAAAATGCTACATGACAAAATAGAATACTATAAAAAAACAGGAGAAATGCTAAACAATACACCTGCACAATATAAAAAAGAATATTCTTTTATAAAAGAAGTAGATAGTCTTGCACTTTCCAACGCACAACTTAATTTAGAAAAAGCATATAAAAATTTCTTTAGAGATAAAAAAATAGGATTTCCAAAGTTCAAGAAAAAGAAAGGTTACCAGTCTTATACTACAAATAATCAAAATGGAACAGTAACACTTGAAGGTAGTTATCTAAAAGTTCCAAAGTTAAAGACAAAAATAAAAATAAAACAACACAGACAATTTGAAGGAAAAATTAAATCCGTAACTATATCAAAAACGCCAACAGGCAAATATTATGCTTCTATACTTGTAGAAGAAGAAATTAAAGAATTACCTAAAATAGATAAAAAAGTAGGTATAGATTTAGGCATTAAAGAATTTGCTATTTTATCTGATGGAACAAAGGTAGAAAATCCAAAATGGTTAAGAAAAACAGAAAAAAGAATTAAATTGATACAAAAATCATTATCAAGAAAGCAAAAGCAAAGCAAAAACTATGAAAGAACAAGGCAAAAACTTGCAAAACTACACGAAAAGATATCAAATCAAAGAAAAGATTTTCTTCACAAATTATCTTCTAAAATTATACACGAAAACCAAGTGATAGTTTTAGAAGATTTACAGGTAAAGAATATGCAACAAAATCATAAATTAGCCAAAGCAATAACAGAGGTATCATGGGCAGAATTTAGAAGGATGTTAGAATATAAAGCAAGATGGTATGGCAGAGAAATAATAATAGCACCACAAAATTATGCATCAAGTCAAACATGTAGTGAATGTGGATATAAAAATTCTGATGTAAAGAATTTAGCATTGAGAGAATGGAAATGTCCAAAGTGTGGTGCAGTTCATGATAGAGATATAAATGCAAGCAGGAATTTGCTAAAATTAGCCATGTAATTGGTATATCTGGGGAAGGAACAGCCCTTTGAGCGTGGGATAACTTACTCCGCTGGGAGTATTGACCACGAAGCCACCACTTCTATAAGTGGGGGTAGTTCACGGGACAATCTTATGACTTAAAAAGAATAGGCAAAATTTTAAGAATATTAAAAAATATTAAAGAGTATTAATATTTTTTGGACACCATATTATATGGTGTCTTTTATTTGGTGAAATGTAGGATATCCTTTATTTATTTTGAAGTATATAATGTATATTCAAAGAAAGGAGTGTGATATTATGAAAAAGAATAAATGGCTTGTATTTATTATTGTGTTTATAGTTGTATTATTAATTGCAACTCCCGTTGTTTTTGCCCCAACACATAATCAAACAAATCCAACAGAAAAACCCAATACAAATGTAATCGATGAGAAACCTAATCAAAATCCAAATAATGAATTAGAAGAAATAAATAAAGATGAAAAAATAGATCTTAGTGTTTATATTCCAAATGTTTCAAAGACCACTTTACATTATACAGAGGTTATGGATTCAGGAATTTCAATGGAGTTACAAGATATAGAGAAAACAAATAACTCTATTAAATATATTTTTTTAACCTTTATTGAAGATGGTTTAGGTCATATTGGAGTAAAAGGAGAAGATAGAACTTATTACACTATTTATGAAGTTACTGATACAGAAATAAAGGAAATTATTAAAAACGATATGAACGAAAAAGGATTTGAAAGAACTATTCTTAAAACACCTCTTAAAGAAGGAAGCACTTGGGAAGATAACTTCCAACATGAAAACAAAGAATATAAAGGGCAATATGAAATTATTAGTGTAAAAGATAACGAAGTTACTGTGAAATTTACAGCAAAAAATGTAGATGGATTCTATAATGGATTATATACAGAAGAATATATACTTGAAAAAGGCAAATCTATCGTTTCTTTAAAAAGAACTCTTCCATGGACAGAGAATGGAAAAGTTGTAGAAGCCCCATTTGAGTTCTATCGTGAATTACATGAAATTCACACTAAAGGTGTTCAAAGAACTCCTTATAATACAGAGTTAGACGCATATATGCCAAGTGAAAAAAGCGTATATTATTACGATGGAGTTGCTGAATATAGTCATAAATTACAATTAGATTATCAAAGAGTAAATAAAGGTGGAGATGTAAAAGTATATGGATTTAAAGGAGAACTATTTGACGGTAGAGGTTCTGAAAACAGAGAATTTACTGTGACATATATTATAGATAATGAAGGAATAAGAGAAGAAATAGAAACAACTTACGGAGATTTTGAAGAAACTCCATTCTGGTCTAAACATTATTTAAATTCTTTTAGAAACTATCCAATAATATTAAAAGCACCTCTAAAAGTCGGAACTGAATGGGATGATATAGTTGTAATAAATGATGAAGTTTATGAAGCAAAAACGGCTATCACAAACATGGTTTATAATAAAAAAGAAAATAGAACAGAAATAACAACAACTACAACTGCAAAAGTTTCACCTTCTCTAAATTATGAGAACAATACTTATGTAGAAAAAAGAGTATTTGCAGAAGGCGTAGGATTGATTTCTTTCTCCAAAAATAATCCTGGAGTAAAGATAGATAATCAAACAGAATATTATGAATTCGAGTATTCTTTAACTCGAATAGAAAATAAATAATAAATAAGCAAGGATTTTTTCCTTGCTTATTCTTATTGAAAAAATATTATACTTGCTTTAACAGTCTTTTTGGAAATACAAACAATGCTCCGTCAATTCCCAAATCAGAAATTACAATAGATTCATCAGGAATTTCATAGCAATCAATATCTCCTGTTTTACCTCCATATCTCTTCACTACTGCATCGTAAGAAGTAAGCCATAAACCCACCACTTCTTCCCTGAACCTGTTATTTATAAATTCAAGAATTTCTTCAATGAGATAGTCATAGTTCTCAATTGCCAAGTTGCGTTCTTCTTCAAAAATAAGAAGTTGTAAATCACCTTCACTCTCGGCTTCTTCTTTCAAAGCCTCTATAACATAATCATCTATTTTGAAATCCTGAAGACAATTATAATTACTTCTCATATATGCTAATATATCTGTATTACCAAGTTGTCCAATTTCAAATTTTAAAATCTCTTTTAAATCTCTTACCCCACTACCACTATAATTTTCGGTTCTAAAACCTTTTTTACTTGATAACATTTTTTCAAGTGTTGAACTGTTCGGAATCATCACAAATCACTCCTTTATAAATCACTTTACAAGTCCTTTATAAACCTATTATAACATAAATTATTACCATTATCAATATTTCTTATATAAGTATAATTGTCAAATCTTAAAGGAATTTTCGCATCATTGTCGAATAAATAACTATCTTCTTCGTAATTTATCCCAAAGAGCAAACTTAATTTTAAATAGAAAGGAGTGATATAATGTCATATTCGCCATTAGATACTGAAAAATGGCAAGATTACATACAATTTAAACTTAAGTATAAGAAAATTGATTTGCCAAAAGAAATAGAAGATATGTTAAGAAATCTTCGTGTTATTTATTTGGATTATGATACGTTTATGAGTGATGAAAAAGGTCTTCTTCATGTATATATGATGGACTTCAATTATAAAGATGAAGAATTTAAAGTAACAAAAACAGAAAGTGAAGAATATTGTATGGACCGTTGGGGTAAATTGTATGATAAACAAGAAGATTGTTTCGATTATATCTTAAAAAATAGGTTCAAATTAAATCTTGAACAAGAATTATGGGTTTTGAACACTATTAGACAATTTTTTGATGTAATAGAATAATAAATTAGCCTCCGTATTAACGGAGGCTAATTTATTGCATATTCTTTTATTGTTTTAGTAGAGATACTTTTATACCCACCACTTAAATCTTTCCCTACGATTGTTACATAACGATAAAAGTCTTCGGATTGTAAAAGTTCTGAAACATAATCTATTTCTTCTCCCGTGATAAATATGCCAGAATAAACAAATACATCTTTCGGTAGTTTATAAACCTCAACCTGACCATTTTCCTTCTTCACAATATTCTTTACTACCAATTTCTCTTTGTTCATATTCTGAAGCCCTTGGCTTCTTCCAAATTGATACCATACTTCATAATTTTTATCCATATCTCTTTTTAAGAGTTCTTCTTTATAAATAAGAAAATAGGAATAAGCATTTGGATAAAAATTCATCATTTCTTCTTCAGAAATAGGCTTATATTTGCCGTCTTCCCCTTCTTTATATGGGAAAAGAATATACTCTGTTATATTTCCACCGTCATATGTAGAACCTTTAACTATTGGCTTTAATAATTCTTTTTCAACAGGATAGCCATTAAAACAACAAATTTCTTCATTCAAATCTTTTATATTATTGGATATATATATTTTATCTCTTAATGTTGCAAAACCATATTGAACAGTTGCAATGCTTTTTATATTGTTTTCTTTGTTTGTCACACTGTTTACAAAATACATATTATCATTTGAACTAAAACTCCATATTTTATTTTTAAAGTTATCTATATTTAATGTTTCAATAAATTGAATACATTTATTTTCATAACAGTAATAATCAAATAGATTACTTTTATGAGTCTTGTCTAATAACATAATTGCAGTATAAGTAGAAACATTAAAAACTTTTTCACTTCCGAAATTTATTAGTTTAGATAAGAATTGTTCTTTTCGGATGTGTTCTCTGAATATAGAAAAGGAATTGTTATACATAAAACTATTTGGAGTTATGTAACACAATTTACCCCGTTCATTTAACATATTTAAGCCTAATTCATAAAAAGCAATATAAAGGTCTATAATCCCATTATTACATAGTTTATAATTATCTTTGATATAATTTCTAACTTCTATATCTAAATTATGAACTCTTACATAAGGTGGATTCCCAATAACAAAATCCATTTGCCCATTATACTGATGAATTTTCAATGCATCTTCATTTAAAATATTCCATTTAACTCCTGTTATTTGATATTTTTCAAGTAATTTATTTAATTTAAGTATGGCTTCTTTATAATATTTTTTATCAATTTCAATAGCATAAATATGATTTTCTAAACCTTCTTTTATTTGCTGGATTGACCAATTTTTTGATAATGCGGAATCTATGTACCTTTTAACTATCTCTAATAAAAATGCTCCATCTCCACAAGAAGGTTCAATAATTTTTTTATCAAGTATATGATTATCAGTATAACCTGAAAAATCCAAAATTAAATTAACAAGCCATTTATCAGTAAATACCTGACCTAAATTCTTTTTCATTCATTGACCCCCTTTATACACTCTATTTTAACATGAAAGTCTTTTATAAACAATGTAAGACTTGTTTTGAAATTTAATAATAAAAAAGATGTGCTTTATAAAGCACATCTGAATTGATTTTTGTTTTTATTAATTGTCAGTACAGTTATTATTTTTTCATATTGTTAATAAATCCTTTAATTACTTTACATACACTTTCAATATGATACCTCATAGTAAATATTTGATCAGAATATTCGGGATAAAATTTAATTCCATATTTACAAAGAGGAATAACATATTCTTCTGTTTCTTTAACATATTCTTTCATCTTTTCGATAGTAAATGAACCCATCATAGTCGAGATATTATGACACCTATCAGAAATTTTTACTATTAATGTTTCAGGTCTTTGTTTGATTTTATCATAATAAGATTGAGTTGTTTCTCCTTTGTTTTTGCTTAAAATAGAAATGAACTCGACAATTTTAGGGTCTAAACCATAATCGTGGATTAATGTATTGGGAGTAACATTGCAATCTTCCAAAACATCATGAAGTATAGCCGTTGCTAATATAATATCATCGTGTATTTTAAGAGCAACCAATTCAGAAGTTACTCTCATAGGATGTTCTACATATGGCTCTCCACCTTTGCGAAATTGTCCTTCATGAAGAATAGTTGCAACATTAATTGCTTTTAATGTATTAAAATAATTTTTACCTTTTGCAAACCCCTTTAAATAAATCATTTCTTTATGTGCCATATCTTTCCCCTCCTTAAATACTTAACAAATATCTTATAAACATGATAACACCAAAATAACAATATGTAAATTAAAATTTTACTTTCTACTATATAAAATAATTGACATATTTATGTCAATAGTCTATACTGAAGGAAAATATACGAAGGAGGTATAAAACAATGAAAAGATTTTTCATTCTGTTTTTGTCCGTTTTAATGGTATTCTGTTTTTCAAGTTCTGCAGTTTATGCAGTAGAAAATACATCTCTTAAAACCGTAAATGTTTATTTGGATAATACGGTTGAGGTTGTATCCTTTATTAAAGAAGTTGAAAGAATTAATGGAGAAGTTCTTTCTGTAAAAGTAAATCGTTACTGCAACATTCTCCCCGTAGTTCCAAGACTTCCAATTCTTCAAGAACAAAGTTTTTCTAAATCTATTGGAGTTTCAACATCTGACGGCAATATAGGTCATTCAGTTGGTGTATCTTATAGCCTATCAGAAGGCGAAAATATCTCTTATAGCACTTCATACGGCGTAAGTGTTACTTCATCTGAAAATAAAAATAATAATGTTGAGATTTCACAGGGAGTAAGTCAAGGAGTGTCTGTTAGTAAATCTATTACAGAAATAGAACCAAGGCTGAATAAAATTACAGAAACAATTTTAATTGCGAAAGTAAAAATTCCTGCGAATAAAATCAATGACTTGTTTAATATTAAAGGAGTTGTAGGAATTTCTAAATAAATTAAATATGAATTGAAGACCACATTTTATCTAATATTAAGCAAGAATACTCCCTCCTCTAAACGAAGTGAAGGAGGGGGATGAATTGTAGGGAGGGAAGCCCCCGAAGTTACGCTTGTGGACATCGTATAAGACCTGTTTTCAGGCACGATGGCTGAAGCAAGAAGCCCCCACTTCAAACCGCAAGGTTAAGTGGGGGAGGCTTCACGTGGTTTTTTATTAATAAATTAAAATAACCCACGATAATAAAATCGTGGGTTATATGCTTATGCACTTTTTACCAGAATGTTTTCATTAATCCACTGTTTGGCCATATGGATTTTTTCCTCATCGGATATTTGAAGCCTGTCAATTTCAATCATGCCCTGAATAATTTCTGCCTTCATCGCTATATCAGGCAGCCATTCTTCAGCCTTTTCTTCCATTTTTGCTCTATCCCATCTCTTTCTAACAGGAAGATGATTGGAAGTATAGCCCCAAGACTTAACAATAGGCTTATAACCGTTAAATGACATGCCCAGATAATCAGTTCTGAAATTTTTACATTCTGGCATTACCATAATAAATCCCGCTTCTTCTATCAATTTTAAAGCACGGTCATAATCTTTACTCTTTACATCTTCTTTAAAGATAATAGAAGGGTCAACCCATTCTACGATTTCACCGTCCTTTTTTCTCTTCTCATAAATGACACATGCAATATACTTATCAGTTTCAACCTCCGACAATACTTCAAAAGATAGTAAGCCTTTTTCTTTGGCTCTGTCCGATATAGTGATTTTCATATTTTACACCTCCTATATTGCTATAATTAGATTTTTGTTATACTATTTATAAGCATATTATAAACGAATTTATAACTAAAGTCAATAGACTTGTTTGTTTGCATTACTTTGACAGGTTATGTTATAATTATTATAATCAATTTCGGTTGATTTTATAATTCTGATAAGGAGGGATTGTAGTGTCTGAAGTAAGAAGAGTACATGAAATACCAGTGCATATTCTGCAGGAATTCATTATTATATTAAGGACAAATGAAGACTTTATTGGTGAGGGTAAAGTTCGGGATTATTACATCATTAAAAATGAAAAATTCGCCACTATTCTTTATGATGATAATAAAATTGCTTTTATCGCAAACTTCGTCAAAGATGATATGAACAATTGGTTCTTTGTTGATAAAATTGCAATCAGAGATTCTTTGAAAGGATATATTAATCCAAAGATTGTTGCACAATTTGCTCCACAAGAATTGGAGGAAGAATCAACAGAACCAACGGAAGAAATAAAGGAATAGTCTATTTTTAAGAGAGTTTCTATAAAGAAACTCTTTTTTATTTATAAACTTGTTCCTTTATTCTTTTAAATATGATATAATAAATGTAAGAAATACTATAAAAGGTGGTATATTTAATGTCGTGGCAAGAAGAATTAAAAATTTGGGTGGCTAATAGGAAGTTTAAACTTCCTGAAGGAAAATATCCTATAATCCTTTGTGAAGGACCTGATGGTGCAGGTAAAAGTTTCATTATTGATACATTAATGAACCTAATAAAACACTGCTTTATGCTTCATACTTCTGCACCTATAAAGAAAAACTACGGCGACTATTTCAAAAACCTTCTACTCAAAAATATTGAGTTTATAAAGATTTTAGAGCAACCATTCATCGCCGACAGATTCCATATTGGAGAAGCAGTTTATGGGAGTATCTACCGCAATTGTCTTTTGGATTACAAAGACATAGAAGAAGAACTCCTTAAATTAAATGCAAAACAATTGTTTGTTAAAGCAGACGCAAATGTGTTAATCGAAAGACTTAAAAACAGAGGTGATTGGTATGTGAAAGCAGAGGATGTCGTTCTAATCCTTAATCGTTATGAAGAAGAATTAGAGAAATCAAAACTCCCTACTTTCATAATAGATACCACTCACAATGTTACACCTGAAAATTTTGAAAACCTTCTACAATTCATATTGAAGTGAAAAGAGCATCCCGAAAGATGCTCTTTTCGTTTATTACATTGCAATTATCTGCCCTGCTACAAACTTCCCTTTCTCCCATTTAAAAATAAGTGGGGAAACAGGATAAGGGAATTTGCTGTTTGCTTCAACAATTTGCATCGCAAAGAACGGAACATAAGGCTTTTCGGAGTCAAAGATAAGCAAAACATCTCTGACAGGAATGCCTACCATCATATCTCCTTTGAACGATGCCTGAATTTCTGCTCCATCCTCCAACAAAATAAGGATTTTTGCAGCATCGTAGGAATCTAATGTGCTTGCAATATAATAATGCAAACCATCAGGAAGTTCCACCCTTTTAATGTCCTTCTTGTAAGGCTTGATATTTGCAATTGCTTGGGCGTGAAGAATATCAGGGGTAATTCCCCACATATCCAAGATATCGTTAGTGACATACGCCATACCGTTGTCACTATCAACAACATAGCCGATACCGATACCAGGGATAATGTCGTCTCTAAATACTATTTTAGACTTTTCAGCCAAGGATTGTTTAAAGAACGCAAGGTTCTTAACCTGTGGCATAATTCTATTCTTAACCTCTGCCCAAGACATTTTTGTGAAATCGTATCTCTCACTCTGCTTCAAAAGTGGCTCTATCATGAGTTTAGACATAGTCTGAAAATCTTCGCCACTCTTGTATCTCATCCAAGCGTTATCCAAAAATAACGCAGTGTCGAGATCTTCACGCTTGATTAACAATCTGTCGCCTGCATCAACCACCATAATGTCTTTATCAGACATTTGTGAGATGGTCTTAATAAGTTCTCCTTTAAATTCCTGAAAGTTCATTCTCTCTTTCATTTGTTTATACCTCCTAATAACATAAGATTAAAATTGAACATAATATACTTCTTTTATTTTGATTTATTTCCTTCTTTATTGCTTTCGTAACTTACCAAATATCCTTTTTCCTCTATGTATTTACCTACCAATAATCTATGACATTTATTGACATCTTTACAAAAGCAGAAAAGGTATATTTCTTTCCCTTCTTTTAATAATTCTTCTAACCTTGCAAGGGCTTTTCTCATATCAGGTCTATTTTTTAATTCATAGTCAAATTTAACCTTATATAATTCCCACCAAGTATCTTCATTCATTTCAATATTCTGCTGCTTTAACCAATGGAGTTCTTTTGGGGTAAAATCTCCTTTTTTCCATCTTTGAGTAGAATTGAACAAGTCAATAGAAGGGCTTAATTGAGGTGTATGAATAAAACTTTCGGGAATAACCCTTGGGGGTTTCCTGACAATTAACAATTTCAAAGCATTTTCCTTTATATTTAATAATTTTGCTTCCCCTAAATAACCAAGATACAACATTTTTTATCTCCTTTCAACATGCAATTATTCCCTTTATTCATATTATAACATATTAATAAATTTAATAAATAAATAACCATAATTTTCCTTCCCTTCTTACATAGAGATGTGTTATAATATTGTAGCAAACGGCTTGTTCGCAATATGGAAAAAGGAGGGATAAGAAAACTTTGGAACTCACATTTTCAAGGGGGGATGAGGTTTTTTATGGATTTAGGTGAGTTAAATGAAATTGCCCAATCCATTTACAGAGAACACTTTCATGAAAATTTTCCTGGGTGGGTTGAGTGGAGTAATCGAATGAAAAGGATAGCAGGAAACTGTAGAAGTGATGGGAGAATCGCCTTAAACAAACAATATTATGAAAGACATGGGAGAGAAGAGATTATATTGGTTTTAAAGCATGAACTTGCACACCTCTATTGCTTCAAGAAAATAGGGAAGCATTCTCATAATGATCCTTATTTTAAACAAATTTTAGAGCAGTTAGGTGGTTCAAAGATAGGGAAAATGATGCCTATAAAAGTCTATATATATGAATGCCCTGCTTGTAAAAAACAATGGTCTTTTAAATCCCGTCTTAAAAAATATTTTTCCTGTGCTTGTTGTAGCAATGGAAAATTTAATAAAGATTTCGTGATTAAACTTGTAGGTGAGAAAATAATAGAACCTCCTGTCGATACAGAGAAAAGCAATTTTTAACACGGAATTATAACTATTATATTTTACATATTGACAATTTAATAATAGGATTAATTCCTCACAAAAGAAAAACCCACCGTATAGTGGGCTTTTTCTTTTTATTCCTCAATGATATTTGGAACTACTGTCTTATCAGTATTTACCTTAATTAAAATATAATCTTCTTTATATCTTTCCCCTGCTGCAATCTTCACATAAAGATTCTCATTATCTTCTTCAAGACCTTTAAAGGATAGTTTTATTCCTTCTTTTCCTTCGATGTATATCAATGATCCATCTTCATTCTTTTTAACAGAAATTAATATTTTACTTTCCTCTACAGAATTTACTTCGTTTTTATTCTTTTCTATTTCTTCTTCAACCCATAATCTATCTTCTTCGTTTAGTTTTTCAATTTTAAGAGTTTCAAATCCATCCTTAACAGGAACTATTTCATTATTAATATATGACATTTTACCAAGGTTTATAAAACTCTTGAGTGGAGATAAATATTCAATATTTTTTGCCGTAGAATATACACTTACCTTTATTTCTCCCGAAAACCATTGATTTATAAGAGCCATGTCTATTTTTTCAGAAATTTCTCCTTTGGCAGGGATAGTTACTTTTTCTACTCCATTGTATTTTTTATAAGGTACATAATCACTTAATCTCCACATAACTTCATCTGTTGCAATATCTAAAACTTCAAATTCATATCTCTGATCAGAATCAAATTCAAGAACAACATCTTCCTCGTTCTCATTTATTATTTGAAAGAATAAACCTTCTCTTCCTTGATATATTGAATAAAAAACATTATCCCAAACGCCAAAGCCTTCTTCTGTATCTTTTTGATTACAGCCCGTAAGAATAAAAATTAAGGATAAAAGAAGAATAAAAACAATATATCTTCTCATTTTTTACCCTCCTTTTTTATTTAAACAAGTTTTTATAAAATTCGATTTTTTCCTCAACAGTCTTTTCTTTAAAGAACTCATCAGATATTTCTTCCTGATTATAATTAATATATTCAAAAACTATAAAATCTTCGTTAGTTCCATTTTTGTTTCGATAAATTTCTTTTGCAATTAATTTACTATCTTTATGTATCCATATTTCTACATCTGCTTCTTCATAAATTAAAAACATTTCATCATTACTACCTTTTACAGAACCTTGAAGAATATAATATTCATCATTTGTTTCTTTAATAGTTAAATCCATAATTTTTTCAGGGAATACATTTAAATTAAATAATCCCATTGTATAAGTAGTAATTGCTACATTTTGTTCTTTACCTGAAACAACAGAATTTAATAAATGAAACATATCATTTTTATTTATTTTAACATTATCTGTTGTTACCTCGTAATCTTTATAAAGATTATATCCGAATTCATCTCCTTCAGGACTAATATATTCATTAACTTTTGCCTTTGTATCTTCAAGAGGATATCTCTCAATGATTAATGTCGGCTTATTATTTTTAATTCCATTCCCGTCAGATATAATTTTAGGATAACCAAGAACAAAATGTTTATTTTTATTTGGATTAATATGTTCACCTTCTGAAATAAATTGAGTAAAATTAATTTGAGTTTCTACGTATTCCTCATTAATTCTATGAACATCATATTCAACCTTCACATAAGACTGCAAATTCTTAAAATTTTCATTTGCCTCATTCAACAAAGACATTGCCTTATTCCCACTACATCCAGTAAGAATTATGGATAAAAACATTACAACAACCATAAAATATACGACTGATTTTTCCATTAAAAAAGCCCTCCTTTATATATTTTAATTTACAAACTTCATTATACACCAACTGATTTTTCCTTTCAAACTTTTGTTAAAATCACAGTTGACATTATTTATAAGACATGCTATCATACTTATAAAGTTATTTGTAAATAAGTTTATAAGTGATTTATAAAGCAGTTAAAAATTATTTATCAACTTTTGTATATTTTATCTATTAAATGATTATAATAAAAAAAACGAAGGTAAATATCTTATAGGGCAAGGGAGGGAACAATGTGAAGACTTTCTTAATAGTAGACGGGAACAAAGCCATAAAAGCCTATTTGGACGAGTTTAAGAGCGTTATGAGAGAGTATAAGAAAATTTACAGAGGTTGGGGTTATACCTTTAAAAAAGTAATGCCAAAAGGGGCTACAAAGCCTTATTACTATTGGTATAAGTGGGAGTATGACCCGAATACTCAAAACAATGTTTGGACTTATGTTGGTAAAGAAAAACCCGAAGTTAATATTCCCGACCCACCCGTAAATAGATTGGACGAGGTATCTTATTCTTTAGCAGGTGAAAATGTTATTATCAACGAAATTGAGTACCAAAAGATTATAGACATATTTGAAAATTATCAGAAATTTGAAATATCTCCTGCTTAAATCTGCTTTAAAAAGCAGATTTTTTGTTTTTCTTTAAAGATTGTTATATAATATATTCAAATACTTTTTGGAGGTGCTTTATGTTTAAAAGTATAATCAATGGTTTCAAAGTTTTATTTAACCCAAGTATTTTACAAGAAAAAATAGATGCATTAAATCATGAATATACAATAGATGAAGGAGTTATAATTATAGGTGGAAAAATCGTTGAAGAGATTAAACCTTTTAAAAATACATATCCTTACGATGAAACACTTCATAAAATGATAGATGAAAAAAATAAAATTCCTACCAATACGGAAGAATTTAAAGAGTTAATACAGTTTAAAAAAGAACTTGAAGCAAAAGAAGTTAAGTTGTGTAATAAGTGTAATAATAAGTATCTGTTTGATTGTAATTGTTAACAATTTTCTTGCAAAATAAGCCTTATACATTGCGATATAAGGCTTATTTTTATTTATTTTAGAAGGTATTTGCGAATAAATATCGAACTATCATGCTGTGATAACTATATATCACCATATGGGGGGGAGGTGAATCAACTGAATAGTAGACCTATGAACGGGAAAGATTCCAATCTCGTTTACATGGGGGGAGGTGTTTATTTATCAAAGTCAGACCCTCATTTTTGGGAGAAGTATTTAAATTATTACCCAAACGATAAAGAAGCACTATATAATATAGGATTGAACAAAGAAAAGAAAGCAAACTATTACCTTGATAGGTATTTTGAAACCAACGATGAAAAGTATCTGTCTCTTTACGATAAAAATATGCAAGAGGCTTATACTTGGTTTAAAAAATGTTGGGCTATTCATTCCTATCAACAGGCTTTTGACAATATGAATAAAGTTATTCAACAAAAAGAACACGTTAAAAAGAACATTAATCAAATAAGAAAGCAGAAAAAAGGTAAGAAGACCGTTACTCTTACAAAAGGAGAATTAACAGGAATTATTATTCTATCATTTCTTGTAGGATTTATAATTGCAATGATTTGGGGATTAATTTTGTTTCAGGACAACAGTTTTTTCTCCTATAATCCCATATCTAAACCAATAGAAAGCAGTTCAAATGTAGAGTTGATAGGTATGGGAGGAGTTGCAAAAAATAAAACAGTAACACAACACAAAGATAAAAACACCATTCAACTTCATGTAAATGAGGAAGATGATTATTTTTTATGGGAAACGGCAACTGTTTTAAGAAGTGCATTGTTAAGATTTGCAGAGGATAAAGGTTACTTCCCTGATAGTTTGAATGAACTGACAAAATCTTTTCCTGAAAATTATTTATCAGCAATTCCATTAGAACCTTATACTCTTTCAAATACTATCGTCAAAGAAAGAACTAATAAAGGAGGATGGATATATTTGAAAGAGGATACTCTCTCTGCAAATTTAGAAGAGCAAGTCGCTAAAATGATAGTTCCTAATTTGCCTTTATCAAAAGAAATTCCATTTGAGCCTGTAGAAATTAAAATAAGCAAAAATGATAATAAAATTTATCTCATGTCAGGGGATAAAGTATTAAGAGATTATTCTATAACTATTGGAAAAGAAGGTTTACCAAATGATGAAGATTTACATATAGAAAGAAAAATAATGCATCCAAATTCTATTCTCTTATCAAGAGACAAAAATCCTTATGGTACAAGAGCAATGGAACTATCTAATGAAGATTCTGCAATTCATGGAGCAATTGACCCGAATAATGTTAAAGAACCTTTTTCTATGGATTGTGTAAGAATGAATGAAGAAGAAATGGAAGAATTATATGCAATGACTCCATTATCTACTTCTGTCGTTATTCTTGATGAATTTAAACCCGAAACTAAAAAGATGGAATATACCAATACTAATAAATTATATAAAATGGATGATAATCCATATGAAAAAGATAATCGTACTTTATATATTTGGTAATATAAAAAGAGTCCATAGTATTTACTATGGACTCTTTTCACATTCTATTTAGTCTTGCACTTCAACTTTGTGAGTTTCTTCTGTGAAGATATTGAACAATTCAACTTCCCAATTTGAATTATCTTTATTAAACTTCACAGATTTAACAGCAAAGTTATTCATTCCTTCTTCGTCTTCAGTTGAAATTGTTTCTAAAGCAGTTGCAATGGCTTCCTTTTCTGATTTTTTTGCTCCGTCAGGAATATTAGATTCAAAAATTTCAGCCTTTTCTGCTTTTGTTTGACCAGGATAAGATTCCAATACAATACCATAAGAAACCTTTACTTTATCCCCAACCTCTACTCCTTCAGGCATACCTGCAAAATAAATTGCTTGGAAGAACACATTTTCATCAGTTTCAGAAGTTGAGGGTTCACTTGTTACTAATGCCCTTCCGTTTTCATCTATCTGAACAACATAGCCAGTTAATTCGGATAAAATGTCCTCAACAACTTCTTCTCCATTGTCAGATGTAGGTTCTTCACTTGGAGCAGGAGTTGTAGTTTCTGTAGGTGTAGGACTCGGATTTGTTGATGGAGTTGTTTTAGTTGAACAACCTGCTAAAATTGAAGTCATGAGTATGAAAACTAAAAGAAAACAAAACAATCTCTTAACTTTCATATAATCACTCTCCTTTCATTATATAACAAATTTATAAATTGTATGCCTGTAACATAATTATTTGTTTACAAAGGAGAAATATCCTTTATGTTTAATAGATGTTACCAAAGGCATCCACTATATAATGCCATAGGAGGTGATTTAATGTCAAGAGGAAAATGGCCTTTTGTTATATTAATATTGTTAATTATCTCAATCTTATTTACAGGTTGTGCAAGTTACCAAAAAGTTGAACGAGTAGCCACAGATTCAGTAGGTTATATTCCTGACACAAATTCAATGACACCTTCTTATCCTCCACATGAAGAAGGAAAATCTTCTTTTAATGATTATGAGGATAATTCTAAAAATGAAATTGGAGTATATGAAAGAAAGATGATAAAGAAAGGTTCTATATCTATTAACTCCAATAAACCAAAAGATTTAGAAGCAGAAATTATCAATATGCTTAATAACTACAATGGATATATTGTAAATACTACTCAAAGTGGCAATGATGAAAATTATCATGTGGAGTTGATTGTTAAAATTCCATATGATAAATTTGACACATTCCTTGTAAAGATAAAGGAAATAGCAGAAGTAAGATATACAGATATTAATACACAAGATGTTACAGAAGAATATATTGATTTAACAGCAAGACAAAATACATTGAAATTACAAGAAGAAAGATTATTAGAAATGCTTAAAAAAGCAGAAGTTGTAGAAGACCTTATTAAAGTTGAAAATGAATTGTCAAGAATTCGATATGAATTAGAGAAGATTGAAGGAAGGATTCGTTATCTTGACAATGCAGTTTTATACTCAACACTAACTATTTCTATTTATCAAAAAGGTGAACCTACAAAACCACAAGTAGATAGTATATGGGAAGAAATATGGTTTAGTTTTAAGGATGGAATAGGAACTTTCTTCAATGCTGTTTTCTTTATTGTAAAAGGTATAGTGTGGCTACTTCCATTTATTATTATTTGCTTGCCAATAGGTTTTATTATCTTTAAAAAGAAATTTAAGAAATAACATTTTTGCTGAATAATATTGACATTATGTTTTGTTTTTCCCATAATAATGGATGTGTAATGTAAATAATTTGTTTTTTACATAGAAGGAGGACGATGCGTATATGAGTATGTTGAAAAGAGTGAGGGACATTCTTTCAAGTAACATCAATGCGTTGTTAGACAAGGCTGAAGACCCTGAAAAGATGCTTGAACAGTATATTCGTGACATGGAGGAAAGTTATCAGGAAGCCAAGGTTGCTGTAACACAGGCTATCGCTTCCAAAAACAGAATTGAAGCAAAATATAATAAGCAGGTGGAAGAGGTAGCGAAGTGGGAGAAAAACGCTATCTTGGCTGTTCAGAAGGGTCAGGATGATTTAGCAAAAGAGGCTCTGAAGAGACAGGCTGATGCCGAGAAGTTGAGAGATACATACAAGGCTCAATTGGATCAGCAGTCTGCCGAAGTTGAAAACCTCAAGTCTGTTCTTTCCAAGTTGGAATCCAAGTTGGATGAAGCCAAGAATAAGAAAGAACTGCTTATTACACAGGCTAAAAACGCCAAGGCTAAAAAGAAGATTTACGATACAATGTCCAAGATTGGCAATGAACATGCTACAAGAGGTTTTGATAGAATGGCTGACAAAGTTGAACAAATGGTTGCCGAAGCACAAGCCTCTGCCGAAATTAATACAGATAGCCTTGAGGAAAAATTCGCAGCCCTTAACGATAGCAGTGGAGAAGTAGAAGACAGATTGGCTGCATTGAAGGCTAAACTCAATGCCGATAAAGAATAATCAAGTATATGAAGAGGCTAATTTTACATTAGCCTCTTCTTTGCTAAAGGAGGAGGATTAGTTTGAAGGATATAGATAGACTTAAAAGGCTCAATTTTTGGGAGAAGTTAGGTTTTTCTATTATTAACAATCCCAAAAAGATGATTGCTATTGCAATAGCCTTTGTTTTAATCCTTGGCTTAATAATCTCATCTCCTTATATAATTTTCTCTTCTAAAAAACATACTGCCAAAAATTATTTAGAAAAAGCCGATATTCAAATTCAGCAAATGATTACTGAACATAATCAAACAGAAGAGTTTTTACAAACCAACAAAAAATTATATAAAGAGTATGAGATATATAAGCAAAACTTAAAAACTTATAATGACAAACTTCAGGAGTTACAAGATGAACTCGCAAATTACAATCGTAAATATGAAACAAACCAAATTGAAGATATTTTAAAATCTTTCTCTTACTATAAGGATAAAACCAAGACAAGAGAACTCTTCACGGATAAACTTAACAAGCATACAGAAGATTTTAAACCTTTGAAGGATGAAATTCATGAGGTATATGACTTGCATAATACTCTTATAGCCAATGAAAACAACTTCAAAAAACTTGAAAACACCAAAGGTACTATTATTAAAGATAGGGAAGCACAATTATCGCAGGTCAAAATAAAAGGAAAGAACGAAAGAGTAAAGGATAAAACTCAAAGGCTTTTTAAAGACCTGACAAACAGAATAGATACCTTCTCTTCTCAATATGCCTCATCTGAAAAATTCGATAGTAGTATCGAAGGTAAGTATGATGTACGAGAATTAAGACAAAAACTCAATACTCAAAATGCTGTCCTTTCATCATATAATAATGTTAATTCTTCCATATCTTCTTTTGATGATTATTGGAAAGAATTAAACGAACAGTATTATACTATTGTTACCAAGAACTATTATGAAAAAGAAACTGACTACATAACAGAACCTAACCCAAATTATAGGGAATGGACTGAAACAGAAGAATATCAGACTACCGAAACACGCTACAAAACGGAAACATATACGGAAAGAGTTTATGTAGGTAGTAGAATTGTAGGGGATACCAAAGAGGATATATATGAAACTGTTACAAAGACAAGACAAGTGCCTTACGAAGTTCCCGTAACCAAAACGAGAATAGTAACTAAAAATAACGGGCAACCCAAAACAATTCGAGTTCCATATGCTGTTTACAAACATTACTACACAATAGAAAAACATACTCCGAATGGTGTAACAAAAGAAAATGTTTTTGTCGGCAAGAAACATGAGAAATATGATTCATTCTTGAAATCATGGAACTACAAAATGAATGAAGAAGTCGGCTATGTCGTATGGAAACAGTTGTGGAATGACAACGAAGGAATTGTAAGGGGTAAAAATTTGAACCCAAGAATTGAATGAAAGGGGGTTTAGTAGGGCTTCTTGCCCGAAAACATATATGAATACTATTGATAAGTTATATGAAAGATTGGACTTCTATCAAAATGCCTATAACGAAACCTCAAAAGACTTGAAAAAGGTAAATAAACAAATTGACAAAGATGAACCCTTTTTCAGGCAATGTTGCTATAACCTCATTGATACGGCTATAGGTGAAGAACTTTCTCCCGAAGAAAGAGAGTTGGTAGAAAATCATTTTGGCTTAAATCTTGCCGATTTGGATAAAAAATATGCCAAAGTTAAGGAATATAAAGAAAAACAAATCTCAAAAATTAAAGAAGATGACAGATATAAAGAGTATCTACGCCTCTTAATCAGCGATGACCATGAATTAGCCGTTGAACTTGAAAAAGATGAAGTCTTCAACTATTTAATTCAAGAGAACTTTCACAATGACAAATTCAGAAATGAACCCTATATTGAATTTTTAGGGTTCGTATATCAACCTCGTTTTTGGAAGTTCAAAAAGTATGCCAATAAAAAGGCAAAAGAATTGGGTTTTGAAAATTATGAAGCCATGTTTAAACTGTGGGAATCTTTGAGGGTTAATTTCAAGAGCCTGATAGGAGACAAAAAGATTAAGGATGTTATTAAGGAATGTGAAGAATTAGAAAAGCAAATTAAAGTTCTTGAAGAACAAATTCTTAACATTCCATTATCCTACTTAAAAGATTTGAAACAAAACCTTACCGAAATGTTTAAAGTTGTTCCTGCAGAAAAATTCAATGTTTTCGATGATACAGAAGAAGTAAAGAATGTTCTTTCATTAAGGGAAGAACTCAATAAAAATAAAGAACTTTCTTTATCTTTAAGCAACAGATTAAATGCTATCATGGAGAACATTAGCAATGTCGAAAAATTAATCTCTGCTGTTGAAAAGGGTTATGTTATTAACGAAGAAAAATTTGATAAGTTCTTCAATAATACAGACCCAACCATTCCTGTCTTTGAACTTATTCCTGAAAATGAATGGGCTTCTATTGAAAAGGCTTTTGCTGAAAAAGGCATTAAGTTAAAGAGCAGAGAAAACTATTCTGTTGTAAAAACGAAACTTTCACAAGATGAAAAAGAAGCCTTGTTAAAGGAATATGGGGTTAAAGAAGGAGAAATATTCTTCGATAAAAACCTTGTAGGGAAAAAATTTAGAAGTTAAAATTCACAAAAACCCACTATATAGTGGGTTTTTCTTTATGGATTTTTAGTAGTTTTGAAGGATTTTCTTAAATTAAAGCGAAAAGATTAGTTTAGGAGGTGGTAAAATGAAAGTAACTGATCCAAATATTATTATCCAAGGTTCAGGATTAAGCAATGTTGAGGTTTTAAATAATAAAGAGATTAAAATTACTTTGAAGAATAAAAGCACTTTGACTTTTATTCCTTTAATAGAAAACGGTGCGTTTGTGGGATATGAAATGGAATATCTCACAGGACAAGAAAATAAAAAGATTGAGAAAATGCAGGAAAAAATAAGAAAACTACAGGAAGAAATTCAGAGTGTAAAAGAATCTTCGGGAGATGATACCGAAAAAACAGAAGATTAATAAATCTTATTCTTACAAGCCCCATTTGGGGCTTTTTCTTTTGCATTATATTTTGACCTTGTATTTTATCTTAAAGGATTAAATTAAATATTAGAGAATATATTAATATGTTCTATTAATTTTCTAAAGAAAAGGAGGTTGCGAATGATAAAAGTAGTTTAAATATCTTTACAAGTCTGGTATAATAACATTGAAAATAATATTAAAGATACTAAGGAGGTTTATTTTGTATGAGAGACTACATCATCGAAAGCATCAAGGAATGTCCGAAGAAAGGTTTCTTGCAAACCTTGGGCTTAAAAAGCACTCAAAATACTTATTTCAAAGAAATGGATGCAATATCCGAGGCAATCAGACTTGCTGATTTCAGCCAAAACACATTCAATTTCACTGATTATTTGAATGAGCAGTTGGGAGACCTGTATCTTTCTGAACAGGAGAAGAGATTGACCATTGCTCTGATAAATGATCAGTTGGTTAGGTATGCTCTGTATGAACACAATTTGGGCAGAGAAATTCTGAAGAGAAAGGGCTTTGAGGAGATTTTTATTGGAAACGATAAAATTTCCGTTCACTACGACTTGATAGTAAAGAACGATGATGGCTCTATCGAGTTAATCAAGTTCCATCGTAGTGCTCCTACTCTCTCTCACAAGGCTAGAAAAGAAGATAATAAGCCTTCAAATAGCATTGGCTTGTTCCTTCTGTTCAGAGCAGGTAAACAAATGTATAGGGATGTTCCTATCGTTGCTTCGTTTTATCATCTTAAAAATAAGGATGATAAGACAGATAACTTCATCTTGGACTTTGAACACAAGCCAAACAAAAATATCGTTTCTTATTCCTTTTCAAGGGAAGAGGAACGTATGAGAGAAGAGGAAGTCCTTGAACTGTTGAGTAGGGAATTAACTTTGAATTCTCCTTGTCCTGATTCTAAACTGTGTCAGGATTGTAGATACTCCCCACTGTGTAGTCGTGTAGATAGTAGGAAGGGGAATGAATTGATTCTTTTAACAGAATCAACAAGGAGAGGCGATTTTAGCCCTACCGAAGACCAATTAAAGGTCATCAATTTTAAAGACGGCATTTGTCGTGTAAATGCCGCTGCAGGAACAGGAAAAACAACTGTCATAGCCTTACGTGTAGTGGAGTTGTTAAAGTCAGGAGTAAGACCACAAGATATACTTCTGATTACCTTCACAAATAAAGCATGTGAGGAAATGAAGGAAAAGATTAAATTATGGTTAGGCAAGAAAGACATTGATACGAGTATTGTCGAAGACCTGAATATCTTTACCTTCAACGGCTTCGGAATGAGCATTCTGAAGAAACACCATAGAAAGTTGGGTTTTGCTAATCCACCGAGCATTGCAAACAAAGTAGATAAGTATGATATCATTTTTGGTTTGGTGGATGAAATCGTCTTTGACGAGTTGAATATGCGAAATCCTCTGTTGGACTTCCCGAATGCCAAAGGTGCAGTTGTCCAATTGGCTATTTGGTTTGAAAGAATCAAAGTCATTGGCTATCAAAATCCTGCAGAATTTGCAAAAGAAGAAGAGGTAGATGAAGCACTTGCGAATAAAGTCTTCGAGGCGTATTCCATTTACAATCAAAAATTGAGGGAAAGGAATCTCATTGAGTATCATGACCAAATCAAATTGGTTATTGACTTGTTTAAAAATTTCCCTGAAATACACAGGGAGTATCAATATCAGCATGTCATGATCGACGAATATCAGGATACTGACCCTTCTCAATTCCTTCTTACAAAGATTTTAATGAGGATTGGAGAGGTTAAAAGCCTGATGGTGGTTGGTGATGATGCACAAGCAATTTACAAGTTCCGTCTTGCAGACCAAAACAACATCATTAACTTCCACAACGAATTTGAGAATGTTCAAGATATTTACATTCTCAGCAACTTCCGTTCAACTCCTGAAATTCTCCATGTGGCAAACCTTCTCAATGAGAAAAACTCAAAGAGGATAGAAAAGACATTAATTAGTGGTCTGCCTCATGGAAGTGGGCAAGAACCCGAACTCATTTATACTGATAACCTCGATATGGAGAAAGAGGCTTTGCTTAATGAAATCTCCATGTTGAAGGAAAGAGGGTTCGATTATCACCAAATTGCAATCATTGCAAGAACGGGAAGTGAGTTAAAGGAAATGAAAGAGTTCCTTGAAAACAACCAAATTCCCATGCAGTTAAATGTTCCTTTGAGGTTAATAGACTACCCTGCTATTCAAGATATTATCTCGATAGCAGAAACCATTATGGATAAAGAGAATACTTTCTCTTTCCTGCAGTTCCTTACAGGAACAATTAATCAACAGGGAATGGAAATTATGCGTCTGATGGATAAGGATGCAATCCAAAGGTTTATTCACAGTGAGTTGGATACCTTTAATATTCCTGAAGATGCTTCTCAAAAACTTGAATACTTCTACAATCTTGTAGAAAGTACATTCTCTGAAGATAAGGTAGTCTATGACTTCGTAGAAAAGATTAAATCTATGGGCTTTGAAACCATGGAACAACTCCACAAATACCTCACGAAACTTCAAGTTTATGAGGACGATGGGATGGTTGAGAAGAGCGAAGATAAATTTAATGCTATTAATCTCATTACCGCCCACAGTAGTAAGGGTAAAGAATATGATGTAGTGCTCTTACTATTGGATAAGTTCGGAGGGAATGTGGATACGGCCTCTGAAGAGAACATAGATGAAGAGAGAAGACTTCTCTTTGTTTCAATCACCCGTGCGAAAAAGATACTTAAAGTGTTATATCGCACTGATAAAAGAAAGGATAATCTCTTCATCCACGAATTGGAGGGGTTCAAGAGAATCGAATATATAACCGAATAAAAAGAAAGACTCCCATTACGGGAGTCTTTTCTTTATGTCAAATATTCTAATAGTCGTTCAAAAACCTTTTCTATTTTTGTAGTTGTAACAGCATTACCTGCCATTTTATATAATTGTGTATCACTAAATTTGTTTTCTCTTAATATATGGAAATATTCATCAGGAAACCCTTGTAATCTGAAGCATTCAAGAGGCGTTAATTTTCGGATTCGATACTCTGGTTTCAATAATATCTTAACCTGTCTATGACCTCCTTGGGCAGTATCAATTGTAGGAGATAAACCATCTTGGTCATAAACACTTCGGATTTGTTTTCCTGCTTTCATATCCAAATATCCTACTAATAATATTTTCGGAGTATCAGACCTTGCAAGAAGTGTAGGAGAAATTCCGTCTATTCCATATAATCTTCTTTGTCTTTCATTATCATTAATAATCTCTCTTGGAATATCACAAATTTTATGTATATCTCCTTCTACAAAAGACGTTTCTCTTATTTTTACCTTAATCTCCTCAATTAATCTTCTTGTTTTTTCTTCTTCTATGTAATATTTTTCAGAAACTTCTTCCTCTAAAAAATCCCTTATTCTTTTCCTCACATGTATTTGTTCAGGATAATTAAAATTAAAAGTTCTTAAGCCTTCAATCTGTATAATCTTTTCTTTGGTTTCTTTTACGACAGGATGGCATTTATTAAGATTCCATTCTTCATTCTGTTGATCTCTGACTGCAACAATAATCACCCTCTCTCTATTTTGGGCTACATCAAAATATTTAGAATTTAATATTTCAAAATCAACAGTATAACCAATATCACTTAATATTCCTACCATAGTGCTAAATGTATCGCCGTCATTATGATTAAGTAATCCTTTGACGTTTTCCAATAACAACACTTTTGGTTTTTTCTCTCTTGCAATTCTTACAATTTCAAAAAACAATGTTCCTCTCGTATCCTCAAATCCTAATCTTTTTCCTGCAACACTAAAAGCCTGACAAGGAAAACCTCCGATTAATAGATCGTGGTCAGGGATTTCTTTTTCATCTATTAAGGTAATATCTCCATGAGGTTTATGATGATATATTAATTCATATGCTTTTGAAGCAAATCTGTCAATTTCACTTGCAAAAACAACCTCACAATTCTTTTTTCCTATAGCATTAAAAATACCTGTTTCAAAACCCCCTATTCCTGAAAATAAGGAGCAAATTTTTATCTTCTTAATATAACCGCCCCCTTTTCTTTATATCAACTTTGGGTTTTTACCAAAATCAAAACACAACCCAATAAAACAAAATAATAGAGAAGTCTTATATTAACCACCTCCATAATTTTTATAAAGTATGTGAAGCCTCCCCCACTTATTCCTTCGGAATTGAAGTGGGGGCTTCTTGTTTCAACCATCGTTGCTTAAAAGTCTTACACAATGTCCACAAGCGTAACTTCGGGGGCTTCCCTCCCTACAAAGCAATCTATTTATATTATACAAGTGCAAATTTACTTCTACTAAGTATTACTTTAGCACTCATAATATCTCTATCCATTTCAACTCCACAATTGGAACATTTGTGAACTCTAACAGATAAGTCTTTAGGCACTTTTGCACCACAAAGACAAGTCTGACTTGTGCCATTAGGATTTACTCTGTCAAGAATTTTACCTTTCAATTTCATCTTATATTCTAAAAAGACAACAAAAGTTCCCCAACTTGCATCATGAATTGATTTAGCAAGTTTATGATTTTTAACCATATTCTTAATCTTTAAATCTTCTATAACTATTAAATCGTATTTGTCTGCAAGTTTTTTAGATACATAATGTAAGAAATCCCTTCTCTGATTTGCTATTTTTTCGTGAAGTTTGGCAAGTTTTCTTCTTGCTTTCTCTCGGTTGTTTGAACCTTTTATTTTGCGAGAAAGCCTTCTTTGAAGTAACTTTAGCCTTGCTTCACTTTTGTAAAGATGTTTTGGTTTTTCTATGAATGTTTCATCTGATAATGCGATGAAATGTTTAATTCCTAAATCAATGCCAATTTGTTTGTCTTTACTAGAGGGCTTTTCTATTTTTTCAAGCCCTATAACTTCACAGGTTAAATAGATATACCAGTTACCATTCAAATATTTGATAGTTATATTAGATACATCCTCTGTATTGAACCTTCTGTGAATATTCATCTTAATATACCCAATTTTAGGCAACAAAACAAAACCTTCTTTACTAAAAGGTTTCTTCATCGTTTTAACTTGAGGATAGGTAAATGAATTATAATTTCTATAACTTTTAAAGTGAGGATAACCACTTATCCTTTTAAAAAATCTATCATAAGCAGTATCCAGTCTTTTTAATACATTTTGTAGAACTTGTGAATGAATATTTTTTAAAAAAGACCATTCATCTGTTTTCTTTAAGAAGGTAAGTATACGAGATTGTTCCGTATAAGACATAGAATACTTATAGTTTTTATAATATCTTTGCCTTAAATCCATCATGTAATTGTATAATTTTCGGCAAGAGTTTAATGTTGAAAACAATATTTCTTCTTGATCTTTCGTTGGATACAATCTATATTTATTTACAATCTGCATCTTCTTACCCCCTTTTCAAGATATTAATATATTAACATAAAGTATCATTTATGGCAATTCATCTCCCACTTGCTTCGCTGAAGTGGGAGTATTCTTGCTGTTAACTTGATAAAAATTCTATCATATTATAAAAATGTGGGCAAAAAATAAAAGCCCTTTCGGGCTTTATTGAAAATTATCAAGATTCAATTAACTTGCTTTCTTTTCTCTTGATTTTCTCGTACTTATTGGTGTATCTCTTGCTCTCTTTGTAAAGAGTAAAGATTTTTACACCATACTTGGTAATTGTGAAGGTATTCATATCATCTGCTTCTCTTTCTTCAACCAATTTAAGTAAAGCAAGTTTATTCAATATCTCCTTCACAGTTTCAACGCTCAAATCAATCGTGTCTGCGATTTCTTCAACTTCTAATTCTTCATCCACAAAGTTATACATAACGCTAAGAGTATTGAAACCGTTTTTAATACCTTCAATTCTCTCCAAGAGTTCATGGTCAACTTTAATGCGTCTTTGTCTTTGTGTCTTTCTCTTAATCCTTTCATATTTATTTGTGAACTTCTTGTTTGCAGTATAGATTGAGAAAAGATTCTCTCCTGCTTGGGTTAAAGCAACCGTGTTGTCATTAACCTCAACCATGTTTAATCTATTAAGTGCATACAATAAACTATCCAATTCTTCGGCAGTTAATTCTACCCCGTCTGTTTCTGCCAACTTATTATGTAAGGTGTCCTTTGAAACTTGGCTATCTCTTCCCTTTTTAATAATATCCAAAATAGAATATGAATAAAGTATATCATCTAAAGATTCCATTGTAGAAGTATTTACATCTTGATTCAAGAATAGATTAATCATTGTGGTCAATTGGTCGATTCTACCCTTTAATTCAAGCAGGTCATCTTTTTCTTGGTCAGAAATAGTAAGTTTTCTGTCATCTATCTCTCTTCTTACTTTCTCTACGGAAATTACTCTGATAGCAAGTCCCTCATAATCTCTTTGAACGATTGTCCTCACAATTGATAAAGATAAATCTTTTACAAGGTCTTTAATTTCTTCGATAGTTTTTCTTTTTAACAAATGCTCATTAACTTTTACTGTCATCATAAAAACCCCCTTTAATATTTTCTGATATAATTATAACATAATTTACAAGCATAGTAAACAGAATTATAAAAATTTGTTAGAATAATTTTATATGTAAGATATCAACTATTTAAGATTATAAAAGCCTATGTTAAAATAACATAGGCTTTTGAAATGATATATGGATGTGGCGAACCACATTTAGAAGCGAAAGGTCGCAACACTATTAAGAAGTATGCGACTTACCTCACTGTTCTATTCTATGATGATTTTAAACAGTGAGTGAAAAAGATGAAATGTTCGAGAGGTAATCAAAATGGCATTATATAAATTATTCTTTTCTTTCTTATCCCCTGCAAAAATACAAGAAAAAAATTAAAATTTTCTTTTATAAAAATCAAGGAAAAATATCATTATCTACTAATACAATGAAAATTATTTGACATTAAACAAATATTCATTTATACTATAAATATAATTATTTATAAACATGTTTATAAAAAATCCTAAACCTCCCCCGATTTTTACATTAAGGGAGGTTTACCCCTAAAATTAAGATTTTTAATGGCTACAACCATTGATTTTACTACATTTTTTCACGGGTTTGATTAGTGCTTTATAGTTTTTGAAATAGAGCAAGAAGGATGCTCAATGTGTTGTTAATAATGTTTGATTAGTGCTTTATAGTTTTTGAAATTATCCTGTTATTTCATATAACATATAATTATTTGTTTGATTAGTGCTTTATAGTTTTTGAAATCCTCCTATTCTTTATCGTATTTATGAAGGATTGTGTTTGATTAGTGCTTTATAGTTTTTGAAATAGTGCAACAGGAGGAATTATTGGCAGATGTGCTGGTTTGATTAGTGCTTTATAGTTTTTGAAATTAATATGGAGCATATTCAAATATTTCCTCTGTGTCGTTTGATTAGTGCTTTATAGTTTTTGAAATAATAAATTGCATTTATGAGAACTTTATCATTGTAAGTTTGATTAGTGCTTTATAGTTTTTGAAATGCCCCGTCTATCCAAATAAACTCACGGGCAATGTTTGATTAGTGCTTTATAGTTTTTGAAATGCGAGTGTATAAGCGTGGTTTCTGTTTAAACAAGGTTTGATTAGTGCTTTATAGTTTTTGAAATACCCATACTGTTCCACTACCTCGTAGGTTTCCTGGTTTGATTAGTGCTTTATAGTTTTTGAAATCCTCCTTCAAAAATAGATAAATAATTAAGAAATTGTTTGATTAGTGCTTTATAGTTTTTAAAATAATGCGGCTTTTGCGTATGTAATATGTGCGTCAGGGTTTGATTAGTGCTTTATAGTTTTTGAAATATCTTGCCCGCTGTGGTTAGTCTTTCATCTACGCGGTTTAATTAGTGCTTTATAGTTTTTGAAATTCTTTTACATTTTTTATTAACTGCAAATTTAAAGTTTGATTAGTGCTTTATAGTTTTTGAAATGCGGCAACCTTTTTTACAAATGTACCCTCATCAGTTTGATTAGTGCTTTATAGTTTTTGAAATATTATAAAAAGCATCTGATTTATCGGCTGAATAGTGTTTGATTAGTGCTTTATAGTTTTTGAAATGAACATTTCCCATTTTGTAATTAAAATGTTCTCCGTTTGATTAGTGCTTTATAGTTTTTGAAATTCTGTAAGCGGTATCTTTTTAATCTCGTAATTTTGTTTGATTAGTGCTTTATAGTTTTTGAAATGCCTGATGCGTTGCGAGGTTGGATACCATATATGTTTGATTAGTGCTTTATAGTTTTTGAAATTGGCAGGAGGTAGACCAAGAAAGTACACTAAAAAGGTTTGATTAGTGCTTTATAGTTTTTGAAATACACTTCTTCGTTTTGATTTGTTTTTAATCCAAGTTTGATTAGTGCTTTATAGTTTTTGAAATACAGCAGAGGTACATTTTGTTACAGTTATATTCGGTTTGATTAGTGCTTTATAGTTTTTGAAATTTAATTTTACGATATTATCAACATTGTGTTTTATGTTTGATTAGTGCTTTATAGTTTTTGAAATTCAGTACAACGTGGAATTGGAGGGCTAATCGGTGGTTTGATTAGTGCTTTATAGTTTTTGAAATTATACCTCATCATTCTCACAATACAAATCAGAAGTGTTTGATTAGTGTTTTATAGTTTTTGAAATTTTGAAAAACTAACAAAATTATTAACAAAATATGTTTGATTAGTGCTTTATAGTTTTTGAAATGTTCTAAATTGTTTTGCTTCTCTTTCTTCTTCCATGTTTGATTAGTGCTTTATAGTTTTTGGAATTAAACATTAACCCTACTCATAAAAACATCTCTCCGTTTGATTAGTGCTTTATAGTTTTTGAAATTTTAATTAGTGCTTTAAAACAATCAAAATAGGAAGATATTATAGAAAAATATCTTCCTATTTTGATTCGGTATTTAATTCTATATTTAAACCAGTTTCTTTCGAGTATAATTTATTGCTTTCGTTTATTTCTGAACAAAAATCATTATCTATTAATAAATATCCATGTTCTAAAGTTAAATTACCCATATATGGTTGCATTATCTTTTTTATAGAATAAATACTCTCTTGCACAATATATTTACTAAAAACACTTTTTATTCTTTCAAATTCTATTTTCCTTTCTATCGGTTCATGAGGTAGTTTAATAAACTTTTCCCAATATTCAATTGCAATTTCATTATATTGTATGTAAACAGGTATACTTTGATACTTTTCTTCTATTAATTTAAATTCATTAAAATTACATTGTGTTAAGTTATCAACAATCTGTTTATTTTGTGCAAAATAAGAATTAATTAATTTAAAATAAATATCATTTGCTTTTATATAATCTTTTTCTAATAATATATTGTTTCCAATAATATTTTTAATAGAATTAAAGGTATAATCTAATAAATTTGTTTGTTCGTAAACTTTATCACAACTATTATTTACATTAAAAACATACAATTTCCCATAATTATTATTAAATTTGAAATTTCTATTTAGCCTTCCTGCACATTGGATTAAACTTGGTAAAGGGGCATAGTTTCTAATTCCAATATCAAAGTCTAAATCCACACCTGCTTCAATTAATTGAGTAGATATAACTATTAAGTTTTTGTTTTTCATTTTTTCGGTTATTTCTTTTATCTTTTCTTCTTTATGCAAAGGAATTAGAGTGTTGGATAATAAGAATATCTCACTATTTGTTGCATAATGTTCTTTTATATAATTATAAGTTTTTAACGCTTCTCTTTTGGTATTCATTACTATTAATAAATTTTTATTATTTATTACTTTTTCTTCTTCAACAATAGTTTTAACTTTGTCAAAAAATTCTTCTATACTTATAGAATTTTTATAACTATGTTTTGTAAAGAAATCTTCGGGGAATATCATTTGTGTTCTCTCGGTATTATAATAATCCATATAATTTTCTAATAAATTTGTTTCAAAAGTATTTTTTAAATATGGCTGTGTTGCACTACAACTTACAATATAAATATTAAATACTTTTGATAACACTTCCGAAACAGATTGAAAAGCAAAATATAATTCTGGGTTGAGGGATTGTATTTCATCAAGTATTATTATACTATTTATCATATTTGGCAATTTAACCATCATATTATTTTTATTACTAAAAATAGTTTCAAAGAATTGCACAAATGTTGTGAATATTATTTGAGAGTCCCAAGTTTCTATTAAAAATTTACTCTCACTTATATTATATTCTTGCTCTTCTGTTTTATATTCCTTTTTACTCAAATGATGGTGTTTTAACAAAATTTCTTCATTAACTTTTTTATTTAAATTCTTTTCCAAAACTTCTTTAACAACATTAAAGTTTTGCTCTATGATGCTTGTAAATGGCATACAATAAATTATTTTATATTGTATTCTCGTTTTTTCGTATAGTTTATGTCTTAACTTAAAAGCAAAATTTAGACTATTCAAGGTCTTACCATAACCTGTATTCAGGGAAAGTGAAAATAGTTTATTCTTTTCAAAATCTATATTGTCTAAAGATTGTTCTACTTTCAGATATGTTTCTTGCCTTTGCCTGTTCAATTCTGTATCATAGGTAAAATTTTTTATTATCTTATAGTTGTCAACAAAATTACTAAAGTTAATATATTCGCCTTCTTTTATATTCTTTTTAAATATTGCACCATATTTATCAGCATATATTAAAACAGAGTAAATTAAAATTAATAAAGCAAAGTCATCCCTGGATAATTCAGGGGCAAACAATGATTTCACATTACTTTTTGATAACGATGTAAAATAAGATAAAAGGTCTTCCCCTACGGGCAAAATACCTCTATTTTGGTATATTTTATTTTTAATTTCTTTTAATTTAAACATAACTTCTTCTTTAAAATCTTTTACATCTTTAAAAATATTGTAATCTTTTATTAAGTCATAAAGTTCATTAAAATCCATTAAAGAGCAAATATGTTTTAAATCACTTATGATATCTAAATCATATTTATTGAAGTAGTCTTTATTTTTTAAATTAGAATGGTGTAAAATTACTGCAGTGGTGCAAAAATATAAAAGTTTATTCTTTATTTTAACATCTATATTTTGCAAGTATTTATCTAATACAGTATAAAGAATAATTCCCGATAAAAGAGCATGATTTTTTAGAGATTTTTTCTTCTTATAATTCTCCAATATAGTTTTATCATATACTTCTACTTCATTCTCATTATTCTGTATATATATCTGAAAATAAGGAGAATACTTTCCACTATCATGTAATAAGCCAGTTAATTTTAAACAATTCTTAAAAATAAATGGATTGATGTTGTAATATGATAAATTAATTTGTTTACTATCAAATACCTTTTCACAACTATTACTAACATCTATTAAATGTTGCCTTAAAAGATAGTTTGGGTGAGAAAAACATTCTTTCATAATAAAACCCCCCTTTATCTAAAATTAAGCAAGAAACCCCCACTTTAAACCGCAAGGTTAAGTGGGGGAGACTGCGTTAGGACTAAAGAGAAGTATTAAAACCTCTCTTTTATATTAATAAAATATTATTCTTTTATCATTACATATATAATAATTGTTTACTTCAGCAAGAATAGGAGAACCATCTTCGGATATGTTTAATTCTATAAAATCAATATTTCTTCTATAATTATCATCTCTAACAAATAAATATGGTTGTTTTTCTTTGATTATAGTTTTATTTCTATACATTCTTCCATCAATATGGGATGCTGTATAATGTATTTTAACATTTGCTATGTTTTCAGGAACAACCGAATTAATTTCTGCTAAATTCCCTTCTTCATTAACTAACTGAAGTGTTTCTTCCGAAACATTTTTAATAACACAAGGAAAATCTGTTGTTCCCATAAATATAGGGTAATAGACCTCCCCTTTAAATAATCTATCTTTTAATAGATTGTAAATATTATCATCAGAATGATAGAAATAAACTCTGTAATGTGGCTTTCTTATAACTTCCATATTTACTTGTGTATATTTATTTCCTCGGTCATATGATTTACTATATTTGTGGAAATCTTCGATTAAAAATAATTCCTTTTGAATTTCCAAACCTTTTTTGTTGATTTCAATTGCAGCATTAATTAAATTTTTAGCATTTATTTGCTTTAAGTCTTTTATATTTTGATAATTCAAACCGAAGAAAGTTTTCTTTATTGGGTTTAAAACCTCCAAGGCTATTTTACAATTATCATTATCAAAGTAATTCAAATATACATCCTTTTCATCTATACCATTGAAATTACCGATAATTGCAGAAATTAAACCTATTAGAGTAGTTTTGGGAATAATATTATGTGTAGTTGGGCTACTTGTGCTATTATATCTTTTAAAATAGCCAAATTCGCTTTGTATTTCAAATACCAAACACTTATTCATTAAACCACCTTCTCTTCAGTTTGCACCTCTAATAAGTCAGAAATATTATCTATTTTTTCTCCATTGTATTCTAATTTTAATGATATATCTCTACAAATTCTAACTCTATCTATACACTCTGCCATATTGTTTAGTTTAGCAATCAAATCATCTATATTAATAGAATAATCCTTTGTATTTCTTATCTCTAAATCATCTCTTTCAGTTGATAATTTGATATAGTCTTTTAAATTCCCTATATATGTATTCTGAAATTCTTCTTTAAAATCTACTATTACTAAAAATAGAGATTTTTGATTTTTACTTGTTGTCTTTAATTCAGTAGTTCCATTCCACAAAGCCTCAAACATTAGTTCAACATCTTCTTCAGTTAGACCCGTCTTTGTGGCATTATATTGATTAACAGTTCCGTCTGTACCAATAACAGCATATGGAACAATATAACTAAGACCTAATGTTCCTTGTGTTTTATTTGCTCCAGAAGGCATGACTGCCGATATTTGAATTTCCTGTTCCTTAACTTTATGATAACTTTGCCCATAACTAATTTGAACAGGTCCTTGAAGTGCCAAATTAGCATCTTTTATACCAAATAAACCACCAAACAATCTGACATCTATAAATCTTCTAGTTATATCTTCTATAGACAAATCTGTTTCTTCTTTTAAAACCATTTCTAAAGTTTTCAAATATATTTTATTGTTATTTTCATACTCCCTTTGAGAATATAGAATATGATTTCCTTCATTTGGATTTAAAATATTAAGCAGTTTTAAATAATCTCTTATAGTTCTTTTAATTCTATACATAGTCACATATTGCAAACCTGTTTCTTCATCTATCCTTGGACGATTTTCATTTAATGGATCGCCATTCGCATTTGCATTTACACTTTCATATACAAATAAAAATTCTTTTCTTTTCATTACTTATCCTCCTCCTTTACTTTTACAAAACGACTCTCCATATTATACCCTTGAATTAAAGCAAAAGTACAATAATCTTTATCTACTTTTTCTCTTCTAATATCTGAAATATATTCTGAACATAATTGTAATATAGGATTTAAATAACTTAAATTATCCTTATATTTATTTAATATCATATCTGCAACTTTATTATATATTTTAACTATGTCTTTATCATTGTTAATTTTGCGATTTAATATTTCTATAAAACTACCAGATAAGTTTTTATTTTGTTGTTCTCTTACTATTTTTTTAGTCAAATAACCTAAAATAAATGCTGCTTTTTCAATATTTTTCTCTATTCCCAAATCAGAAATACATTCTTCCATTTTTTCAACAAAATTTCTGTTTTCACCAGAATAGATAACTTCATATTGAACTTTCATGTTTAAATTAGCACCCCCTTGTAATTTATTTAAAACACAGTATATATACATAAAATCCATGAACTTGAAAAATGCCTCTTCTTCGGAAGTATTTCTATAAAGATAAGTTAACAAATCGACAAATCTTCTGACAATATCTTGAAGATTTATTGGTTCTAAAACTAATATTTTCTTGATAAAATCCAAAAATTCTTTTTGATTAAAGTTGTCATTCAATCCTTTTGCTATCGAATATTTAAATAAATTTTTACATTCTTCTAAAAAGATATAATGAAGTTTCATATTGTTGCTTCTTTCTTTAAGACCATCTTTTGTATAATAGTATTTAAAGAAATCTTGGTTAGCAACATCTTTTAAAGTTTTATTAAAAAGAGTTATTTTGTTAAGAGAAGAATTTTCTATTGTTTTTATTATGCAAGTTGCTTCTTGCTTTTCTACTGTAAATAAGAAATATATTCCTATATCTTCATCTATTTTTATTCCTTCATTATATAATCTATCTAATATTTCTATCTTTCCTTCACTTACTAATTTATTTAAAAGCATTATATAACTTAATTCTTCTGTTGTTTCTATACTCTCTTGTGAAACCTTAAATCTTTCATAAAAATCTTTAAAAGTATTTTCATTACGGGTATATGGAAGAATATAATAAATTAATCCTTTATAATAATTCCTAAATGGTTTGTTTTGAATTATTGGTCTTCCTTTTTCCAACTTTAAAATACAATCCAAACAAACAGGAAAATTAGCCCACATTCTATTTGGGTTTAAACCGTTACTGCAATAAATATTTTTAAAAGCAGTAAATTGATTATAAGGGGCTTTCAAATTATTTATTGCATTTCCATATACTTTTTTATGCTCTCCACATATAGCACATTGGCCTTCCCCTACATTCTCATTTCCACTTGAATAAGTATCAATTAATGTTTCCAATAATAGTTCTCCAATAATAGATATATCACTCATAAATAAAGGATTTTCTGCATCTCCAAAAACAATAGTAATTAATCTGTTTTTATTAATATAATCTTTATTTTTATTCCCTATATCGGTAACAAACCCGTCTGAAAACATCTGAAATAAAGTGTTTATATTATACTGTTCGTAATAATAGTCATAAATAGATTTTATATCTATTTTTTCATTTATATAATTAACTAATTTCTTCCCTTTAAGTTTATTTAATGATAAAATATCTTCTTCCGATAAAAAGCAAGGGTAATTGTTCTTATGTCTATAAGTTTCTGTTTTAATTATTATTTCATGGAAATCAGTTTCTTTTGATTTTGAATTACAGACATATTTTATAAAATTACAGAATAACATAAAAGGTTGCAAAATGTTTATATATTCTTGATTATTTTCTTTTTCATATTCTTCAAGTTTTTTAGTCTTTGTAATTTTACCTCTAACAATCCTCGTAAAGGCTGTTTCATAGAGGTTTTCTTCTATTGGTTTATTCTGATTAATTTTAGAAAGATAAAATACAGAAGTAAATGTATAATCTCCGTCATTTTCTCTTCCCTTTTTATATAACACTCTATCTTTATAACCTTCTATATTTGAAATAGGTAACATTATCTCTTGAAACTGCATAAAGCCATTATTATTTAATTGAAAACGAAATGGTATGATTTCTTCTACTCTGGAAGAAACACCACAAATAACACTTGGATTTCTTTTAATATATTCTGTAAGGGAAGAAGTATTTATCCCCAATTTTTCAAATTCAATCTCTCCAATTTGTTTTGTTATATTAAACAACATATTTATCACCTCTCAATGGCAATACAAAACCGAACCCCATGCTATTAAAACAACCAACACCCATATTTAAGATTGTTTCTTTTATGGTTTTATCTCCTATAACTTCAATAATACAAGGATAAGATTTAATATGTCTGTCTTTGTAGTATTCAAGACTACCATCTAAATCATATGAAAGAATTTTAATATCAAAATCATCTCTATTTATTGTTTTGTTATACAAATATTTATACTTTCTAATAATATTATCTTTTAATCTATTGATATATGTTGGTTCATTAGGTTCTAATTGATGTGTCTTGTTATTTTGTTTTATATTCACTACTATTGGAGATAATGTTTTAAAAACGCTATTATCTGTATTTATATCTATTTTTTGAACAGATGTAACAGTTAATAAAATATTGCCTATTAACAGACCTTTTGAAATGTTCTTTTCAAATATGGTTTGCAGTTCTGTAATAGGAGTAGCAAAATACCATGTTCCCTCCCCTTGAACTAAAAAACCATGGCTTCTGAATATTTCAGCATCTTTAAAAAATAAACTTGAAAAGACAAAAGGGGTAATAGGTCTGCCATCTAATTGCAATTTATTATTATGTAACTTATCAAATAAATCTATATCCTCTTTTTCAATTAAATTATATAAAAAAGAACTGATTTTATATTTATTGTTAAATGGGATAATAGAAGGATTTGATAAGTTAAAGGTAACTTTATAAATCAAATTTATCACCTCCTTATAATACTATAATAACATATCATATATATTATGTAAATATAATAAAATCACTTTTGCTTTCCATATCTACATTATTTATGTAATACCAAAGTTGTCGTTTACAATGAATATAGTAATTAATATGTGTTCCTCCTATTTCATTTTCTCTTAACAATATAGTTCCCCCTTTCACTATTTGCAATATAAATATTTTAACACTTAACTGTATTTTCCTTCAATTTGTTTTAAAATAAATTGACTATAAATATAAACTGTATTATACTAAAAGTATCAATAACTTTTATAAACATGTTTATAAAAAATCCCAAACCTCCCCCGATTTTTGCATTAAGAGAGGTTTACCCTTAAAAATGAAATTTTTGATGGCTACAACCATTGAAAATGCTATATGTTTTCACGGGTTTGATTAGTGCTTTATAGTTTTTGAAATTTTGCATAAAAGCGGCAAAAAGAAATCCTGTAAGGGTTTGATTAGTGCTTTATAGTTTTTGAAATTTTGAAGAAAAAAGTTACAAAGGAATATTTGGGGTTTGATTAGTGCTTTATAGTTTTTGAAATCAACCACGAAAAAAAGTCTTCTGCAAACTCATAAGTTTGATTAGTGCTTTATAGTTTTTGAAATTTGATAAATTTGAGTTGATAGTTAATTGTTCTTCGTTTGATTAGTACTTTATAGTTTTATAGGTACACAAAACAGGACTGAATTTAATCAGTCCTGTGTATATTTACCAAGGATATTTTCCACCATATATTCCTATATCGGCTTGTGTTCCGTCTTTATCTATTCCTGTATCTACTCCTTTCCAATTGTCTGTTAATATATTATAGTTTTCGCCCAATGAAACATCTTCTAATGAAGTTATAATTATTTCTTTTCTTATAAAATTATTTCCATTTTGGTCTTTTCCTACATTAATTACATTGGAGGTGCAATATATGAGTGAAAGAAGAGATAAAATTAATTATTATCTTGATATTGCAGAAACAGTAGCAAAAAGAGGAACTTGTTTGCGTAGGAACTATGGAGCGATTATCGTTCAAAACGATGAAATCATCAGCACAGGCTATGTTGGTTCGCCAAGAGGTGCTTCTAATTGTATAGATTTAGGTTATTGCCATAGAGAGCAATTAAATGTTGAAAGAGGCACAAGATATGAATTGTGCAAGAGTGTGCATGCAGAAATGAATTGCATCATCTCTGCAAGTCGCAAAGACATGATTGGTTCTACTCTTTACCTTTGTGGAAAAGAAGCGAAAGACGGTTCTTATGTTAAGAACTCCGAACCATGTGTTCTTTGCAAAAGGATGATTATTAATGCAGGGATTGAAACGGTAATTATAAGAGATACCGAAGATCAATACCGTGTTATTAAGGTCAGCGATTGGTTGGAGGAAGAAGATAAACATCTTGATAAAATAGGTTATTAAAATATTAAATACAGGAGGTAAAAAACCATGTTTGAAATCAAAGAAGTTTCTGACCTTGATATTGCTTTCGGAGGAAGGACGAGAGAACTTTTACCCCCATACGAAGAAATCCCTGAAGAGTTCAAAAGAATGTCTTCAAGAAACAAATGGGTTAGTATGGTTGAAGATTGGTTCTATTGTGGACTGAAAAATCTTCAGTTGAAACCCAAAGAAGGCGTAGATATTAACAAAGCCATGAAACACATTAAGGCCATTATGGGTTCTTTTGAACCAAAGCACGAACACAAAATGGCAGGTTGTGCTTATCTTTTGAGTCTATGGTTTGACGATGTGAGTTATGAAAAGGTAAAGTAAATTTGCCATTGACATAATCTCCAAATAAATTAAGCCTCCCTCATTTAAGGGAGGCTTAATTTATTTTATTGTTCATACAACTCATGATAACAATGCCTACAAAGTTGCCCTGCACCTATAATATAAAGATTTCGGAATTCAATAGGAGTATCTTTCCTTACATCTGTAACTTCTTTACAAGAAATGCAAATTTCATATTCTTCATTATTTTGCTCTTTTAAATTATTTTTAATATTTCTATCTTTACTCATAATATATCCTCCTTATATAAAGATATTGATAAATTAATTATAACATATTTAACTTAATTTGTATAGTACAAAAACTTGTTTTTATTTTAAATTTAAATTATAATTAGTCAAGGAGGTGATATTGTGAAGAAAAACAAAATGGCAATTTTAATATCAATGATTCTGTTGGTTGTGTTAGTTTTTGCAGGATGTTCTGCACAACCTAATATAATTGTTGATCCCGATGGTCTTTATAAAGAGACAATCTATGTAGAAGGTCAAGGTGAGGTTTCTGTTGCTCCTGATGTTGCGTATTTAACCGTTTCGATTATTACAGAGGATAAAGACGCAAAGGTAGCACAAGAAAAGAACAAGGAAGTTATGACAGAAGTTCAAAAGAAGTTAAATGAACTTGGTATCAAAAATGAAGATATTGAAACTTTAGACTATAATATTTCTGAAATTAGAGATTACAGAAATGAAGTAACAGATATGGCAATCAGTGTTGATAGTTTACCTTATCCTGTAGCAGGTTATCAGGTATCTAACACTATAAAAATTACAATTAAAGATATTAATAATGTTGGAAATGTTATTGATACAATCACTGTCGATAAATATATGACAATTTCAAATCTTTCTTTTGAACTTTTAGATGAAACAAAAGCAAAAGAAGCAGCCATTAAATTGGCAGTAGAAGATGCGAAAAATAAGGCAAATGCTATCGCAAATTCTTTTAATATTTCTATCAAAGAAGTTTCAAAAGTAACTCTTAATGACTACAATAGTATTGGTTTAAGAGCAGAAATGGCTTCTTCTGATGCTTCAGCAAAGGCTTTAACACCTATTAATAAGAGCAGTATTAAAGTTAGTGTTCGTGTTTCTGTAGAATTTTCTATTAAATAAAAAAGGGTTTCCTTCCTATTCTGAAGAATAAATTTCCGTAAGGGAATTCTTATAAGTCCAATTGTAACCCCCTTACATTTAATGTTGTAAGGGGGTTCTTATATATAATTTTTAAATAAAGGAGGTAATAAAATGAGTAAATTTGTTTTTGTAACGGGAGGTGTTGTTTCAGGATTAGGTAAAGGACTTGCTTCGGCAAGTATTGGCCTTCTTTTAAAGAAAAGAGGTTTAAAAGTTTCCGTATTAAAATTAGACCCTTATCTTAATGTAAACCCTGGGAAAATGAGCCCCTTACAACATGGCGAAGTTTTTATAACAGAAGATGGTGGAGAAACGGATTTAGACCTTGGGCATTACGAAAGATTTATAGATATTAATTTAAGTAAAATCAGTAGTTGTTCTTCGGGACAAATATATAGAGAATTAATGGAAGATGAAGATAAAGGGAAATTTACAGAAGGAACAATACAAGTTGTTCCCCATATTACTAATAAAATAAAGGAAAGGATTCGTAAAGTAGCAGAAAAGAGTAATGCAGATGTAGTAATGGTTGAAATAGGTGGAACAGTAGGAGATATGGAAGGAGAACCCTTCCTTGAAGCAATACGACAATTTAGAAACGAAGTAGGTAAAAAGAATTCTATTTTCGTTCATTTAACATTAATTCCTTTCTTAAAAACGTCAAAAGAATTGAAAACAAAACCCACTCAACATTCTGTTAAAGAATTACAAAGACATGGTATTCAACCTGATATTTTAATTTGTAGAACAGAAGTTCCTTTACCATATAAATTAAGAGAAAAATTATCATTATTCTGTGATGTTCCTGTTGATGCCATATTCCAAGGAATAGATGTTGAAAGTCTTTATGATGTTCCTCTTAATTTCTATGCAGAAGGAATTGACGATAAAATATGTGATATTCTAGAAATCTCACTTCCTAAAGCAAATATTGAAGATTGGATTAAACTTGCAGAAACTTATAAAAAAACCGATCCTGTTGTGAATGTCTTTTTAATAGGAGATTATGTAGAATTACCTGATGCTTATTTAAGTACAATTGAAGCACTTAATCATGCAGGTTCTTTAAACGAAGTTAAAGTAAATATTAAATTAATACACCCTGATGAACTTAAAGATTCATTAGAGGTATTAAAAGAAGCAGATGGTGTAATTATGCATGGTAATTCAGAAATTAATGATATAGAAACAAAAATTAAAATTTGCCAATATGTAAGAGAAAATAACATTCCTTATTTGGGAATTGGTTTAGGAATGCAAGTTGCCGTTATTGACTTTGCTCTTAATGTAGTAAATATGAAAATATTAACAAAAGATAAAATCGAATTAACTTGTTTTAATATGCTGTTTGATAAAGTTTCAAACTCTAAAACCTCAATAAATAGAATAGATGGAAAACGCATAGGAGCATATGAATGTTCTTTAGATGAAAATTCTTTAAGTTATAAAATCTATCAAGAAAACACTATTTCTGAAAGACATAGACACAAGTATGAATTTAATAATAAATATAAAAATTTATTGGAAAAGAAAGGATTAATATTCGCAGGAACAGTTCCAAGCAATGGATTAGTTGAAGTTATTGAAAATAAAGAACATAAATGGTTTATTGGCGTTCAATTCTATCCTGAATTTAAATCAAGAGTAGATAAACCTCATCCTTTATTTAAAAATTTCATAGAAGTTTGCATAAAAAAAGACCCCACTTAAAAGTGGGGTTTTAAATTACTCTTCGCTAAATACGTGGTTAGCAAAGAATGGGCAAGTCGTCATATCTTCCTCTATGGCCTCATAGAGACCTTTCTCTTGAATGTAAGTAAGTGCTTCGTTAAGTTCAAAGCATTTTCTTACTTCATTGTTGCCGTTGAAGTGTTTAACAAGGACACGGATAGGATTATCCTTGTGTTTCTCGAAACGAAGTATAACAGTTTCGTCACCCTTCAACTCAAACTCAACAAGAGATGGTGCAATGGAGATAATACGGCGACTATCAACCCTAAGAGTCTTCTTTTCCTTATTAGAAAGCATATAATCGGCAAGTTTGTAGAACTGCATTGTCATAAAAAATCTCCTCCTTTATCGTGCGTTGATCGAACTTTCATAAGATACGAAACAAAAGAATAAACACATATACAATTTATATAAAGCCGAAAGAACTCCTTGTTACATAAAAAACGCACATTCAATATTATGAGAGATTTTTAATTAAAAACAAAAGAAAAATTCGTAAAGCCTATATTTTGTAACAAGTAAGCCGACTATTATTCCGATAGTGACAAACAGTAGAATTAGCCATGTTAAAAAATTTCTGTTTATCTGCATACCACTCCCCCTTACCGTTCCGTAAGATTCGCAAAATCTTATAAAAAATTATATTTCTTATAAAGGATTTTATCATATCTTTGACGAATTTACAATTTGTTGCGAATTAAGATGAAATTTATTATTAAAACCCTTAAAATATTAAGATGAAAGGAGGGTATTAAATGTATAATCCAACAGTAGTTTCTTTATTTAGTGGTGCAGGAGGTTTTGATTTAGGATTAGAACAAGCAGGGGCTAAAATTATATGGGCTTGTGATAATTTTAAAGATGCAGTAAATACATATAGAATGAATTTTAAAGATGTAATCATAGTAAAAGATGATATAAGAACCATTTCATCTTTTCCTAATGCAGATATAATTATTGGAGGTTATCCTTGTCAAGGTTTTTCAATTGCAGGGAAAAGACTTATTTCAGATGAAAGAAATTTTTTATATAAAGAATTTGTAAGAGCATTGTCGCAAGTAAGACCAAAATTTTTTATTGCTGAAAATGTAAAAGGCTTATTAAGCATTGGCAATGGAAAAATAATAGAAGCAATGGTTAATGAATTTGCAGAACAAGGTTATAATGTAAAATATAAATTATTTAATGCTAAAAATGTAGGAGTTCCACAGGATAGAGAAAGAGTATTTATTGTCGGAGTAAGAAAAGACATAAACTATGAATATGAATTTATGGAAGAAACACATGGAGAAGGAAAACTCCCTTATGTAACTTTAAGGGATACAATATATGGTCTTCCATTAGACCCTGTAAATGAATATCCCACTTATGGTTTTTCCTCACGATACATGTCAAGGAATAGAAAAAGAGGATGGGATGAAGTAAGTTTTTGTATTCAAGCAAGTGGAAGACACGCTCCATTACATCCTCATGGTCTCCCTATGATTAAAATAGATAAGGATATTTGGAGATTTGATGGGGATTTCAATAGAAGATTGTCTTTTAGAGAAGTAGCACTTATTCAAACTTTTCCTATTGATTTTCAATTTAGTGGTAATTTAGAGAACAAATATAAACAAATAGGGAATGCTGTTCCCCCTTTATTAGCAAAATTTATAGCAACTCCAATCATTCAATTTTTAAATACATAAATATTATTTAACCCTTACATTGTGACTGTAAGGGTTTTTTCATATATTAAAGGAAAGTTCTTTTAATTGTTTAAATATATGATGTATAATATTATTCATAAGATAGAGGTCTTGCTTTTAACATTAAATTCGGCAAGAAACTTTATTTGTGAAACATGTTATTTTATCTCTCAATACATAATTTTATCTTAATAAGGAGCGTGAAATTATGAAAAAACTGATAAAGTTCTATGATTGGGATGGTTCAGTACATCTTTTAAAAGAGGATAATAAAAAAGTCATTGAATCCATTCCTATTGTAGACAGAAAAGGCCATATTATTAATGATATGAAAAAAATATCAAAGACTCTATTAGAGAATTCCCAATAGTAGAAGAATTCCATTACGGTGTAAGTCCTTCGGAATTTTTCGGTGTTCTAATTTAAGAGAGGTAAATTTAACATTTTATTTTTCACTTATAAGGTTGTTTGCCTTAAAATACAATACAAAGGAGGTATATTTATGAGTCTAACCATTCTTGTTGGTCCTTCTTGTGGAGTTGGCAAATCCACTCTACGCAATTATCTTTTTAAAAACAAAAAGGATGTGGTTATTTTTAAAACCAACACCACAAGAAAACCTCGCCCTTATGAACTTGAACAAACAGAGGAAGAAAGGGAATATAACTTTTGGGATGTTGAAGCCTTCCAAAAGTTGATAGCCGAGAAAAAGTTGTTTGAATATGAAAAGATTACGAACAATTATTATGGCGTATTAAGAGAAGATATAGAAAACGCCATTAAGGATATTCGCCATTATATCTCAGTTGTAGATATAAATGGTGCAATGAAAATAAAAAAAGGCTACCCTGAAGTCCTTACTATCTTTATTTTACCCCCATCTTTAGATATACTAAAAGAAAGAGTAAAAAATAGGGATAAAACTGCCACCGAAGAGTTCATACAGGCAAGATTACAGTTAGCAAAGGTCGAACTTGAAAGGCAAGACGACTGTGATTACAAAGTTGTCAATGACAATTTGGCTGAAACAGCAGAAACTATCTATCAGTTAATTCAGACTTATAACAAAAAGTCTGAAACCATCTAAAATTTCCTCCTTAAAAAGAAGGAGATTTTAGATACGATTAGAAATATAAAGTGTAATTTCTTACTACACTTAAGATAAGGAGGGTAGATTAACAGTTTTTCTCTTTTGCTCAATATGATATTGACAAATCATATTGAGTATATTACAATATAATTGTCAAATTATTAAAACACCATACTATTTTAAAGTTCCAAAGGAGGTTTTTGTTATAATGAACACAAATGAAAGAATGAACAACACTAATATGGAAGGTGCTAACACTACTGCCGAAAACTTGATCGTTATCTACAACGGCCAAAGCATTCCTGTTGATCCCACTTGGTCTCTTGAGCAGATTAAGGAAGGCATGGTTGAACTCTTTGGTGAGGAATTGGTTAACGCCATTCCTTACAAAGAAGGCAACGTTGTCCGTTTCCTTGTGGAGGCGGGAGAAAAGGGCTTAAATTAAAAACCCTTTCAACAGACCAAATATAGCATGTTTGTGAAAGGAAGAGGTCTATATCTCTTCCTTTCACTCTCTTATCACCTTTCTATAACGCTTTTATCACTTTCAGAAAGGAGTGAATTCACTTTGACAGATGTTGCAAACCAAGATAGACGTGGACTTGAAAATTTAATATCGTCCTTAAGAGAATTAGTAAATGACGCAACCATTCAAGATAACAGTTTCTTTTCCTTAATAAAGGAAAAGGCAGAAAACGAGGGAATACTTGGTTGCCTATCGGAATTCTCTATAGAGCAACTTCTCGCTGCCGCTGATTGGCTTACGAACAATTACCACAGTAATAGGAGAGGTCGTTTGGAAATCTTTATCACTGAACTGCAGTCTTTGAATCCTGCATCAGACTACATTTCTGACGATCCATTCCTATAATACCTCAAAGATACTACTGATTATACTATGAAAGAAGGTGATGTTTAGATGACGGTTCAAGAAAGATTTATCTCAATAAAAAAGACAATCGATGCTGAACTCATCAGAGCAATAATCACTTCTTCAGGGCTGTTAAGGCAAGTTCAACCTGAAGAGGTGAACGATGCCGTTATCTTTAAACTCTCTAAGAAAATCTTAAAGGATATGCTTCGCAATGGCAATTCTATTATCAGGAAGAATAGAGATGGTTTTTCCATTTCCTACACTTCTGATAAGATAACAGAGTTATGCACATTCTTACAAGAAGCAAATACCTTGATAAGAGAATTGAGGGGAGGAGAAGAGGCGAACCAAATTTCGCAGTTTGTGAATGATATTCACAACCCTCGCCTTGATGATAACGGTTATTTTTCAAGGACTAGTAACCTGTACTTTAACGTATCAGAGAAGAAAGTTCTTTTCTATGTTCGCTTCTCCAACTATTATCAGCCTCAATTTTATTCTATCTCTTTGGTATATACTGCTCTCTTTGAGTTAGTACATCTCATAGAGGATTATGAACAAAAGGTTGAAGAACTTCCTCGCTTCTACGCTATGCGTGATCAAGTGAGAGAAAGGATGGAGGCTGCAAGAAGAGAAGAAGAACGCCGTCAAAGCCTTTTGAGACAGGGCTTCTCCCGTGATGGAATAAGCCTTGGTGAGAGGTTACAAGAAATACTAAACAGACGAGGAGGAAGATAATATATGATTACAATACACCTTGATCCATTGGAGGGTCTTTTTATAGAAGAAAAGGAAAATGGAAGGAGTGTCAGAAAGTACATTAACTTTGAAGACCTCGAAGAGATTTTCAAACGCAATGTAAATCTTGACACGGGTATTCTTCCGAAGGATTGCATCTACTACAGTCGTGAAAATGGCAATACCATTGTGGTGATGCAGCGTGAACCGCAGAAGACTGAAATCTCTTATCATAAGAGAGGAACTTCTGAAATTCAGAAATATACCGTTCCTACCCCTTATTCCATTTTTGGCTTTCTCGTAAGAGAAAGAAGGATTGTGGAATCCTTCCTTGTAGCATCACAGATGCCTATCTTGGAAATGACTACGGAAGTTTACAGATTCCCTTTCGGGAATGTCTTTAATAACTTCCGAATTTGTTGGGGAAGAACTACTCTCCCTACCATTCGTAGTCCAAGATTCCTCGCAGGTTTGCCTAATCTCTTTTATACCGCCCCATTTAACGGGGATTTGTCGGAGGACATTTTCAGGGATTATCACTATGAGAGGTATAACCTTGAACATTTCTTCAACGAACTGAACGGCAGGGAATTTTTCCCTTACAACAAAATGCTTCCTGCAGGAACATTTGGAGATTTCCTTCACGAAATCAGAAGAAGTGCGAGATAATTCGCACTTCTTCCCTCCAAATACAAATATAACAACACCAATAACAAGATGAAAGGATGGTTCTTATGTCAAAAATTAACGAAAAAATTACTGCAGTTACTCCTAACAACACTCCTGCTACCTCTGCAAAGGTGGATATGACCTCATTTATTGACAGTCAGATTGCATTCGCAAAAAACTTGGAAGAGGCTATTGCTTCTCCGAAGGGTATCATATATACTCTTGGTCTGAACACAGAACGCAAACCCGTGGTTTACGAAGTTCGTAAAAATGAAATCGGAGTATTTATCTCCGAAGCAAAAGAACTTAAAGGTAGCACGGGTAAAGGTATCCGTCAAGGAATGGTTCTTAGCCTTCCTAAAATCCCGTTCAAAATTCTGTTGCAGATTGTATCTCTCTTCAGAGATGTTTGCGACATGATGAATGGAGATGAAGCCCTTATTCAAATCTATTGGGATAAGGTAAATAAGGAGTACATTCCCGTATGCCCTACGCAGACCACTACAAAAACTAACGTTACTTTCCTTGCTGACAAGGATAAAGCGTTGAGTGATAATATGGTCTATGTTATGGATATACACAGCCATAATACTATGGGTGCTTTCTTTTCGGGAACAGATGACTCCTCTGAAAAGGCAAACCGTCTTTACGGCGTTTTCGGTAAAATCAATCAAAATGTTCCTGAATACAAGTTCCGTACTTGTAATAACGGCACATATATTTCCTTGGGTATCTTTGATATCTTTGAAGCACCGAAAATGACCATTTCCTTTGGCGACTTCACACAGGAGGTTGAAATGAGCGAAGAAAACTTGGTCTTTCCTGCTGTAGAATATCCTTCCGAATGGTTTAAAATCATTAAGAAGGGTAAAGAGGAAAGAGACAAGATTCACAAGGAGGCTGACAAACACAGAACTTACCATAACACCAAGGTTTCCTACGGTGGTAGCGGTGGAAAGTCTTACGGCAAAAAAGTCACTCCGTCCGTATATAGTCATGGTAATCAGCAAACTCTCTTTGATTATACTGACGATGATTTCTACTTGGGTGGAAGTTACTACGGCAAGAAAACCTCTGCTATTAAGAGCATTGCCAAAGGCTACGAAGAGGATGAAGAGGCATACGATGGCATTGCCAAAGGCTACGAAGAGGATGAAGAGGCATACGATGGCATTGACGAAGTTGAAGATTTGGTTGAAAGAATCGGCGACCTCTCAATGTTTGAGTTCAAGATGTTTATTGACCTCTTGTATGAGCAAGGACTCACTGAACAGATTGTTGATATCCTGAAAAAGGACTATCGTGAAAGGTTTTAAGAGATAGGGGATTTTCCCCTTCTCTTAAAACAATATTCTATCACAAAACTATTTAAAGATTTTTAGGAGGTATGTTCTTATGGTACAAAATACAACACTTAAATTAGAGGTTCCTGTTCCTTTCAAACTTAACACAAACAGAATTCATTTCCTCATTTTAGGAGGAGGTGGCAACGGCAGTCACCTTATCCACAACCTGACTCGTATCGTTAAGGTTCATCAGGATCGTGGAATGGGAGAATTCTTGATCACCATCGCTGACGCAGATATTGTTGAGGAGAAAAATATCACTCGACAAAACTTCTTCATGCCTGACAGAGGTAAGGCAAAAGTTGACGTGTTGGCGAACAGATACAGCCGTTCTCACGGCCTTTCCATTGGAACTATCAGGGAGTTCATCGAAGATGAAAGATCCCTTATCAAGGCAATGGATGTTAGAGGCTTCTTCCCTGTGGTAATCTCTTGTGTAGATAACCACAAAACAAGGAAGGTTGTCTATGAGGTGTTCAAGAAGTATCCAGAGAAGTTCCTTTGGATTGACTGTGGTAATGCCGAGTTCACTGGACAGGTGAATGTTGGCTTCAATACTACAAGAAAGTTGAAGGAAGGAGAATCTCAGGCAGGAATGTTTAAACTTCCTTGCGTCATTGAGGTTTTCCCTGAAATCCTCAACAGCAATGACCTTTTCAAAAGCGAAGAATCTTGCGATGACTTGGGCGTTAAGAATAACGACCAAAATATCGCAACAAATGTCCTTGTGGCAACCGAAGTCTTCGTTATGATTAATCAGTTGCTTAATGACGGTCTTAGCACCTATATGGTGAAATTAAACGCAAAGACAGGCGAAGTCTTTGCAAAGAAGACCACTTACAGCAATTTGAAGCAGTATTAATAATCTGCTCTCGTTTTCTAAATGCTTATAGGGAGAGTTTCCTCTCCCTATAGCATATAATATAAATAATACTATCTTAATATTAAGGAGGATGTTTCATTATGAGAGAAATACTGAAGACAAATCTTGTAAACACTTTAACAGAGGGAGGCGTTGTGTTGGAGGATAAGGCTGTAGACAAGGTTTTGGATGCCTTGATTGCCCAAAAGGTTCTTGAAATCAAGAAATTTAAGAATCTTGAAGGATTAACTCTTGGCACCACACCGCCTATTGCAGCGTTCCTCATCAACGGTTTCATCGTTTCCGTGTATGCACAAAGCCAAGAGCAAAAGAAATATTGGGCTGAATACATGGAGCAGGTTCATGAGAACGATGTTTGTGAATATGAATTCACCTACGAAGAGTTCTTGCGTTCCAAAGACCTGCTTGATGAAATCAATGAAACTATCACCGTAAATAACTATTTTGTTACGGTTAATAAAGCAGGTAAAATTTATTTTTCCATGAAGAAAAGGAAAGAAACTCTTGAAGGTGAGTTGGCACAGATTAATACTGCACTCCCTATCATAGAGCCTGTGATTAAGGACGTTTTCCCTATGTAAGAGATGGCGTTATGGATAAAACCCTGTGAATTTTCACAGGGTTTTTTATTGTTTAAAATTGTTTTTTATAAAAATATCAAATATTTTCATTTTTCTTTGATATATTTAAAAGGTATATTTGACACTTTTGTATAAAAGGACTATTATATTGTTGATACATAAGTTTAGATAAAAGGAGGTTGTGGAAATGGCTAATTCAAATCAGAACAATAAGAAACTGCCGATTAATTTGCAAGATGATTTCCTTAACAAGGTAAGAACAGAGAGGATTCAGATAACTGTCTTCTTCGTAAATGGTTATCAACTGAAAGGAATTGTAAAGAGTTTTGATAATTTTACAATTCTATTAATTAAAGACGGCAAAGAAATGTTGCTTTACAAACATGCAATTACAACAATTGCCCCTGCAAAACCTGTTAATTTAGAGTTTATGTAATACCTTCCTTTTAAAAACATCTCTTATTGAAAAATAAGAGATGTTTTTATTTTTATACACATTTATTATATACACAAAAATCGTAGATAAAAAAAATCGTAGATAAAAATTTGAATAAAAAAATAAGGGCTTTATCAGCCCTTAATATTTAAAATCGATGGGAACATCATTTATATAAAATCTTACATATCCTTTATTTCTTGCTTCTTCAGTAGTCGGGAAGAATATATAACCTGTTCTATAATGTTCACTTTCTATCTTCCCTAATTTAAAACTCTTTTCAATATGTCTCCAATTATCATAGCCCGATGAAGATAAATTTTGATAATAGTCTTTGCCATCTTTACCTTTATAATATAAAGTAATATCTTCTGCTTTTACCTCATAAGGTTGATATGTATAGTTGTATAAGGTAACTTCAAATACAGCATAACCCATTTTTACATCTGCTGTTTCTTCAAACATTGTAGGATTCCAACCTACTTTATCAACTTTAATTGCAAGATTTTCAACTACTACTAAATCTCCTACCTTATAAGGACCTCCCATTAAAATATTTTTACCTTTAATTTTATCTGCATCTGTTATTTGATTATCCTGTGGGATAACACTTGCAACTCTTTTATATTCTGTGTTGTCTATTGGGAGTTTAAAGATAAACATATTTGCCAATTTAAAAGTGCCAAAAAATATTGCCACAAGGATTATACATAACAGGATTCTTCTTCTCCTTTTTTCCATTTATCATACCTCCTTTACCAAGGACGCACAGCCCTTCTTTCTTCTTCTAAACCAAGTTCTTTTAAAAATCTTGATGGATCATTATATTCAACACGACCATAAATTCTTCTGCTTATAGCCCTTGTTAAATACAATCTTTCTTCTGCCCGTGTAATAGCAACGTAAGTTAATCTTCTTTCTTCTTCAATCCCATCAATATCTTCTTCCATTGCTCTATAATATGGAAGAATATTCTCTTCCATACCAATTACGAAAACAACAGGGAATTCCAAACCTTTTGAAGCATGGATTGTCATAAGATTAATTCTATTTTCATTCTTATCTCTGTCTTTTACATCATCTTGAACCAAAGAAATTCTTTCAATGAAACCTTCCAAAGAGGAATCTTCTTCATCCATTTGATAACTCCAAGCAATGTTTAAAAATTCTTGTAAGTTTTCTAATCTATCAATGCTTTCTTCTGTATTTTCATCTTCTAACTCTTTTCTATAACCTGTATCTTCTAATAGAATTTCAACTATTTCTCCAACTCTATATACTTGTGATTCTTCTTTAAATCGATTCATTAGAGAAATGAAATCAAAAACTTTTTTTGCAGAACCACCTTTAAGATATTCATTACATCTTTCTAATGATTGCCATAGTGTTATATTATTATTGTTAGCAAATTCTACGGCTTTTTCTATGGTTGCTTTTCCAATTCCACGCTTTGGAGCATTTATAACCCTCAATAAATCCATATCATTACTTGGGTTATGAATGGCTTTTAAATAAGATGAAATATCTTTAATTTCTTTTCTCTCATAGAAACTGAATCCACCTGTAATTTTATAATTTAAACCATATTTTATTAAAGCATCTTCAATAGCACGGCTTTGTGCATTAATACGATATAAAACTGCAAAATCTGATAATTCATATTTATTTCGTAATTCCATTATAGAATGTGCGATAAAAAGTGCTTCTTCATCTGTATCATTGCATATTCTATATTCCACTTTTTCTCCTTCGCCTTTTGCTGTCCATAATTTTTTCTTTTTCTGATTTACATTGAAAGAAATAACCTTATTAGCCATATAAAGAATATTTCCTGTAGAACGATAATTTTGCTCTAATTTAATAACCTTGGCTTCAGGATAATCCTTTTCAAAGTTTAGGATATTTCTTATATCTGCTGATCTAAAACTGTATATAGATTGATAATCGTCTCCTACGACTGCAATATTCTTATGTGCAGCAACCAACAATTTGGATAACATATATTGAGCATGATTAGTGTCCTGATATTCATCTATCATAACATATTTATATTGGTTTTGAATTTTTCCTAATAACTGTTCATCTTCGGATAAAAGTTTTACAGAAACAAACAAGAGGTCGTCAAAATCCAAAGCATTATTCTTCTCTAATTTAGTTTGATACTGCTTATAAATTTGATACAGCATTCCCCATAACATTTGAGGAATTCCTCTTATAATTCTCACTCCTTTTTGTAAATCAACATAAGGAGATAATTCAGGTGCATCCATAGTAGGATTTAATAGCCATTCCATTATGAGTTCTGTTTCTTCATAATTTATTAACTCATTTTTAAGTTTACTAATCCAAGCAGAAAAACTACTTGGAGAATAAGTTTTCGGGTCAATTTCCAATTCTTTAAAAACTTCCTTCATTAAATCTTTACTATCTTTATCATCAAAAATGGAATATTGAGAACTATATAAACTTGTTCGATGAATTTCCCTTCTTAACATTTTGGCACAAAATGAATGGAATGTAGAAATAGTTACATCCTTTGCTTGTTCTCCAATTAAATTTTCAACACGAGTTTTCATTTCTTGTGCTGCTTTATTCGTAAAAGTTACAGCAAGTATATTATAAGGCTTAATATTGTATTCAGATATTAAATAAGCAACTCGATGAACAATAGTTGCGGTTTTTCCACTACCTGCTCCTGCTAATATCAACAATGGACCATCTTTATGCTTAACTGCTTCTTTTTGTTGTTCGTTTAATCTGCTAATATCTATTTTCTTCATTTATTATACACCTCCATTTGTTTTTCTTATAAAACCCTCTTAATTTCATATATAAATACTATCACAAATTTTGCTATATATCAATAATATAGACATGAAAACAAAATAACAATAACATAAAGAGTTCTTGACAAATTCATATATGTAGGTTATAATATATTTGTAAACATGCTTATAAAAACGCTATTTATGGGAATAATACAAATAATCCCGAACTTAAATTTAATATTGTGAGGTCTTTATCCATTATATCATTAATCACAAGAAAATACGATACAATCGGGGGAGGTAATAAAAATGTTCAAAAAGACCAAGTTTTTTGATTTTATTAAGAAGAGAAAAAATGCTATTTTCGGCATTTTAATGTTTATAATGGTGTTATCTTTGTTTTTCTATCCAAGTAATCTATCAGAAGTGAAAGAAGTTTCATTTGTTGAATTTCAACAAATGGTTAAAGATAACAAGGTTAAATCTATTGAGATTCAAGATGACCTTGTAATTGCAAAAACAGAAGAAGGCGTACAATATGTCACTTCAAACCCAAAAGACCCTACTTTCATCAGAGAAATGATGGAAGCAGATATTAAGGTTAAAGAAGTAAAGCCTTCAATGTTCTTGAGCCTCTTGGTTCAAATGTTGATTTGTGCTCTTTTCTTTCTTGTTTTCTTCTATTTTATCTCTCGTTCTACTTCTAAACTTCTTAAAAACAAAGGAATAGACAATACCGAAATCAAACCTTACGAAGGAAACAATAAAGGTAGGGTTGCTACTTTTAGTGATGTAGCAGGTATTGACGAAGCAAAACAAGAGTTGTGGGAAATTGTAGATTTCCTTAAAAACCCTTCAAGATTTATGAGTATGGGTATTAGACCTCCGAAAGGAGTAATCCTTTATGGACCTCCAGGTACAGGAAAAACCCTGTTGGCAAGAGCCGTAGCAGGTGAAGCAGGTGTTCCTTTCTATTCTATGAGTGGTTCTGATTTCGTTGAAATGTTCGTGGGTGTTGGTGCTATGAGAGTAAGACAACTCTTTAAAAAAGCAAGAGAATCAAGCCCATGCGTTATCTTTATTGATGAAATCGATGCTGTTGCTCGTAGACGTTCAGGTGCAGGAGGAGGAGCAAACGATGAAAGAGACCAAACTCTAAACGCTTTGCTGACTGAAATGGACGGTTTCCATAATAATATGGGAATTGTAGTTATTGCTGCAACAAACCGTTTAGATGTCTTGGATAAGGCTATTCTACGCCCTGGAAGATTTGATAGAAGCGTAGAGGTTTCTCCACCTGATTTACAAGGTCGTAAGGCTATTCTTCGAATTCATGCAAAGAATAAGCCATTAGACCATACAGTGGATTTAGACCGTCTTGCACAAAGAACCGTAGGTTTTACAGGTGCAGACTTGGAGAACCTTCTTAACGAAAGTGCTATCTGTGCTTTGAGAAACAACAGAAAAGTTATTACTTGGGAAGACATAGATGAAGGTTTTAACAGGGTTATCGTTGGCATGAAAAAAGTCAGAAACCCGATGACCGATGAAGAAAAGAGAATTGTTGCTTTCCATGAGGCAGGTCATGCCGTAGTTACAAGACTTATGGCAAAACATCCTGTTGAAAAGGTAACAATTGCTCCTACAGATAAAGCCTTGGGCTATGTCTTGAAAACCCCACAGGAATTCCACTTGAAAAGCAAACAGCAACTCTTTAATGAGATTTGCATTGCTTTGGGTGGAAGGGTTGCAGAAGAGATTATGTTCGGAAAAGAAAACATAACTAATGGTGCTACCCAAGATATAAAACAGGCAACTCAAATTGCCTATGAGATGATATTCTCCTATGGAATGAGTGAGTTAGGTCCTTTGGCTTTGGATACCAACGCAGAAGATATGTGGTTGCGTGTAAGTGATGATGTTAAGAACAAGGCTTTTGCAGAAATGCAGACTCTTCTTGACCGTGCTCAAACTGAAACTCATGAGTTCCTCCAAGAGAATATAGATTCTCTCAAACGCCTTGCTTTTAAACTTATGGAGGTAGAAACCATTGACGGCAAAGACTTGGATAAAGTTTTAAACCCCGAACCTAACTCTCAAAATATTATTATTCTCGAAGGAGGAGAAGAAATAAGTGAGGAAAAGGTGGTAGTTTAATCCCTTTCCTGTTTACATAGAAACCATGAGGGTTTAATACCCTTGTGATTTCTATTCAAGTTGTGGTCTTCGTTACTTTAAAGGGGGGATTTGATGGAAGACTTAATTGTTGGGGTAAATCAAATGAGCAGGATAAAAAATCATATTGACAACTTAAAAGGTAAACCTGTTATTATAAAAACAAAATCTTATAGAGGTAAAGCAAAAATTTATGAAGGTATAATTTCAGGAGTATATTCCACATATTTTAATGTTCAATTGGAAAAACCGATAAGCAGACAAATTGGTTTTCATTTTTCTGATATTATTACAAAAGAAATAACAATAAAAGAAATATAACCCATAAAAAGACCTTGTAACCAAGGTCTTTTTAGTATGTCCATCTATTGATTTTATTACACTTGTATGGTATATTATTAAGTAATTAATATTTATTTGGAGGTGCTTATAATGTTTGATGAAAAAATCAAACAAAAGATGATACGCCTAAATAACAAACTTAAACAAAGAGATGGTCTTAAACCTTCCAAAGAAGAATTGAGAAAAGATTTAAGCGAAATAGGAACTTTTACGAAAATTTCTAAAATGAACGCATCTGAAATCTCTAACCTTTCTAATTCTAAAGGTATCCTTGGAGTAGATGGTTCATATGTTATATTAGGAGAAACATATCCCAATGTTATGTTTTTTGCACAAGCAGTGGCTAAATGCACTACTGATAGCAAAAATTCAGTAAAAAACATAGAAGTATTAAGTGGAATTTTTAACTCAAATGAAGAAACAGACGAAGGAGAAATTATTTCTGAATACGGAAAGAAAATGGCCGAAATGGAAGTAGCCGTTGCTATAGAAGGGATACATACTTTTAAGCCTTTTGCTGTGTTTATGGATGGTGGTTTTTGGAGACTTGCCAAAAACAGCACTCAAAATTGCAAACAACTATGGAAGGAACTTTCTGAAACTTGCATTAATGAGAATATCCTTTTGACAGGAATTATTGAATCAATCGGAAGTTATGACCTGTCTATTCTTTTAGAACTAAAAACTATATTCCCCGATAAAGACCTTTTATTTGGCTTATTAGATATTGGAGAAGTATATATTTTGAATAATCCATACAAAGGTGGTTTCTTAAAAGCCTTCGCAAGATTTTCAAGAGACCCGATGCCTATTGCTTGTGATTTCCTTCCTGAACAACAAAATAAAATCATGGATATGCTAAGGCTTATTTACTCATTAACACCTGCAGGAGAAAGAGGTATTCCTTTGTGGATTGATATAGTAGATGATGAAGCAAAAATCACAAGAGAAATGGCTTATGCTTTACTTGATGCATATATTGATCCTGTATTAAAAGAAAAAATCTTTATTGATAAAAGAAATAAGAGATTTTTATTTTAATAAGAGTTATTTTTAAAGGAGGGTTTTTTATGCAAATAGTAGGAAGAACAACTGAATTATATGCTTATATCGCAAGTAATGAAAGAAAATTTAGGATTAATGAAATCCTAATTGTAGAAGACGAAAATTTCGGACCTGTTAAGGTAGAGGTTATAGAAACATTCAGTTTCAATCATTTTATCCCTATGGCAAGTGAAAAGAATAAGTTTGCCGATTCAGAAGTATTGGAAGCCCTTAAACAAGTTGGTTTTGAAATAGATAACGAGGAAGTTAATGTGGCAAAAGTAAGAACTATGTCTGAATTAACTTTCCCGTTAAAAACAAGTAGTAAGGTAAGACTGCCTTCTTTTGAAGAAGTAAAGGGACTTCTTATAAAAGATGACAAAGGATTAAACTTGGGTATTTTAAGAGGAACAGAAGGCGTAGCATCTACAATGTCCAATGAATTTAAAAATTTATCTGTATTGTATGACAGAGAACATGGGATAATTGAACCAAATGAAGTTCCATTTTTGTTCGACTATCGTTCTATGCAACAATACCCTCACATTGGTATTTTTGGAGGTTCTGGTTCAGGAAAATCATACGCAATGCGTGTTATGTTGGAAGAATTAATGCTTAAAAGAATTCCAACGATTGTTTTTGACCCCCATTATGAAATGGACTTTAAAGATAAGTTCTCCTCTCTCCCTGATAAATATGTTAAAGATTTCACCAATAGATATGAAATATTCACTTTGGGAGAGGATGTTGGGATTGATTTTACTGAACTTAATATAAATGATGTATGTAACTTGGTAAGTTCAGCAAGTGGTGGTTATACTGAAAATATGGATAACATAGTTAGAACTCTTCATGTTAGAAATGAAACGGCTGAATCTTTCCAAAAGAAAATTAATGCTCTCGTAAATAATTTGGAAAACAAAAGAGAATTAGAAAGAAAATATGAAAATAGAGAGCAATTAAATGAACAGGATAGATTAAAAATAGAGTATGAATATCAGGTTGTTGAAAGATACAAAGACGCAGGTTTTAATATGTCGGGCTTAAAAGCCGTTCAATGGCGTTTTAATAGACTTGTTAATAGTGGTTTATTCCGTGGTAATGCAAAGCCTATTATAGAGGCATTAGAAGGCAGGAAATTGGCTGTAATAAGAGGAAATATGGAAAACTTAAAAATGTTCTCTTCCTACATATTAAACAAAACATATAATTTAAGAAGAACATATAAAGATGAAAAACAAAAAGGAAGAGTTGCAAATTGGTTCCCTCCTTTTATTATTGCTACAGACGAAGCCCATAATTTTGCCCATAAACACTTTGACAGTGCAAGTAAAAAAATCTTAAGGGAAATTTCACAAGAAGGTAGAAAATACGGCGTATTTTTAATACTTGCTTCCCAAAGACCTGCTCTATTAGATGATACAATCATTGCACAATTAAGCCACAAATTTATTTTTAAAACAAATAAACAACAAGATATTCAATCCCTCTCTGAAGAAACAGACATGACTGCAACAGACCAAAAGAGACTTATTTATTTAGATTCAGGAGAATGTTTAGTTTCTTCAACAACAATGGGAAGAACTGTTCCTGTTAAAATAAGGGCTGCTTTAACTCAACCTCCTTCAAGTATCAATGCCTTTGATGAATTGGAAGATGTATATGAAGTAAATTTTAATCCCATTAAAGAAGCAATATTAAAACGTCTTCCCATTAAAGATATGGATTTATTCAAAATCATAAGCAATATCGCAAAAGAAGATGGTATCATTATGAGTGTTGACCAAATGAAAAGCACACTCAAAGAGTTAGTGGACGAAGGAATTCTTGTCGCAAAAGAAGAGATTTTTGGGAATACTTATACCCTACCATAATAGAGTGAACTCCTTTTTAGGAGTTTTCTCTTTTTTTATCTACGAAAATAGTATATATTACAAATGTAGACAAAAAATAGAATGTAAGCCTTTTTAACAAGACTTACATTCTATTACCTTTTTGCGAAAGAGTCGATAGTTTAAGGGATAACCTAACTTATTGTTATTCATAAAGTTTTCAAACTCTTTCGTATTCAATAAGGCATATAAGAAGAAGAAAGGATGCTCTCTAGGCAATCTTCTTTCTACATACCATGATACGCAAAACTCATTAAGAGATTTAAAAAATTCATAAACATTATCTTTGGTTAAAATCTCTCTTGCGAAATCAAGGTCATCATAGAAATAGTTCTCAATATACCAATACAAGAACTCTTTTCTTGCCCGTATTTCTACATACAAACCTTTGTGCTTTAAACCTTTTTCCTTTTGAGTAAAGGCTTCAACAACATTAACAGGTTCATATTTAGCCAAAGCCTTTAACTCATTGGCATTCAGTTCTTCTTCAAAGAAAAAGAAAGTGTTTTCTTTCCTATTCTCAAAGAATTCCTTACCATTCAGAAATCCTTTTACATAAGGAATATCTTTGGTGTCTGGTGTAATAGCAATTAATGTTTTCAAGAAGTAACCCTCCTATCATAAGATGATAAAATATACATATCTATTTTCTATGAATTTTTTATATCCCCTCTTTCTTATAAAATAAATCCTTGGTATTCGACAGGTAAACCTCTATTTTTGTTTAATAGAAATTCTATAAGTATTTTCGCATTTTACAAGATACTAATAAATTGCTATAAAATAAAACTTGTGATATTATTTAAAAAGAAAGAATCTATCGTAATCTTTAATTATAAGAATTAAGATAATATAATATTCTTAATTAATTTTTAGAAGGGAGTGAATTATATTGGATAATAAAAAATTTTATCCTTCTGATGAAAATAAAAAACTGAACACAGGAGAAAATAATGAAGATTATTTTGAATACACTAATAATGAAGAACTTCCTGACGAAGAAAATTACAACGCTAATTATGAAGAAGTAGTTGAAATAGAAAACAATAATTATCCTTATGATTGCAATGAAAATAATGAGAACAATGAAATAAGCGAAACCTTCAATATAGATGGAGAATTTAATCAGGATGAAAACTATGATATTTCATCCAATGAGGAAAATAATTCTTCTGTGAGGGATAGACCTTTTATAGAGGAAGAAATGGATATAGAAGTTCCTTATGTTCCTTATACGAAAGATTTTATCCCAAAAGGTGTTGATAAACAAAAACTTCTTAAAGAAGTGAATAAAGAAAAAGAACGGCAGGAATTATTAAAAGAAATAGAAGAAATGCAGAAAGAAGTTAAAGCAAAAAAAGAAAACAACGAAAAAGAAAATAATAAAGAAAAGAAAAAACTAAAGAAACTGAAAAAAGAAAAAAAAGATGGCAAAGAAGAAGATAAAAGTGAAAAAAAGAAAAAATCTTCTCCATTAGTATTAGGAATACTGATAGTAATATTAATCGCAGTTTCGACAGTTTTCTTTATTAAAAAAGTAGATATAGATATTCCTGCCAAGTTAGAAGCAGTATTTAAAAATACTCCTATTTCGGGAATTATATCTGAAATATTTGATAAAAATGACCCAATCATAAATCCTTCGCCTAATAATCCGAATGAAAATCATTATGATGATGGAACTAATACGGATGTAGGCTATACAGATGAAACAGGAACAACCGATCCTAATACAGATGGAGAAATAATTGATTCTGACCTTGAATTATTAAATATGATTAAAGCAAAAGTTTCTACTGAAGTAGCCGAAGGCTTTGAATATGAAGTAGCGGCAGTACATATCGAAACAGAGAAAATTTCCATAGATATTACAAAAGTAAATTCTGCTGACATGCTTCATTTGAATAGAATGGTTCAAGCAATTCAAAAAATCTTATTAGATTTTGTAAAACCTGAAACCAAATATATTGAAGTTAATTTGTCAGTAGGAAATGCTAAATTAACTTGGAATACTCCTGAAAGGGTAGTTAAATTTATAAGTGAATTAAGTTATATAGATAGACATTCTTCTCAATTCTGGTGGGATATGACCGAAGTATATAAAAACAATATTTATTATAAAAACAGTATGGAAAGAAAGAAATTATATGTAAATTCTCCACATCCCGTATGGAATATAGAAGAAAATATTGAAGAACAAGAAAAACAAATTTCTCTTTTATCATGGAATAAAGAATTTTATGATGCAGACCACTCCTTCAAAATGTATTATCCTGAAGGATATGAAATTCATACAAATTCTTCACTTATAAACTATAAATATGTAAAGATTGTTCCTGCTTATAAAAATGAAGCAAATTATATAGAATCAATGGAACTTTTTCTATATGATAAATATTATGGCACTCCATTTAGAAGATTAGAAGAATTTGAAAAAGCAAATAGAGAAAGAATAAGATTTTCTTCTATTTTAAATGCAAATCATAAAATTGATTACGGCCTATTCAAAGAAACTTCTAATAATGGTAATGTCACTTATATATATTATTTCGTAGGCAACAGTAATTTAGGAGATTACGATTTGATTGTAAGATTAACAAAAGATGCAAGTGCTAATTTAGATAAGGCTATGACCGATAATCTTGTAAATAATATTTCAAGAATAGATTTTGCTTTAATAATTGAAGAAATAGAAGAAGATGAAACTTCAACAAACGATACAACTACTACTAATACAAATGGAACAACCACTACAACTACTACTGATACTGATACTACTACTGATACTGATACTACTACTGATACTGATACTGATACTACTACTGATACTGATACTGATACTACTAAAATACTTACAGATTTAACCGAAGAAAAAGAGAAAACTCTTAACTTACCAGACCTATCTAAATTTGCAGAAGAAAAAGAACAGGAACACACAACCTTTAAAATAGGAAACTAAAAACAAGGAGAAATCCTTGTTTTTTATTAAACTTATATTAAAATTCAGTTAAAAAATTTTACAAAGAATTTTGAGTGATATATAATTTACTTGTAAACCTGAACTTTCTTAATTGAAATTTGTTACCTCCTAAAGCAGAAGAAGGAAGGTTATTATATAACCTTCCCCCAAATATATGTGAACACCCAATTAAATTAATTAGGGTTTTTGGGTGGTCAAACATACTTTATTTTACTATTCTACATTTATTGTAAAAATCCTGCAAGTTTTTAAGGAAAGGAGAGATTTTTGTGAGTAAACTAAATGAGATTGAAAAAGAAATCTTAAAAGAAGAAAAAATGAGTATTGATGAAGTCGTAAAACCTATTAATGATTTGATTAATGACCCTGATGAAGTCGACTCTATCGTGAGTGGAACTTTAAAAATATTAGACAAAGAAGGAATTTTAGTGGACGAAGATACTGTAAGAGATGCGATTGATAACTTGTGGGATATTTTCCATTACGAGGTAGAGTATGTACCAGGATATGCCGATGAATATGTTGAAGAAATTAAGAATGCTTTCTATTCAAAAAGAGGCGTAAGTAAAAAGAAAATCGCTGAATTCCTTGCCAAAAATGTTTATTAAAAAGTAATAGCCCCAACGTTAATGTTGGGGCTATATTTATTTTGTTAAAATATCTTACCGAAAGCCTCTTCTATACTTTTAACTTTTATAGGATTAAATCCTTTTGGGACAACAAAAGATTGATTAGGAACAATTCCATTTACCCAACCCAATTTATTTGCTTCATTTAATCTCTGTTCAATCTGTGGAATATTTCGTATTTCACCTGTTAAACCAACTTCTCCAACTACAACTGTTTTCTCTCCAATAGTTTTTTCTTTTAAACTTGATGCAATGGCGAAAACAACTGCAAGGTCTGAAGAAGTTTCTGTTATTCTTAATCCTCCAACTACATTGACATAAATATCATATCTGCTTAATGGAAGCCCTACTTTTCTTTCAAGCACTGCACTTAAAAGAATAACCCTGTTTGTATCTATTCCCACTGCCATTCTTCTTGGATAATTAAATGTAGATGGAACAACCAAAGCCTGAACTTCTGCAAGAATAGGACGTGTACCTTCCATAGTAACCGCTATGGCTGAACCTGCCCGTATTTCATTTTCTTCTGTTAAGAATATTTCAGAAGGATTTTTAACCTCAACAAGCCCTTCATTTTTCATTTCAAAAATCCCAACTTCATTAGTTGAACCAAAACGATTCTTTTCTGTTCTTAAAATACGGATTTGTTGCTTTCTATCTCCCTCAAATAATAATACTACATCTACCATATGTTCCAAATGCCTTGGTCCTGCTATATCTCCATCTTTTGTAACATGACCTACAATAAATATTGGGATATTTAATGCATTTGCTAAATCCATAAGAATACCCGTACATTGCTTAATTTGAGTTGTACTTCCTGCAGAATTATTTAAAGTAGTATCTATCATTGTTTGAATAGAATCTATAATAACCAATCGAGGTTTAACCTCTCTGATTTTTTCCACAATAGAAATAATTTTTGTTTCGCCCATAATTAAAACATTATCATTTTGGATTCCTAATCTCTCTGCTCGGATTTTAATTTGAGAAGGAGATTCTTCTCCTGAAACATATAAAACCTCTCCTTCTTGAGAAAGATTTCCTACAATTTGTAATAATAATGTAGACTTTCCGATACCAGGCTCTCCACTGACTAAAACCAAAGAACCTAAAACGATACCTCCTCCTAATACTCTATCACATTCTATAAACCCCGTAGAAATTCTTTCTCCTTCTTCGGTGTCTATTTCCGACAATCTTCTTATTTTCCCTATCTCTGTTCGTAAAGAAACTCTGCTTCTTTCACTAATTACTTCAATTTCTTTAAATGAATTCCAATTATTGCATTGAGGGCATTTTCCCATCCATTTAGAACTTTCATAGCCGCACTCTATGCATTCAAATTTTGTTTTTCCCTTTGACATTATATCACCTCTTAATAATAACCTATATTTAAATTTTATCATATTAAACTTCTTTTATCAATAGGTTAAAAAAGGCAAAGAAAAACCCTCCACAAATTTGTGGAGGGAATTTCAATCAATTACCGATATCCGATATCAAATCATCTCTTACAGTTTTGTAAGAGTAAGACACATCGCAGTCTTGGTATCTCCTGCAATCTCAACCTCGGAGAATGAAGGAATAACTGCAATGTCAATGCCAGAAGGAGCCAGATAACCTCTTGCAATTGCAGTAGCCTTTACAGCCTGATTTAGTGCTCCTGCTCCAACAGTAACGATTTCGATCTGCTTTTCGCCATCCTTGAACATACCAGTGATTGCACCAGCAACACCCTTCGGATTAGAATTGGACTTAACCTTCAACTGATTCATTAAAATATACCCCCTTTTTTATTTTGTGGGCTAACTACAACAGATTTTTTTGTAGCCCTTCCTTATTTACGTTTTTAATTATAAATTGTAATTTTATTTTTGTCAACACTTTTTTGATTATTTTTAAAAAAATTTTTAGGAACTTATAAAACTGTATTTAAGAAGGTCAAAGAACTTGTTGGAACATTACTATGATGTTTTAACATTTCATCTATTGCTGTAATAACATTTATATTAATCCTATTCTCTTCGTTTTCATCCAATGGAAACTTATTTGATAAAAGCCTTAATGTTTGTAAATCTTCTTTTTTTAGAGGAAATCCTTTATTGTGTTCACAACCACAAGATATTCCTCCTTCTTCTGCTATCCATAGACCTTCATCTATTCTTTTCCCACAGATGATACATTCCCATATATTAGGTTCTACGCCGATTAATTTTAAAGCATTGTAATCCCAACATGCTTTCATTTTCATAGAAACTTTCCTATCATTAATCAATTCTAAAAAGGATAAAAGAACTTTGTAAAACGCCTTATTTTCATCATAATCTTCTGTATTCTTATAAACAAAGTCCATACAATATTGAGCCATTGCTGTCTTTGCTAAATCCATTTTTATCTTTTTAAATTGATTAATGATAGATATTTGCGAAATAGTTCCCATTAATTCTGTATCTGTCTTTTTATACATAACAACATCTACAAGATTTCCTGTTTCATAAGAGGCATTAATTGTATTTGCTATTCTTTTTGCCCCGTGAGCCATAAGAGGAATTTTTCCGAATTTTTCAGAAAATAAAGTAATGACTTTGCTTGAATCTTTATAATCAATGCTTCTTATAATTATTCCTTTTGTTCTCTGAAGACTCATGTAATCACATCCCTTCATATAATATTATACCATATTAAAATTTGTTAGCAATAACTTTCCTTTTTGAAATGAACAATTTGACATTCTTTCGTGATAAATTTATGATATAATTATAGTATAAAGGAGGGGTATATCGTGTTTAAAATTGTTGCAAACACTACTTGTGTGAAATGTTATAAATCCTCAACTTTCGTTAAAAAAGATGACAATTATGTATGTGCTAACTGCGGTGCCGTATTGTGTTCTGAAAAAGAAGTTATAAACTACATATTCCCCTATCAAGAAAAACCATATAGTAATAGAGGTAAAAACTACGGTTTTGTAAATAAACGAAAAGGAAAAAATAAACAATGTTTTTAGAGAGGAGGCTTATTAATGAGCAAACAAATAGTAATCTACAATCCTATAACCTTAAAAAAGCATACTTTTAGTTTTAATGAGTTAAGATTGTGGATAGATGTAAAAACACTTCAAAGGTTAGTAGTTAGCAATATAAGATATAAGTCACAATTTGATAGTTTACCACCTGAACAAAGAGAAAATTTTTTGAGATTTATTGATAAACATGAAGAAACTCAAATCTTTAAAATAAATCCGTGGAAAGAAATTCCTGGATTAAAACTTACTTTTGATTTAAGAATTAGATATGATGAAAATGCAAGAGTTTTTTTTGATTCTGTTAACAAAGTAATACATGATAACTTTTTCTATAAGAAAAAGATTTTTACTTTTGCCAAAGATGAATATATATTTATCAGTGATGCTTGTTTTCCAGTAAAAGTTGTTTATGGTATCAGTGAAGATTTTTATTTTGAACAACCACTAAAAGAAGATGAAAAACTCCCTGTTTTTGATTATTATTCAGGTAGTGATTCTAATTTAGATAAAAGAATAATGTTAAATCAAAATAGTATCGTATCTCCTGTTGTTTTCACTTTCCCTATATACAGTGAAGCCTGTTGGGTATATGAACTTGTTTTTACAGTAGAAAATACAATTGATGACAAATATTTATTGTGGAACAACATTCCTCGAATTAAAAAAGTTTATAATTTCTTTTATAACGAAGGGTTCACTGTAAAAGGAGATGGAATTAAACAAGTTATATGGGAAAGAGATGGTGACATTATCGAATATAATCAAACTCCAAGTATGTATCATTTGCCCTTTGTTCTTGTAAAACAACATGAATATAAAACAGATGTTTATTCAAGAAGTCAATTAGGAAAAGAAATATTAGAAAAAATGGAGAGTTCAGGCTTATTAGAGGAGATAAATTTCTATAAAGCCAATACTCTTGTAGCACAGGCATTAGATGTTTTAAATACAAATAATAAAAAACTATCTGATACTCTTCTAATTGAAGCAATAGAGTTTTATGATAAGTGCCAAGGGCATTTGTGGGGAGTTGCAAAACTTGAAACAGTATTTTGTGAATGGTTAAAAACACGAATTGCAAATTATTATGGAGATAAAGACTATAAATTCAATGCTTATCAAAACATACTTCATCATTATATAGAAATGAGAACTTGGGATGATTTAGTATGGTTCATAGGTGTATTAAAACAAGATAAAGATTTTCCATTCAATGCAATTAAAGATGTATTACCATTAAGCCTAATAGATAAACATTTCATGATTAAATCTAATACATATAAAAAATTATTAAACTATTGGGATGAAGCCTTACGCAAAGAAACTTGCCAAAGTAATTTATCTTTGAGCGAGTGGCATTATACAAGGTCTAAAGAGGCTTATGAAGTTGGAATTATAGACCTTGCTGCAAAAAGATTGAAACTATTCTTCCGTGAAACTGAAAAAGACCCAAGCAAATCCAAATGGGCTGAAAAAGGCACTGAAGAATTATTAGACTATGCTATGAAAGTAAATTGTTCGGAAGAATATTTGCGTTTTGCAAAATCGATGGCTTCCTACTTTGCAGGTGTAAGAAGAAGTCAAAGTATTGGAGATATGTCTGCAATAGGAAGAAAGAATTATAGATGGGCATTATTTAGATGGTGCATTGCTGAAAGCCGTTGGGCTTTCCATGCAGGTTATCTTTTAACAAAGAGCAGAAAACCCAATCAAGAAGAAATTAACAATTGGTATAAACAATCTTATGAAGCATTTACAGAAGCAATGCTTTATTATGACATAACAGAAAATTATGATATAGAACAAGTCAAAGTTATTGCCCATGGTTTTGTAACATTTTATAATACAGCATTTTCTATTAAAGACTACGAAATGATGGATTATGCTCTTGATTTATTAAGAGAGTTATGGTCTAAATACTATACCACAGAAGTTTATACAATAATTCATGGTGTCTTTAATAAAGAAGAAAGAACTCAAATGGCAGATTTCCTTATTGAAAGTTGGACGCAACAATCCTCTGACAGTGAAGGGAATTTGGAACTTGATAAGGATAAAATAATTGAATTAATAAAACTTTATATAAGCGTTGAAGAATGGGAAGATGCAACTTCTGCAATGGAATACGGCTTAACCAATTTTGATTGGGATTTCTACTCTCTAAACTCCTTATATGAACTTTATTTAATTTTGCAAGAACATTATCCTAAAGTAGTAGATATTTGTGAAGAAATATTGTATAATTGGATTAATGTTTATATAGAAGAGACTTTAAATATCGTTTCCGCAATGCCTAATTTAAGGAATAGGATTTGTAAAATACAAAAAGTATAGTTTCTTCTATACAAATAATCATTAAGGAGGGAGAACCGTGTGAAAGGGAATATAATAATTAGAGCATTAAAAGCCATAGGGAAGTATATCCTTATAACACTGCTCTTTACAATTATCTTCCTATCTGTATCTCTACCATTGGTAGGGTATGTATGGAAAGAGTTTATCGCTTTTCAAGATGAAATGCTGAAAGGTTTTGATATTGCAAGTTTTGAATATCAACCAAGCCTAACAACAAGAATTTACTCCAAAAATGGAACCTTATTAGCAGAAATTTATGATGAAAAGCGAAATTATCTTCCTTACAATAAGATACCTGAAGATATGATTCATGCCGTTATTGCAACAGAAGATAGAAGATTTTATGAACATTACGGCATTGATCTTATTGGTATTATAAGAGCAGTGGTTTATAACTTCTCTACTGGCAATCCAACAGGGCAAGGTGCAAGCACTATTACCCAACAGTTATCCCGAACCTTGTTCTTATCACAAGAAAAATCTTGGGAAAGAAAAATTAAAGAGGCTTTAATCTCTGTAGAATTAGAGAAGAAGTTTGATAAGAACAAGATATTGGAGATGTATTTAAATGAAATCTTCTATGGGCATAATGCTTACGGTTTAGAGGCGGCTGCAAAAACCTTCTATGGTAAATCAGTTAATGAATTGTCTATGGATCAAATAACTCTATTAGCAGGTTTACCACAAGGACCAAGCATTTATAACCCCAAAAAATATCCTGAAAAAGCACAAAAAAGAAGATTGGCTGTATTAGATGCTATGGTAAGAGAAGGTTATTTAACAGCCGAAGAAGCAAAGAAAATCGCTGAAACTCCTGTTGAAGTTGTAAACACTACCCAAGATAAAAAAAGAATTTACAACATGTTATATCCTTACTACACTTCATGGGTAATCTCTGATTTAGAGAAGAAATTCGGCGAAAGGATTTATTCTGCGGGGTGGGATATATATACTACTCTTGTAGATGAAGCACAAGAAATGGCAGAAGCAATTGCAGCAGAACAATCAGAAAAATTTGCAAAACAATATAATGCAAACGATATAGCCATTGTAACAATTGACCCTCAAACAGGTGCTCTTGTTGCTATGGCAGGTGGTGGAGATTTCTTACGAAATCAAGTAAATATGGCTGTGAAACCAAGACAACCAGGTTCTTCAATCAAACCACTTATTTATGCGGCAGGTATTGAAGAAGGTCTTTTCACAGATTCAAACATTTATTTGGATGAACCCACAAATATCGGTGGTTATACCCCAAGAAACTACAATAGAAAACATGTCGGTTATATAACTATAAGAGAAGCAGTAAGAGTTTCTAATAACGTTGTTGCAGTAAAGGCAGCAAATGATATTGGAATTCGCACAATTAGAAATTATCTACAAAAGATGGGTATAACTTCATTAACCGATTCGGATATGGGTTTGGGTATTGCAATAGGTGGTCTTTCAAAAGGTATTTCTCCTTATGAAATGGCTACTGCTTATGGTATCTTTGCGAATAAAGGTGTTCTTGTTACCCCTCACTACATAGAAAAGATTGCGAATAGAAAAGGAACTGTGGTTTATAAACCTGAAATAAAGCAAGAAAGAATTATTAGTGAAGAAACTGCCAATATAGTTGCACATATGCTTTATGAAAATGTTCAGATGGGAACAGGAAGTAGGGCTCAAATTGGCAGACATGCAGCAGGTAAAACAGGAACTACCGATAATGTAAAAGATTTGTGGTTTGTTGGATTTACACCTAATGCTTCTACTGCAGTATGGGTTGGGAATAGCGATAACTCTTCTCCAAAAGGAGACCCTTCAAGTAGTTCTACAGCAGGAGTTGTTTGGGGTATTTATATGAAACAATATGCTTCATTAATCCCCAACAAGAGTTTTGACTTCAATTACGGTTTTCAAGAAGTTAAGTTATACCTAACTCCAAATACTCCACCTATGTTAGCAGGACCTCTATGTATGAATAATCCTTTGGAAGAAAACTTACCTGAATATCAAAGAAGTTATGTAGTAAAAACATTGAGGTTAAGAACAGGTCAAATTCCAACTGAAACCTTCAATTGTGAGCCTTTAAATATGGAAGATTATATTGAAGAATATATAGAATTAGCCAAAGAAGACAAAGGTGTTTTAGACACATTAGTTTCCAATGGTTATGCAGGACAATTAATTCAGAAAGGATTATTACCTCTTTTAATAGAGAATAACTACCTTGGAAAACTTGTCGAAAATGGCTACACTGATATCTTAATTAAAGAAGGCTATTTTGATTTACTCGTTGAAAAAGGTTATATAAAACCGAATTATACACCTGATAATGGAGACAATAATAATAACAATGACAACAACGAAATCATAGATGATAACAGAAATAATAATGGCAATGGAAATCATAATGGTGATAATGGAAATAATAACAATGATAGTCAAAATGAGAATAACAATAATAATGACAATAATAACAATGAACAAGGTAATGAAAATAATGAAGAAATAGAAGAAAATGAAGACAACGATGAAAGTAATGTAAATGAACCAACTACATAATAAAAAACGCTTCCCTTTAAGGGAGGCGTTTTTTATTAAAGGTTTTATGATTATTTTGTTTAATAATAAACATGACTTTGTTTATTGACTAAAGATATGTAGTTTACAAATGAAAAATATAGTTTATACTTCTCATACCTTTGTCAATAGCAAAGTAATATTAATTTTAGGAGGTTCAAAGTATGAATTTAGAATTTTTAAAGGAGAACATTCACAGAGTTTTAGCAGAAGAGAGGTTGCCTGATGTAGAAAGTACAAGACTCTTAACAGATGAAGAAATTGAAACAATTATTTCACAGCAAGAAACACGAAATATTCCTTCCGATTTGAAAGAACATTACTTTACTTTCTTGAGAAAGTGTCTTAAAAGCATAAATGAATCTTTCAAATCAAGTATCCTTCTTATGCACAACTCCTTATACAAAGATGCAAACTTTCTTTTAGATAACATCTTTGAAAGAATTAACCTTATTGCTTATGTTAGTGATAAGGTAAAAAATGAGGATGAAAATCTTCATGCTCTATTGTTAGAATTGCCGATCAGAAATTTGCTAAAATTTAATTACAGTTCTATTACAATGGGCAATATTCTGACAAATAACATTGAAGATGACTATGACTTCGATGGAGGCGAAAACTACAACAAAGCATATATCAATCAGAAGTTCAACAACATCTTTTCTTCTCTTTCTGAAACAGTAGAAGACTTAAACTGTCAGATTGAAAAAGAGGAGGAAACAGAAGAAGACCTTAATGATCTTAGAGCAGTGGAAAGGAAAATGACGGATATATCCGATTTCTTACTTTCTGCAAGACATTCTGTAAATAATGAAGATTTCAACTTCATGACCTTCAAAGAGGAGTGTGCAAGTAGGAACGGAAGTATTAAAGGAATCTCCAATGATTTCCTTTCTGTTCTTCAAAAAATTAATTATGACGCAATCTTAATTCATAAGGTGTTCAGCCTAAACAACAAACTTCAGGCAATTTACTTTGCTATTAAAGACATTTTAAATGCGGAAGATAAAAATTCCCTAACAAATATCTTATATATCCTCTCCCTCAAATTAAATAGAGGAGTGGTTTATAATGAAGATAATATTAATGGTTTGATTTTGAGTATTAAACTCACAAACAAACTGTTAGGGAAATAATCTTTCAAAATTATAAAAACAAGGAGGATTTTTTAATCCTCCTTGTTTTCTTTTTCAGGAATTATTTTATTTAACACTATCCCTACAAAGGCTGCTATACTTAAACTTGAAAATTCAATCCCTTTAATATTTAATACTACCCCTCCTAAACCTATTACTAAAACAATAGACATTATTAATATATTCCTGTTATTATTTAAATCTACTTTTTCTTGTGCTATGGTTTTAAATCCTATCGATGCTATCATCCCAAATAGAACTAAACTTGCTCCTCCTAATACTGCTTTTGGGATTGTTAGAAGGATACCATTAATATAACCTATAAAACTCATTATAATTGCCATTACAGCCGCAATTCTTAATATAGACGGGTCATATACCTTTGTTGTAGCAAGAACTCCCGTATTTTCAGAATAAGTAGTATTAGGTGGTCCTCCCACAAATCCTGCAAACACAGTTGCTAATCCATCTCCTAATGCCGTTCTATGAAGGCCTGGGTCTTTTACAAAATTTTTCCCGACAACTGCACCATTAGCATTTATATCCCCTAAATGCTCTAAAATTGTTACAAAAGAAACAGGTGCTATAGATAGAATTGCAGATATATTAAATTTGGGTAAAACAAACTTTGGCATAATTATTAATTGAGATTGTGCTATTGTAGAAAAATCCACCATATTAAAGAATATTGATACTATATAACCTGCAATTATACCTACTAATATAGGAACTAACCTTATAAAACCTTTACAACATATAGAGATTAAAAAGATAACTGCAACAACTGTTATTGCAACAATCCAATTCTCACTTGCCATTTCAACAGCCACAGGTGACAAGCCCAATCCTATAATCGCAATAATGGGGCCAATTACTATAGGAGGGAAAAAGGATTGTATCCTTTCAACACCTACCAAGTAAAATAGCCCCGCAAATATCAAATATAAAAGTCCTGCAACAATTGTTCCTCCCATTGCATATTCAGCACCATATTTTTCAGTTACGGCAGTCAATACAGGGATAAATGCAAAGGATGAACCTAAAAATACAGGAACTTTCTTTTTTGTTACCAAGTGAAAAATTAATGTTCCAACTCCTGCTGAAAATAATGCTACGGATGGATTTAAACCTGTAAGGATTGGAACCAAAACAGTTGAACCGAACATCGCAAGTGTATGTTGAAGACCAAGAAGTAATTTTTTAGGGGAATTTAATCCTCTCATTACACATCACTCCTTCCTAATAATTGTGTCTCTGCACAATTTTAATCAGAGGGAAATTAATCTCCGACATGTTCTTCATGAATTATATATATCCTTTATTAAATTAACAAATATTTTATATTTATGTTATAATATCTTTGAAAGGGGGATAATAATGAGTTATAAAGTTTTAGATTTATTTTCAGGTTGTGGTGGTTTTAGTAATGGTTTTATTAAACAAAATTTTACGATAAAAGGGGCAATAGAATTCGATAAGGAAATTGCACTTACATATCAAAAGAATCATCCTGATACAAAAATATTCATAGGAGATATTAGAAAATTAAATATTGAAGAAGTTAAAAATGAATTGGGAGATATAGATGTCATCATTGGTGGTCCTCCTTGTCAGGGATTTTCTATCGCAGGAAAAAGAGATATTAATGACCAAAGAAATACGCTTCCTTTGGAATTTATAAAATATGTTGAATATTTTAACCCTAAAATTTTTGTAATGGAAAATGTAAAAGGACTTGTAAGTATGGATAAAGGAAGAGTCCTTAAACATTTTCTTGAACAGTTTGAAGCAATTGGTTATAAAGTAAAATATAAAGTTTTAAATTGTTCAGATTATGAAGTTCCACAAATAAGAGAAAGAATTTTTATAGTAGGGGTAAGAAATGATATACCATTAGATTTTTCATTCCCAGAAAAAAGTGAAAGAATTATTACTTTAGGAGAAGCAATTGGGGATATAGAACAAATAGGAAGTTTTGAAGAAACACAACAATACAATCATGATATGTACTTTCCTGTAGATAAAAAAACATATGAACTTCTTGGCGAAGGGAATTTTTTATGTGATTTAAGACACGGAGAAAATCATGTTCATTCTTGGGAAATATCCTTAAAAGGGGAATGTTCTCCAAAAGAAACTAGTATATTAAATGCTATTTCTGAAAATCGAAGAAAGAAAAAATATGGTAATAAGGACGGAAACCCATTATCCATCGAAGATATTAAAGAACTCACAAATTATGATGATATTTCAAGTGAAATAAAAAACCTAATTAGAATGGAATATCTTGAAGAAATAGACGGTAAATATGATATACATGATAGAAAAATTAATATAGGATTAAGGATATTCGATAGAAATAAACCTGTTAATACAATCACTACACTTTCAGGTGCTAACAGTTCATACGCACACTATTCACAACCACGTAATTTTACAGTAAGAGAAGTTGCAAGACTTCAAACTTTTGACGATAATTTTATATTCTATGGAAATATCAGTTCTCAATATCGGCAAGTAGGGAATGCTGTACCTCCTAAAATGGCAGAAAAAATAGCAGAACAAGTCAAAAAAATATTAGATAACATTTCTTTATAGTATAATTTTTAATTTAGAGTACATACTAATAATAGTAGCCTCCCCACTCAAACACTATAAAATTAAGTGGGATTCAAATAGATAGTTTAATAGTTTTTTATAGTATCAGGCTATAAATCAGACATCCTTCTTTAATGAGGTGTCCTTCCTTTCAGAAAACCCCTGTTTTCATTAAAACAGGGGTTTTACTATTGTAAAATTCATTTTTTTATTATATAATGTTTATAACCATATTGTAATATCTTTAATAAGGATAAAATTTCTTTAGATAAACATCTTTATTGTTAATAGGAGGGGGTTCAAATTGAAAATAGAAGAACTTACAATCTCTAATTTTAGGAATATAGTAAACTTGCGAATAAATCCTCACCCCAACTTCAATATTGTTATCGGAGATAATGGTCAAGGAAAGAGCAATTTGCTTGAAGCCATTAGTTGTTTAGGCTTGGGTAAATCTATGAAAACAAGCACTGACAGACATTTGCTTAAAAAAGACGAGGAATTATTTTACTTAAAAATAAAAGCACTCACAGAAAAAGATAAAGAACTAACCGTAGAAATGGGCTATGACAAAGTTAATAAAAAAGTCAAAGTAAATGGTTTAGTACAAAAGAAATTGGTTGATTTTATCGGGAATTTAAAAGTAACTTATTTTATTCCTGAAGACCTTTCTTTGATTAAGGATAGCCCTGATGTAAGAAGAAAATTTTTAGACACTATGCTTTGTCAAATAAGTAATAAATATTGCGTGTATCTTATGCATTATAAAAAAATATTGGAACAACGCAATAAAGTATTAAAAGAAAGACCTAATAGATATAATGAAATACTCGATGTTTTGGATACACTAATAAATGAATATGGAGTTTATTTGTGGAGATTAAGATATACGGCTGTTCAAAAACTTAAAGAACTATGTCCTCAATTCTTTTCTGAAATTACAGAAGAAGATAGTGTTGTAGAGATAGATTACAAAACAACTCTTAAAAATTTAACAGAGTGGACAGAAGAAAATATCTCCACAATGTATGCCTCTCTTTTAAGAGAAAATAGAAACCTTGATTTAGAAAGAGGGTATAGCACTATTGGTCCTCATAGAGATGACATAGTAATTAATATAGATGGAATGGATAGCAAACATTTTGCTTCCCAAGGACAACAAAGATTAATTGCTTTATCTTTGAAAATGTCCGAATTTAAATTAATGAAAGAAGCAACTGACGAAACACCTATTCTTCTTTTAGACGATATTTTATCGGAACTGGATGATAAGAAAATAAGCAAATTGTTAGAATTCTTATCTCAAAACGACTTGCAAGTATTTATAACTACTGCTGTCGGAATTCCTCTTGACGGACTATCTTATAAAGAGTGGCGAATGTCTAAAGGTAACATTCTTCCCTAAATTTGAAACATAAAAAGACCTGTAAAAACAGGTCTTTTTATATTTTATAAATTATTTTTAATATGTTTTGCTAATACATAAGACAATATAGACGGCACACAATCAGAAATTTGCTGTTGCTGACTATTTAAACTCCCTACAAATCTTATATAATCAGGGATAGATTGTATTCTTGCTCCTTCTCTTACTGTTAACAATCTATCTTCCCAAGGATGAATTAACATTGTTTTTCTTATATTTGTTAAAGTAACACTTGGAGCAGAAGGGTCTAATCTCCTATATAAGTTGCTAAACTTCCCTTTTGTTTTTAAATGTTCGGGTAAAGATGACCAATTACAACCAGGTGGAATATGTATAAAACGACGTCTTGTTTTATCTTTTGTATCAGTAGTCCAATGATTATATAACGTCATTATACTGTCAGGTAAACTGTTAGGATGACAACCCTCTAACCATTCTTCATAAGAAATAATTCCTCTCATATATAACTGATATAAAGAAGTCGTTATATTATTATATTCCATTACTTCTGCACCAACTCCAATTCCAAGTGGTGGCAAATCTTCAATTGCTTCTTCAACAGTTGTCCATTTATACAAACCATTTTTACTATTTTCACTATGAGTTGGAGAAGGAAATGAAATAGGAATTCCTATCTTATTCCCAATAAAAATTGTTCTATGTCTATTTTGAGGGACTCCATAATCTGCTGCATTTAAAATTTTTACATCTACTGTATAACCTATCTCTTGAAAAGTTTCTAAAATTTCTTTTTTAAACTTTCCATTTGCCATTGTCACTAAACCGACTACATTCTCCATTATAAAATAAGTTGGGCGGATCTCATTTACAATTCTTACATACTCCTTAAATAAAACATTCCTTGGATCATCCACTAACCTTTTTCCTGCATGAGAAAACCCTTGGCAAGGAGGTCCTCCAATAATAACATCAACATCTCCTTCTGATAAATTACAAATGGATAGGATTTTTTTAGTTGGAACCTCTCTAATATCCTGATTAATAAACTTTGCCTCCTTAAAATTCATTTGATAAGATTTCCTGCAATCTTCATTTATATCTACTCCGCAAACGATATTATAACCCGCTTGTCGGAAACCTTCACTAAATCCACCTGCTCCACTAAATAAATCTATAACAATTGGTTTTTTCATGGTTCTTCCCCCTTTCTATTTAATTGTATATCAGCATGGATAACATTACAAATCATTAGCAGGTATTTAAAAGGAGGCTATTGACTTCGTTGATAAATAAGTATATAATAGGTTTATAAGATACTTATAAAGGAGGGAAGTAGGTATGACAGATAAGAACATAGAATATCTCAATGCCCAACAATTTCACAGTTTGTTATCGGAGTTCAAAAAAGAATACGAAACTGTTAAACCTATAAGTAAATATCTTCCCAATGTTGATAAGAGTTTTGAAACTTTATTAAACCTTCATAAGGAAGGGAAAATAACGCCTTATAAGAAAACAATCAATAATAAGTTCTCTTTATGGCTTACTTTCGATAAAAGAAAAGTTTCTCCTGAAGAGGAAGAATTGATTCTTAAAATAGCAAAGTTCTTGCTTAAAATAGAAACCTTCCTTAAAGAGAACAATATCATTTAAAGACAAAACCTCCACACTTATTTTTGTTAAATAGGGTGGAGGTTTTTTAAATTGTTATAGAATTGTTCATTATAACACCCCATTAAGGAATGTTATTTCCTATAATATGATATAGGTTATACAATTTAAATCCTAAATAAGTAAATAAGACAATTGCCAAAACGGATACAAACCCAACTAAAAGAGAGTATTCGGTTGTTTTTATTCCCTTAAAACCCTGCAATAAACGAGAAAAAAGCCTCTGCTTTTCATCAAAATGTTTCAACTTCTTTCACCTCTTCTCTTTATTTAAAACTGTGAAGCCTCCCCCACTTAACCTTGCGGTTTGAAGTGTGGGCTTCTTGCTTCATCCACCGTGCCTGAAAACAGGTCT
>ENA-OWPA01000186-OWPA01000186.1-bioreactor-metagenome-genome-assembly--contig:-NODE-186-length-111987-cov-12.079475_pt1 | contig 111987 bp, 88 predicted proteins | sample MGYA00238139_ERZ651803 | MGnify/ENA primary metagenome ERZ651803 (study PRJEB26909, sample SAMN07631231) | bioreactor metagenome | isolation source: Switchgrass digestor | place: USA: Dartmouth... | reverse complement strand
CTCAGCCGGCAGCAATTCCGGTAATCTGTGGACAAAAGATATCGGTTGATTTTGGACAAAGAAAAGCGGTAATAACAGTTCATTAATTGAAATGTGATATTGAAATTTTCAATGAAAATTCACAAAAATAATTTTTATTGAAAAAAGAAAAGTGAAGATAATATTTTGCCTGCATCGTTTCAATATATGTAAGGCAATAGGAGAACTCTTATATGCAGCTTATTGTACATTAGTGAAAAATTTATTAAACTAAAGGAGATAACATGAAAAGAATAATATCAATCATCACACTGCTTGCATTAATGATTTTACCTCTGCTTATATTCCGGCGCCTTTTGTCCTGTATAACAGGCAGCTTAAAGCCACGATATGCACAGGCCGAATAGAACAGCTTTTAATTTAGTTATCTAAATTCCTGCATAAGACTTCATGAAAGGGGGCGGAAGTATATCAATAAAGAGCAATATTATGAGTATCTGATAGACAGTTATCAGAACCTGGTGTTCTCAATATGCTTTAAAATTGTTAACGACTACTTTGAAGCAGAAGACCTGGCTCAAGAGACCTTTATTTCCGCCTACAGGCATTTGGATGATTTAGATCGGCAGCATGAAAAAGCATGGCTGTGCAGGGTTGCCACCAACAAATGCCTTGATTATCTCAAAAAGGCCGAGCGCAGGAGTATCCCTACCGAGGATGACTATTTTCTTATACAGGTTAACAAGGAGCCGACACCAGAGGAAAATGTGCTGGAGATGGAGGCAAAAAGGCAGTTAACAGACAGATGCAAGCGACTAAAATCACCTTACAGGGAAATAGCTCTTGATTATTTCTGTAATGAAATAACGGCAGCTGAAATTGCTGCAAAAACCGGTAAAAACATAAAAACTGTACAGACCCAGATATACAGGGCAAGAGCACTGCTTCAAAAAAGCTACAAAAAGGGGGAACTGATAAATGAATGACAAAGCCCATATAAATAAAATGCAGCTTAATGCCTTTAAAAACAATTCAATGTCGTATGAGGAGAGAATTTCCTTTTTGAAGCATATTGGTTCATGCAATTTTTGTTCCGATCAGTTTGCGGCTTTTATGTCAGAGGATTTAATTACAGCCCCCAGGGATTTGAAGCAAAATATTCTGAAAGCGGTCCGTCAGGAACAGATGATAAAGTCTAAGGTAAGGGAAGCTTCAAAAAGAATGCAGCTGTTTTTATACAGCCTGAAGGTTGGCGCCGCTGCTGCCCTGGCTCTGGTTTTGCTTTTCTTTACGGTTAGCCTGTCTGATATGGCTGATGCAGATAAAAGCTTCCAGGCAAATATAACACAGAAAGCTTCAATGGAAATAAAAACACCAATTACTTCAGTAATAAGAGACGGGATGGATGCATTTTGCAATGATATATTGAATTTTTCCAACAGCTTTTTAAATAATTAATATTCAGTTAGCCAAAAAGCTTTATTAAATGCTGCAAATATTAAACCCGGTAAATTACCCATTTAATTTAGAAAGGATGGTTATATGATTAAAAAGAAAAGTGCTTTCTTGACATTTTGCTTTTCACTATTACCCGGCGCCGGGCAGATGTATATGGGCTTTATGAAGAGGGGAATCAGCCTTATGTCCTCCTTCTTTCTGCTTATATTTTTGTCCGTATGGCTAAATCTCGGCCCTTTGCTGCTGGTGGCCCCGATAATATGGTTTTTTGCCTTCTTCGACACCCATAACCTGCGTTCAATGCCGGATGACAAGTTCTATTCTTTCCAGGATGATTATATTGTAATGCCTGAGGTTGCCAAAAAAGGTATGCAAAGCATCATTGGCAAGTACCGTAATGCAATAGCAGTAGTACTTATCGCAATAGGCTTTACTCTGTTATGGAATAACACATTTTATATATTTGAGGCTTATTTGCCCTCCTATTTAACCATAATATTATACAAGCTGGGCCACAATTTCCCGCAGATACTGATTGGTATTGCTATAATAGCACTTGGAATTATACTAATTCGCGGAAAAAAACTCGATCTGGATACTGCCCGGACAGATGAGCCATATGAAGAAAAGGAGGGATGCTCCAATGATTAAGACCCATAGAGTAGGCACCTTAACCCTGGGGGTTTCTCTGATTACATTCGGTATTCTCTTTCTTCTGCGCCTTTTTGTCAGCTCCCTGTCATATGCTTTTATTTTTAAGCTGTGGCCTGTAATATTTATATTTCTTGGATTGGAAATACTTATAGCCAACCATGTTCAAAAAGAAAATAAGCTTGTATATGATAAGGCTGCAGTCGTTTTAACTGTAATATTAACCTTCTTTGCAATGTTTATGTCCTGGATGGATTTTGTTATAGAGCATACTGAAAATTATATCTTTAAAATTTAAAGCGGCATATGAAAAAGCTTATAAATACTCCTGCATATATACCCAGAAAAAGCTGATGCCAGGCAAGCTCTGTTCAGGCATCAGCTTTTTTATTTGAATTTTATAATGGCTTATTCTAATGTTTCTATCTGAGGTATACTTATCTAAAATACTCTACTCCGGATTCAAATATATGCTGATTCTGGTTGCCGATTATATTGATGGCCACACCTTCACCACGGCGCTCCGAATGGGCCATTTTACCGAGGATTCTCCCGTCAGGACTTGTTATACCCTCGATTGCATAATAGGAGCCGTTGGGATTATAATCCTCGTCCATGGTGGGATTACCCTCCAAATCAACGTATTGAGTGGCAACCTGACCGTTCTCGAACAACCTCCTGATCCATTCCTCACTGGCAACAAAGCGACCTTCTCCATGGGAAGCCGGTATGGCATATACTCCGCCAAGCTCAGCCTTCATCAACCAGGGTGATTTGTTGGAAACCACCTTAGTATATACCGACTTGGATATATGGCGGCCAATGCTGTTGGTTGTCAGTGTCGGCGAATCCTCCGTCTGTGGAGTGATTTTTCCATATGGAAGTAACCCAAGCTTAATAAGAGCCTGGAAGCCGTTACAGATGCCCAGAATCAAACCATCCCTGGACTCTATCAGCTCGCTTACAGCTTCCTTAATCCTTTCATTGCGGAAGGCTGTGGCAATGAATTTACCTGAACCATCCGGCTCGTCACCGGCCGAAAAACCACCCGCAAACATGAGGATCTGTGACTGCTTAATTGCTTCAGCAAATGCAGCCACCGACTCCAAAATATCTGATGCAGTCAAATTTTTAAATACCAGAGTCTGTACCTCTGCCCCTGCATTTATAAATGCAGTTGCAGTATCATACTCGCAGTTGGTTCCTGGGAATACCGGAATAAACACCCTGGGCTTGGCAACCTTATTCTTTGCAAGATATATCCTTCCTGCATCATAAAGCTTACACTCAAGTTTCCTGTTGTCCTTATGTGAACGGGTAGGATACACCTTTTCCAGGGTCTGCGTCCATGATCCTAAAGCCTCATCTATATGGATTTTGATGTCTTTATATACAAACTCCGGACTGTCGGTTATTGTTCCTATCAGCTTATACTCATCAGCTGCAAAGCCTTCAAGTGTCAGTTTTTGTGCAGCTTCAGGAGGCATCTCGGCTATAATATCACCATAACCGGGAAGGAATAATTCATCCTTCGTTAAGCAGTCATCCAGCCTGACACCCAGCTTGTTACCAAAGGCCATCTTGCTGACAGCTTCAGCAACACCACCAAAGCCAACTGCAAAAGCAGAGCTTATCTTCCTTTTTCTCATTAGTAAAGTGATTTTTGAATATATATTTAATAACTGTTCATATACCGGCAAATCATAAGCATCCTTTTTAATATTAAATTTAACTATGACATTGCCGGCTTTCTTTAAATCGGTAGTTATTACATCATCAAGCTTAGCAATATCGACAGCAAAGGATACAAGTGTAGGAGGCACATCAATATCATTAAAGCTGCCGGACATACTATCCTTACCGCCGATTGAAGGCAGTCCCAGCTTCAGCTGGGCATCATACGCACCCAACAGGGCTGCCATAGGCTCACCCCAGCGCTTCTTATCCTTGCCCAGCTTTCGGAAATACTCCTGGAAGGTAAAGCGTATTTTTGTATGATCTCCTCCTGCCGCCACAATCTTTGCCACCGAGCTGACAATTGCATATACAGAGCCATGGAATGGCGACCAGCTTGACAGATATGGATCAAAGCCATAGCTCATCATGGATACCGTATCGCAGCTTCCCTCCAGTACCGGGAGCTTTGCGATCATGGTCTGAATGGGAGACAACTGATATCTTCCGCCATATGGCATAGTAACGGTTCCTGCGCCGATTGAGCTGTCAAACATCTCCACCAGGCCCTTTTTGGAGCAAACATTCAAATCTGACAGAGTATTAAGCCATTGCTGCTTAATATCACCGGTAGCGTCGGTTAATTCTTTGTCATTGGATGCCCCACAGGCAGCTCCCTTTTTCAGATAGTTATTATCTTTGTTTGGCTGGCTGACATAAACTGCCGCCTCCTGATGGGCTCCATTGGTATCCAGGAAGGCTCTTGAAATATTGACTATCTCCTTGCCTCTCCACTTCATGACCAGTCGGGCCTCTTTTGTTACCTTTGCCACCGGAACCGCCTCAAGGTTTTCCTCTTGAGCAAATTTTAGCATCAAGTCCACATTTTCAGGAGCCACAACAACTGCCATTCTTTCCTGGGATTCGGATATAGCCAGCTCGGTACCGTCAAGGCCGGCGTATTTTTTAGGTACCTTGTCCAGATCTATGTCAAGTCCGGGTGCAAGCTCACCAATGGCCACAGATACGCCACCTGCTCCAAAGTCATTACATTTCTTTATAAGTCTGCTGACCTCCTGTCTGCGGAATAATCTCTGAAGCTTGCGCTCTGTAGGAGCATTACCCTTTTGCACCTCAGCGCCACAGGTGGTGATAGATTCTGTTGTATGACTTTTTGACGAGCCTGTTGCCCCGCCGCATCCATCTCGGCCTGTTCTGCCTCCCAAAAGAATAACTATATCACCGGGATCTGCGCTCCCCCTGATTACATTCCTTCTGGGGGCTGCGCCCATAACAGCTCCGATCTCCAGTCTCTTTGCCACATAATTCGGATGATAAATCTCATCCACCAAACCGGTAGCAAGCCCCACCTGATTGCCGTAGGAGCTGTAACCCTGGGCTGCTCCGGTACAGATTTTCCTCTGAGGCAGCTTGCCCTCAAGGGTATCCTTGACAGGAACAGTAGGGTCAGCCGCACCGGTTACTCTCATGGCTTGATAAACATAGCCTCTGCCTGACAGAGGATCGCGGATGGCGCCACCAAGGCAGGTTGCCGCACCACCGAAGGGTTCTATCTCTGTTGGATGGTTATGGGTCTCATTTTTGAAAAATACCAGCCATTCCTCGGTCTTTCCATCTATCTCAACAGGTACAATTATCGAGCATGCATTTATCTCATCGGAAACCTCCATATCCTCCAGCTTGCCTTCAGCCTTTAGCTTTTTCATGGCAAGGGTGGCGATATCCATAAGGGATATATATTTGTCCTTACGGTCTTTGTAGAGCTTCTGTCTTTCTTTGATATAGCTGTCAAATGCAGCCTTAAAGGGCTCCGAGTAATAGCCCTCTTCAAATTCAATCTCCTTTAACTCTGTCAGGAAGGTGGTATGCCTGCAATGATCCGACCAGTAGGTATCTAAAACCCTAATCTCTGTCATCGACGGATCACGCTTTTCCTCTTTGGCAAAGTACTCCTGTATAAACTGGAAGTCCTTAAAGGTCATGGCAAGATTTAATGAGGCATAAAGCTTTTGCAGCTCCTCCTCATCCATAGTAATAAAGCCATTAATAACGCTGACATCCTCAGACTCGTCATAAGCCATAATCAGAGTATCAGGTTTTTCTTCTGCTGCCAGTCTGGAATCAACGGGATTTATGCAATATGCTTTGATTTTTTCAAATTCCTCATCGGAAATATTACCGCTAAGAATATAGGTAGTAGCCGATCTAATCACCGGCTCCTCATTTTCATTAAGCAGCTTAACACACTGCTCAGCCGAATCAGCCCGCATATCAAATTGTCCCGGCAGATATTCAACCGTAAATATTCTGTCATCGCTGGCAGCTTCAAAGCTCTCTTCATAGAGCAAATCCAGCGGCGGCTCTGAAAAAACCGTTACCAGAGCCTTCCTGTAGGTTTCCTCAGTAATATTTTCAATATCATAACGGATAAGCACACGTACTGAGCTTAATCCCTTTATATCCAGATAGCTGACAAGCTCTGTCATGAGTTCCTTGGCCTTTACCGCATAAGGCGCCTTCTTTTCAACATAAATGCGTCTAACCTTGCTATTAATGTTACCCATATACATCTTCATACCTTTCTACCTAACTTGCAAGCTTTTTGTCTGTTCAAGTATAAAAAGCGTCACCGGATGGTCATACCGAAAATCAGGCCGTCTACAGGCCTATCCACAGTCTTCATTCCATCATTTACTTGCATTATAGCATAACATGTCTTATAATAATAATTAATATATATGAAGCTTTTTATTAGGTTCGCTAATAGATATATTGCCGGAAAATGCTTTAAACTCCAAGCAAAGTCCGTATTCTCATACTAATGATATGGGAGGGATATCATGGATATTAATTATGAGCTGTATAAGGTTTTTTATCATGTAGCCAAGAGCCTTAGCTTTTCCGATGCAGCAGAGGCACTGTATATCTCCCAGTCTGCTGTCAGCCAGTCGATAAAAACACTTGAGAAGCGATTGAATCAGACCTTATTTATCAGAAGTACGAAGAAGGTTGCTTTGACAAAGGAAGGCGAATTGCTGCTTAAGCATGTCGAACCTGCAATAAACCTAATTACCCGTGGAGAAAACCAGCTTTGCGTAGACCCCAAGAAGGGAATACAGTTAAGAATAGGAGCCAGCGATACCATTTGCCGATACTACCTTGTACCATTCCTGAATAATTTCCATAAGAAATATCCCGGTATTCATATAAAGGTGACTAACGGAACCTCCCTTCAATGTGCTAAGCTTCTTGAGCGTAATGAGGTGGATCTGATCGTAGTAAACTCTCCTAATTCCGCATTGAACAATCTTATGCAGATAATTCCCGTCAAGGAGTTCCGTGATATATTTATAGCTAATCCCGAAGCGTTTCCATTATATGATCATCCTGTTACTCTTGAGGAGTTGCAGCAATATCCTATTTTAATGCTGGAAAAGCGCTCGATGACCAGTATCTTTCTACATAATCTCTTTCTGGAGCATTCACTTGATTTGGTACCGGCTATTGAGCTTAGCAGTAACGATCTGTTGATAGATCTGGCACGAATCGGCCTTGGAATTGCGTTTATACCGGATTTCTGCATGAATGACACAACAAACCTTTCCGTCATAAACCTTACCGAGGAAATACCTCCCCGCAAGCTGGTTGCTGCTTACAATAGCGATATTCCTCTGTCTGATGCCGCCAGATACTTTATCGATAGCCTGGTTGAGGCGGCAGAGGCTGAGATGAAGGCTTAGAGCATTTATCTAATCTGTTCATGTGTGGGGTTGTTGACTCACCTATAAAAGCAGCCCAGAAGGTTTTATTTGATTAATCACAGTATGCAGAAATAAAGCTATGTCTGCGCAGTATATGGTATCACATCTGCAGTTGCATATTTCTCATCTGCTTGTGCAATATGAAACAAAGCTTCATATACTCATATAGACGGGTATATGAAGCTTTCTTGCATGCTTATTATCTGATACCGTATTTAATTATATGATGCTCTTGTTATCATCCTTAATGAATGTAAACTTACTATTTACCTAAGCTCTTCTAATCTTTTATGAATTACCTTATTATAATTCAAAACCTTCCTCTCGTAAGCCTCATTCATGTATTTGGAGGTTATCAGAAAATCAGCCGTCGCCCTGTTGTTGGCAACCGGTATATCATATACGGCACAGATTCTTAGCAGGGCCTTGACATCAGGGTCATGGGGCTGGGCTTCCAGAGGGTCCCAGAAAAAGATTACAAAATCTATATTACCTTCCACAATCCTTGAGCCAATCTGCTGATCTCCTCCCAGGGGACCGCTGTTATAGGCCTTAACCGGCAAGCCTGTGCGGTCAACTATCAGCCTGGCGGTGGTACCTGTTCCGCACAGAAAATGCCCTTTCAATATCTCCTTATTTTCCTCTACCCATTCCACCAGCTCATGCTTCTTGGTATCATGGGCAATCAAGGCAATATGCTTTTGCTTTCCTATCGTAAAATTTATATAATCATCCTGAACCATCTTTTGCTACCTCACCTTAGGAAAATATATTTAACTGCTTTTATATTTATATTAAATTTATGATGAATTTATTTACATTTAACCGCCGAATTACTTCTTACCAAAAAACTCCAGCCGCTCTGTAACCTGTCTCATCATATCGGTATACTTCTGAAGCTTTGCCTTTTCCTCCGCTATCTTGCTCTCCGGTGCCTTGTTTACGAAGTTAGGATTTGACAGCATACCGTTAACACGCGCAAGTTCTCCCTCCAGGCGCTCCTTTTCCTTCTTGAGACGTTCAATTTCCTTGTCTATGTCAACCAGATCAGCAAATGGCATGTAGATTGCGGCTCCGGGAATAACAGCGCTTACCGCATCCTCACTTATGCCTGCCTTGTCGCTTTGAATATGAACCTCGCTTGCATAAGCCAATGTTGCAAAGAACACCTTGCTGTCTGCAAATATATTCCTTATCTTATCATTGTCGGATACAACAATTACAGTTGCTTTTCTGCTGGGCGGCACATTCATCTCGCTGCGGATATTGCGTATTCCCTTTACAGCTTCCTTTATAAGCTCAACTGCTTCGCTTTCAGCCATATATTCATACTCAGCCTTATATTCAGGCCATGATGAGATCATTATAGATTCAGCTTCCTTAAGGCCTGACAGCTCGGCCAGAGTGCAGTATATCTCCTCTGTTACAAATGGCATATACGGATGCAAAAGCTTCAGTGAATTAATCAGCACATGTCTCAGAGTCCAAAGGGCTGCTGCTTTGGTCTCATCAGTCTCGCTGTATAGCCTTGGCTTAACCATCTCAATATACCAGTCGCAGAATTCCTCCCAGATAAAGTCATATATCTTCTGAACAGCTATACCCAAATCCAAATCCTCAAGCTTATCGGTTGCTTCCTTAATCAGCAAATTCATCCTGGACAGGATCCACTTGTCGGCTATGGTCAGCAGGCTTTCATCTATGCTTTCCTTCAGCTCTGCCTTTTCCAGATTCATCATAATGAATCTTGATGCATTCCACACCTTATTGGCAAAGTTCCTGCAGGCCTCTACCCTTTCCCAATAGAAACGCATGTCATTGCCGGGGGAATTACCCATAACCAGGCTGAGCCTTAACGCATCTGCGCCATATTTGTCTATTACCTCAAGGGGATCTATTCCGTTGCCCAGCGACTTGCTCATCTTTCTGCCCTGGGAATCACGGACAAGCCCGTGTATCAAAACGGTTGAGAATGGCTTCTTACCCATTTGCTCATAGCTGGAAAATACCATTCTTAGTACCCAGAAGAAAATAATATCATAGCCGGTTACCAGCACGTCCGTCGGGAAGAAATATCCCAGCTCCTCTGTCTGTTTTGGCCAGCCAAGTGTTGAGAAGGGCCACAAAGCTGATGAAAACCATGTATCCAGTGTATCCTCGTCCTGTGTCAGCTGCTTATGTCCGCATTTGCAGCAGCTATCAGGCTCATGCCTGCTTACGGTAATTTCTCCGCATTTGTCGCAATACCATGCAGGTATTCTGTGTCCCCACCAAAGCTGTCTGGATATACACCAGTCCCTGATGTTTTCAGCCCAGTTGAAATATATCTTGTCAAAGCGCTCAGGAACAAAGCGTATATCGCCGTTTCTTACACCCTCTATAGCAGGCTTAATCAGCTCATCCATCCTTACGAACCATTGCTGCTTAATCAGAGGCTCAACTACTGTCTCGCAGCGGTCGTGGGTTCCTACATTGTGGACATGATCCTCCACCTTAACTAATAGTCCCAGCTCCTTAAGATCATTTACTATGGCCTTGCGGGCTTCGTAGCGATCCATACCTGCGTACTTTCCGCCGTTTTCATTGATACTGGCATCATCATTCATAATATTTATCTCAGGCAGGTTATGTCTCCTTCCTACCTCAAAATCGTTCGGATCATGAGCCGGTGTTATTTTAACTACACCTGTACCAAACTCCATATCTACATAGCTGTCGGCTATAATCGGAATTTCACGGTTTACCAGAGGAAGCAGTACCTTCTTGCCAATAAGATGCTTATATCTTTCATCATCAGGATTTACAGCAACAGCAGTATCTCCCAGCATTGTCTCAGGTCTTGTGGTGGCTATCTCAACAAAGCCGTCTTCACCAACAAGCGGATACTTAATATGCCAGAAATGTCCTGCCTTCTCCTCATACTCAACCTCTGCATCGGAGATGGAGGTCTTGCAAACCGGACACCAGTTAATTATCTTTGAACCTTTGTAGATATAGCCTTTTTCATACAATCTTACAAATACCTCATTAACCGCCTCCGAGCAGCCTTCATCCATGGTAAAGCGCTCCCTGTCCCAGTCACAGGAGGAACCAAGCTTCTTCAACTGGGATATAATCCTTCCGCCATATTCCTCCTTCCATTTCCAGGCACGTTCCAGAAATGCTTCTCTTCCGATGTCTTCCTTTCTTTCTATGCCTTCCTTGCGCATCTGTTCAATAATTTTTACCTCTGTAGCTATACTGGCATGGTCGGTGCCAGGCTGCCAAAGAGCGTTATAGCCCTGCATTCTCTTGAAGCGAATAAGGATATCCTGCAGGGTATTGTCAAGAGCATGTCCCATATGGAGCTGGCCTGTGATGTTTGGCGGCGGAATCACGATAGTAAAGGGTTTTCTGCTTCTATCAACTTCAGCATGGAAGTATTTTCTTTCTTCCCACTTTTTATATTGCTTTTCTTCAATCTGTTTCGGATCATAGGTTTTAGCCAGTTCCTTATACATGGTCATCATCCTTTCAACTTATAGTCTTGCGCCAATATAAAGTAATTTAAATATGGTGCTTATTGCCTGTTAAATTTACTGCCTGCTAAAATAAAAAGCCCGGCCTTTGTATCAAACTGATTTTTATATTTACAGATCAAAAAAGGTTCTTCGCTCAAAGGACGAAGAACCGTGGTACCACCTTTATTTATGACAGCATATATAAGCTGCCACCTCTTTAGTCTGTAACGGGACAAACCGGTATTTCCTACCCACCTTCCGGCTTCAGAAACACTGTTCAGGAGCTACCTTCAATAAGTCCGCTTAAGACCACCTTTCAGCCTGCGGGTGATCCTCTCTGCTAAGCTTTTCTTATTTACTCCTCTCCATCATCACATTTGACAATATACGCAGAATCTTAGATATAACCTGTTGTATTTTGTATTGCAGTAATATAATACAAATATTAGTTCTATAGTATGCAAAGATATTAAATCTGTCAAGTGGTAGTTTATCAAAAAATATTCTAAACCGACCTATCAGGCTTGCCTGTTATTATAAAATTACTTCTGCAAAGCTAATAGAGCACTATTATTTTATCAACTTAATCTATATCTATAAGCTAAAATTTCTTATATATTATGTCTCCCTCACACTCTACATCACCCATGATGCTTTTGCAGCGGATATCGCCACCGCATTCAACATCTCCTTCTATGTTTTCGCAATTGAGTGTTTGACATTCTACATCACCGCCTATATCACCGCAGCTGACATTGCCGCCGCATTCTACATATTGACCGATGTCTCCGCAGCTGACGGCTCCTCCACATTCAACGTATTGACCTACGGGGCCGCAGGATACTCCCCCTCCGCATTCTGCATATCCTTTGATATCACCGTGGATTTCGGCACTGCCCCATACTTCAATATTAAAGTTCAAATCTGCATTATTATAAACAGCTTCGGGTATTTGCAATGTTATTTTCTTATCCTTCTCCCACAGATCCGACCCTAGCATCCTATTGCCGCGAAATTGTACAATCCTGAGCTTGCCGTCATCAGGCAAATCATATGTAACCGTTTCATAGCTTCCTTTACTGTAGAACAGATAATCAATAGTAACCCCATAAAACTGGGCTATTCTGGGAAGCTGCATGATATCAGGCAGGGACACTCCTGTCTCCCATTTGGAAATTGCCTGCACACTTATACCCAAAGCTTCTGCCAAAACCTCCTGGGTCAGGTTTCTCTCCTTGCGCAGCCTTATCAGATTATTTCTGAGATTCTCGTTAAATTCCATAATGACCTCCATGACATATAAATAATTAGTATTACAGCTCCGGTCTTGAAAAACTTGATGCCGGCATTAAATCCACATTATAAAATCCACTGCATATAAAAGCTGAGCCTGTTTTATCCACATCAATTATTAAAATACACATAAATTACGTACCAGGTATCGCAGATGCTAAGATAAGTATAGATAAGCTGCAAATAGGATTCAATAACCTGCTTTTCTATTTTATCAACCAACAGTTGAAAAGCATTTTTATGCCATGGATTAATCATTCTGGATTTTATATTTTTTCATCAGCTTATCACCCTCATATGCTATATCAGGGTATTTTTCCATAATGGCTTTTATCTCATTTTGTGCTTCTTCAATCTGCTTCATATTCAAATCAATACGCTCCCGCAGCTTCTGCCTGCGTTCGTTCAGCCTGTGGCGAACCTCCACCATTTCTTTGCTGTCAATAATTGCCAATGGTTGAAATATCCAAACCTCGGCATCAGCCACTCCGAATTTCTTCAATTCCTTAATTAGGGTATCATTGTTTAATTCCAGCAGCTGTGTATTGGTAAGGTATTTTCTGCTATCCTCCTTTATCCTGACATATTCATCCCATAGCTGCTTAAGCTGATCCCCATTTTCAACATTATACTTACTGTATTCATAATCAAGATAGTTCCGGTTATTTACCGATTTAATCTTAACCTTGTTCATAAGCGTTATCTGACGGTTAAGCTTGGATTGGACAAGCTTTATGGCAATCACATTCTTTCTGGCTTCCATAAAAATATATACTGCAGATACAGTTCCCATCAGAACAGTCATCATAAACGGAATGCTGTAATTTGCATCCGTAATTGAACCGAGCATGATGAACATAATAAACAGCAAGCCCACCACTGCACTTATTCCGATTGCAAGCCCTCTAAGGAATGCCTGCTTGCTTTTTATGTCGTTATATTCCCGGTACAGCCTTTTTCTTTCCTTTTCCAGATTGGCCATGTCCTGTTCGATCTTTGCCTGATAGTCCTCGCTGTTTATTATCTTAGCCAAATCCTTTTGGACAACCGGTTCATATTGCTCCAGCAAATGGTACTGGCTGTCAGTTAAAATAGAGCTTCTGTTCTTAAGCTTATTGCGCTCCCGTGTAAGATTATAAATATTTCTTGCGGCCTCCTCAATGCTTCCCCTTTGTTCAAGAGGAATCATGTCAATCTTCTGAATATCTGTCAGATAGGATGTTACCGCCTTATACTCCAGCTTTGCCTCCTCGATTTGCTTACGGCATTCAATTATTTGCTCGCAATTGTCCCTGATAAAGGTTAAGCGCTCTGAGCTGCTGCCCAGCTTGTTTATCTTTTTGGCCGGTTTGGCCGGCGCCTGCTGGGGTTCTTCGTGTTCATAATTTATATCCGTCTGTCTTTTTTTGCGACCAAGCAAATTCTTTATTAATCCCATTTTGCTTTCCTTCCCTGTAATATTGGATTAAAATATAACGCAAATATCAATCGGAAAAGCTTATCTTTTGCCGTATTGCTCTTTCCACTCGTTTATTATGGCCTTTGCTATATTATAGAAGGCTTCGGGGTCCGACTGCTCCTTCAGCCCGGAAAGCTGCATCAGCCGCTTGTATTCGTCCGTCATGGTAGCCTCCTTATCCTTTATTCTAACATATTCAAGCAAGGAGTTTTTCAGGTCCTCATCAACCCGGAACTCTTCGATTCTTTTCCGGAACTGTGCCGTATCGCCCATCAGTAATAATGAATATAAGTACTGGCGCAGACTTTCATCCCTGTTGTTGCGCTCATAGGCCTCCAAAAAGAGACCACTTGCCTCCTTAACCCCCGTTGTATGAGCCTTGGCCACAGCCAGATTATGATAGATATCACCAAATTCCTCAGGTGTTAATTCGACAGCCTCATCTGAATGTATTATCTGCTCGTATTCCCTGACCGCCTCGGTATAGCTTTCTTTTTTCAACAGATCTGCAGCCTTAAGGCACCTTCTTTTTATTATAGGCATTTTTAGAATATCATCAATCAGTCTTATGACCGTCTTTATTTCTTTTTCAGTATAATAATCACAGCTGCATAGAATTACCGTAATAATTGTTTTCAAATCCGCCTTCTGCCTGGTAAGCTGCCTTAGCCTGTCCGCCCGTTCAGGCAGATTAAGCTCTGTGTCTATCCAGTCAAACAGCTTATCCCCCAGGCCAATCTCATCAATCATGTAAATGTAATTATAAAGAAAATAACACAATTCCTCAATCGAATATACCCTGATTCCGCCTGATACAAAATAATACGGTTTTGATGCCCTGACACCGCTGCATAGAATCATTTTCCCCGCAGAAGGGGACGGCGGCTGCCACTGTCCGTCAGCAGTAAGCTTTATAGTGTACCGGGCGCTTCTTCCTGTTCCCTTAAAAAATTCACCAAATCCGAGATCTGTCAGCTTTATAACTCCGCTTGCCTTATCCGAACAGGTAAATTCTATTTTAAGCCTGCTTGTCCTGTTGGTGTTTACAGAAAACTTATCCAATGCAATTTTATGGTAGATTATTTCCCTGCTCATCAGATTTCTCTGAACAATATCAAGCTGCGTTGCTCCATCAGGTATAAGCTCATAGCTTCTGCCTGCCTTATACCAAAGCTCTCCGGCTTCAAGAAGCATAACCTCGTTAATTCTGCCATCCTTATATACCCTTAAGGCCAGCGAACAAGTTACCATATCATCATTCAGCAGCAAAACATCCTGCAGCTTTTTGTCTCCTGACAGCTCCTTGGCCGCATAGCAGGCTCCCTTGGTATACAAATTCTGTCCATAAAATACCCTTCGGCCTATACACAGGCTTTTCATAACTTTATCAGCCCAGCCTCCTTCGAAACCCTTACCGGTAAAATACAAGGTAGTAACTGTCTGCTTATATAATACGGAGTTGGCCAGATTTTCAAAAACATAAGCGGCATCGGCATTTTTTTGCTGCAGTAGGTCAGCTTCCAGGCTATCTGAAAAATCATGCTTTTCCAGGCTTGCTATCATAGGCTTGGACCATCTGTTAATCCGAATCTGATAATAGCTTAAGCCATCCTGGCCATAATCGAAAAGTCCAACATCATTCATCCAGAGCGATCTGTCCTGGTAGAGGGCATAATAAAGATAGGCATCCTCATGGCTTATAATATGAGCCCTGTCCCTTCCTATCCCCAGCAAAGAAAGGATGCTATATAGCTTTTCCACAAAATCAGGCTTCGTATTGCGTACTGTAATAACCAGCTTTGTGATCGGCTGAGTCGGGAAATAATCCCTGACAAGGGTAAGGGTTCTGCGCAGGAATTTGTCCATTATCGCCTGCGCACTGTATTTTACACCCATAATATCAATTTCTCTGTCATTTTCCAGGTTTGAAAGCAAATTCTTTACAAGAATACCTGAGCCGTTCTTTGCTCCTATTATGGCGTCTTCACCGAAAAGCCACTGCCTGGTGTCTGTCCTATAGCACAAAACCGTAGGAATAAGACCTTCCTCATTCCCTTCATTTGGACTGATAGTTATCGCCTCATGCTTTTTATAGCTGTAACAGCTTATCCTGCTGTAATCCTCACACAGATCATATCCCACTATCACTTTCCTTTGTGTATCCATTGCAGCATCTCCCGATATACTATATTTGCCTGAAGCAGGCGCCGATCATATATTCCGTTTTCAGATAATTTTCCATCATCGCAAGAAGCTCTGAATTTTGCTTTTTTTCCAGGGCTATAAGCATTTTATTGATTTGGTTGTATTTGGTCGGCTCATCCGTGACATCGCAGACATATCGGAAGCTGCATTCCTCGCCCTTTTTTATTCCCTCGGGTGTTTCTTCACTAATATAATATCTCACCTCATCATTGTAGAACAAAACCAGCTCCTTCATATGTATCCCCATAAAAATGTCCGGCATACGTTCGGTTACATATTCGCTGCCGTATCCCATATCATAATGGATATACACCTGGTTTCCGGGCTTTGTTACATAGGTTATATAATGCTTGCCAAAAACTGTGTCAGGCAGGCTGAGCCTGTCTTTATATTCCAGGAAAAATGGCATTATAATACCTTTTCTGACCAGCCGCTCAATATTTATTTCGGCAAATCTCAGATCCGTCTCCGAAAGCTCCTGGTTTGCGGCATTTTTCTTTAGCCATGCCAGCAGGCATACCTCATTTTCCTCATAACTAAGCTCCCTTCGCATAAGAGGAAATATTTCATCTGCTATTTCATGGTTATGGACCAGATATCTGTATGCATGATAGGTTAAAAATGCCCTTACCAGCAGCCGGTTGCTTACATCCCTGTAATAATCGCAAAATACCGCAAAGCTGTCCTCTATGTGGTTTTCGCAAAATAGCATTTGCGCCAGCAGACGCTGCGACAGCCTGTGACTGTCAAGCTCGAAATCCTTGGCAGCCTGCAGCAGCTTCAGCATGGAACCGGTTGAGCCGCGATAAAATTTTACCAAATACGACAGTATTATGTCATCGTATTTGCTTTTGGCAAAAATAAAATAGCACAGGCTGAGTAGAAATGGATTCTTTTCATCCGTTCCATATGTATGCAGCCAACCGGAGCACAGCTTAATCAACAGATTGAGGGCCAGCCCGTCATATCCGAAGATTTCAACTGCTCTTAAAGCCCGGTCATAATATGCGCGCTCTATCATCAGGCTGATAAGGCGTATTCTTTCGTCGGCACTCAGGCTACCCATATCCAGCCTGTCAAGGCAAGATATCAGCCGCTCTTCATTATCCGCTTCATCATAGTGCTTTATTAAGGTTATCAGACACTGTGCCTTAAGTCCGGGGGCAAGTGTTTCAATTTCAAGAACCTTTTCTATCAGGTCAATTGCGTCTGTATCCGGTATCTGCCTCTCTTGATATCTGCCATACATATACAACAGCAGCATAGGATGATGGCTTTTTTTAATGCATTGGTCTGCATATTCCTCCGGTTTCAGATAGGGCCTAAGTTCATAGCTCATCGACTGTATGTAACGGTTACCGAAGCTGTCGGCAAAAAAGATTTCAAAATTATCAGAGAATATATTAAGCTGAGCCCTGCCGTTTACAAGCTGAACCGTTTCTTCTGCATCCAGCTCCTTATACAGTATGGTTGCACTGACCATATTGGGATTGGCACAACACAGCTCATTTCTAAAAATAACATGGGATAAATGTTCCGCTATAGCATCTTCATGTATAATTCTGCCTGCGAATTCATTATAAAGCACTGCCAGATGATCATTTATCAGATGCTTCTCAAGCATCTTTCTGGCAAATACCTCCATACGCCTGCAATAGGACCTGTATATATGCTCATTATCTCTCTTGCTTTTGATTATATTGGAATACAGCAGGGCTGCTTTATGCTCGTTCAGACTGCTGTTGTAGATATAGTACAGCATTACCTGCTGATCTATCGCTTCCTGATAATCCTCCCTTATTGAATACATATAATACTCGTACAAGCCGGTGATTTTAAGCTGCGACCTGACGCCAAGCCTGAACCATTTGAAATATTTCTCTGATCGCTTCATTCCCTTGATCAGCAGACTGCATATGGCAAATAAAATATCCTCGGTTCCGTATTTATCATATAATCTCTCAAGGCAGCGATAGATCACAGAATTAAATGTCTTTTTCCTGCCTGCCAGATATGTAAACTGACTGACCAGCTCTAAGCTGAGCATATCATTTTTCGTACCGTAATTTAATGCCTGAATTTCAAAACCACTTAATTCCCTAAGCAATGACGGCTCTTCATTATAACAGCATATGGCCTCATAATACATAATCGGACTTCTGCAGCCATCCATATACTGCTCCTTTATCTCCTCCAGCACGAGAGCCCTGTTATTTTCATATCTTTTGTCAATATAGAGCAAAAGCCACAGCATACGCCAGTCATTATAGCCCTTCAGATAATAGCTGCGTATGGTTCTGGTTGCCTCATCAATAGCATCGGCAGTCTTTCTGTATAAAGCATTAAGATAAAGATAGGCGCAATAGTCAAGTACCGTACCTTTCTTCATCTCTGCCTCTTCCTCTGACAATTGGGCAATTACCGCCTTCGCCAGGTCCGATTTTCCGGCTAAAATTGCCAGATGGAGCCTGGTCAGTTCCTTTATGTAACCATCGCCCGGCTCAGGCAGATATTTTAATACAGCCTGTGCCTTATCCAGATAATCCTTCAGCTCTGTACGGCTTAGCCTGAAATTAAGGTAATTGGCCACCAGCTCGGCCTTTGCTCTTTTATGCAGCCTATACTTCGGTTCCATGCCGGTATTGTTATTGCAGCTGACATTGACGGTCAGGGTCTGAAGCGGAGTCTTTATATAAATATGCCCATGGTTATTGCCTTTTTTCAGCTGACCGACATCTATAGTGAATATTATCTGATGGCTGTTGCCAATAAATCGGTCAGACCAGAGATATTTTTGATCAAGCTGGATAAAGGGGGCATCACAGCTGACTCGGATCTCCGCATAACCCCATTCGTTTTTTGTCAGCACCAGCTTGTCCACTATATCCTCCTTGCCGGCGTTGTATTCAAGATTTGATTTTTCAATCTCCAGATAAATGGGATTCTTTTTTTGAATTGATACTAAAAACTCTTCAAGCGCCTGACTTGTTGAAACACTTTTTATCAGATGCCTGTAAATATAGGCTTGCTCCTCATTCAGAAAAATTCTCTCAAAATCCTGTGAGCGGAATATTCTCTTTGCTTCCACCCAATCCATACGGGCAAGAGATGCAAACTGATCCAATTCGGACATTTTGCCGCCCGGCAATTGTATAGCTCCCTGTTCAACGGCAATATTATAGTTCAGTGTGCATTCTCCGCAATCACTTATTATAGTAAAACAGCCACTGACATTAGTCCCTGCTTCAAGATAACTGGCATCAAAAATATATTTTATCTCATTTTCAGCATCATTAAAGATGGGGTTTACCAGCTTCATATGATTGTCGGATGAGTACACACTGCCTTTCATTCGCTTATTAGTGCTGTTTCTGACAAAAAAGCTCCCCTCGGTTATCTTTCCTGCCTCAGCAGTGATGTTCAGTTCGTACTCAGAAAGACAAATAGAAGGATTGTCATACTCAAAATTCCCCTTTGCGAAACGTTCAATCTTCTCCTTCAATTTATCACCCCAGGCAAATTGTTATAGTTGAACAGGTAGAAATCCAAATATGATATAAAACATGTAATATATCGTTGCAATTTCAAAAAAATACGTTATAATACTTAATAATTATAATTCAATAATTAAAAAAAATCTACTATTTATCAAATTTCGTCAACAATTTGGTCAAATTTAATAAATCGGATATATAGTTTTTGAGGAAAGGAATGTAGTCGATTGATCAGACATTCGGATCATTTTCACGGCAGTGATTTGGAATTAATAGAAAAAATATACGGGATTAAAAAGGAAAATATAATAAGCTTTTCGGCAAATGTTAATCCTCTGGGCATCTCTCCGAAGCTTAAGGAAACCCTGGCAGAGCGGATAGATGCTATTATGAGCTATCCTGACAGGGAATACAGCTCTCTGAGAAAAAGGATCGCCGAGTATGTAAGAATCGATATGGACAGTATTATTGTGGGGAACGGTTCAACAGAGCTGATATCCCTGTTCATTCAGATTAAGCACCCCAAAAAGGCCCTGATAATCGGTCCCACCTATTCCGAATATGAGCGGGAGGTATCCCTGGGTGGAGGTCTAGCCAGATACTACCGGCTGAAGGAGGAGAATAAATTTACCCTTGATATTAATGAGCTTGAGGAAGAGCTTACCGAGGATATCGATCTGCTGGTTATCTGCAACCCCAATAATCCCACCTCCACCGCCATCAGCCGCAATGAAATGAGAAAAATACTTGATATATGCAAGCAAAAGGGCATTTTTGTCATGGTGGACGAAACCTATGTGGAATTTGCCGAGGATGTCCATAAGATGACATCTATACCCCTTACCGTTTATTATAATAATATTATAATACTTAGGGGTATCTCAAAATTCTTTGCAGCCCCGGGCTTAAGGCTCGGCTATGCCATCTGCGGCAATGCCGATCTGCTGAAGGAGATAAACCAGCGCAAGAATCCCTGGACAATTAACTCTCTGGCAGCAATTGCCGGTGAGATTATGTTTGCTGACGACAATTACATCAAGGAAACAAGAAGCCTGATTGCCAGCGAAAGGAACCGGGTTTGCAGGCTGCTCGATGAAATGAAAAATGTGCAGTATTTTACACCTACCGCCAACTTCGTGCTGGTAAAAATACTTCGTGAGGATATCAGCTCAATGGATGTATTTGAAGCGGCCATTAAGAAGGGGATGATGATACGGGATTGCTCCACCTTCCCCTTCCTGAACAACAAATTCATCCGCTTCTGCTTTATGACCCCTGAGCTGAACGATGCCCTGCTTGACGTACTTAGGCAACTGCTGGGCTAAGCTTACATTTAATATTATCAACAACTTATGTCATTAAAGCTGCAGTAAATATCCATTCTAACGATTGGTATGGCTGCAGCTTATTTATTGGATGGAATTATCAGAATCGAATATGCAAAGAACTAGTAGGAATTATATATACAATTACTGTAATTTGTATATTCAGTTATATGCTGCTTGAGGGAAATTATATAAACAAATATATTGACTGCAAATGTTAATGTGATATATAATATGGATTTGTTAGGCACCTAATTACTTTTTGGGAATTTTTAATAATAATTTACAAGCTCAGTTTTAAATGAGGTGATAAAAAAGCAATGGATAATGAAATACAACAGCTGGTGGAAAGCTTTCATGAATTTATGAAATCCTTCCATCAAAAATCCTATTATAAGCTCAAGGATAAACAAATCTATCCTGGTCAACCCAAGCTTCTGTCCGTAATCAAGGATAATGAAGGCATCCCCCAAAAGGAACTGACCAAAAAAATGTGTGTCAAGCCTGCTACTATTACAGGCATGCTGGCAAAGCTTGAGGCAAATGGTTATGTTTATCGCAAAGTAGATGATAGCGATAAACGCATGATGAGGGTTTATCTCACACCTGAAGGCCATAAGCTGGCTGAGGAGGCCATGGCTTTCATCGACGAATTTACAAGGGAGCTTTTCTCCGATTTTAGTGAGGATGAGGTTAAGATAATGCGGCATTTAATCAATAAAATGGTTAGTAACCTGAAAACATAGTCTTAAAGTATAACTATATTTTTTAATTTAGTTAAATTTCTTAAACTCCTTTTTGCATACGTCAATATGACGGCATGCAGCAGATAACAATACTATAACTAACATAGAAAGGAAATCATATGCTAAAGCTGTTTAAATATCTTAAAAAATCAATTCCGGCATTGATTTGCATTACATTGCTTATGCTTTTGCAGGCTTACTGTGATTTGGCTTTGCCCTCCTACACATCAGATATAGTTAATACCGGAATACTTAAAAGCGGAATAGACAACACCATTCCCGATGTGATCCGCAAATCATCCCTGGATAAATTAACCCTTTTCGTGAATGAAGCTGATGCGGCTACCGTATATTCTCATTTTTCAGCTATAACAAAAAACGACTATAGCGACAAAGAATGGTCAGCCCTGCTGGACGCTTACCCGCTGCTTGCATCTGAACAGCTTTACCGTTGGGACGGGGTGAACGAAGAGGAGCTGACAGCCATTTTGTCAGAGCCGATGATGCTTGTACTGAGCTTTGACAATAACGGCGATGAAGCACAAATGATAAAGCAGCAGCTTATGGCTAACGCTCCCAACGCAAAAATTGAGGATGGGCAAGATATATTCGACTTGTTTGCTGTCCTTCCTGCACAGGCCCGTGCTGTTATTACAGCCGGAATAAGCAAATATATGAGCGCAATACCTGAGCAGATTAAAATCCAGTCCGCCTCAGCCTTTGTAAAAGCAGAATATACTGCTCTTGGTGTCAATGTCAACAAAATGCAGATAAAATACACCATGTTTGCAGGTGCCAAGATGCTGGGTCTTGCGCTTGTCGTAATGGCCACCGCTATACTTATCACCCTGCTGTCATCCACCGTTTCCGCCAGACTGGGCAGAGATCTGCGCAGCGCTGTTTATGAAAAGGTGCTTTCCTTTTCACACAAGGAAATGGATAAATTTTCCACCGCTTCACTTATAACAAGAAGCACCAATGATATCCAGCAGGTGCAGATGTTGATTGTAACCTTTGTCAGAGTTGCCATATACTCGCCCATACTTGCAATAGGCGGCATTACAAAGGTATTGAATTCTAATTTGTCAATGTCATGGATTCTGGTGGTGGGAGTAGGTGCTGTCATGCTACTGGTAGGCAGTCTATTTGCCCTGGCAATGCCACGGTTTAAAATCATGCCGAAGCTTATTGACAGACTTAACCTGGTCACCAGGGAAATCCTTACCGGTCTTCCGGTTATACGCGCCTTCAGTACAGTAGAGCATGAAGAAAAGCGTTTTGACAAGGCCAATATCGATCTGACCAAAAATGCTTTGTTCGTATCCCGTGTTATGACCTTTATGTCACCTGCGCTCATGCTTATAATGAACCTTATTTCCGTATTAATCATCTGGGTGGCTGCCAAAGGCATTGATCTGGGTACAATGCAGGTGGGAGACATGATCGCCTTCACCCAGTATGCCATGCAGATCATTATGAGCTTTTTAATGCTCACCATGCTCTCCATCATGCTGCCAAGAGCAATTGTGGCAGCAAAGCGTATCAGCGAGGTTTTGAGCACAGACTCCAGCATTAAGGATCCTGACAGTGAAGAGCCCTTTCCTGCTGATGCAAAGGGCCTTCTGGAATTCAGAAATGTAACCTTCAGATATCCCAATGCGGATGCTGATGTACTGTCGGATATCAGCTTTGTCGCCAAGCCTGGAGAAACTACAGCCATTATCGGAAGCACCGGAAGCGGCAAATCCACCCTGATTAATCTGATCCCCCGCTTTTATGATGTGACTGACGGCTGTATACTGCTGGATGGAGTCGATATAAGGAAAATTAAGCAGCATACCCTAAGGGATAAAATAGGCCTTGTACCCCAAAAAGGAGTATTATTCACCGGTACTATAGAATCCAACATTAAATTCGGTAATATGTCGATAGATGATGAACAAATGAAAAAGGCGGCAAGGATTGCCCAGGCCGAGGAGTTCATTAATGCAAAAACCGATGGCTATAATACTGAAATCTCTGAAGGCGGTACCAACGTATCAGGCGGCCAGAAGCAGCGCTTGTCCATCGCCAGGGCAATAGCCAAGGATCCTTTGATATATATCTTTGACGATAGCTTCTCCGCTCTTGATTACAAGACCGATGCCGCACTGCGAAAGTCTATCGCCAACGAATTGTCCGGCAAGACGGTTATTATAGTCGCCCAAAGAATAAGCACTATTATGAATGCCGATCAGATACTGGTACTGGATGAGGGCCGTATCGTTGGAAAAGGCACTCATGCACAGCTGCTAAAAAATTGTGAAGTTTATCAGCAGATAGCTTCTTCCCAATTGTCAAAGGAGGAGTTGTACAATGAGTAATGAGAATAAAAATCAGCAAATACCTATGCCACCCAGACAGGCTGGCCCAGGTAATCAGATGCCTACACCGCCCAGACCTGCAGGAGGCAGACGCGGCCCTGGAGGTTTTGGAGGACCACCACATTTAATGATGGCAGGACAAAAGGCTAAGGATTTTAAGGGCACCATGAAGAAGCTGCTTAAAATCCTGTCCCAGTATAAGGTCGGCTTCTTTTTCATATTCATATCCGCCATTGCAGGTACAATCTTTTCAATAATAGGCCCCAGAATAATGGGTAATGCAACAACCACCATCACTGAAGGCATTATGTCCAAAATTCAGGGTGGGCCCGGAATAGATTTTACCGCACTCGGAAAAATAATTCTGACAATTATTGTGTTATATGCTTTCAGCGCTGCTTTTAACTTCATACAGGGCTGGGTCCTGAACGGAATATCACAGAAGCTGATGTACAAATTCCGTAATGATATCTCGGAAAAGATACACAGACTGCCAATGAATTACTTTGACAAGGTTCCACATGGTGAAATACTGTCAAGAATTACTAACGATGTTGACACACTCAACAACAGCTTAAGCCAGGGGCTTACCACACTGGTTACCTCTGTTATAACCGTTATCGGCGTCCTGTTTATGATGCTGAGAATAAGCATAACTATGACCCTGCTGGCTTTGCTTATCCTTCCGATCTCAGGCTTTGTTGTCAGCAAGGTGATAAAAAAATCACAAAAGTATTTCAGGCAGCAGCAGGAATACCTTGGCCATGTAAATGCACAGGTTGAGGAGGTATTTGGCGGTCTGACAATTGTAAAGGCATTTAACAAGGAAGCAGAATCCATAAGGGAATTTTCCGCCAAGAACGACAAGCTTTATGAATCGGCCTGGAAATCACAGTTCCTTTCAGGCTTAATGATGCCGGTTATGCAATTTATCGGCAATCTGGGCTATGTAGGAGTGGCTATCCTCGGCGGATACCTTGCTATAATCGGTAAAATTAAGGTCGGTGACATACAGTCCTTCTTCGTATATATCCGTAACTTTACCCAACCAATCAATCAGCTGACCCAGGTGGCCAATATGTTCCAGGCAACAGCCGCAGCTGCAGAAAGGGTATTTGAATTTTTGGAGGCTGAGGAAGAGCCTCAGACTGTGGAAAATCCTCTGAAGGCAGAAGGAATAAAAGGAAATGTAGAATTCAGAAACGTCAGGTTCGGTTACTACCCTGACAAAATCGTTATCAAGAACTTCAATGCAAAAATAGCACAGGGACAAAAGGTAGCCATAGTCGGGCCGACAGGAGCCGGCAAGACCACAATTGTTAAGCTGCTGATGCGTTTTTATGACATTAATGATGGTGAGATACTTATTGACGGAAATAATATTAAAAATTTCAACCGCAGTGATCTAAGAAAGCTGTTTGGTATGGTACTGCAGGATGCCTGGCTGTTCAACGGAACCATAATGGACAATATCCGCTACAGCAAGCTTGACGCTACGGATGAAGAGGTAATCAAAGCGGCAAAGGCTGCACATGTGCATCATTTCATTTCCACCCTGCCGGATGGCTACAACATGGTGCTGAATGAAGATGCAAGCAATGTATCCCAGGGTCAGAAGCAGCTACTGACAATAGCCCGCGCAATCCTGGCGGATCCTAAAATATTGATACTGGACGAAGCCACCAGCTCGGTTGATACCAGAACAGAGCTCCTAATCCAGAAGGCTATGGACACACTAATGAAGGGAAGAACCTGCTTTATCATCGCCCACCGGCTATCAACCATCCGAGATGCTGATTTGATTCTGGTTATGAATGAAGGCGATATCGTAGAACAGGGCACCCATGAAGAGCTGCTGGCTAAGGGCGGTTTCTATGCAAACCTCTACAATTCACAGTTTGAGCAAAGCGCATAATATCACATTGCGCCCATGCTGGGCGCACCATTATCATAGCTGCAGCCAGATTATTCAGGCTGCAGCTTTTATTGCCGAATGCCATCACTTTTTTATCGCTATAAAGGGAACATGCATCTCCTTGGCTGTAAGACCGGCATGATTTGCATAATCCTGCTTTTGATATATGGAATAAACAATTCCATATTCAGCTGTTGCAATGGCTATAAAGTCACCTATGAAGTCCTCAAATTTTGGATGAATATTTCCATATCCGAATATATTGGATTTTTTGATGTCCTCCTTAGACATAAGTAAAAAATCATCACCCATGACTTTATAAAATTCATCTGCAAAGCGGCTCTGATACTCTTCCTTTACATAAAAGCAGGCAGCCCTGTTTTCGATGGACGGTGGCCGCTTTATCATATTTAGGAGCCCCGGATAATCAGTTAATATCCTGTACTTTGTGTCTGTAAGCCCGTGATCGGCTGTAACGATCACAAGAGTATCCTCCAACTCCCGGCACAGCTTCTCAACCCTGTCGTTAATATCTTTTATAAGTATACCTACACTGTTATCATAGCAGCCCGCCATATGCATGGTAGCGTCAGGCTCATCCCAGTAGGAATAGATGTATTTTCTCCCTTCCTGCCTGCACAGGCTTATGACCTCATTAAAAAGCTCATCAATTGTAGAAATTTTGTTGGTTCCAAAAGGTGACACACTGTAGGCCTTTGCATTGCCTGTCTCATTTATTATGTTTATGATACTTTTATAGGGGAGAAGCTTGCCTGCCACATGATAATCTGCTGCCGGCTCCTGAGTAAACTTGACTGTATTTGGAAAAATGTTTACCAGTTTGTTAAGCTCTTTAAAATACAGAGTCCAGCCAATCCAGCCATGCTCAGCCGGGGTTATGCCGCTCTCTATTGTAATTGTAGCTGCGGTAGTTGTAGAAGGAAATACCGATGATATTTCCGTTACAAGATGCTTTCTTAAAAAGCTTTCGGCAGTCAGGTGATAGCTCAGGGCATCAATCCCCATACCGTCAAACAATAATACAACAACATTTTTATAGTTATCTGACAATAGCCGGTCAAATGCCGGCAGCGTCGGATGCCTGTATATAGCCCCGAAATGCTTCAGTATTGAACTCGCAAGATTAACAAGACTGTTTGTATAATCAGGATATTTTATTTCCATAGACATACCCCTTTCGTTAATTTACACCATTATAAATGACAATTTAGGGGATTACAAGAACTACCAAAAATATAAGCGCACCCTGCATTAAGCAGAAAAAATCCCGACTTGATGGCTTTGTTTGGATTTACTCGCCAAAGTCGGGATTAATTATTTTATATCTTTATCAGCTTATCTGCGTATTATATCGTTTCTTCCGGGTCCGTTGGATATAAGTGTAATGGGAACCCCTATTTCCTTTTCAATAAATTCTACATACCTGCGGCAGTTGGCAGGCAGCTCTTCATATTTTCTGATTCCCCTGATCTCAGTCTTCCAGCCGGGCAAATATTCGTATACAGGCTTGGCTTTTGCCAGTTTGACCGTTGTCGGAAAATCTCTGGTAACAGCTCCGTCGATTTCATAACCTACACATACCGGCAAAGTATCAAGATAACCAAGGACATCAAGAACAGTCAGCGCCACCTCGGTCGCTCCCTGCATTCTGCAGCCATATCGGGTTGCCACAGCATCAAACCACCCCATACGCCTTGGTCTTCCGGTGGTAGCACCATATTCGCCGGCATCTCCGCCACGTCTTCTAAGCTCTTCCGCTTCCTCACCAAAAATCTCGCTGACAAACTCGCCTGCCCCTACAGCACTGGAATATGCCTTCACTACGGCAATAATACTGTTTATCTCATAAGGCGGTATGCCTGCACCTATTGCTCCATATGCAGCTAGGGTTGAAGAGGATGTAACCATCGGGTATATGCCAAAGTCCGGGTCCTTTAATGCCCCCAGCTGCCCCTCCAGCAGTATGCTCTTGCCCTGCTTTAAGGCATCATGCAGGAAGACGGCCGTATCACATACATATGGCTCTATCATATCCCTGTACCCGATCAGGGTGTTATACAATTCTTCAGGATCTAGCGGACTCTTTTTATATAAATGTACAAGCATTACATTTTTAAGCTCGCAAACCCTTGCAATCTTTTCTCTTAACAGCTCATCATCAAACAGTTCGGATACCTGAAAGCCTATTTTGGCATACTTATCCGAATAAAAGGGTGCGATTCCTGATTTGGTCGAGCCAAAGGATTTTCCTCCCAATCTTTCCTCTTCATACTGATCAAATAAAATATGATAAGGCATCATAATCTGTGCCCTGTCCGACACCAAAATATTAGGCTTTGGAACTCCCCTGTCCAGCAGAGACTGGATTTCCTTAATAAGATATGGAATATTTAAAGCCACTCCATTACCGATAATATTTGTTGTGTGTTCATAAAAAACTCCTGATGGAAGCAAATGAAGTGCGAATTTACCATAATCATTAATTATAGTGTGTCCCGCATTGCTGCCGCCCTGGAATCTAACAATAATATCAGCTTCCTGCCCCAGCATATCTGTAATTTTACCCTTACCTTCGTCACCCCAATTAGCGCCAACAATTGCTTTAACCATAGTAGTCCTCCTTAGCTCATCTGATGATTAATTTAGAAAAAATTGGCAATTAATACCATAAAAAATAAGATCAGACATATTTATTTAATTTCATAAACAGTATAAAAAAATACGTCTGAAAAGTAAAATTATTATTTTTTATATTTGATATAATCTTTACTTATGCCTTTGACATAATCCATAAGTATATCATATGTGTCCTTAAAAGCCTAAAGCCTTCTAAGGTCAATTTGAGTATTTTTAGAATTTATTAAAGCAACATACCTGCAGTGATATTTTTCTTTTACGCAGTTAAAGCTACATAAATGTAAAAAGGCGCTATTATGTTTCCCATAATAACGCCCTCGTTATTCATATAAATTCATATAATTTTTATTTAATTCTTACCTTCTTACTTTGGATTGCCATAAGCAAGAATATAATACCTTACAGCATCCGAGGCAGACTGCTGCCGTCTTTCAGCCTGCAGGCTATTTCCTTTGCAGCCATATCAATAAAGGCTGTAGTACGTTCATAGCTGATATATTCAGGCATAATCAATTCAGGCCTGTCAATAAAATGATGCCTTATCAGCCATTGTCTGCTGTCTTGCAGCTCCTGTTTGCTGACATAATCCTCTATTGCATATGCATCTGCCTTTTCAATTGCTTTCCTGATCTCTGGCATATCCTTGTATCTTTCTACAAGCAGCATATCGTTTCTTGTCATATCATTTACTATATATTCAAAAAACAGTCTGTTGTCCTGCTCAATTCCAAGCTTTTTCATACTTTCGCAGAATTCCTTGCGAACAGACAGAACAAAAAGCTCGTCAGTTATGATATGCACTACATAGCCTCTGTATAAATCCATCAGTCCGTCCGCCCTGCTGATGCATCTTTTGATGAAATCAGTAAGACGACTGCAATATAGCTTATAGTTATCAGGCTCCTCAAAAGCTTTATCCGGTATATCATCGCGAAAATGTGAATATTTTTTAAAAACTCGTATGTAATTTTCTCTGGCATGAACTGCATCCGGAGCAATATTGCCCATAAAGAACAAGCCGGTATCCTTTATTGTCCCTTCCGGGATAATATTGAGAATCTCGTTGGCTATGACCAAATGCGTTATCAGACCTGCCATATATTCCCCCAGTCTATTGCTTTCCGGTGCTTCCGTGACCACCACGATTCTTATTGCCCAGCTCCTCCACCTCTACAAATGTGATTTTCGGCTGGTGCTCGACGATACGGAACTGGCATATACGGTCATTAATATTAATCTCAGTATCCCTTAAAGCAAATGCGGGAAAAAACCATTCGTCATCATCGCCGCAATAGCTTTCGTCAACAATCCCCATCGAATTAGTCTGAATTATACCGAAATTTTTGAAGGTACTGCTTCTAGGAACAATATGGGCTTCATAGCCCTTGGGCAGCTCGATGGCCACACCAAGCGGTATCAGCCTGAATTCTCCGGCTTTCATCTGTATGTGCTGTGCAGCCCTCAGATCGATCCAATCCGATTTATTATCTATATATTTCAGCTTCTCGATTTTGTCACTTAAGTACTTGATTTTTATAGTCGGCATAAGCATTCTCCCTGTCTGTACATTTGGTATGTATATCGGACAGATCAAGCATATTCATTAGTTCCTTTGCCGCTTTCGAAATCGGATTATTTATACCCGATATAATATTAAAGTGCCTTTGCGGAATAGGCTTTTTAAATTTCAATTCAAATAATTTGCCTTCGGCTATAGCCTCCTGTGCAAACTCGCTGACAACACATCCAATACCAAGATTTCTTATGGCAAATTTGACGATAATATCACTGGTTGCCAGCTCAAATTCCGGCTTAAGAACAACATTATTACTGGAAAGATAACTGTCTATAAACTTTCGGGTACTGGTATTTTTCTCAAGACAAATAATAGGCAGCTTCTCCAGCTCCTTAAAATCCAGAACCTTTCCCTTTAGCTCACTGAATCTGCTACCGGCTACAAAAATGTCCTGAATCTTTTTTACCCTTACCGCTCTGATATCCTGCTTAATATCAAAAGGCTCGCTGACTATGCCAAAATCAATCTTGCCTTCATACAGATACTTTAGAGTTTCAGGAGTTGGCGCATTTGTAACCTTAACTTTGATTTTAGGGAATTTCTCATGAAATTTTTCAAGATAAGGAAGGAGATAATATTGAAGCGTCATATCACTCGCTCCAATCCTAATCTCACCATTCTCCAGATCCAGCATTTTCTTGAATTTATGCTCACCCATCAAAATACATTCGTAGCCGCGTTGTACATAATTATACAAAACTTCACCTTCCGGAGTAAGCTTTACTCCCTTAGGAACACGTACGAACAATCTGCTGCCAAGGTTTGTTTCAAGAAGCTTAATAGCCTGGCTGACTGCAGGCTGCGAAATACACAGCTCTTCACCTGCCTGCGTAAAGCTCCCTGCCTTAGCTACATGATAAAAAATGCGATAATATTCCAGATCTATATTCATATAACTTCTCCTTATGGAGTATTATCAACGGTTACATTATTATTATATTTAATATTTATACATTAATCAAGTAAAACCAGGCTGACACGTTAAGTTTTTTTAAGTTTTATCTGGAATTTAAAATTGCCCCAAATTTAGTGCCGATATTGGAATAACATTATAGCTTATATTAATATTGACCAATTTGGTCAAAATATATATAATATAATTACATTATTGACCGAATTGGTCAAACAACTTCTCCAAATATTTAAATCTAATAAGTCTCAGCAAAAATTACATCAAAAAAGGAAAGGATGATTTCCATCGGCTACGATAGCTTTGAAAATTTGGATGAGAAAAAGAAACAAAAGATAATTAATGCTGGATTTAGCGTATTTGCAAAATACGGCTACACCAAGGCAAGCGTAGATGAAATTGTAAAATTGGCTGGCATTTCCAAGGGAAGCTTGTTTTATTACTTTAAAAACAAGCAAAACTTTTTTAATTACCTCTATGACTACTGTATTAATATTATGCAAAACACAATAAACAGCCCTGATCAGGAAGGCAAGCCATCTTATCTTAAATATACCGACTTTTTTGAACGCCTTAGTGCCATCCAGCTTATTAAGATGAAAGCCAATCTGACTCATCCTCAAATGGGCGCTTTTATCAAAAAGATGATCTTTGACAGCTCGTCTGTCGCACAGGACGCGATTAAAAATATGATTGCAAAATATCAGGACAGCAGTATCAAGGAATTCTTAACAGGGCTTGATCTTTCAAAATTCAAGGATGGTATTGACCCGATCATGGTTATACAGCTTATTATATGGTGCTCGGAGGGTTGCATAAATCAGGTGCAAATGCAGCATAAGACCGCTACAGGTCCGGAACAGGCCGAAGCGGACTTTGAGCAGGTGGTCAGACTTTATTATCAATATGTGGAGCTCTTCAGGAAGAATTTTTATAAGGATGAGTATGTCTGAATCTCATGATGTAATATTTTTAATTCATTTTGGGTTTAATTAAACTTATTTATAAAATTAAGGAGGATTATATCTTATGCCGGTAATTGAAATCAGTGGTTTAACAAAGGATTACGGGAATCATAAGGGTATTTTCGACCTGACCTTTCAGGTTGAGGAAGGTGAAGTTTTTGGTTATCTCGGACCTAACGGTGCAGGAAAGACCACAACTATCCGCCATTTGATGGGCTTTATTTCACCAGACAAAGGATACGCTTCTATTCTGGGAATGGACTGTCGTATGCAGTCTGCCTGCATAATGGCTCATCTTGGCTATCTTCCGGCAGAAATAGCTTTTTTTGATGGTATGACAGGGATAGATTTCCTTAATTTTATGGCTGAAATGAGAGGAGATATTCGTATAGCTCTGCGGGATAAGCTGATAGATATGTTTAACCTTGACGTAAAGCAAAGGATTCGAAAAATGTCTAAGGGCATGAAACAAAAGCTGGCTATTGTATGTGCCTTTATGCATGATCCCAAGGTGTTGCTGCTTGATGAGCCCACCAGCGGTCTGGACCCTTTAATGCAGAAAACCTTTGCAGAGCTTATACTGGAAGAAAAGAAAAAAGGCAAAACAATTCTTATGTCATCCCACAGCTTTGAAGAGATAGAACGAACCTGTGACCGAGCCGGCATTATAAGGCAAGGGAATCTGGTGGCGATAGAAAATATAAAGGATCTGAAGGAAAAACGCAGAAAAACCTATCTGATAACCTTTGACTCGGCAGAAGCAGCCGAGGAATTCAAAAAAAACAATAGCTTTGATGAAATAGAAACAAACGGAGCCACTGCAAAGGTCAGTGTAACAGGCAATGTGGCCACTCTGGTTCGTGAACTGGGCCGTTATAATGTCCTGGAGCTTGACACGGAAAGCAGCAGCCTTGAGGATATATTCATGCAATATTACGGAAACAACAATATAGATGGTCGTATGCAATGAAATTTTATATATAGCTAAACCAAAATTGTAACAGGAGGAATATACAATGATAAGCAAACCCTTGATAAAAGCCACCTTTAAACAGAATTTAATCGTCATGCTAATCATAATTGCCGCACTTATGCTTTATTTGCCTATAATTATCAGCATGTACAATCCTGATATGCAGGACAGCTTAAATGAGGTACTTGAAATATTTCCACAGCAATTTTTAGCAGCTTTGGGCTTTACTGCTGTCAGACATGACCTTCTAGGCTTTGTAGCTACCTATTTTTATGGCTTTCTGATTCTTCTGCTGCCAATGATTTTCACCATAACAGCAGCCAACAGAACGATTGCGTCACATGTAGACAAAGGTTCTATGGCTTATCTGCTGTCAACCCCCACCAAAAGAAGTAAGATAGCAATAACACAGGCTGTTTATCTTATTGTTAGCATAAGCCTGCTAACAGGTTTGGTTACAGTAGTGGGAATATGCGTCAGTCAAATGCTTTATCCAGGTGAGCTTGATATTATGGGCTTTATTATGTTGAACCTGGGAGCCCTGCTACTCCATTATTCATTAGCCGGTCTGAGCTTTTTTGCCTCATGTACATTTAATGATACCAAAAACTCCTTAATGCTGGGTGCAGGATTACCGGTAGCATTTCTTCTGCTGCAGATGCTTTCCGACGTCGGTGAATCCACTGAATTTTTAAAATATTTTACCATATACACATTATTTGACCCTGAAAAAATTACATCAGGTGAAGGATATATCATCTCTTTCCTGATAATGGGCGTTGTTGCAATATGCCTGTATTCTGCAGGAATTATGGCCTTTAAAAAGAGGGATCTTCCTCTGTAAAAGACGAACCGGATTTGTCATTATTATCATTTACCAGAAGTTTTTCAGATCCTGAATAATATCCTTACGTAAATTCATTAAGTGCTTCTTTTGTTGCATGTTTCACAGCATATGCTATAACGAGATATAAGATTCACTTCCTTATAAAGAAAAATATATTCCATATAATCCAGCTGTCCCATACTGTTTAAATAAATAAAAAGCAGCTGTAAATCAAAAAATATTACAATCCTCCCGCTACAGAGGATGCAATACGAAACAGTATAGAGCATGTGGGCTGCAGGGTAATAAGCGAATAAGCATAAGTAGCTCATCTAATAATTCTCCAGGAAAGCTGCTTCTTTCCTGGAGAATTATTTACTTATGATTAATTATTCATAAAATTAATGGTTGTAACTCTTATTTATTTTAGCCAATATATCAGAACAATATATCAAACCTTTATATCTGCCTTTAATCCCAGCAGCTTTTTATTTTCATCCAGTATCGGTTTTATAACCTCGGCTATAAACTCCTCTGTCTGCTCCTTGGACCGGCCTATAAATTTTGCAGGGTCCATACTGCTCTTTAGCTCATCCAGGCTCATATTAAATGCCGGATCTGCAGCTATCAGCTCCAGCAGGTTGTTATCGAGTCCCTTCTCCTTAACATTTCTGCCGGCCTCCATTGACAGGGTTCTAATCCTTTCATGAAGCTCCTGCCGGTCCCCTCCTGCCTTTACGGCATCCATCATTATATTCTCGGTCGCCATAAATGGCAACTCCTGCAGCAGATGCTTTTCTATCACCTTGGGATATACCACAAGCCCGTCCACAACATTCAGATACAAATCCAGGATACCGTCTACAGCAAGAAAGGCCTCCGGTATGCTGATACGCTTGTTGGCGGAATCATCCAGGGTTCTTTCAAACCACTGGGTGGCCGATGTAATGGCCGGATTAAGGGAATTTACTATCACATAATTAGCTAAAGCCGCAATTCTTTCACTTCTCATCGGGTTTCTCTTGTAGGCCATTGCCGATGAGCCTATCTGATTCTTCTCAAACGGCTCCTCAATCTCCTTAAGATGCTGCAAAAGTCTGATATCATTGGAGAATTTATGGGCACTTGCAGCTATGCCTGCGAGGACATTTACCACCCTCATATCTACCTTTCTGGAATAGGTCTGGCCCGATACCGGATAGCAGCCTGCAAATCCCATCTTCTCCGCTATCTTTTGATCCAGCATTTTGACCTTTTCATGGTCTCCGTCAAAGAGCTCCAGAAAGCTTGCCTGGGTACCTGTTGTTCCTTTTGAGCCCAGTAAAAGCATACTATCAATAATATAGCACAAATCATCATAGTCCAGTTTCAGCTCCATCAGCCACAAAGTTGCTCTCTTGCCAACAGTTGTCGGCTGTGCCGGCTGGAAATGGGTAAATGCCAGGGTCGGAAGAGCCCTGTACTCCATTGCAAAGTCGGCAAGCTTTGCCATAACATTTACCAGCTTCTTTTTAACCAGCTTCAGGGCTTCTGTCATAATGATAATATCCGTATTATCGCCTACATAACATGAGGTAGCCCCCAGATGAATTATTCCCTTCGCCTTGGGACACTGCTCTCCATATGCATAAACATGTGACATTACGTCATGGCGCACCAGGGCCTCCCTCTGTTTTGCCACTTCGTAATTGATATCCTCTGCATGTGCCTTCAACTCCTCAATCTGCTCGTCTGTTATATTCAATCCCAGCTCCTTTTCGCTTTCCGCCAGGGCTATCCATAATTTTCGCCAGGTCTTAAACTTCATCTCAGGTGAGAATAAATATAGCATTTCCTTGCTGGCATAACGCTCAGAAAACGGACTCAGATATTTATCATAGCTCATCTGTACGGCTCCTCTCATTAATTCATATAATTTTTATAATATGCAGGGCTGCCTTACTATCTAATAATTATACTATATAGCAGCATGTATGGGATAAAAAATTCTCTATCTTTCATACTCTCCCCTGATATCCTCCTTCGGAGGCTCTATGGGATATTTGCCGGTAAAACAGGCATCACAATAGCCGGTATCCCCGCCTATCATATCGCTTAATCTCTGGACATCAAGATAGTCCAGAGAATCGGCGCCAATCATATCCCTTATTTGCTCAATGGAATTGTTATGGGCTATCAGCTGATCCCCTGTAGGTACATCGGTACCAAAATAGCAGGGGTATAAAAAGGGAGGGGAGCTTATCCTTACATGCACCTGGGTGGCGCCTGCATTTTTTAGCATTCTGACAATTTTTGCACATGTGGTTCCCCGCACTATCGAATCATCTATCATAACCACTCGCTTGCCGGACACAACCTCCGGCAGTACATTCAGCTTGATTTTCACGCTTGAAGAACGAACAGACTGCTTGGGCTTTATAAATGTCCTGCCTACGTAGCTGTTTTTCACAAAGGCCATACCGAAGGGTATACCGGACTCCAATGAATAGCCCAAAGCGGCGGCATTGCCTGAATCCGGCACACCCACCACCACATCTGCTTCCACCGGATGGGTTTGGGCAAGGATTCTGCCTGCCATTATCCTGGAATTGTATACGCTTATTCCGTCAAATCTGGAATCAGGCCTGGAAAAATAGATAAATTCAAATATGCATTTTGCAATATTCCGGCTGCATTGCGAGCTGTCGGAATGTATCCCATCTCTGTCAATCATGACAACCTCGCCCGGCAGCACATCCCGGACAAAAACAGCATCCACGGCATTAAGGGCCGCCGTCTCCGAAGCCAGTATATATGCGTTGTTCTTCTTGCCAATTACTAAAGGATGAAAGCCGAAGGGGTCTCTTGCCCCTATTAATTTTCTCGGGCTCATTATAACCAGTGAATATGCTCCCCGCAGCTTCTTCATAGCTCTGGCTACCGCTTCCTCAACCGAACCGGCATTAAGCCGTTCCCTTGCTATATGATAAGCAATAACTTCTGAATCTATAGTGGTCTGGAAGATGGCGCCTGTATATTCCAGCTCCCGCTTCAGCTGGGGAGTATTCACCAGATTCCCGTTATGCGCCAACGCCAGTGTCCCCTTGACATAGTTAAGCACTAGTGGCTGCGTGTTGTTGATACTGCTTTCACCTGCAGTTGAGTAACGTACATGCCCGACTCCGATATTTCCTTTTAAGCTGTAGAGATTTTCCTCATTAAATACCTCACTTACCAGCCCCATACCCTTTGTGACCTTAACCTTGCCCTTTGGCCCGTTAGTGTCACTGACAGCAATGCCACAGCTTTCCTGACCTCTGTGCTGCAGGGCAAAAAGACCGTAGTATATTGTCGAGGCTACATCCCCACCATCCAAATCATATACTCCGAACACACCGCACTCTTCATGCAGCGCCTCATCCATATAGCTATAATCGGCAAAGCTCATATATTAATACAACCCCTTTTATAAACTCTACTTTTGCAAAAAAGCAAAAGGCTGCCCATACCAACTGAACAGCCCCCTTGCTATCCTTATACTAATTTCCTAATATTTTTCCTAATATTAATTTTCATACTAAATTTACTAATTCTTTATACTATTTTAATCCTAAACGCCTGAACACTTCCTGATAAGCATCCTCTACATTTCCCAAATCCCTGCGGAAGCGATCCTTATCAAGCTTATCATGTGTATTTATATCCCAAAGCCTGCAGGTATCGGGTGAAATCTCATCTGCAAGAATAATCTGGCCATGATATCTGCCAAATTCCACCTTGAAGTCTATCAGTTCAATACCTACCGAGGCAAAGTATTTGCAAAGTACATCATTAACCTTAAAAACAAGCTCCGTAATCCTATCTATCTCTTCTCTTGTAGCTATTCCCAAAGCTATGGCATAGTAATCGTTTATAAAGGGATCTCCCAGAGCATCGTCTTTATATGAAAACTCCAATGTAGGTGCTTTCAGGCGTATTCCTTCCTCTATTCCCAGCTTTTTTGCAAAGCTTCCTGCAGAAACATTTCTTACAATTACCTCCAGCGGAACTATCTCCACCTTCTTTACCGCAGTCTCTCTGTCACTCAGCTCCTCAATATAATGGGTAGGTATACCTTCCTTCTCCAGAATGCGGAACAGATGGTTTGACATTCTGTTGTTAACTACGCCCTTGCCGATTATAGTTCCTTTCTTCTGCCCGTTAAAGGCTGTTGCATCATCCTTATACTCTACGATGTAAACATCCTTCTGATCTGTCTTGTATACCTTTTTAGCCTTTCCCTCATACAGCAGATCCAATTTTTTCATGAATTTTGCACCTATCCTTCTTTTAAGATTGGGTTTAAAGCATTTGCCTTCTGTAGATGGACATGAAGCTGTCGCTTTACTCTTACATATTATTATGAGATTACATTTTCTGCAAGAAATTTTTCGCCTGATGGCTTCTGTCGAAATAAAGTTTGTATACATGCACAAAAGATAATATTTCATTAAGCTCATTCCCCATCAATTTTTGGGGTTATCACATACCCTCCACACCAACATCATCCGACCATAGACATTCATAATGCTATCATCATATAGTAATCCGGACAAAATTATAATTGCATAATCAGCCACTCTGATCTAAAATCATTATGTTTGTGGATACCTGCCTTAGTCAGGAAAAGAGCTACTTTTTTATTTGTGCTTGTATTGCCTGTTCTTTTAGTTCATACATAGCTCTTGTAATAGCAAATATACGAGGTAATAATAACAGGTACATAGATTTAAAAAAAGAAAAAGAAAAAACATATACAAAGCGCTGAAGGATAACCATATAAGCGCAGAAAGGACCATATGAGGAAGCTGTCAGATAAAATACTGTATTTTATAAAAAAAGAAGCTGTACTGAATATATCAGGAACAGCAGCAATAATAACAACCTTTATCGTACCTCCCAACAAGGAGTATTTAAGCCATATTGATTTTCGTGTACTTGCCCTGCTTTTTTGCCTGATGGCTGCCGTGGCAGGCTTTGCCGATAACGGAGTATTTCTTAAATTATCCTATCTGCTGCTGAAAAAGGTAAAGAGTATTCGCTCATTGGGAGTGGTGCTTGTACTGTTGTGCTTTGTCAGCTCCATGTGGATTACCAATGATGTCGCCCTGATAACCTTTGTACCCTTTGCAATAATGCTTCTTAGTATTGCAGGCAAATCAAAGGAGATTATAAAGATAGTCGTTTTGCAGACTGTTGCGGCTAATCTGGGCAGTATGCTGACTCCGGTAGGCAACCCCCAAAATCTTAGCTTGTATACCTATTATAATTTATCAATAGCGGACTTTATACTTATCACCCTGCCATATACGGCCTTTTCCCTTATTATTATACTTGCGGCTGTACTTATGACAAAAAATGAAAGGCTTGATATTATAATAGATACCGATGCAGGTTCCGAAACAGCGGTAAAGCCCTTCATGATAATAGTTTATAGCCTTTTATTCCTATTATCTCTTGCTTGTGTTGTAAGGCTAATTGACTACAAAATAACCTTAATCATAGTTCTTACTGTTATTTTGATTTTCGACAGAAAAGTTTTAATGAGAGTGGACTACAGTCTCCTGCTTACCTTTGTATTTTTCTTTATATTTGTAGGCAATATAGGCAGCATCCCCGCCGTCAAGAGTGCCTTTGGACAACTTCTTTCCGGCAGGGAATTTGCAGTAAGCGTTGCCGCCAGCCAGATTATCAGCAATGTGCCCGCAGCAGTTTTGCTTTCCGCCTTCAGCTCCAACTATAAAGCCCTGATTCTTGGCACCAATATAGGCGGTCTAGGTACACTAGTAGCCTCTCTGGCAAGCCTGATATCCTATAAGCTATACTGCAGAAGTGAAAATGCCAGGCCGTCAAAATACCTTGCTGTATTTAGCTTATATAATCTGATATATTTGGCGGCATTATGTCTGTTTTACATGCTAATGCCGAGATAAGCCATAACTTGCTTGTAACTATTCAGTTCCTTTTTTTTCTAATCAGGAGTATCACTGAATGCTTTCGTGACGGTTAATCATTTTACTATGCGGGCCAGCATTTCCTTCAATTCATCTACCGTGAATATATAGTGCCGGTTGCAGAAATGACAGTTCACCTCGATTGGCTTGTTATCCTCAATCATTTCCTCAATGTCCTTGCGGCCGATGGAAATTATAGCGCTTTCAACCTTTTCCTTGCTGCAGTTACATTCATAGGCAACCGGCTGCTTAGCCAGAATATCAAGGCCAAACTCCCCGAGGATGTCCTCCAGAATCATCTCGGGAGTCATCTCCTGATCCAGCAGGCTTGTTATACTGGACATATTATTTATCTTTTGCTCCAGCCGATCTATTATATCCTCCTGAGCGAAGGGCATAAGCTGAATTATCAGTCCGCCGGCTCTTTTGACCGTATTGTCCTTGTTCATCAGAACACCCAAAGCAACCGCAGAGGGTATCTGCTCGCTGGAAGCAAAATAATAGGTCAAATCCTCGGCAATCTCACCCGATACCAGATTAACTTGTCCCACATAAGGCTCCTTCAGGCCAAGATCCTTGACTACGCTTAATATTCCTGCGCCTATTGCACCACCAACATCCAGCTTACCCTTTGAGTTGGCAGGCAACATAACATCAGGATTATATACATAGCCCTTTACATAGCCTCTTGAATCGGCTGTTACCGTCAGCCCGCCGATTAGTCCGTCGCCCCTTATCTGAAGGGTAATGAGATCCTTTTCACCCTTTTGCATGCTTCCCATTATGCTTCCTGCTGTAAGAAGCCTTCCCAGGGCAGCTGTTGCCGTCGGGGAGGTAGCATGTATTTGTCTTGCACGCTCCACCAAATCCTTTGTTGTTGCTGCAAATGCACGAATCTGCCCATTTGCCGCACTTGCTCTTACTATATAGTCTGTCATCCATATCCTCCATTTTAGTTAAGATAAAGCTTGTTCTTCTGCCATTTTTCCCTTGCTATGATATATACTCTTTCAGAGGTCTCGCATGGCTTGTCACCGCTGCCAGCGTCCACCGCGCCAATCCACTCCATACCGGCTTCTTCGATTAATTCCTTGATTTTATCGATTGGGTATGCCCTGCGATAATGGGTTTCCTCATATTTTCTGTACAGGGAATATTCCTTCTTCTGCTTGTCAGCTTTATCCGCCGGCTCTCTAACGAAAAGGCTAAGATTTATCTCATTAATCATCTCATCCTCATAAAAGAAATTCTCCCAGATAAAGCTTCCTTCCTCCCGGTTTTCCGCTATGGTATTATCACCGAGAATCTCCCTGTACTGATATGGTGTATCCAAATCAAATATAAATATACCCTTTGGATCAAGGTAATTATTGACCAGTCTGAAAACCTTAATCAAATCCTCCTCCGAGGTAATATAGTTCATAGTACCGCATACGCTGAAGGCTGCCGCTACTGTGCCATATAGCTCAAACTCTCTCATATCCTGGCAAAGATAAAGGATGCTGCCGTCACCATCCTTGTCCCTGGCTATAGCCAGCATCTCTTCAGAACAATCTATTCCAATCATATCAAAGCCCATAGCAGCAAGCCTTCTGGTCATGGCGCCGGTGCCGCAGCCTAGCTCCAACAAAATCCCATTTTCAATATTATACTCCTTAAGAGTCCTTCTGATATATTCAGCCCATTCATCATAAGGTACATTGTCCATAAACATATCATAAACCGCCGCAAAGCCGGTGTATTGCTGCATAAATACTCTTTCCTTTCCAAAAAGGCTGGTACAAAGCACGCTGCCAGATTGGCAACTCTTTGCCCAGCCTCAACTGCATGTGAATGTGAATTAATTAGTCATCAATCCCCATTATACCATCTTATCATACATATCCTTTAATGTAGGATAAAGCTGCCTGAATATCTCATATTTCTTGTCGTACTTGGCAACAATCTCAGGATCCGGTTCTGTAGTTTGAATTACCTTAATCAGCTTGCTGCAGGCCTCTTCAACAGAAGCATATTTGCCGCAGCCTACAGCCGCCAGTATTGCAGCGCCGAATGCAGGACCCTCTACAGAATTAATCTTGTCAACCTTAACATTCAGTATATTGGCTATCATGCTGCACCAGAGAGGACTCTTTGAGCCGCCGCCGCTTATCCGGACGCGGTCTACCTTTACACCCAGCTTTTTGGTTATCTCAAAGGAATCACGAAGAGCAAAGGCAACACCCTCAAGTACCGCCTGAACCATATCTGCTCTTGTTGTATCCATCGTCATACCGATAAAGGTACCTCTTGCGTTCGGATTGTTGTGAGGTGTTCTCTCGCCCATCAGATAAGGAAGGAAGAATACATTATTATCACCCAGCTTTGTAATCGGGCTTTCCTCCTTCTTGTAATCCTTGGTACCAAGTATATCGGTTACAAACCAGTTGAAGGAAGCTGCTGCGGAAAGCATTACGCCCATGAAATGATATCTGCCGTCAGCATGGGCAAAGGCATGCAGTGAATTGTTGGGATCCACGGCAAATTCCTTAGTAGATATAAATACAACACCGCTTGTTCCCAGCGCAACAGAGCACTTGCCTTCTCCAACGGTACCTGTTCCTACTGCTCCAACAGCCTGGTCTCCACCACCGGCTACAACCTTTACGCTGGTTGACAGACCCAGCTCCTGTGCCGCTTTTTCTGTCAGATTACCAACAACCTGGTAGGACTCAAATACCTTAGCCATCTGCTCTTCCTTCAGGCCGCATATATCAAGCATCTCCCTGGACCAGCGCTTATTCTTTACATCAAACAGCAGCATACCGGATGCATCGGATACGTCGGTGCAATGTACTCCGGACAGCCTGTAAGCGATATAGTCCTTAGGAAGCATTACCTTCTTAATCTTTGCGAAATTCTCCGGCTCATGCTTTCTTACCCACAGGATTTTTGGTGCTGTAAAGCCGGTCAGGGCCATATTTGCTGTATACTCGCTAATCTTCTCCCTGCCGATATCATTGTTCAGATAATCACATTCTGCCTGGGTACGGCCATCATTCCACAAAATAGCGGGACGAATTACCTTGTCATTTTCATCAAGAATTACCATACCGTGCATCTGACCACTGAAGCTGATGCCCTCTATCTGTGATTTATCACAATCCTTTGTAAGCTCCTTTATACCTTCCACCAAGGCCGCATACCAATCCTCGGGATTCTGCTCAGACCAGCCCGTCTTCGGATAATAAATAGGATATTCCTTTGTAACAATGCTCTTGATATTTCCTGCTTCATCCATCAGCAGAAGCTTTACTGATGATGTTCCTAAATCCACACCTATGTATAACATAAGTACTTCTCCTTTCGCTTCTAACCAGGAGCCTACTCCTTGTGATACGAGAACGCTTAATTCGCGCGCCCGCGCCGGAAACTCTCGCGCCGGATGCAGAAGGGATCTGCGCTGCCATCCCGGCATACTTTATCATACAGGAAATTATAAAAGCCTGTACAATAAATATCAGGAGTTTGTGTCTCCTTGTTGATAATTGATAATGATTAAGTGACAAATCACTTGATTTAATGAATAAACTAATTTAATTTTAATATAACAATTAGTAATACTCTTGTCAAGTAACAAGCAAGCCCGGTCACAAGTATTGTATGCTGTTTTGGCCTTGCCTATACACGCTTTTGCTCTGACACGGGCGCAAAAATATACATCTTTCCAACGCTTTTTATCTATGATACCATTTAACAATAAAAGCTATTTATTTGAAGGGTGACAGACATGATAACAGGCAGCAAGGAGCTTATCAGAGACATAAATACCAGGTTGGTTCTGGAAACCATAGTAAACAACGGCTCTATATCAAGGGCGGCTATTGCCAAGCATCTGGGGCTTACCAAGGCCACCATCAGTGCAATAGTCCAGGAGTTGATTGGGAAAAAGCTGGTTGTTGAAATTGGAAGCGATGATACCAGCCATGGAAGAAAACCCATTTTGCTCAGCCTTAATAAAAAGGCCGGTTATGTTATTTGTATCGACATAGCTGCAAGTACAATAACAGCCTTATTGTCGGATCTTGCCGGAGAGGACTGCGTTCTTAAGCGGATAAAAACTCCCAAGAATCCGACAGGTTTGATTAATGAGCTTATCAGTCTTGTCGAATCCATGCAGGTGCCCAATGATTCGCCATACGGCCTGGTGGGCATCACTCTTGGCATCCATGGAGTCGTAGCTGATAACAGGGTTTTGTTTACACCATATTATAATCTGGCAGGAAGCAGCCTTGACCGAAGGCTGCAGGAATATTTCAACACTCCCGTTTATATGGAAAATGAGGCCAATTTATCTGTAATAGGCGAGAAGGCCTTTAAATATGATTACTCTAACATGGCATATGTAAGTGTACATTCAGGAATCGGAGTAGGCCTGATAATCAATAACAGGCTCTTTGCCGGATATTGCGGAAAGGCCGGCGAATTCGGGCATACCATAATTGAGCCTGACGGAAGATTGTGCCCTTGCGGCAACAGGGGCTGCCTTGAGCAATACGCCTCCGAAAGAAGCATCCTGGCTGAATACGCCGCTTTAAAGGGCTTACCCGAAGCCGATTTGGAGATGTTTTTAGCTGCATACGAGAAAGGCGATCCTGACGCCGTAGGAGCCATGGATTGCTTCGTAAAGTATATGTCCATCGGGGTAAATAATATATTAAATGCCTACAATCCCGAAATTGTTATAATAAACAGCCCCTTTACCAAAAGCCATCCCGAAATCTTGCAGCAAATAGAAGCTGCTCTTTCCAGCAAAATGAACAGCTATATTAAAATTGTGCCTTCAGTATTGCAGGACTCATCAATTTTGCTGGGAGGATGCTGCATCGCCATCAAGGGCTTTCTGGAAATCGACAGGCTTAAGCTGCGCTCATTTTCCTTCTATTGATTTAATTTATTATTTTCCATAGCCTTGGCTGCCTCCCTTTTTTTCCTGGCCAGGATACCGCCTATACGGCCTGATTCCTTCGCCGTAAGTGATTCCCAGCCTGATGCCAGAACCTTATCCAGGTAGCCAAGCTCCCGTGCTATCTCATATTTGAGCTTCTCTTCAGGCTTAATATTATCCAGATCGATTTTCTTTTTCTTCTTTTTGCCCATAAATTACACCTCATATATATTGTTGGTATATATGAGTGTTCCCATCTTCTATGGCTCTATTCGGATTTCTTTTGCCAGCGGCAGAGAATATATAATTCTTTCCTTCACCCTTTTATGGAGTATTTGCTCAAGGGCCCGGCTGTAATAATCCATCTGGATTTTATAACGCTTTATCAGCTCCTGTTCATTTTCAACCAGATCTGATTTATAATCCAGCAATACAATTTCTCCATTCTCCTCAAAAAATACATCAATTATTCCCTGGATAAGAATAAGCTCATCACTATAAAGCTCCTGATAAAGCTCAGAGGCCTTCAGTCCCATAACAAACTGCTTTTCCTTAAACAGCCTTCCCTTTAGCTGTGCCTGTCTCATCCGTCCGGCCACTTCGCTCCTTGTGAACTTATATATATAATTCAGCTTTAGCTTCTTTATATCCTCCTCCAAAATCAGTCCCCGGCCGCATATTTCATTTATCTGCTCCATTAAATCGTTATAATCGGCTATCCTGGTTAAATCCAGCAGCTCCAGCAGCTTGTGATAAAGACTTCCCCGGTCTGTTCCGCTCAGTGTCTCCTTATCCTGGCGTATGAAAGCCGGCAGGGTGGTCTCGTGCGCCCCTTCAGCCTTATATTCTTCCGCTTCATACAGATTAATCCCCATATCCTCCTCTTCTGTAAGCCTGCTTAGTTTTTTAAGCTCCGATACCGTAAGCTTTATCTTTAAGCCGGCTTCCTTTTCATAAGGATAACTGTAGCTGATTTTTTTGCCGATTTCCTCCCTTAATCTTTCACTGTAGGTGATATCAGGAGCAATAGAAGCCAAAGCCTCCTGCTCATGCCTGATAAAGATTTGCTTAGCAAGCTCCTGCTTAAGGAATTGGTCTTTATGGCAGATGCTGATTGTCATGTTAGCTTTACTGAAGCTTACAGGCAGATTATCAACTGATAAGCTGCCACCCATGCAGTTAATCATGGCAGGAAGCACCCAGTCCTGATAGCTTTTGGCCGCCAGCATCCCAAAATAGCTGAAATCCGTACCGCATAGGGCGGCTGTTGACTTTATGTAGCCGGTAAGTATCAGCTTTTCCCTGGCCCTGGTCATAGCCACATACAGCACTCTTAGCTCTTCTCCGAGGTTTTCCGTCTGAACCTTCTTTTGGATCACCTTCTTCAGCAGGGTGGGCACTCTTGTTCTTAAGGAAATGTCTACATATTCAGGCCCTATACCCAGCCGGCTGTGAAGAATTATCCGCCCTTTCAGGTCCTGGGTATTAAACTGCTTGCCCATAGCAGATAGAAATACTATAGGAAATTCCAGACCCTTACTTTTATGAATGCTCATTATTCTTACTGTATTGTCATCCTCGCTCGCGGCGCTTGGCTCACCAAAATCCACGTCGTATTTGTGAAGTCTTTCAATATATCTGATGAAATGGAAGAGCCCGCTGTAACTGCCCTTTTCAAAACGGACCGCATAGCTTATCAGCATGTCCAGATTGGCCTTCCTCTGGGCACCTCCTGGCATGGTGCTGACATAATAATAATAACCGGTCTTATCAAATACAGCCTGTATTATCTCATGTATCGGAGTATGGTTGACCATAGCCCGGAAAAAATCCAGCATTTCCATAAAGGCCTTTAGTCTGTTTTTTAGCTGCTCATCCGCCCCTGCTTCCAGATAATTGCATAACGCAGTATACATGCTTGCCTTTTTACATACGGCCCTGATACGGGCCAGCTCCTCTGCGGTCAGGCCCACCATAGGTGAATACAATACTCCTACAAGAGCTATATCCTGTCTTGGGTTATCGATAATCCTGAGCATATTCAGGACAGTCATAACCTCCAAAGTCTGAAAATATCCGCTTGCCGTATCGGCGTATACAGCTATTCCCTCTGCAGTCAATATCTTTACAAATATCTCAGACCAGCCTCTCATGCTGCGAAGCAGAATTACTATATCCTTATAAGCAGCCCTGCGAAGAGCTCCCTTGGATTTATCATAAATAAGCAGGCCGTTTTCCGGATCTGTCAGCTCCTTGATTTTTTTGGCTATCATCAGAGCTTCCAGCTCCTTTTTGCTATAGTCCGCCTCATCCTCATCATAGGGTGGCTTTAGCCCTGCATCGCCATCCTCCTCAATGAATTTCCTGCTCGTCTCCTGCTCAGCCTCCTGCAGGGAACCGGTCTCATCCTTTTGCTCTTCATCTGTTATCAGCAGATAATCGACACTGTCTGATATCCTGGCTGTCGATGGCTCTATGTCCTTTGAAGCAGCAAGCAAGGTCTCATCATCATAGAGGCCTCCATATTTTAATGCCGCCGCCTCATCATATTCAATACCGCCAATCTGCTTATGCATAAGCTGCTCAAATATCCGGTTCACATAATCTATTACCACTTTTCTGCTGCGGAAATTCCTGTCCAGATCTATCCGCTGGTAATAATTGCAGCCTCCGTCTTCATCAGTGTCCTCAGTCCTGTAGCTATCATACTTTTCCATGAAAATTTCGGGCATGGCAAGACGGAACTTATAGATGCTCTGCTTGACATCACCCACCATAAAGCGGTTGGGGGCTCCGGCCTCCTCCCTGGATATGCTCCTTAGTATGACCTCCTGAACCATATTGCTGTCCTGGTACTCATCAATCAGAATTTCCTGATATTGCTCCCGGAGCTCAAGGGCAGCCTGGGTAGGAGTCAGAATATATCCGCCTTTTTCATCCCTTTTTTCCTCCACCAGTATCTTTAGGGCATAATGCTCAATGTCACCAAAATCAAGCAGATTTTTTTGCGCCTTTTTTTCCGCAAATGCATCCATAAACTCCAGAGTCAGATCAAACAACACCTGCATGCAGCCGCCCACCGCCTGCATATCCTTAAGCATTTCTTCAGGGGACTGAAAAAAATACCCTGCTGTTATGTCCTTTAAGCCCTTTTTTATCTCTTCCCGTAAAGCCTTAACCAGCTCCTTCTTTGCGGGATCGACTCCGTCCTCTCTTTTGCCCGACAGACGGTCAAAGGACAGATTTGCCAGCAGCTCTGCCAGCTCCGGATAGCCATCCGTCTTCATAAGCTCCTCCAGCTTAGCCCGATCCGACATAAGTGCAGGCAAATATGCAGCCGGTCCGTCAGGCTCATTGCATATGCTTATTGCCCTGGCATTTTTGGCTGCCAGATCCCTTATAATTGTTTTTACATGCTCCAACAGCTCCTCCATCCATGGAGCCGAGTATAGATCCTCCAAATCCTCCAGCTCAAACAAGCTCCTTTTGTCATTGATCCAGTCCTTAGGCCAGGGAGAACTCATGGAAAAATCATAAAGCTGCAATATAAGCTCTTCAATCGGAGCATCTGATTTGGAATAGGAATAGCTTTCTATCAGCCTGTGGAAATCCTCCCTCCCCTCCTCGTACCAGCGCTCCAGCAAATCGGAAACCACATCGGATTTCATCAGCGTAGTGTCAGCCTCATCGGCAATTTTAAAAGATGGATCCAAGTCTATCCTGTAAAAATAGTTACGTATTACATTAAGACAGAAGCTGTGTATTGTGGTAATCTGTGCCCCCTGCAGCAGGGAAAGCTGCTTCTGCAGATGCTCATTATCCGGATTTTCACAAAGCTTTTTATCCAGGGCCAAAGCAATCCTTTGCCTCATCTCCGCCGCCGCCGCATTGGTAAATGTCACCACCAGCAGGCGATCAATATCTACCGGACTTTCACCTTCGGATATCATCTTTATGATACGCTCCACTAAAACCGCAGTTTTACCGGAACCTGCGGCTGCCGAAACAAGGAGATTTTTATTTCTGCTATCTATCACCTTCTGTTGTGCATCGGTCCAAGCCATTATATAACCTGCCTTTCTGCAAGGGCTGCATGCCGCATAATCTGCTTTTTTGGCTGCAGCTTCTGTATATTTACATTTTAAAATCTTTGTAATGATTAAGCATCGGAATTATCTGCTTTACTGCTATATGTTCCGGCATTAAATATCTCAGCCTTTATCTCATCAATGGACTTTTTGGCCAGATTACGGAATTCAAAGCCCCTGTCCCTGCCAAGCCTGCCGTCAAAGCCACAGACCGATCTGAACTGGCAATAATCACATGCGCTCTGCTCTCCCATCCGGTAAGGATTTAGTGCCGTATCCCCATCCAAAATCCTGCTGCTGTCCTGCAACAGTCTGTCTTTTACATAATCAAGCATGGCAATAAATTGTTTGCTTTCCGCCACCTGGGAACGCTTACCAAGCTCTCCCTCCTTATTGGTCTCCACAGGAATAATATCCGATTTGCAGGATGGAGCCAGTCTGCCATCGGGGCCGGCAAGCTTTCTGTCCATCAAGGCTATGACGGATTTATCCGCATTAACCAGACCATCCATTTTAAGACGCCTGTATATTTCCTCCTGGGACTGCTCGGATTTGGCCACTATCGGATCATCTATATGGTAGTAAAATATACCGGCAGGAACTATTTCCTTGTCCGGATGCTGTTTGCTCAGATAATCCATAGCCGCAATCAGATATACCGATAGCTGCTGCTGAAGGCCATAATAGACTCCTGCAAGGTCAAAATATGTACTGCCGGACTTGTAGTCTATTACTCTGACATATACCCTGTTTTCATCCTCGTACAAATCCAGACGGTCTATCCGGCCACTGAAGTTAAGCTCCGGCAGCTCATAAAATTTCATCTCATAGCCCACCGGCTCAAAGGCCCCCTGTCTTATCTGGTTGCAGAGAGCCCACAGGGTTCGTACAACTATCCTTTCCATCCTCTTTATCATATACTCGCTGCGTTTTGTGCTTTTTAAAAAGGAGTTTTCATATTCCTCCACCGCATGCTGCACACTTTCTTGCGCCCACTCCTGCCTTATGTCATCGGGAATATCGTGCCAGCTATAACCGCTTTCATCCAGCTTCTTTGAAAAATAATCAATGGCATTATGAAAAATATTCCCTATGTCCGGCACCGCCAGTTTAAATTCCCTGCGCTCCTCAAGATTTAAGCCATACGCAAGAAAATGCGCAAAGGCACAGCCGGCAAAACGCTCCAGTCTGGTGACACTGCCATCAAGCTCGCTTCCGTACAGCAGCCTTGCAGCCTCCTTTGATATTCCCTTTTCCTTGTTAATATGCAGGGCTCCCTGTATGAGCCTGTCAAGTATAAAGGATGTTTTTTCATTGGACCTGTAATAAAGATACAGCTCCTTCCACTCATTTGTCAGATTGCCTTTATCCAGATTTCTCAAGCCTTCAGTCAGGTAGGAAAGCCCGTCATCCTTCAGTATGTCAGGTTCACCCTGAGCATCGTCCTCATCTGTTATGCTGACAGCCGGAAACAGCTGTTTTATCTTGCCAATCAGGAAGGAGGGACCCACCGCTTTGCCCTCCTCATTGACCTTGTGGTAGCTGATATAAAGCTTCCTGCTGGGTTTGGTCAGATTCAGGTAAATATAAAATTGCTCGGTATAGGACTGCTGCCTTTTTGTCGGAGCCAGCTCGATGTTATTTTCGGCTAGAAGCTCCCTTTCCATATCCGATAGTATTCCTCCGCTGCCTGCTGCCCTGGGGATAAGCCCATCATTGACTCCCACAAAAAATAGTGCCTTTATATCCTTAAGTCTGGTTCTTTCAGTATCACCAACAACCACCTCATCAACACCGGGAGGAATAAGGCCTACCTTGGCCTCCAAAAAGCCGGTATCCAGAATATCCGCAAACTCTGCTATGCTGCATTTTTCCTGTCCCAACAGCAGCACCATCTGATCGTAAAGCTCCATAACAATCCGGTATACCTGTTCAAATTCTTTGGCTATTACCGGCTGCTTCGCATTTATAAAATAGGCCTGATAGCCTGCCAGCTTCTCCTCAATTCTAAGACGTACTCCCAGCTCATATAGGGCTGTAGTATAGTCGGAAATATTTTTTTCTTTATTCTTCAAAACCTCATATACAGGAACTATATCCTGCATGAATTTTTCCCTTGCCTTATTCAGCAGCTCCAACTGCAATGGCTCATTTGATCTGTATTTTCTTTCAAATGGCTCGCTCCAGCGCCTGTACCCCTTTATCCCGCATGCCAATACATAATTCTCCAGCATATCGATTTCCTGCGGGCTCAGATCCGTAAGATATGTTCGAAGATATCTGAAAACGCTCTCATAGTTAAAGTCCTCAGCCGCAATAGCTACCGCAGCCCTGATAAGCTCCACAAAGGGGTTGTTCAAAATATCCTTCTTATAGTCAATAAAGCACGGAATACCTGCCTGGGTAAATTTTTGCCTGGCGATTCTGCCGTATTCCGTAATGGCACCTGTAACAACGGCTATGTCCTTATAGCGGTAGTTTTCCTCCCGTATCAGCCGCTTTATCTCGCGTACCACAAAATCCATCTCGGCTGCAGCATCCCTGGCTGCATGGATAGTAATGTCATTCTGCTCATCACTGTAAATATTGTATGGATAGCGAAAGATATTGTGTTCCAGAGATGCCAGGGCAGACGAATTAATGAAGCGGTAGGGCATACCCTGAGCGCTTCTTTTCTCAGCTATAACAGGCTCTTTTATAGCTGTACCTGTCATTCTTGCCATCTTATAAAGCTTATGTATCGTCTTTTTGCTCAGTCCAAAAAGCTGATGCTCGCTAAAATTGATTTCTTCTCTATTTCTAAGCACGGGCTCAAAGTCTTCAAGCTCCCTCGGATCTATGGTAACGGTTATAAAAACCTTCTTTGCATACTGAAGCATTTTTTCAAGAATTTTGTATTGGCAGGGGGTAAAACCGGTAAAGCCGTCAAGACATATTACGGTATTTTTGACCCAGTCTGATTTGTCAATGAGATTATACAGAACCACCAGTATTTCCTCTGCGGTTATGTAACGCTCCCTCATAAAATCACGGAAGCCCTGATATATAACAAAAAGATCCTGCAGCTTGGCCTTCAGGACAGGCTTTTTTTCAGCTATCTTCTGCATCCTGTCAAAATCCTCTTCCTGAATATTATACTGGTAAAGCTCCGACAGCATGGATTTAAGCTCATCTACAAAGCCGGTTTTGGATACATTTTGCCCAAACAGACGCAGTTGTCTTTTCTTGTCAGCCAGAACCCTTCTTATCACCATGCTTTTTCCTGTATCCTCAAGCACAGGCTGATTTCCCGCCCCTACCTCATCAAATATCCGGTAGGCAAAGCGCTGGAAGCTGAGGATATCAATATTCATAACACCATTATCGGGATGCATGCTGACAATATCCTTCTGGGTCTGCAAAGTAAATTGCTCCGGAACAATAACAAGAAAATTTGTATCCGGCTCATCAATGCTCATCCGGGTAATCTCCCGGTACAGCTGATATGATTTCCCTGCTCCAGCACTTCCGCAAAACAACTGCAAGGACATATCATAATCCTCCTTTCCATAAAAAGTAAAGCAGCATGCATCACTGCAATTCCAAAGCAGCTGCCGGTTTATGTCAAAATTATCAATTACCTTCATCAGATCGATGCAGCAATCTGAAACAAAATTTGTCCCCTGGATAAGATTGTAAATTGCAGATGCAAATAGCTGAATAAAATCTGCATAAAATATAGTTAACCCTAATAATATATAATAAGAATTCAGACATGAAGCAATGAGCTTTGGAGGATAAATAATGGCAAAAACAAAAATAGTAGTTATCCAGTTGAAAGAAATTATATATACTGTGATTTTTGCGGCATTGGGCATTCTGCTGATACTTCTTCTAATATTTATGTTCAGGGATAAGGATGAAGAAACGGCGGAAGCAGAGACCGCCCTCTACACTGCCGGTACATATTCCTCCACAGTAACATTAAATGATATGGCACTAAATCTGGTTGTAGTGGTAGATAAAAACCATATCAATAAGGTGAGCATCGAAAATATTGATGAATCGATTGCGATGATGTATCCCCTTCTTGAGCCATCTCTGGATGCAATTGCCATGCAGCTGTATGATGATGTCCCTCTGGAGCAGGTGGAGCTTTCGGAAGATAAAAAGTATACACAGCAGCTTTTGCTTGACGCAATAGCAGTAGCCCTTGAAAAAGCAAAAGCAGGGCAATAGTAAAAACCTTTTGCAATGGCCTAATTTCGGAATGCTGTAAGCTTTATATAAAGCTTACAGCATCATTTTTGTCACCTTATCACAGCTGCTCTATCTCCTTCATCCACAGAGAAAGCGAAGCGTCACTTGGCATTCTGAGATCTCCACGGGGAGAAACTGAAACGCTACCCACCTTAGGTCCGTCAGGCAGGCAGGAGCGCTTAAATTGCTGGCTTATAAACCTTCTGTAGAATACCTTCAGCCATTTTAGTATTTCCTCATCCTTATAAATACCCCTGAAGGCATGTCTGGCCAGCCGGTAGATCTTGGAAGGCTCAAAGCCGAATCTCAAAACATAATAGAGATAAAAATCATGAAGCTCATATGGCCCTACTATATCCTCGGTTTTTTGAACGATATCCCCATCCTTCGGCGGCAGAAGCTCAGGGCTTACAGGTGTATCAAGAATATCGATCAATACATCATGGAGCCTGGTGTTTTCCGCCTTATCAGCGAAATATTCTACCAGATAGCGCACCAGCGTCTTGGGGATTGAGGCATTTATACCATACATGGACATATGATCCCCGTTATATGTGGTCCATCCGAGTGCCAGCTCGGATAGATCTCCGGTTCCGACAACAAAGCCCTTGTATTTTCCGGCTATATCCATCAGCACCTGGGTTCTTTCCCTGGCCTGGCTGTTTTCATAGGTTAGATCATGAATGCTGCTGTCATGTCCGATATCCTTAAAATGCTGCTCCACAGCATCCCTGATAGGAATCTCAAGCAGGGTGGTACCCAGACACTGGGCCAGGGCTATTGCATTATTATAGGTTCGGTCAGTCGTTCCAAAGCAGGGCATGGTAACCGATATAATATTTTTCTTATCCTTGCCCAGCATATCAAAGGCTTTTGCACTCACCAGTAAGGCAAGAGTGGAATCAAGTCCTCCCGATATGCCTATTACCACATTTTCCACGCCTGTATGGGCTATTCTGGTCTTTAAGCCCATTGCCTGTATGTTTATAATATTTTCACAGCGCTTATCCCTGTCGGCTTTATCGGAGGGTACAAATGGCGCCGGATCTATGAAACGGGTCAGCATAGTCTCTGGAAGCTCTTTACTGCCATTATTCAGGCTGAAATTAATGACCTTATAGGCCGGCCCCGTTTCAGCTGTATAGGAATGCATTCTCCTGCGTTCATTCATCAGTCTGTTCAAATCCAGCTCGCTAAATATCAGTCCGTTGCTGAACAGACCTGACTCGGCAAGCAATACTCCGTTCTCGGCAATCAGATTGTGTCCTGCAAATACCAGATCTGTTGTTGATTCTCCTTCTCCGGCATCCGAATAGATGTAGCCGCACACCAGTCTTGCCGACTGGCCCTTAACCAGCTCTCTTCTGTATTCGGCCTTGCCCGCTGTCTCATCACTGGCTGACAGGTTTGCTATTACTGTTGCGCCCGCCATACAATGCTCTATACTGGGAGGCTTGGGAACCCACAAGTCCTCGCATATCTCAACCGCCAATGCAAATTCAGGCATATTGTCACATTGAAACAGCAACCGCAAGCCAAGATAGCATTCCTCACCCAGAAAATTAACACAGACAGGCTCGAGATTGCCGGATGTGAAATGCCTGGCTTCGTAAAACTCGGTATAATTAGGTATATTGCACTTTGGAACCAGACCTAATACCCGGCCGTGAAAGATAACGGCAGCCGTATTATATAAAACTCCCTTATACTGATAAGGAAAGCCGACTACAATAACTATATCCTTATCTATAGAATAATGGATTATTTTACCAATGCTTTTGCTGGCAGCCTTAAGCAGATTATCCTGCAAAAACAAATCACTGCAGGTATATCCAGTAACAGAAAGCTCAGGAAATACCACGAGCTTAGCCTGTTCTGTAACTGCTTCATCAATAAGCTTAATTATATTTTCCGTATTATAGTCGCAATCGGCCACTCTGATATGGGGAGTAGCGGCTGCAACCTTTAAAAATCCATGCTTCATCATATCCTCCTTGCATTTTTGACAAGAAACACCCGATTATGGGTTATAAGCTGTTTTTCCGGTCGAAATTCCATATGATATTTTTGCTATATTATAAACATTATAATACAAAGAAATTACCTTGGCAAATTCTATAGGAAAATCAAAGCAAGTTCATGTAATACGAAAAAAAGCGGCCATTGGCCGCTCTCATCATTTGTGTAATACCCAAAATGCCGTTTCCTGTATTTTGACGCCTAGCCCTCGCTAGGTGGGTGACCGCACTTAAGCTTCTGCCTTCCACTGACCGAGGTGGCCTGACATCCACTTAAGAATGTAGGAATCCCTTATTACATCATGTAGGTTCAAAATTACAGGAGTGTCGAACATTTCAGGAATTTCATAGCTTTATTATAATCTAACAAGCGCTATATTTCAAGTTTTTTTCCGGTTTTTTGTTTGGGAATCATTGGGTTTTACAAGTTGCTACTGGGCTTCAAGCTCATATGTCGGGAAGTAGAATATGAATTCGGTCCCCTCACCCAGTGTCGAATAAACCTCAATCTTCCCGTCATGCTTCAGGGCTATCTGCTTGGCTATAGCAAGTCCAAGACCGGTGCCGCTTTCGTTTTGCCTAAGATTTGACTTGTAAAATTTTTCAAAAATATTTTCCAAATCGGCAGGAGCAATTCCTATTCCTTCATCTCTTATCGACACTATTATTTTGTCCGATTTTGAAAGTTTTATGTGTACGGTTTTATTTTCCTCAGAAAACTTAATGGCATTGTCAAGGATTACCATAAACATTTGCCTGAGTCTGTCATAGTCACCCAGCATCATCAGCACCGGGTCATCATTAATCAGCTCAATCGATATATTTTTCTTCTTTGCAATAGCCCCGGCACTTCTTATGATGTCGTCAAAAATCTGCCGAACATTAACCGGTTCCTTTTCAATAATAAAGTCCGGATTTTGCATCTTTGACAAGGTCAGCAAATCTCCCACCAGACGCTCCATGGACTTGCACTCCGCCAGCATCCTGTTGTAATACTGCTCCACTATGCCGGGATCCTTTACCACCCCATCCGCCAGGGTCTCGGCATACGCCCGGATAACTGTTATAGGTGTTCTGAGCTCATGTGATACATTGGCAAAAAAATCTAGTCTCATCTGATCCAGCTTCTGCCGCTCAATTTCATTTTCCAGAAGCTTTTCTGACAGAATATCCACAGTCTTTGCCAGATCACCTATTTCATCATTTCTGTTAATTCCGGTCTTAATTTTATAATTGCCGGCCGCCAGCTCCAGGGCTGTTAAGCGCATTCTGGATATCGGCAGGCTCAGTTCGGTCGCAAATATAATTACTATTATAAAGGATATACCCAGAGCTACAACGCTGCTTATAACAATTAACGAAAGGCTGCTGGAAACAATCTCAGGTTGTCCCTCAAACGGCTGCTTGACTATGACAGCACCTACCACCTCATTATTCATTTTTATCGGATAGGAGACTGCTATCGTCTCCCTTTCATCTATCTGGTCGAAATATTTTTCCCGTCTTACCGGCTGACCATTGAAGGTGGTATCCAGCAGCTTCACATATTCCGACAATTCCGGAATAGCCTTGAAATCCTCATATGTATTGCTGGTCTCCATTTCATAGCTCATTGGGTTGGCAGCCATAGGATTGGAAACAATCCATATATCCCAATCGTTTACCTTCTCCAGCCTTCCGATGTCATTTTTAAAAGCGTTTACCTTTCCACTGATTATATACTCCTGGGTTATTTCACTGACAACCTGGGCCTGATACTCCAGCTCTTTGAGGCTGCGCTCCATAGTCATGTCCATATACAGCTTCATAAAAATCAGGCATATCAGCACCGCTGTAACCAGCAGCATGACAGCATAGTTGATATAGAGCTTAAAAAACAGGCGGTTGTATATACGGACCTTGTTTTCTTTTGACATTCGCATACCTACTTTTCCAGTATCTCAAATTTGTAGCCGACACCCCATATAGTCTTGATTGTCCAGGAGGGATGCTCGACTACATCCAGCTTTGCCCGCAGACGTTTGATATGGGAATCGACCGTTCTGCTGTCTCCGAAATAGTCAAAGCCCCAAAGGCTGTCCAGAAGATTATCCCTGGTGAATACCTTATTGGGATTTGATGCCAGGGTCCACATTGTCTCTATTTCCTTTTTGGTCAGTTGAATTTTCTTATCACCAATATGTAGCGAATATTCATCCAGATTAATAACCAGATCACATATCTTTAACACATTACCGTTCTTGTTGTCCTTTTCGCTTTTGGCCATCCTTCTGAGAACAGCTCTGACTCTTGCCATAACCTCTCTTGGACTGAAGGGCTTTACTATATAATCATCAGCACCGATATCGAGTCCCATTATTTTGTCAAAATCCTCGCCTCTTGCAGTTATAAGGATTACAGGCACATTCGATTTGCTTCTGATTTTTCTGCAAACCTCATAACCGTCTTCCTTTGGCATCATAACATCGAGTAATACTACCTCGGGGTTATATTGTGTAAACAACCTTATAGCTTCTTCCCCATCCTTGGCTACAACCGGTTCAAAACCTTCCATTCTGGAATATGTAGATAAAATATCGGTGATGTCTTTGTTGTCATCTGCTATCAATATATGTTGCATTCCTCAATCTCCCCTTATAGTACATTATTTTATCTAACAGAAATCAGTCTTGCGAAATTCCTGATTAGAGAAAGTTCAACCTATGCATAATAAATTCCAAATATATAAATCCAAATATATTATAATTAAATGACTATGTGAAAACAAGTAGAAAAACTTGTGAAGCCAAAATAATTCCAAATGATTTAATCAAATCATTTCCGTTGGTTTAGAGCTGAATTGCTTTTTATTGCATCTATACTATTAAATATTAAGTTTAACCTGTTGCATGCCTGCATTTGCCGGAACTTATTGTATATTCTGTCATATAACCACGGCTGACGGAGTATCGTCAAAGCCATTGGGATTTGCTTCCTTAAAGTTGCAAAATTCAGTTTTAAAAAATTGAATTTTATACTTTCATAACACTTTTTATAATAAATATTTACACTATGACACTTTTCTGACAAATATAAATGTTATTATTTATTCTATAATAGATAGGATGTGACAAAAGGATTTCCATAAATCGGAGGAATAATTATGAAGAAATTCTTTTATAAATGCATTCTAACGTTAGGCTTGTCATTGGTATTCACCCTCCTGATGCCATTTTTCGATATAAATAGCTCAACAGTCCAGGCTTTTAGTGTCGAAACAGGCAAAAGAGAGGACTACAGGCTTAACCTAAGAAGCATTACACTGGTAAAAGGCAAATCATATCCTCTGAAGGTATATAATCTGCCTGAAAAAGCACAAGTAAGCTTTAAATCCGATGACAAGGAAATTGCTTCTGTTAATGATGAAGGCGTTATCACTGCTAATAAAGTAGGTTCTACAGTTATCAGAGTTCTTGTAAATGAAACTGAATTAACCTGCGAGGTGACTGTTGGTCCGCCTGCTTTCAGTATCAAGTTAACTAAATCAAGACTTATCATCGGTCTGGATAAGTCGGATTTTCTTAATGTTATATTGAAGCCAACCAACACTGTTGAAGTTGCCAGATTTTCCAGCAAAGACCCGTCAATTGCTTCTGTCAGCGCCGGTGGACGCATAACCGCAAAAAAACTTGGGCTGACCTATGTATTTGCCGAAATTGACGCTACAGACAGCACAGGAGCCCGAAGATACGACACTTGTACGGTTATTGTCACCCATCCTGATGAAGTACCTCTGCTGGAGGATTACTTCAATTCACATCCAGAGCTTGATATGGTAGGAAAGGATGAACTGACTGCTGCGCTGGACGAATTCTTTAACAGCTACTATCAGAAAGAAGCAAGCGGTTCGCTTATAAGCAATCTGAACAGCTATCTTGACAGTAAATTCAATCTTGCACAGCTGCAGGCAGCCAGGGAGGCTATGATAGCCAAATATCAAAGCAATTCAACCGAGTCAAACAACAATAGCAAAAATTAAATACTATACTTAAGGCACGCAGGTCTCTTGCGTGTCTTTTTTGTCGCTTTATATGGCCAGCATCAACCGATTTGCTATATTTAGACGAGCAAAACTCAAAAAAGGTTTCACTTATTCAAAAAATCCAGTAATGAAAATCCACCTCTCCAATCAATTCAATGAAGTTATAAAATTATCAAAATCACAATATTTCAAAATCACAATTTGGCCGGGGCATACATAAGCTATTATAAAATATTATGGAATAGAGGGCATATATGTACAATTTTAACGCCTTCAGGGCCAGGAAAAGCCCTTTAAAGCATATAAGCGTTTATCCGGCACAGATGCAGACTCAATCCTTAGGCCGCCTTCGCATACGCTGTGCCACTGAAAACGAAGTGCCGGTAAGCAATGCAACAATAACCATCAGCTCTCCCAGTGATCCCGAAAGAACCATTGAAATGCTGCGAACAGACGAATCAGGGATTACAGAAGTGGTTGAGCTTCCTGCTCCTCCAAAGGATTACAGCCTGGCTCCCTCCGAACCCCAGCCCTATTCTGAATATGATCTGAATATTGTGGCAGAGGGTTATGAACAGGAGTTTGTATCCGGAGTGCAGATTTTGCCCGATGTCACCGCAGAGCAAAATGCTGTTCTTGAGATAGTGCCCCCGGACGAACCGCTAGAAACCCAAATCGTAATACCTCCCCATACCCTCTATGGAGATTTCCCGCCTAAAATACCTGAGGACGAGATAAAACCCGCAGCCGAAACAGGAGCTATTGTTCTAAACCAGGTGGTTGTTCCTGAATTTGTCATAGTACATGACGGTCCCCCTACAGACGCATCGGCACAAAATTATTATGTCCGATTCCGTGACTATATCAAAAATGTAGCCTCCAGCGAAATATACGCCACATGGCCTGAAGCCACCCTATATGCCAATGTTCTCGCCATACTGTCCTTTACCCTAAACAGGGTCTTTACCGAATGGTATCCAAATCAGGGCTACAATTTTACCATAACATCATCAACTGCTTATGATCACAAATGGTCCTATGGCCGCAATATATATTCCAATATTGCCTTCGTTGTAGATTCCGTATTCAATAACTACCTGTCACGGCCTAATGTCAGACAGCCTATCCTGACCCAATATTGTGACGGAGTCAGAACAAGCTGTCCCGGCTGGATGACCCAATGGGGCTCAAAGGATCTGGGGGATCAGGGCCTGACGGCTATAGAAATTCTCCGCAGATTTTATGGCAATGACATCTTCATCAATACAGCTGAAGCAGTAGCAGGAGTGCCCCAGTCATGGCAGGGAGTAAATCTTACTGTGGGTTCCAGGGGCAATGATGTCAGAACCATTCAGGAGCAGCTAAACAGAATAGCCCAGGTATATAACGCCATACCCAGAATAATTGTAGACGGTATCTATGGCCAGCAAACAGCAGAGGCTGTGAGAGCCTTCCAGCGAATATTCAATCTGCCGGTCACAGGTGTGGTTGATAAGGCAACCTGGTACAGGATTTCCGGCATATATGTAGCTGTTGCCAGACTTGCTTCATAATAGAAATTTGTCTTTAATATATTATATTATTGACACAAAGCAGGAGCATTGCCGAAACTTTTATCAGCAGTAAGGTAAATTTCCTTAAGAATAAATTAAATTATTAAGCATATTTAAATGTAGATAAAATTTCGCTTGTTATCTGAATTACCAGACAGGCCAGGACAGCCTGCCATTTACCGGAGCAAGCAGTAAAGAAAGGCAAGGTTATATATATGGATTTTTATAAACCATCCATGAATCATAATGAAAAGAAGCCCAGATTATACCCGGCCCAGATGGAAACCCAGTCACTTGGGCGGCTAAGAATCAGAATAACCAGCAGCGGTATGGCACCGGTAGAGAACGCGACAGTTGCCATATCCCTGCCATCTGCTCCCGATAATATATTGGAGCAGGTAAGCACCAATGCGGCAGGGCTAACCGAAGTTATCCCCCTTCCTGCCCCTCCGCCTGATTATAGTCAGGAGCCAGGCACAGTACAGCCATATGCAGAATACAGATTAAGTATTACGTCACCGGGTTATGTGCCTGTTGCCATTCAAAATGTTGAGATCTTCCCCGAAGTCACTGCCCTGCAGGAAACAAGCCTTAAAAGGGAGAGCCCGGATGCCAGACCTGAGCTTTATGTCATACCTCCCCATACCCTTTTCGGCGATTATCCGCCGAAGATTGCAGAGCAGGAAATAAAACCGACTTCGGAGAGAGGTGAGATAGTACTTCAGAATGTGGTCGTTCCTGAATATGTCATTGTCCATGACGGCCCTCCCACCGATACATCGGCAGCAAACCACTATGTTCAGTTCCGGGATTATATAAAAAATGTAGCCTCAAGTGAAATATATTCCACCTGGCCGGAGGAAACAATTAAAGCCAATATCCTGGCTATACTGTCATTTACACTAAACAGAGTTTTTACCGAATGGTACCGAAATCAGGGCTTTAATTTTACGATAACCTCTTCTACCGCCTTTGATCATAAATGGATACCGGGAAGAAATATATTCGACAATATCAGCCTGCTAGTTGATCAGATTTTTACCAGCTATCTGTCCCGCCCTAACGTAGTTCAGCCGATACTAACCCAGTATTGCGACGGCAACAGAGTCAAATGTCCCGGCTGGATGACCCAATGGGGCTCAAAAGCGCTGGGGGATGAGGGGCGCAGCGCAATAGAGATATTAAGGCATTTTTACGGTAACTCAATGTATATTAACACTGCTCCCATAGTATCGGGCGTTCCCGCCTCCTGGCCTGGTACAAACCTTAATATTGGCGCCAGCGGCAATAATGTCAGAATGATTCAGGAGCAGCTTAATAAAATATCAGACACATATACCATGATACCTAAAGTAGCTGTTACCGGACAGTACAACCAGCAGACTGCCGATGCGGTATCCGCCTTCCAGCAGATTTTCGATTTGCCTGCAAACGGTATAGTTGATTTCCCCACCTGGTATAAAATATCCGGAATATATGTGGCGGTTACAAGAATGGCCGAATAAAACGGCCTTCTTCTTTTATCGTGAAACTATTGCTTGTAAATGTCACCATGCTCCCATATAATTATCTAAGGACATACAAGAGAAGGACGGTGCGTAAGATGAAGCATATAAGAGGTAAGCTGCTCTATTCAGCTGTAATTTTTTTAGTAATACTTGCTTTAGCATCCTGTGGTAAAAACAAATCCGGCAACGACACGGAAACCATCAATAAAAGCAGCTTATCAGAAAGCAATGCTAATACCGAATCTGACACAGTAAATTCAACCGCACCATCTGCTACGACACCAGCTCAGCAAACAGATAATGAAACATCAGGTCCAACAGCAGAGGCTAATCCGGCAGAGGTTAAGCCCAAGGCAAATTCAGGCTCTGAAGCAGGCAAATCTGATGCAGGCAGCGCCAAGGCTGATAAAAAGCCTGAAACAGAAGGCAGCCTGTCGGCAGGCAAAGCTGACGCTGATACAAAACAAACAGATGAAAAACCCGAATCGGCTGATAGCGAAAAAGCCAGGGATAAGTCACAGAAAGTCAATCAATCCAAAAAAGATGATAAATCAAAGCCTGCGTCAGATTCTTACGATAATAGCGATGATAAGGCTAAAGCAAATAATAGTGATGGCAGTACCGAAGCAAAAAGGATTGTAGCCATAGATGCGGGCCATCAAAGGAAGGGCAATTATGAGCAGGAGCCGATTGGTCCGGGAGCTAAAGAGACTAAGGCCAAGGTAAGCTCAGGAACACAGGGACGATTTACAGGAGTACCTGAATACGAGCTGAATCTGCTAATAGCAAAAAAGGTAAAAGATGTGCTGACCGAAAGAGGCTATGAGGTAATAATGATAAGAGAAAGCCATGATGTAGACCTGAGCAATAAAGAACGGGCCGACATTGCCAATGAAAGCGGCGCCGATATATTTATCCGCATCCACGCTAACGGCTCAACCAATCCTTCTGTACATGGCACCCTGACCATATACCCCTCAAAAAAGAATCCTTATGTAGCTGATTTAAGCGAAGCCAGCCACAAGCTGTCCAAGGCAATCGTAGATGCCATCTGTAAAAATACCGGTTCCAAAAACCTGGGTGCTGTCGCCCGTGATGACATGAGCGGTATCAATTGGAGCAAAATCCCCGTAACTATCATAGAAATGGGTTATATGACAAACGAAAAGGAAGATAAGCTTATGCAGACCGAGGATTATCAGAACAAAATAGTTCAGGGAATATGTGACGGTATTGATGAATATTTTTGCCAATAATCATATCCTTATCTAAGATCTGCCATGATAAACGATAAACAGATAATATAAAGGCCGACTGCTTATTGAGTCGGCTATTTTATTTTATGAAATATATGAATTACTCATCTATTGTTTTGCTTTCCCAGGCTTTCACTATACTGCTTGTATTGATAAGAAGCTTTTCCTTGTTCGTATTGTATATGATTAGTGTACAGATTAGGAACACAACGACTGATACTGCTGCTGAAGCAATAATGCTTAGCATATTTATCGGAATAAAGTTTCCGAAGGGCATAAACAAAATCGGCAGAACAAGGCCCAGAACAGCAAATACAGACGCTATTGCCTGCTTAAGTAATGAATAGTCTGCGAAATGTATTGTTGAACCTGCAATCAAAGCTGCACTCATAAACAAACCGAGAAATGACTGGCATATGCCGTAAGCGTTAACAGTAATATTGCTGTTGAAAATAAACCTTAATATTATGCCACAAGCAAGCAGTAGAAATATCGAGTAAGAAAAACCGGTAACAGTAACAAAGACAATATTTATAAACCATAATTTCATAATTGAGGTATTGGTAGCCAGTATAACCTCGCAGGATACTAACTCCTCAATTGAAAAATGTATAAAAACACTCAAGGTAATAACTCCAAAAGGGAAAAATGCAACAATATTATTCCAACGAATATCCAAAAAAAGCAATAGCCCAATATATACAACAGGCAGCATCAGGTATAAAATTATCTTTGATATCTTTTTATTTGATTCCTTAATTCGCTTCCATAAAAGAGCTTTCATACTCAGATACTCCTTATTATAATTTTTTCCTTATTTAAAGATTTGCTTAATCTCTTAATAGCTGCTAAAACAGGAAAGAGTGCGACAAGCAGTATTATCGACAAAATACCGGTCATATTTTTCAGTAACAGCAAAATACAGACAGCAAACACTATCATTTGAAAAATGAATGGCACAGCCCTGCTTTTTATTCCTACATTCCAAATCAAGAGGCCTATCAGGCAACTGTAAAAATACTGCCAAACAGGTAAAATCACAGACAGCAGGATAGCTTCCGCTGAAAATCTCAGAGGCAATTCTTCCATAATAATATAATACAGCAGCAAAATAACAACTGTAGCCAGAGAAAGCAAATAAGCTTTGGCTAATGCAAAAATACATTTGCCCCTGATTATGTCTTTTATATCAACAGGCAACGAAAGCAGGGACTCGATATGATTCGCAAAATCAAAATTAAATACATCTGCACATGCGGCAGTTAAATATATTAATGGTATAAGCAGCGATACTATCTCAATAGCCAGATAATCGGCAAGATAAATAAACAGACAGCTATACGCAATAAGCTGTATCACAGGTGCTATCTTCGATTTCCTTTGCCGGCACAGCTCTCTCCACAAAAACGGGTCCATCCTCATTTTCATTATTCCTGCCCCTTTGCTTCCTTTTCATAACTAATTATACACTTGTATATCTCTTCCAAATCACTGCTTATTTTGGTCAATTCAAGCAACTGGACATTTCTGCTGTGAAGCCAGTCGGGCAAGTCGTTATAGTTATTATCCACACAAATTTTGACCGTATCCAAATCAGTATGTATCCATTTTACAAAGCTGCTGCTCTTTAATTCATTCAGCCAGGGTTCATAGCTTCTGGCTTTTATGGCATAGATATTTTGGCTGTATTTTTTGCTTAGCTCCTCATATGTGCCCGTATCATAAATTTTACCTTTATTAATGAAGGCTATTTTTGTACATATCTTTTGCAGGGACAGCAGATCATGGGAATTAATAAATACAGTTTTTCCCATGCTGGCATTTTCCCATATAAAATTTCTAAGCAATACCTGCCCTTCCAGATCCAGTCCTCTGGCAGGTTCATCTAGTATCAGCAACTCAGGATCATTAACCAAAGCCCTTGCCAATGCCAACCGCTGCCTCATTCCCCTTGAAAAAAAGGAGATATTACTGTTCTTCTTATCATAAAGGTCAAAGTCTTTAAGTAATCTGCTGATTTTATCAGCCCTGTCTCTTTTCGACGCATCCGGAAAATAAATTCTGTGAAAGAACTCAAGGTTTTCCCATGCCGTCAAATCTCTGAACAAACCAATATTGTCAAGAAGGAATCCTATTTTTTGTCTAACCCTGTCATAAGCCTTAGTTCTTACATCTACATTATCTACAGTAATTGACCCACTATCAATATTATACAGGTTCAAAATCAAACGTATTAATGTAGTTTTACCCGCACCGTTCGGACCGACCAGCGCAAATATATCACCCCTGTTAACCTTAATTGAAACATTATTGAGTATCTGCTGACTTCCTATGGATTTGCTTACATTTGAAATATTTATTTCCATTTGCCATCCTCCAATTATTAATACATTTGGTAAAAAGATTTTCTGTTGGAAATATATAAGCTTATTTTATAAGTTATAAATATCCAGTTATAATTATCCATTATTCTGTAAATATTTTCAATACAAAATACTCTGGCTTTTATTTAGGCCTTATTTCTTTTTGTAAAGATAAATAAATCTAAATACAAGCAAAAAAAAACTGTCACCTGGCGTTTTTACCGCCAAAGTGACAGCTGCATTTATGTCATATCAATTTTTTCATTATCTTTGGATTACATCATACCCATTCCGGCGCCGGCAGGAGCAGCTTCCTTCTCCTTAATGTTGGCTACTATTGACTCTGTTGTCAATAAGGTGGATGCAATGCTGGTTGCATTCTGAAGAGCACTTCTGGTAACCTTGACAGGATCCAGGATACCCTCCTTAACCATATCTACATACTGCTCTGTCAATACATTGAAGCCAATACCAGGTTCGCTCTCCCTAACCTTGCTGATTACTACAGAGCCGTCAAGTCCTGCATTGGATACTATGCTGTATAAAGGAGCTTCCAGTGCCTTAAGGATGATCTTTGCACCAGTCTTCTCATCGCCGTCAAGAGTCTCAGCAAACTTGGCAACTTCCTTGGAAGCATGAATATATGCGGAACCGCCACCTGCTACGATACCCTCTTCAACAGCTGCTCTGGTAGCTGCAAGAGCATCCTCCAGACGAAGCTTGTTTTCCTTCATTTCTGTCTCAGTTGCTGCACCAACTCTGATAACAGCTACGCCACCTGCCAGCTTGGCAAGTCTCTCCTGAAGCTTCTCTCTGTCAAAGTCGGATGTAGTCTCTTCAATCTGGTTCTTAATCTGGTTAATTCTTGCTTGGATTTCTTCCTTCTTGCCCTCACCATCAACGATGATAGTGTTCTCCTTCTGAACCTTAACGGACTTAGCGCGTCCTAACTGATCCAGAGTGGTATCCTTCAGATCAAGACCTAACTCATCTGAAATTACAGTACCGCCTGTTAAGATAGCGATATCCTGCAGCATAGCCTTTCTTCTGTCACCATAACCTGGAGCCTTAACAGCAACTGCAGTAAATGTACCCCTTAACTTGTTAAGTACCAGGGTTGTAAGAGCTTCACCCTCAACATCCTCAGCAATAATCAGAAGCTTTCTGCCGGACTGTACAATCTGCTCAAGTACAGGCAGAATGTCCTGAATGTTGGAGATCTTCTTGTCAGTAATAAGGATGTAAGGATTGTCAAGCACAGCCTCCATCTTATCCATGTCTGTGCACATGTATGCTGAGATATAACCACGATCAAACTGCATACCTTCTACCAGGTCAAGCTCAGTTTTCATGGTCTTGGACTCTTCAACTGTAATAACGCCATCCTTTGAAACCTTTTCCATAGCATCAGCTACCAGCTGACCAACCTCATCGTCACCTGCTGAGATAGCTGCTACTCTGGCGATCTGCTCTTTTCCTGTAATCTTGGAGCTCATCTTAATGATTGCATCAACAGCTACATCTGTAGCCTTCTTCATACCTCTTCTTAAGATGATAGGATTAGCTCCTGCTGCGAGGTTCTTAATTCCTTCGGAGATCATAGCCTGTGCAAGCACAGTTGCTGTTGTTGTACCGTCACCTGCTACATCGTTTGTCTTTGTGGCTACTTCTTTAACAAGCTGAGCACCCATGTTCTCAAAAGGATCATCAAGATCAATTTCCTTGGCTATTGTTACACCATCGTTTGTGATAAGGGGTGCTCCATAGGATTTATCAAGTACAACATTTCTGCCCTTAGGGCCTAATGTAACCTTAACTGTATTAGCTAATTTATTTGCACCTGCTTCAAGAGCCGCTCTAGCTTCTGCACCGTATTTGATCTGCTTTGCCATAATGTTATCTCTCCTTTATCTTATTCTTCAATTATTGCAACAATATCACTCTGTTTTACGATAATGAATTCTTCCTCATCAAGCTTTACTTCTGTTCCGGCGTATTTGGAATATATAACCTTATCGCCCGGTTTAACCTGCATAACTACTTCTTTACCATCAACCATACCACCGGGACCTACAGCAATAACCTCAGCCTGTTGAGGCTTTTCCTTCGCCTGGCCTGGTAATACGATGCCTGATTTAGTTGTTTCTTCAGCAAGTAACTGTTTCAATACTACCCTATCTCCTAATGGAACTAGTTTCATTTAAGATTCCTCCTTTAGAAAGTTTATACATATACCGATTTAGAGATTATTAGCACTCCATTAGGTTGAGTGCTAATCACTGATTTATATATTAGTAAATTTGCCTTTATTATGCAACTTCATTTCTCATGAAATTGGGCAGCAGATTTAATAATTTCTCAGTAATACTCATTATAACTCTCAATATCTCATTTTTTCTCTCTTTATATCTCTTTTCCTCCGTTTTTCATAAGAGGCAAGCCCTCTTCCCTACCCCCTGTCACAGTTTCATGATCAGCCCACGCCGGAGGAACATGAAAGCAATTTTCTCCTCCATAAAAAAAGCTATTACCTTATCGGTAATAACTTTATTACAGATAATGTCATCCTTAGTATATTCCTTAATTTCAATAATATACTTGATATGGAAAAATTATCTTTGCTTTGCATCCAATACTATACTGTTTGTTTTCAGCATGGATCTGATTAAGGCATCCTTGGCATTCTTCCATGGTTCGTTTTCATACCTGTAATCAAACTTATTAATATACCATTCAAGATCGTCCCTGACACGCTTCATATTTTCAAGATAAAGCCTGTTAAGCTCCTTAATGAAGCTGCTTTGCTCTTCCCCGCTTAAATATTTTTCTGCAGCTAGATAAAGAGTCTTATAATGACTTGTGCAAAAGCCTTTGGAGGAGGAGAATTTCCTGCGGAATTCCTCTTCCGTACGATATAAATGAAATACCGTGGCTATATATCTTTCAAAGGTGCCTTTGATTTTGCTGCAAACAAAGCATTTGCCTTCCAGCTCTTCAATATAGGCGGCACTGCCTGAGGCCTCCACTTTTTTTCTGAAAAACGATGACATTCCGAGCTTTATTCCAGGCTGCGTTTGCTTTTCAATGTTCTTGATAAGCTCATCCATATGCGATTTAAGAATCAGCGCAAGCCCTAAGCGATTCTGAACATCATACAGCTGCTTAAGATGCTTCTGGCAAAAGCCCAGCTTTGAAGTTTGAACTCTTATATCATCCTCCATATAGCTCGGGCTCATGGTAAAGTCTATGGCATTGTCCTCAAGGCTTTTGAACATCAGACATACAGGACACTCAGAATCCGCATCAAATGCCTCATTTACAGGTATGGTATATAGCTTTTCCTTCATTATGCAAACCTCCACCGGTACTTTGACTTAAACCGGGTCACAATTAACTACTCTTGTTTACACGTATCCATTCCTTAATTTCTCTAGCCTTATCCTTAATTCTATCCTTTGCCTCACGGGATACCAAAATTCTTGACACCCAGCGACTGGCCTCATCGTATTTGCCGATTTTGCGGGCAAGCTCAGCAAGCAGGAGCATTATTGTAACTTCATCCATTCCGCACATAGGAAATGCTTCCTTACTGAATGCCTCGCAAAAGCCGTCATATGCCTTTGCGATAAAATCAAGCTCTTCCTTCTCTAAACTTTCCTTCTGTGCCTGGTAATCGGGAAGATTTGTAGGCAGCTTTTCCGCCTTGCCCCTAATTACCCAGGCGGTCTTAAGGCAGGTATATGCCCGCTCACTGGTTTTGGCCTTTTTTACAACAGAACTTAAAAGGGCAAGCTTATGTCTTGCTATAGCCTCATCATAAGTAAGAATATCACCCGTCTCCTGTAAGCCCTTGAACGCCACCGATATATTTTTCTTAATCAAATCGGCCTGAGTGCTTGTCATAAATTTAAAAAATCTTGATAAAACAGCATATCCGCAATAAGGGCAAACAATAGCATCGTATTTTAACGGGTCCATATTTTGATACACAGGCCTTAAATCGGAATCAAGACTTTCAAGCTTGATTTTTCCGTATTTTACAACCTTGGACTTAAATTCCTTATCACAAACCGGACAGGTATATGTCTTGTCATAAACATAGTCCGCTTCAGAAAATACAGGCTTGGCTACTGCTTCTTCAGCAGCGGTATTTTCCTTTTCATTATCATAAATGTCTACTCCTGACAGCTTATCGAGACCAAAAGCCTCTAGTCCTGAAAATAAATTGTCCAAAGAACATCCTCCATTCAATAAAGTATTGTTTTTAGGCTATTGAAAGGCTTATATTATTCGGGTTTATACGAGCTTTTCAATGGCACTATTCTGTTAAATACCAGTTTTTCATCAGTTGAATCCTTGCTGTCTATACAGAAAAAGCCTTGTCTGAGGAACTGGAAGCTATCCGGTGCTTTTGCTCCCTTTATATTTGGCTCAATATAGCAGTTATCCAGAATCTTTAAGGAGTTGGGATTCAAATTAATGCTTCCATCCTCATTATATACACCCTTCTCTTCATCAACAAGGTTCTCATAAAGGCGCACCTCGGCTTTTATTGCCGTAGCGGCAGCCACCCAGTGTATAGTTCCTTTAACCTTTCTGGCATTAAAGCCCGAACCGCTTTTGGTCTCGGGATCATAGGTACAATATACTGTCGTCACCCTGCCGTTTTCATCTGTTTCGTAACCGGTACAGGTGACAAAATAGGCATTCATCAGGCGAACCTCATTGCCCGGATACAAGCGGTAATATTTCTTCGGAGGTTCAATCATGAAATCCTCACGTTCAATATACAATTCCCTGCCAAATGGTATCTGCCTAACCCCCAGGGCTTCATTTTCCGGATTATTTGGCGCTTCCAGATACTCAATCTGCCCTTCAGGATAATTGGTAATTATCAGCCTGATCGGATCGAGTACCGCCATAATTCTTGGCCTCTTCAGCTTCAAATCCTCACGTATGCAATATTCAAGCATTGCATAATCCACAGAGCTCTGGCTCTTTGATACACCGCACAGCTCCATGAACATCTGTATGGATTCAGGCGTATAGCCTCTTCTTCTGAGTGCACTGATTGTTACCAGTCTCGGATCATCCCAGCCATCAACTATTCCTTCATCAACCAGCTTCTTTATATATCTTTTTCCTGTGATAACATTCGTCAAATATAGCTTGGCAAACTCTATTTGCTTGGGTGGATTGGGATATTCAAGCTCCCTGAGCACCCAGTCATACAGTGGACGATGGTCCTCAAATTCCAGAGTGCAAATCGAATGGGTAACTCCCTCAATGGCATCCTCTATCGGATGGGCAAAATCATACATCGGATAAATGCACCATTTGTCCCCGGTATTGTGATGTGGAATTCTTGCAATACGATATATAACGGGATCCCTCATGTTGATATTTGGTGACGCCATATCAATCTTGGCTCGCAGCACCTTTGAACCGTCAGGATATTTGCCGTCCCGCATTTCCTCAAAAAGCCTCAGGTTTTCTTCTATACTTCTGTCCCGGTACGGACTGTTTTTACCCGGCTCCGTAAGTGTCCCACGATACTCTCTTATTTCTTCGGCCGACAGATCGCATACATAGGCTTTACCCTTTTTAATCAGCTTTACTGCGGCCTCATACATCTGATCAAAATAATCCGAGGCAAAATAGATGCGATCCTCAAAATCTGCGCCCAGCCACCTGACATCCTCTATTATAGACTGTACATACTCCGACTTTTCCTTCATGGGATTGGTATCGTCAAAACGAAGATTAAACCTGCCGCCATACTTCTTTGCCAAACCGTAATTCAACAAAATAGCCTTGGCATGTCCGATATGAAGATATCCATTAGGCTCTGGCGGAAATCTGGTTACTATAGTTTCAACCTTTCCCTCTTCCAAATCCTTATCTATGATCATTTCAATAAAATTCTTCGGTGTTTTCTTATCAACAGCCTCATTGCTGCCCATACCTTCAGTAATATGGCTATCCATAAAAACCTCCTGAAAAAATATATCCGAAACAAATTATTCTTTAATTCTAAATTCTCGTAAATTATATTGCAAGCAAAACTAATTCCCAAAACAACATGAAAGCAAAAGCCGTCATTCCTTTTAAAAAAGAGGTGTTTGCGGGCAAAAAGTGTGATTATTTAATATATTATCACATTTATCGATAATATTAAAGCATGAAATAAGAATTAGTGCCATAATATAACACTAAAACTTATGAAAATACAAGAAGAAACAATTGCCCCCATTATGGCAATTGTTTCCTTATTTTATAGCCTTATTCTTCGGAAAGCATCTGCTTCTTTCTGTATTCAGCCAGCAGAAGATCTAGCATCCGGCCATAGCTTTCAACACCGTCGGTCTGAGCATTGGCCTTCAGATAGGTGTCATTTATTTTATTGGATACGGTACTGATTACCGTATCGTCATATTTTGCCCAGTATTGGGAGTGATTTCGGATATCATTTAGCATGCCTTCCGTATAAAGCTCCCTGATTTCAAAATATAAATCAGGAGATTTCCTGTACAGGGCATTACCGGCATGAATTAAAGCATGCATTGTGCTGCTGTATTTGAATTCTATGCTGTCAGATACCATACCGGCCTTATAAGCCAGGAAGTTTGCCTCGTCCTCTCTCATAAAGCCCCGCAGGTGAGCCATTTCATGAAGCATCGTATGTGGTATGGTAAAGTCAGGTATATCAATATTTACATTAGCCTCCATGGTAAAGGGCATAAAAATTCCTGTGGTTTCGGTGGTGGACATGAGCTTTGACATTAATACAGGCTTCGGTGCCCCATAATAGCCTCCAAGTATGGGATATTCCTCCGCAAGGACCTTATATGCTTCGGCTGCGGTTTTTCGCAGCTGACTGAAGCTTTGCGACAGCACAAACACCCCGTTTTCATCCACGCTGCTTATTGCATCTCTGTAGCCGCCGGCCTCCAGCGCCAGGCATTTTGTCAACGAGTACAATTCCTCAAGGGAGGACTCACGTATCTCCAGGCCGGAATATGTACTGAAGGTATAACGGTAATAATTAAGTCCACCCATAAGGGTATAGGAAAACAAAAGTATGCTGAGGCAACAGAGAATATTAATAAAAGCCCGTACAATTGTGATTCCTCTGCTTCCCTTATTAGTTATCAGCTTTTTGACAAAATAAGCAATTAAAATGATTAGAATAATAGGAAGGGCTGCTATTATCAGCTCAGCTATAGAAAAAGGGATAAATCCTGTAATAAGAGATACTATCTGGGACAAGAATTTATAAATACGCTTGGCATAGATATGCTCTGCGAAATAAATACTTTTTCTTGCCAGCAATATCAAAAACAAAGATACAGGAATTAATCCCAAAATTATCTTATGTTTGAAAGTCAATACTTTTTTCATCCCGGGTCCCCCACAGCCAAGTATGTCATATGATGCGGATTTTCTTTAAAATATTACATATATCGTACCATTAAACCCGCTTTACTGCAACATTTTGCACAATGTTTTTTCAATGAAAGCGTTTCCATATATGCAAATATATGAAAGTTTTCAATCCTGCATCATTATATGATATTTCCTTTCATTCAATGTGCATGTAATTAATTCATTTTCATGCTAATGTCAGGGGTCAATTTTACCCGGCAAATCGATATTTCACATTATTAATTATTTAGCTGCATTTAATAAAAATGTATTACAGCCTTTTTTCTTAAACTCATGTTATCTACTGCTATATTCATATCAAAATATCAGCTTCCGGATCATGCCTCATTATATTTTTCCTGATAGATGTCTCACTATGATTGGCATAGCAGTACAGGCATCCGTTACTGCAGCTATTATAAACGCCTATATCTACGCTCTCGGCACAATTACAGCCCGGTCGCTGGTTTTTGTCCCTTTTGACCTTAAGGGGATAGCCACAAATGCTCTCAATCAGCCCCTTGTCTATGCAAGCTGATGCTTTTAGCCCGAAGGCAGCCAAACCCGCCTGCTCGCAGCAGGCCATAAGCTCTATACCATAGCTGTCCGCTATTTTAGCAAAGCATCCGGCTATTGTTTGCTGCAGCTCCTCGCCGATATCCCTTATAATATGCTCCCTTACAGGCCCTTTAAGCTTCCTGTAGTTATCTACAAAGCTGATTATGCATCTGTTGGTACTGCCCTGCAGATGCGAGCATAAGGCTTCAAAGCTTTTAATATGGTATTCCACCGTATAGCGATCATTTATCACAATGGGATCATATCTCCATATCAGTCTCCTGCTTCCGATATGTTCCGCCAGCTGTACAAAGGTCTGCACAATATCAGCTTTATCCCTTAAATTACGCTCCAGCTCTCGCCCATAAGGATTAAGCGTGAACTGAAAATAGTAGCGATAACCCATCTGGTTTATATCCGGCAGCTTATCCAGCATATTTTGCGGATCTTTTGTCCAGAAGACAATACAATCAACATCATTAGGAGACAGGCTTATCCTTTTTATTTGGGCCGGATTCATCGGATTCTTGCTGAGGACATAGCCGGCCTTCAGCCGGTTCATGAACCATTCCGAATAAAAACAGGGGATATCGGTACGCCTTGATGCAGAGATTATCATACAAACTCCTTCCTGCCTGTATGCTGCGGCAATAGATGAAAGTCAACAATTTCCAATAAGCTTCATTCTGATTGAGTGCTTATCGTAAAAGTAAGATTATAACCGGAAGTAAGATTATAACCGGAGCTTTATATATGAAAAAAACACGATTGAATTAATCAACCGTGCTGTCTCATGCCATTATAAAATAATGCTTAGTTGTGAGTTTAATTTTGAATGCTTCTGCCCGAAAGCGTTTATTTTATTCCGATGGGATTTGCTCCACAGGAAATATACAGTGAATTTCCTGTGGAATAAAAAAATCGAGGCGACAAGATTTGAACTTGCGACCTCCGCGTCCCTAACGCGGCGCTCTAGCCAAGCTGAGCCACGCCTCGTGATTTGCTGCCGTTCTCAAGACAGCAAAGTTATTATATTATGAGATGATGTATTTTGTCAATATGCTTTTTAAAATAATTTTGCTGTAAAAATTTTCATTCAATGGAACGGAAAGCAGATGCACCCACCTATTTCTAGCAGCAAAGCTGCAATTTTATCACATGCCATTTTAAGTAATTCATTCCCAGTAATTAATTTATTATATCCATTTAAATAATTTTTACCTAACTGTCCTATTAGAGGTGCCGGAATGATATATCTTTTTAATTCATTATTGTATTGGCCAAATTTAGCAACTTTCTTTCTCATACCATTACTAAGCGTTTTCTGAGATAACGTAAAATATTTTAGTGCCAAGGTAAAATATATATCAATACATTTTCTTGATTATATATTTATATATTATATATATTTTCTAGTACACTGAATTGTGCCTTAATATTTTATGTTCAATAAACCCCAAGGCAATAAAAAAGGCACTCGATTGAGTGCTTTTCTCGTTTTATTAAATCTCTCAAACCCTTGATTTTACTAGGTTTTTTCTAAAGCTACTGGGCGGACTTGAACCGCTGACCTCCTCATTACCAATGAGGTGCTCTACCTTCTGAGCTACAGTAGCACTCTTTATATTTCCCTGAGTATCTGATTAAGCTTAGTCTTAATTCTTGTTAATGCATTGTCGATTGTCTTCGGTTCCTTCTTGAGGACTTCAGCAATCTGAACATATTTCATGTCCTGCATATACAAGCTTAACACTTGCCGCTCCAGTTTGCTCAGGCGCCTTACGAGTTCATATTCTATCATACTGGTCTTCTCTTTGTCAATAACTAATTCTTCAGGATTTACTACTTTGTCCTGATATATTAGATCAACCAATTCCTCCTTTTCCCCTTCTTCTCCATCTTTTTCATACGCAGGAGCATAAAGTGATATATAAGTATTTAATGGAATGTTCTTTTTCCTGTTGGAGGCCTTGATTGCACTGTACATTTGTCTGGAAACACAAAGATCGGCAAAATTGAAAAATGAACTGTCCTTATCCGCCTGATAATCACGAATAGCTTTATATAAGCCAATCATTCCTTCCTGTATCAGATCATCCTTGTCTCCGCCTATTAAAAACAGGGTTTTTGCCTTACTGCGCACCAGATACTTGTATTTTTCCATTAAATAATCAATACCCGGCTTGTCACCCTCCTGTATCCTCCGTATGATTTCCTCATCGGACAGCGAATCATAATCGACAAATTCCATTATGCCAGCCTCCTTTAAAAAAGATCAAAACCAACAAGCCGCAACCTCAGGCCCGTTCGCAGCTTTAGGGCTGCCTGTTATTAGCAAAGCTATTAAATTCTTTACATCAAACGCTGTCTGACTATCTCATAAGCCATTATGCCTGCTGCCACGGACGCATTCAACGAATCCACCTTGCCAAACATAGGTATTCTGGCAACAAAATCGCATTTTTCCTTTACCAGCCTGCTGACACCTTCACCCTCGCTGCCAATGACCAATCCGATAGGCCCTTTCAAATTAAGCTTGTACATCAGCTCTCCATCCATATCTGCACATACAAACCAAAGACCCTTTTGCTTCAGCTCATCGATGACAGCAGCCAGATTCGTAACCTTTGCAACCGGAAGATAATTTATTGCTCCGGCCGATACCCTGGCAACAGTTGCTGTCAATCCGACCGCCCGCCTTTTAGGTATAATAACACCATGTGCACCGGCCTGGTGGGCAGTTCTGATTATTGCACCCAGATTATGAGGGTCCTCTATACAGTCAAGTATAATCACAAAAGGAGGTTCGTTTTTCTCCCGGGCTAAATCCAGAATATCATCAAGCTCTGCGTATTCATATGCTGCAGCATATGCTATCACACCCTGATGCTTGCCTGTAACAGAAAGCTGATCCAAGCGTTCCTTTTTTACAAAGTTTATAACACAATTCGTTTTTTTGGCCTGTTGCAGTATGGACTTTATTGGCCCGTCCTGACTACCCTCCAAAACAAACAAACGATCTATCGTCTTTCCGGAGCGGAAAGCCTCCATTACAGCATTTCTGCCTTCTAAAGTAAATTCTTCATATCTCATGAAGCTACCGTACCTTTCTGTCGTTTCACAATATTTACTCTTATTCAATCTTAACAGATTCCATATTAAATCAAATCAGTTTCATTAATAGATCAAAACTCCCCATGGACACAGCCGCTATAAGCAAGCAGCCTGGCATAACACCACCATAATGCCATTCCTGCCAATATGGCTATACTAAAGCAAATACTAAACAGATATCACAATTTATACATTTCCCTGTAATAATTCTGATATTCTCCTTTGGTAACCCGCTCAAGCCATTCCATATTTTTAAGATACCACTCTATGGTAAGCCTAATCCCCTTATCAAAAGAAGTCTCCGGCGTCCAGCCCAGCTCTCTTTCAATCTTGTCGGGAGCAATTGCATATCTGTAGTCGTGGCCCTTGCGGTCCTCAACAAAGGTTATCAGATTACGGCTGATATTTTTTCGTCTGCTGTCATCCTCGGGCAGTATCTCAAGCAGGGTATCTATTATCAGCTCCACTATCTCAATATTTCTTTTTTCGTTGTGTCCGCCTACGTTATATATCTCTCCCACAGTTCCCTTTTCCGCCACCAGATCTATAGCCCTGGCATGATCCTCTACATAGAGCCAGTCCCTTATGTTTCGCCCTGTACCATATACAGGAAGCTTCTTTCCATTAAGGGCATTATTAATCATTAAAGGTATTAGCTTTTCCGGGAACTGATATGGCCCGTAGTTGTTGCTGCATCTAGTAATAATAGCGGGAAAGTTAAATGTTTCAACATAAGACTTAACCAGCAAATCCGCGCTTGCCTTACTGGCAGAATAGGGGCTGCGGGGATTTAAGGGAGTTGTTTCATAAAAAAAGCCTTCATCATCCTCCAGGGAGCCATAAACCTCATCTGTAGACACCTGGATGTATTTTTTGTCCGGCAGATATCCACCCTGACATTCCCAAGCCAGCCTTGCCGCATTTATCAGATTCAGGGTTCCAAGGACATTAGTATTAACAAAGACCTCAGGATTGCGAATGCTGCGGTCCACATGACTTTCAGCCGCAAAATGGATAACCCGGTCAATATCGTATTTTTCAAAAACCTCCAGCATTGCCTCCTTGTCACAAATGTCCAGCTTCAAAAACTCATAATTATCATAATTATCTACTTCCTTTAAATTCTCCAGGTTGCCGGCATAGGTAAGGGCATCAAGATTTATAACTCTGATTGCATCCTTGTACTTTCTGAACAGGTACAGGATAAAATTGGAACCAATAAAGCCCGCTCCACCGGTGACAAGATATGTTTTCATCAGTTATTCCTCTTCCATTTATTTATTTTATCTTTTTGAATATCTGCTACAAATTCTATTTCCTTTACACCATTAATTGCAGTCCTTCATTTACTCCGCCATTACCGTACTGCAAAGCTTACTCATATATGCATGCAGGGCATCCTTCCAATCAGGCATTACATAACCATGCCTTTCCCTGAGTGCTTTATTGTCCAGCACAGAATATGCCGGCCGCTTTGCAGGGGTGGGATACTCTGATGTCGGTATCGGCTCCAGCTCCGCCTTTATACCTGCTTCCTCAAAAATAGCAACAGCAAAGTCATACCAGCTTGTAAAGCCTTCACAGCTGGCATGATATATACCGTATTTTTCCGTTTCCATCAAAAAGGCAATAACCTTAGCAACCTCATATGCCGAGGTTGGACTGCCGAACTGATCCGCAACCACACGGATGACATTATTGTTTCTTGCCAGATTTAGCATTGTCTTAACAAAATTCTTCCCTTCACCATACATCCAGGCGACCCTCAGGACAAAATGCCTGCTGCATATTTGCCTGACATATTCTTCGCCTTCCAGCTTGCTTTTGCCATATACATTGATGGGATTGGGTATATCCTCTTCAGTATATGGCCTGTCCGATCTGCCGTCAAATACATAATCGGTAGAAATGTGTACAAGCTTGGCTCCGGACTTTACCGCCGCCTGCGCCAGATATTTAGGGCCCAAGGCATTAATCCTGTAGGCCTTCTCCTGCTCGCTTTCACATAAATCCACCGCTGTCATTGCAGCGCAATTAACTATAATATCCGGCTTCAGCTTATCAATATAAGCATCTACGGCAGCCTCATCCGATATATCAAGCTTTACTATATTTCCCTCGGAATTTGAGAATCCTGTAAGGAATAAGTCATATTGCCGATTATTCTGCAAATAATTGTGCAAAGCCTTGCCTAATTGTCCGGAAGCTCCTGTAATCATAACACGCTTCATAATCCATCTCCATCCCATAACAGTTTACATTCGGCCATGGATGCATATAACACCTGGCCACACTTTTTTACTTGATACAAGCATTCTGGCTAAATATCAAATGCAAAATTACTTTGCGAAAGAGTAGGCAGCTTTTTGTCCTTTTCTGACAATATCACAGACATATCACTACTGATAGGCCATTCTATGCCAATATCAGGATCATTCCAGATAATACCTCCCTCATCCTCCGGATGATAAAAATCAGTACATTTATAAGTAAACTCAGCGCTTTCCGACAATACAAGAAAGCCATGCGCAAAGCCTTCCGGAACATAGAACATTTTTTTATTCTCAGCTGACAGTATTACCCCGTAATATTTGCCATAGGTAGAGGAAGACTTGCGCAAATCCACAGCCACATCATAAACCGTACCTGACAATACACGAACCAGCTTTCCCTGAGGATGCTTCTTCTGAAAATGAAGCCCTCTGAGCACTCCTTTTTTTGACATGGACTGGTTGTCCTGGACAAAAACCATGTCCAGACCTGCCGCCTTGAAATCTTCATAATTATATGTTTCCATAAAATAGCCACGCGCATCTCCAAACACCTTTGGCTCAATAATATACAAACCCTCTATATCACATTTATTAAAAACAAAGCTTCCCATAATCCAAACTCCTTAAATCTGATTTATATTAATTCAGATTGGCATCCAAGCTCTTATGCCTTCTACAGGCCTTTTGCTATATCATACAAATATCTGCCGTAATCTGTACTTTTCATTGTATCTGCCAGCTCAAGCAGTTGCTGTTTGTCAATAAAGCCCTGCCTGTAGGCAATCTCTTCAATACAGGATATATAAAGTCCCTGCCTTTTCTGTATGGCAGCCACATAATTTGAAGCGTCCAAAAGCGAATCATGATTACCGGTGTCCAGCCAGGCCATTCCGCGGCCCATAAGCTCCACCCTTAGTGCTCCCTTTTTAAGATAATACCTGTTGACATCCGTTATCTCCAGCTCTCCCCTGGCAGACGGCTTAATCTCCTTTGCAATCCTGATAACTTCATTATCATAAAAATACAAACCGGGTATTGCGTAATTGGATTTTGGAACCTTGGGCTTTTCTTCAATATCCAGTACCCTTCCGTTCTCGTCAAAGCTTACAACGCCATAGGCTGAAGGGTCTTTTACATAATAACCGAAAATGGTAGCTCCGCTTTCACGGGCGGCTGCGGTCTTTAACATACCTGTGAAGCCTCTGCCGTAAAAAATATTATCGCCAAGAACCAAGGCCACCCGATCGCTGCCAATAAAATCCTCTCCTATAATAAATGCCTGTGCCAGGCCCTTAGGCTCTTCCTGTATTTTATACTCAATATGCAGGCCCAGCTTGCTTCCGTCACCAAATAGCTCCATAAAAGCACCGATATCCCGCGGTGTGGAAATGATAAGTATCTCCCTGATGCCGGCAAGCATTAGTACCGACATAGGATAATATATCATTGGCTTGTCATAAACCGGCAAAATCTGCTTTGAAACAGCAAGTGTCAAAGGATATAGCCTTGTCCCATGTCCACCTGCAAGTATAATTCCCTTCATCTATTCAAAAGTCCTTTCTCCATATAGGCTAATCTTTTTTATAGTATAAACATTTTAATATGAAAATACAATCCCTGCTGTTAAGCTATTAACATAACTAACCCAATCCGATAGCAAACACGTAAGTATCCATAAGAATAAAAAAGGATTGGGGCCATCTGCCTCAACCCATGGATATTCAGGCTATTTAACTAATCATGCCACCCAGCATTCCGCTTAATGTACTGATGATAAATACTGTAAGCAGGTTACCGAAAGGAATTGGAGATACTCTGTTCATCATAAGGGAAACCAGCAGCAGGACGACAAAGTAAAGCAGGCCTATTAGCATACCCCAGATAAATTTCTTCTGCTCAATCTTTTTTCCTGCAAAAAAGCCTCCAACAAAAGCGGAAACAATATAGGCAAAATTAATTCCTCCACTTATTACTATGCTGGGCGTATCCAGCTTAAGCATGATAAAAGCAAGTAAAAGCAGCATAAATGCGGTAATAATATACGATATTAGCAGGCCCTTCAACAAAACAAGCGCTTTTGCATTCTGATGAATTATCTTATTCATTGGGCACCTCCAGATAACTTATACTAGATATATATTATCCATGCCCATAATTTATTCAAATTATTTAGTGTTTCGCCAAGATAAGCCTTATGAAGGGATTACTTTGCATGGCTTTTTCATCATTATTGCTAAATGCATATAGCTATAAGGATAGAGCCTTATTGACCAATCAATTTTACAGTCGTATAATATTTTTATAAATTTTTAATAAATTATTGCAGGAGATGATAAAGTGAAATTTAATAAAAGATTGCGGCAATTAAGACATAAGAATAATCTGACGCAGGAGGAACTGGCGAGGGTTCTGGGATTAAAGCCCACTGCAATATCTAACTATGAATCCGAAAGAAATGAGCCCTCATTTGACAAGCTCATAGCCTTATCTAAATTTTTCGATGTCTCCTGCGATTATTTGCTTGGGGTTAGCGACACACAGAAGCCTGCTGACGCAGAGGTCTTCGATAAGGAAACCCTGGAATTTATAGAATTATATAAGCAATTGACTCCCAGTGGTGTATCTGAAATTAAAAATTACATGCAGTATCTTCTTTATAAAGAAAAAAACAAGCTTTAACCGGCTCTGATATAAAAATGCCCGCTACTGTCAATCACCCCGTGATTTACAGAAGCCGGCATTGATTTGCTGTCAAAATATTTCATATTGGAATTCTTATTTACCACAGCAATGCTTATATTTTTTACCTGAACCACATGGACATGGATCATTTCTGCCGATTTTCTTATCTTTTACGATAGTAGTTGAGCTCTTTTGCGCCTTATACAATTCCTTCCTGCGTTCAGGTGTCAGCAATGCATCCCATTCCTCCAGTTCATACAACCAGTCAGCTCTTGCAGCCACCATATTATAATATAACTTTTCCTTGTCGAAATCCAGGCTGACATGTGTATCCTTATCCATTTCCTCAATTGGATTGGGAGTTTTAAGGCTGTCGTTAATGCCATCCAGGAAACCTGCCATATATTTCAGATCAAGTCCAAATTCCTCAGCAAGGGAAGCGACGGTTCCCTCATATACCTTGTCAGCATTAGCCAGCAGCTTCTTATATACTTCCTTTTCCTTGTTAAAATAATCCGCCCAGAACAGCTGTCCTGCACGATCATTGGTATTTTTGGAGTATGCAAAATCTCTCCACTCCTGCAATAAACCCATGGTATTCTTCCTTCCTAGTTGCATATTTATTTCTGCTTTAGCAAAACATTTTCTTACAAACTAAAGCCCGCTTCGATTATAACATGTAATATTTTATATTTCCATTAAAAATTTTACTAAAGATATATTGCCGCACTGACGAATAGCTTTGGAAGCAGCACTTCTTCAAACACATTGTAATAGGAGAATGTTTTGTTTGGCTGCAGTAAATTTACAATCATCTGTTAAAAGGTCTGAAAAAATTTATATAAAAGTTTTTCTTTTATGTATAAATTATCTAAAACAGTATCATAATAGTAATATCCTATAGGAACGGTAGTTCCGTTATAAGGATGTAAATGCGTATGCTCTTTCATAATTGGATTCCCCCTCCAATTATGATTTACAAAAGATAAGTTAAATACTTATCCTCCCCTTTTTAGCAAAGGCTGTTGCAAAGGCGCAACAGCCTTTTTGCTCAGTACCTTCCTTTCGGCAGGTTTTTATTGTAAGCGGCAGCAAATGCATCCATTATTATAAGTGCTTACTTCCCTTTTTAGTTCCTCAATCGTTCTGCCTGTTGTCATTGCCTTTTTGGCTGAACCGATAACCGTCTTTATTGCAAGCTCTCTTGCCAGGCTTTGATCAAGTCCCAGCCTGATACCACTGTCAATGATGGCATCTATTATGGTAAAATTATTGCCGGGCCGCACCCGCTTATTTTCCCGCCTTTTTTAACATATCATCGGATACTTTAACAAAGTTTTCCGGCTGATCTTAGAATATTCCTGAAAATTTCTATATCGCTTTCTTTTGCGTAAGCTCCCGGGCTATATAAAATTATCCCATCACCTGTAAATCCGCTGCAGTTGATATACCCCCTTATGGTAACTGCAAAATAAACTGTTTACCATACGGTGACATATCAAATTATGCAGCGGTTGTTTGTTACTTTACCTTTATGGCAAAAGCAAATTCCTTTTTTGTTCCATCTGCCAATTCTGCAGTAATTGTTATATATGCATTGCCCTTCTTCTTTCCTGTAATTTTACCCTTTGAGTTTACCTTGGCAATCTTGCTGTTGCTTGATGCATAGCTTATCTTTACTTCATTTCCAATCCCCTGCTTGTCAACGTCAAACTCCTGTACCGCTATGAGGGTCTCGGGCAGATTTACTTTAACAGTAGCTGTCTTTCCTGCCTGAATAGACTGCTTTGTTACACTAACAGCTATATCATTAAATAAGCTATGTATATCCGCTTCTATTATCTCAAAATATTTTACAACAACTCCGGTGTAGTTCCCTATGCCGCTAATTACGATCGCGGCTGTACCCGGATTTAAATTATTAATATAAGAAAGGAGGTAATCTGTGTTCTCCTCCAAGCCGGCTACTGTAACCGTCGGTCTCTTTTCATTTCCGTCATAATAATAGCTTGTCCGGGGCAATTCAATCTCATATCTGCTGATATCTTTTACCTGCGGGTAATCAATTGCAGGCGGATTATCATTTGTGAGCATAGCATCTGTTACAGGTAAAGCATCGGTTGTCGGTAGCCAATCAATACTGCTCTCAGTTTCAGACCATATCGGCGCAGTAATTGGCGGACTTGATATATAATAATAAAAGTCCGCTTCCTCCAGTCTTACCAATCCTTCACTTAAAGGAATCCTGCCGTATTCTACGGCATCCGAAGGATCTGCACAGTAAAATATTCCGCCGGTAAAATCGGTTAATAAAACCGCATGAGGCCGGGACCTGCCATATTGATCATATATAACAATTCCTTCAGGATGCTGCTGGAGTAATGCAAGTGCTTCATTAACCGGGTCATTGCCAAATTGGGCTTTATTTACCGTAAAGCCCTGATAACTAAAGCTATATTTCAGTCCAACCCCTTCAACCCATGCATCCTTTCTGACCAATTCCGGTGTAATATCTGTCCAGTTTGAATTGCCTGACAGTATGGCAGCCCTTCGAAGCAGCATAGTGGCAGCCACCAGGGTACATTGCATATCTCCATTGACCTGCTTCAGAAATACATCAGGATGATTGATTTCATCAAAGCCTGCTGCTTTTGACAGTATGTAACCATAGCACGGCTCAAAAAGAGTCATAGCAAATACCAATATTATTAATCCGATAGCTCTCTTTTGCTTCCTCAAGCTTTACCCTCCCAAAGGTATTTCCTTTGTTTATTATAAATCATTACAAATTCCTGGAGTAAATCCGCATCACATAATGTCAAAAAATCTTGGAATTTGTATCTATTATTATATAAAATTATCTCTCAATTGTAAATAATAAGCAGTTTTCAAATACATTTAAAAAGCTTTTTCTATCAAATGCCCAAAAATTTACTTGCCTGCATCTGCTAAATAATAAAGTGTAATACAGATATTACAAATGCAGCGGCAGCTATTCCCAAAGTAATAAAGCTCAGCCTGCCGTTTGCCTTGGTATGCAGCAAGGCTTGCAGGTTATCAAGCTCATCACAATGCTCATTAATCATTCTCTTCTGTAATTCTAATACTTTTTCATTATCGTTAAGCTGTTTCATCAGCTTATTGTTTTTTTCCTGCAGGCTTAAAATCGTCTCGTCTATTTTTGCGATACTATCCGAGTTCAGCCTGATTTGCTCATCATGCAACCTGTCCGTTTCCAATTGTTCATGCAGTTTCTCCTCAAGCCTCTTATCAGCTTCAGCATATATTTTCAGCTGCTTTTCATGCTGTTCGTACATTTCCTCCTGCACCTTCAGCCTTTCATTCAGCTTTTTATCTGCTTCAGCCTGTATCTTCAGCTGCCGTTCATGTTGCTTATACGCTTCTTCCTGTGCCTGCAGCCTTACGTCCAGCTTCTTGTCCGCCTCTGCAAACATTTTCAGCTGCTTTTCATACTGATTAAATAACTCCGCCTGTGCCCTTATTTCCTCGTCCAGCTTTTTATTTCCCTCATTTAGCGCTTTTACTGCTTTAGAAAAATCGTCCTGCTTTTTTAGAATATCCTCCTGGTCCTTAAGTTGTTTTACAACCATCATTAGTTCCTGTCTGGCCAGCAATGACAGCTCCTCCTGAGATGCTCCCTTCAGTCTCATCTCAAGCTCCCTGACAACAAAACGATTAGTTGCTATATTGCTGACTCCCAAACTAAATAAATATTTCGTTATCTCTGTTATTTTTGTATGATACTCAAATGAAAGCTGCTGGGCTCCAACACCTGCCTGTATTGCATCAGCCAGATCCACAACTGACGATTGCAGTTCCTCTATGGCTGCCTTCTTCTTTCCCCAACCGGCCGACATAGCGTCAGCGCTCCTAGCAGACTCGGTAGCCTTTTCAGCCGCCATCATTGCCTCATTGATGCTTTTGTCTAGCTCCTTCAGCTTGTTTATTTGCTCCTCTATCAGTCTCGGCAAATTTCTATTGCTGATGTCGTACAAATCCAACCCGGCATAGTCATTAGCATTCATTATTTCAAAGGATTTATAATCTTCAGCATCATTTATCATAATCAAGTCCCCCTATTGCAGAATGTCGCAGATTTCATCAATCAAGCCGGGATTATTCTTTTCTATGTCCTGCGAAAGCTCCCCTATTCTTTGCAGGGCCTGAATGTTTTCTCTCCAGTTCTCATATGCCATTTTACCTGCAGTCTCCATGATTTCTACCACTTCATTTATTGATTTTTCCGTTTCTTCTGCAGCAATCCATGTCCTTGCCTGCATATAAAAGATTTTTGCTGTCATTAAGTGCATTTGCTTGCTTACCAGCATCAATCTTTCATTTCTGAGCCTGCTGCGGTCTATCCCCATCTTTACATCGGTTACTACGGCCACCGCAAAACGGCCTATACCTACAAAATTAACGCGCAACACAAACTCCGGCAAAAATCCCGGTCCAAAACCACCTGATTTTACAGCTGCCCGTATTGCTGCATCCGCCAAATCAACAGCCATAAAGGTACCGCTTGATATTGTTATCATTCTTACAATTGTTCTGTTTTTGAAGGGAAGCGTCTTCTCCCATTCGATATCTTTAAGGCTTCCCTTTTCCTTATACTGCATGGCAAGGCGGCGAATAAAATAAAACGATCTGACTATGGTTTCGTTTATGATTACCGGAATTGCCTGCTTGCCCAGCTCATGAGCCAAGGTTAGCTCAAAGCGTAAATCTATTCTCTTGTCAACGAACAGCTTATTTAATAATTTGGGCAATGGTGTCTTGTTGATACCCTGTATCATAGCTATTTCCTTAGCCAAAGACATTATCGGCCCCGGTATTCCCATGCCCGCTCCGGGAGTTGATTTACTTCCTGCCATATCACTGACCAGGTGCCAAAACCAGTTGACGGTTCCTGCAAATATTTTGCTTGGTATATCCGTACCGATAAAGCCATCCTCTGCAATTATTATTCTGGTTTTGCCGTCGGCATTCTGATAAACACCCTTTTTGGTAAACTGGGTAATTATTGCGCATAAAAGCCCCAGCAGGGTAGGATGGTGCGCCAAATCATCAAGATGATGGCTGCTTGGAGAAATACCTAATCCGGCATTTTGATGGATATTATCGCCCGGCAGCTTGTATTTGTCCTCAAAGTATTTTATGGCCCTTCTCAGGACATCATCATGATTATTGTCATCTATACTAAATTCCTTCTCAATGTTCTCTCTAATCTGGTCAATCTGCTCCTGGCTTAGATTAATATTCTTTTTCTTTGCATTTTCAATAGCTTGCTTGACCTTATCCTCAACCTTCTGCTTTTTTGCATTTTCTATAACAAATTTATTTACCTTTTTGTCGCCCCATAGCTTATCAAATTCTTTAACAAAGAAGGAATCTATCAGGCCTGTCAAAATTCCACTTGCAACCGCAACCATATAATCGATTCCGTCGGCATGGTTGGTCAGCCTGTCAATCTGAGCATTGATTTCATCGATTTGCTTTCGGTTCAATTCAAGCTGTGACTCTACTGTTTCCAAGCACTGATTGATTTTTTGCATTCGTTCATCAGTCACAATTGATAGCTTTGCCGGGGTTATGATATCAAATTCCACCTCAAAATCATCAACCGTATTCTTTAGCCTTAAGAGTTCTTCCATAATATTTCTCCTTTGTATAAGTTCTCCGCCGCTCATCATGACAGGCAAAGCTCGCTTTTTATATTTACTTTGCAGACATAATAGCACTATATCATGCTATTTTTTCCATAAACAGGAAAGCAATTTTGGTACAAAGTAATAATACATGGTAGCATTATACATTGATTTTTAGCCATATTCAATGGTTTAGTCGACAAAAATCTATAGCTAATTTCATTTTTCGACAATACCTATAATAGAAAATTCCTACCATTTTCTTCATACAAAGAAATTAAGAAGGAATCCTTACAGATATCGGACATTCTTGTATCAACCATCTCATTTATATATTGTAACAAAGTAAAATAAGGTTCTCTGGATTTAATCATTTTTATTTCATTTTACATTTTTCATTCATTATTATAATATAGCTAAGCAAAGCCGGAACATATGCAGTAATACAAGTATATGACATCGCACAAAAATCCACCATACCTTTGCAATTCTGCCTAAATCTTAATACCGGCCTGTCATTGCAATGATATGGTGGATTATTTCATACCTTATTTCTTTTCTTATTCTGCTTTCTCAGCTTTAATTTCGTCCGTACGATATATGAATTTGACACTTCCGTCTTCATCGTCACTGATTCCGGCAAAGGCTTTATAATTCTTTGATACATTTACCACCGCCTTGAACCGTTCAACTAAAGCTTCGGCATCGTCTGCAGTATCCAAAAGCTTGCTGATTCCTTCCTCGCTAAAGCGGGACAATCCGTCCGAAAGCCGCATGGCACCGTCCTTCAGCCTTGTGATGCCGTCTACAAGAGCAGGAGTGCCATCCTTCATGGTTAAAATTCCATCATACAGTGAAGATACACCATCATACAGAGCAGCTGTTCCGTCTTTAAGCTTGTCTGCTCCGCTGCTTAAGGCAGAAGCTCCGCCTGCCGCCTGGGCAACGGCTGATGTATAATCCATAAGGCCAAGATAAAAGCTATTATAATCGTCAAGTGAAGCCTTCAGGGAAATAACTGATTTTGCGCCTTCAGATGCAGCGGCAAGCTTTGCCTGTACCTCTTCGCCCGCCATATTCTCTGAAATAGCCTTCTGTATCTGCAGCTCGGTATTTTGCTCAATCAGTGTCAAAATATCATTTTCAGCCATCTTTTTATCAGTATTGGCACTAATAAGGTTCCTTACCTGCTCAGTTTGCATCTGTTCATCAAGCTTTTGCGAAATTATTGCCGCAAGCTCTTCACTTTGCATCTGCTCATCTGTTCTTGATGAAATCATTGCTTTAATTTCTTCGCTTGCCATTTTCTCTTCGACAGCCTTCTCTATGGCATCCTGTGTGGCCTTGTTAACAAGTCCTGCCTTAACCGCATTGTCATAGCCTTCCTTATCCATTCCGCTTGCAGCGTAAATTACCTCCGCCTGTACATTCTCGCGTATGGCTGCCGCTACCTTTGACGTAACCTCTTCCTTAACGGCTTGTATAACCTTTTCCCTCACCTGCTCTAATACTGCGGCTCTAACCTTTTCTTCAACCTCAGCTCTCACAGCCTCAGCCACCTGCGATTTGATGTAGTCTCTTTTAGCCTCAACAGCGTCGGTGACCTGCTTAAGCGCCTGATTATATAAATTGGTTTCATCAAGAGAATCAATTATTCCGTTTAATACGGAAGCATAATTATCTATAGTCAGCTCAGGCACTGAAAGACCTGCAGCCTTCAATTGATTTTCGGCAGTATCAAGAATCGTCTCAAATACCTGCCTTGCGCCTCCGGTTAATTTCTCATTATTAGCCGACAGGGTTTTCAGCCCATTCGCCAGGCTTGCAGCTCCAGCAGACAGTTGCTTTGCACCATCATCAAGGGAATATGCTCCCTCCTTAAGCTTTGCCGCTCCATCGGCCAATTGCTTTATTCCATCTACCAGGTCCGATGATTTGTCAAGCAGGGTGCAAAGTCCGTTATACAGTTCTGAAGAGCCGTCAGTAAGCTTTGTCATGGCATCATCCAGTTCCGACATCTCATCCTTCAGATCAGATATGGAATTAATCCTTTCCGTATCGATTTTGCTAAACAATGTATTTGTTGCTAAAGTAATGGTCATTCCAAGGGAAAAGTCACTGACATCAGCCGTTAGCTCAACATATGACGGTATTTCAAGTTTATAGTCGTCTATATCCAGACTTTCGGCAAGGCCCGGCAGGGCAAAGCCGATAACTACCGTCCTGTCACCGTCATTAATTATTTTCCCATTTGAAAGCTCTATATTGCTAAAGCGGTCGTTGTCAAGGACCATTCCTGTCATCATCAGATACGGGACATAAATTTTTACGTCTTTTCCGTTAATTTTTACAGTTTCATATTGCCTGTTTTTATAATCAAAACGAATGGTTACCCTACCGCTTTTGCCCGCAAGCTCATCAGGGGATAGCTCATGACCGTCAAGCTTATAGCTTACAGAGAGACTTACCGGTAACTCCTTTTTTATTGTACCCCTGTAATAAATATCCTTTCCCTGTGCGTCCCATACCAGGCTATTATCCCCACCGAGTATATATTCTTCATCTCCCTTGATATTCTCAATGTTTTGAAGTTCGCTCATATCATATATTTTATCGTTGGACAGCGAATTTTTTATCCAGTCGCTGACAATAATTTTTTCTACCGTTCCATCAGCTTTTGCAAGGACATATACCGTTTCATCTTTGTAGTAATTCTTTTGGACATCAATTTCCTGCTGCTTTTCTGATGCGTCCTTTTGTTCATTCTTTATAAGCTGCTCGGCAGCTTTATCATCATTTGAAGCAAATGCATAGATTGCTCCACCAGCGAGTATTGCCATACACAGGCAAAATGAAATGATTTTTGATAATTTACCCTTCATTAGTCCACAACCTCCGATAAATAGTTGATTTTTGTCATACCAAGAGTTGTCTTGCAGATTAATTTATCACAAAGCATCAAAAATGCCGGCAATACGAAAATAACCATCAGCGAACTGATTATCGCGCCCCGTGCCATAAGCATGCACATTGAACTGATTATGTCGATGTCTGAATAAACAGCGACACCAAATGTTGCGGCAAACAGGCCCATACCGGATACAACAATGGACGGAATTGATGCATTAAGGGCAATTTGCACAGCCGTCCTTTTACTGTTGCCTTTTATTCTTTCATTCTTATATCTTGTTGTCATTAAAATTGCGTAGTCTACAGTTGCCCCCAGCTGAATTGTGCTTATACATATGGGAGCAATAAAGGGCAGGCTCTGACCGAAATAATGAGGCAGACCAAGATTTATAAATATGGCAAGCTCTATCACCGCAATCAGGATAAAGGGGAGAGATAAGCTTTTTTCAACCAGCAGAATAATTACAAATATCGCAAGGATCGAAACAGCATTAACAATTTTAAAATCCTTGTCTGTAATCTCAATCATATCCTTCATGCATGGGGCCTCACCTATCAGCATACCGTTAGCATCATATTTTTTGACTATACCATTCAGCTTATCAATCTGACTGTTTACCATATCGCTTGCCACCTTGTATTCGGAGTTTATAAGCATAAGCTCCCATTTATCCTTCTTTACAATGCCAGTCAGCGACTGAGGCAAAATTTCCTCAGGAATTCTGGAGCCTACAAGAGATTCAAGACCTATAACATATTTTACTCCCTCCACCTGTTCCATTTCTTTTATCATAGAGCGAATATCCTTGGCAGGAAGCGATTTGTCAATCAGAAGCATATGGGTTGATCCGATGTTAAAGCTGTCACGAAGCTTTGAGTTGGCAATAACATAATCGATGTCCTCCGGCAGACACTCACCCATATCGTAATAAACCTCATCGTTTGCTTTTTTATAACCGTAATAGGCAGGTGGGAGAATAATCACAAAAAGTGCCAAAAATAGCGGAAATACCTTCAGTATACCTTTTGTCAGCTTTTCCGTGTTTGGAATCAGGGAGCGGTGTCTTGTTTTCTGCAATGGCTTATCAAGAAGCAAAATAAGGGCAGGCAGCACCGTCACAGATCCGATAACACCTAAAAACACTCCTTTAGCCATTACAATTCCAAGGTCCAGCCCGAGGGTAAATGACATAAAGCAAAGGGCTATAAAGCCTGCAATGGTTGTGATTGAGCTTCCTATAACACTTGTCAGTGTTTCAGCTATCGCAACCGCCATTGCTTCCTTTTTGTTGCCAAGCCTTGTGCATTGTTCATTATAGCTGTGCCATAAGAATATCGAGTAATCCATTGTAACAGCAAGCTGCAAAACCGCAGACAGGGCTTTTGTTATATAGGATATTTCTCCCAGAAAATAGTTGCTTCCAAGATTAATCATTATCATCATGCCAATTGAAGCAAGAAAAACAAAAGGGACCAGCCAGCCGTCAAGCAGCAGGACCATTGCCAGGCAGGCAAACAATATTGCGAGTCCGACATAAATCGGTTCCTCACGTTCACATAAATCCTTCAGGTCGGCTACAAGTGCCGACAGCCCTGTTACAAAGCATTGCTTACCGCATATTGACCGTATTTGCTTTATCGCATCCATCGTAACATTATCTGATGTTGTTGAATCAAAAAATACCGCCAGCATAGTTGCATTTTCCGTATTAAATGCTTCATAAAGCTTATCCGGCAGTATCTCCATCGGTACAGACAAATCCGCCAGCGAATCATACCAGATAACACTGTCAACATGCTCAACCTCTGAAATCCTGTTCTTTAGCTTTGCGACCTCCTTTTCCGGCATATCCTCCACTATGATGAAGGAAAAGGCGCCTTTGCCGAAGGTATTCATCAGCTCATTCTGGCCAATGACCGTTTCCATATCCTCCGGCAAATATTCCAGCATGTCATAATTTACCCTTGTACCGATAAACCCAAGTACCGACGGAATCATCAAAATCAGCGCCGCTATCAGAATCGGTACCCGTAATTTTACTACCGCTTTTCCAAATTTCATCTGTCCTCACCTTCCGTTTCAAAGCAGTCAATTTCAATACGATCCGGATATTGATGCTTAATAATTTTTACTGTTATAATTGCTACAAGCAAATTAAGAATCCCCTGTGCAAACAGGGATGCACCAAGTATAATAGCAATAATCCTGGCGCTTTCAGAGGGTTTGAAGACCAGAATAAGCGCGGCCAAACCGGTAACGATTGCCAGAGTAAAAATAGCCCACCAGCTTTTTATGCCGAATTTTTTGGAATCAATTGCAATTTGAATCTTAAAAAGGCTGTCTGCAAGTATGGCTACCCCCAGTGCAATCAGCAGCATATTTATTAGCTCCTGCGGCTTAAGGAGGATTACAATTCCTATTACCAGAGCTAGTATCCCGAATTGCAGGTCATACTGAAAAGCCAGACGGAACAAATCCTTTGAAAAATAACCTACCAGCTTTATACAGCCAAACAGGAGCATAACTACGCCCAGAATCCTTCCTGTTGTCAGCATCGAAATATCTGGCAGGCTTATGAATAAAATACCCAGTAACAAAAGGATTAGCGACACAACTATGTAACCGGCTTTAGCAATCCGCATTGGTATAACGGAACGCACCCTCATGCTTTAACCCCCTTTGCAATTTAAGAGCATTATATTTAAGAAAATAAAGCTTTTCTATAGACAAAAAAAGGCCCGTGCATAATAATATTGCACGGACGGATTAATGACCAAAAATTAAGCACCAGGGTGTTATTGCCTAAAAATCAAACATATAACAGGCAGTGCCCAAAATCGTTGTTTACTTACCCTTATCTTTACTCTCGATACTTCTGCGTATCATTTCCTCAAACATACCCTTCTGCAATTCGCATATACGGTGAATTTTATTATGAACATCCTCCCTCATTCCGCTTCTTAACCAGTCAATGACCATACCGAAGCACTGAGCTTTATAAAACTGTATTATTAAGTCGCGATCCTCGTCAGTAATCGGCTTATCTGCAAAAACAGTTTTGCCGTAAGAAACCACAACATAATCACAGACCTTCCAAAGATATTGCTCGAAAATTTCACGGTTTACCGATCTGAATATATTCAGTATTGCATGACGATGCTTTTCTGCGAAATCAATTGCGGCATTAAAGCCCATTTCAAGTGAATCCAGGCTGGGATTCTCGGCTATGATGCGATCCGCCTCTTCTATAATAATTTTCTCAATCAACGACGGAATATCCTGAAAATGGTAATAGAATGAGTTCCTATTGATGCCACACGCCTGAACAATATCCTTTACTGTAATTTGTGAAAGAGGACGCTCGCTGAGCAGCTTTATAAATGTCTCCTTAATTGCCCTTTCTGTAAAGTTTGCCATATTCTCACCTTCTCTCAGCCATATATATGTCATCAAGCCGAATTTAAGTACCCTGTGTTATCAAGTATAATACTCGATTATTTAACTTTTTGCAATTGCGGAACCACCTAATCACTTTACTATAAAAAACCTGTCACTATCGTGACAGGCGGTTTATATCCACTGTTTTCCATATTACGGCCGGATCTATATTTTCTATATCCTTCGAACAGGTCCTGCTCATGACGCCTGCAAGCTCTTCTGTAATCGCTTTAATCCTGGCGGTCACAGCTTGAGCTCCTCCCTGTTTCAGATCGCCCATCAGAACCCTGCCAACCGATACGGCACTGGCTCCCAGCGCCAGAGCTTTGAACACATCCATACCGCTTTCTACGCAGCAGTCCACAAATACAGGCACTCTTTTTTCAACTATCCTGGCTATCTTGGGCAATATTGCCAAAGGCGGAATCGCATAATCGGCTATTCCATGGTGATGCGACACAACTATTCCTCCGGCGCCTGCTTCAAGACATTTATAAGTGTCCTTCTCGCTTAGTACGCCCTTTATGATGAAAGGAATTTGAGCCGCTTTGATAAACTCCTTTATTTCATCCAGCGTCTTGGCCTTCATCCGGGCTCCAAGCACATTATCATACCGGCCCCTGCCATCAAACTGATGATCTATGTCCATTCCGACAGCTATTACGCCACATTTGCGGGCATGCTCAATCTTTTTAAATATCATATCATTGTCGGCATAAGGCTTGATTATTTTTATTGTTTTTGCACCTGTAGCAACAATTTCCTCAAGCTCCGCTTCATCTCCCATGCCGGCCCACATAACCGCACCGGCTGCAGCCGCCCCCCTTGCCAGTTCGGCCATTCCGCCGGGATGGCAGCTTTTTAAGTGCGACAAGGCAGCGGTCATAACCGGGGTTGAGAAGCTTTCACCATACAGCCTCAGGCCGGTGTCAGGTATAACCGAATCTATATGGCGAAGCTCTATTAACAATGAATCAAAATAATCTCTTGTTATTTTATTTGAATCTCCTGCTCTGCTCATTAATAAGCACTCCTTCTGTTTTTTAATTTTTGTCTGCTGTGTCTTCTTGCCGCTAAATATAGCTTGTCCATTCCTCATAGCTATTAAGCAGCTTTTCACAGACCTCTTCCGACAAGCTCTTCATTAAACGCCGGCATTGTAATAATGTTCTCAGCTAATCCAACTTATATGGTATACCATAATCGGACACAACTCAAGCTTATAGTCGGCTTTAGTGGATTTTTATTGCAAAATTAAGATTAGGCAAGCTGTATCAGCCAAACAGCCTCAAACAATCATACAACCGGCAGCTGTGATACAAAGAAAAGCCTGCCATCTATCAAAGATACGGCAGGCTATTTGATTTATATCATAACATTTGTGCTTCTTACTGGCCCAGTATTCTCAGTATTTCTCTTTTATATTCCAGAAATTCATTGCTTACGCTAAATTCCTTCCTTCTGGGCTTGGGCTCTTTTATGATTATTTCATTGCTTATCCTGCCCGGCTTGCCGGTCATAATATAAATCCTGTCGGACAGCAGAATGGCCTCATCAATATCATGGGTGATAAAGAGGGTTGACAGCTTTATCCTTTCCATGACATCAAGGTACCATTTGTGCATGCCTGACTTTGTTATTGTGTCCAGCGCACTGAAGGGCTCATCCAGCAGGGCAATCTCATTGGAAAAAAGATATGTGCGCAGCAGTGCAGCCCGCTGCCTCATACCCCCGGACAGCTGATGGGGATATTTCTTCTGGGTTCCCTCCAGGCCAAATTCAGTAAAATATGAGCTTGCTATTTCCCTGGCCCTCTTTTTCTTTTCTCCTTTAATTATCAATGGCAGAGCCACATTATCAACCACGGTCTTAAAGGGCAAAAGCAGATCCTTCTGAAGCATATAGCTGACCCTGCCGGCCTGTCCGGTAATATCCTCATCATCCAGATAGACCCTGCCGCTGCCAGGATAGAGCAGGCCGGATACAACGTTAAAGAGGGTCGTTTTTCCTGCTCCACTGACACCCAGCAGACCGACTATCTCCCCTTTGTTTAGCTGGATGGAAACATCTTCAATTATCTTGCTCTGACCAAAGCTTACAGAAACATTCTTTACGGTTAATTTGTTCATCCATCTGACCTTCCTAAGTTTAATTGCTTTAATAAGTCGGTCCTCAAGCCGAAATTCAAGCCGGTCTTAAGGTAAGTAGCTTTATGCCGGTTTACTCGGGCAGATAATCGTTGCTAAAGCCATAGCCTTCAGGTATTTTTTTCTCAACCAGCCTGTTTTCGTACAGCCAATTGTAGAAGCTATCCCATCTTTTCTGATCAATATAACCCCATCTTTCCACCTCTGCCTTGTATTTGTCCTTCAGCCATTCCTGGCTTCTTGTAACCAGCTCCTCATCCAGCTCCGGAGCAGCCTTAAGGAGTATCTTTGCCGCTTCCTTCGGATTTTCAATTGCATACTCATATCCGGCCTTAATGGCAGCAAGGGCTTTTTTGGCTATCTCAGGCTTGTTTTTCAAAAATTCATTATTAGCTACAATAACCGGTGTATAAAAATCAAGCTCCTGCCCATAATCGGCAAAATTCAGATAGTTGGTTTCCAGTCCTTCAATTTCCGCTTTTATTCCACCCCATGCATAATATACCCATACGGATTCTATATCTGTTTGAAGAGCCGTTACTTCATCGGTAACCGTATTGGGTATCAGCTCTATATCCTCAAACTTTCCACCGTCATCTTCTACTATTTTCTTTATCATAGCCAGCTCTATAGGAGAATCCCAGGTGGCATAGGAATGCCCTGCCATTTTGGCGGGCCTGTCAATACCGGTTTCCTTGAGGGATAAGATACCTGACGTATTGTGCTGGATAATTGCGGCTACTGCAGTTACCGGTATCGGATTGTCTGATGCAAAGGTTGCCGCCAGGGTATCCTGGAAGCTGATTCCAAATTCTGCTCCACCTGCTCCCACAAGCGAAGTAGTACTGCCCTCCGGAGGCTGCATTATTTCTACCTCAAGCCCCTGCTCGGCAAAATATCCCTTCTCCTGAGCTACATACAAGCCTGTATGATTTGTATTTGGAGTCCAGTCAAGCACTATTCTAACCTTTTCATTGGCAGCGGAGCCCGTATCCTTTTTTCCTGCTTCACTATCCTTGCCCGTGTTGCAGGCAATTAAGCCAAGTGTTAATGATATTGCAAATACAAAAATGTATATACTCCTTTTCACTTATCATCATCTCCTTTTAATATATCTATAAAATTTTGGAGCTTTGTCCCACATCCCTGGCAGGACTGCCAGATACAGCTATATCTTTGGAATCCATTATTCCCTTGCCGTCTGCTTGCCCTTGCGGCTTTCGTCCCAGGGCATGCACAGTCTCTGCAGCAGAGTTACTCCAAACATCAGCAGAAGGCTTATTGCCGAAATAAAGAATATAACAGCAAACATCTTGTCAAAGGAGTATGATTTTCTGACTCTGGTCATGTATACTCCCAATCCGGAAAAGCCACCCAGCCATTCAGCCACAACAGCGCCGATTATCGAATAGGATACCGATATCCTAAGCCCGGAAAAGAAGTTTCCTAAAGCGCTTGGCAGCTTGATATGCCAAAAGCATTGTAAAGAGTTGGCACCCATTGCCTTCATTAGATTAAGCGCATCCCTGTCGCTGGATTTAAAGCCATCCAGCAAGGCAATAGTGATTGGGAAAAAGGATGTAATGATAATTAAGGTTACCTTAGGCAATATCCCATAGCCCAGCCATAACACCAAAAGTGGCGCAATTGCAACCGTAGGAACTGTCTGAGTTATTATAATTACCGGATAGATTGCCTTATAGGCAATTTCAAACTGATCCATAATTACTGCAAAAGCAAAGCCCAGCAATATTCCAAAGGTCAAGCCATAGAAAGCCTCCAGCAACGTTGTTTTTGCATGCTCCATCAGCAGGCTGTAATCTTTGATAAAGGCCATAACAACATCAAGCGGAGAAGGAAGCATGAACTTCGGTACCACTCCGGTTTCAGACAGGGTCTGCCAGACAATCAGTATCAGGACTATGGCCAGTATCGGAGATATTTTATTGATGATGCTTAGTAACCTTTTGATCAATAGTTAGTACACCACCTTCCGGTGAATAGCCGATTTTAACATAGCTCATCACCTTCGGACATCCTGCCTTTATAGCTATGTATTGACAGTTTTTCACTACTTCCATCAGCTTATCATATTCACCTTCGATTGTTGTTTCACAGGGACCGACATAATATTTCAACCCTGTGCTTTTAATGTAATCAATAACCTCATCAACTATTCTGACAACCTCTTCATCAGTATCAGCATGCGGTAATACCTGAATTGCTACATATGCTTCCATTGTCAAATTCCTCCTTTATTTTTTTGCAGCGGAGGGCTATATCGTACAGGAAATTGCAAAAAAATCCTCTCCGCGTACGGAAAGGATGTATTGCATAGTCGCTTATTCAGCCTTATAAATGCGATACACTTTCCTACGCCGGCATTACCCGGATCAGGTACGAAACAGCTCTTGCTGCTTCAGGGTTTAAAACATTAGAGTAGTTTTATCTCAGCCTAATTCATTAGGCTCCCCTAGTGTCATTCATAAGTTTAGTTTAAATTGGATATGCTGTCAAGCATTATTTGATTTTTTAATTTTCTGATAATTTTCCAAAATCTTAACTCCAGAAAATCTATAGTTAATAATAGCCTTTATCGATATCACTTGACTGTTATTTCCCCCGCCTTGACCAATGCTGCCTTTGCGGTTGCAGGACCTATAAGTGAGTATATAAATGTTGAGCATAATATAATAACCTGAATCTGCGGAGCATATTTAGGAACCAGTCGGCTTGCCGCAGCCACCAGTCCTAAGGCCACACCGGCCTGGGGCATCAGAGTCGGGCCCAGGTATTTATTGATCTTTTCCTCCTGTTTGGTTATCTTGCCGCCAAACCAGGCGCCAAACCATTTTCCAATCACTCTGAATACAACATATATAACTCCGGTTAAACCAATTCCTTTAAGCGCCGACAGCTGAAATCCTGCTCCTGATATTACAAAAAACAGCATCAATATAGGCGGATTAAAGGCATCGGAAACAGCAGTAATATTATCAATATTGTCATAAATATTTACCAGCACACCACCCAGTGCCATACATGCCAGCAGGGGCGAGCCATGCAGCATTACTGCTGCCCAGTATGTTAAAATTATCATTGATAAAATAATACAAAGCCTGTTGGAGGATTTTTTAAACCAACGGAACAACAGGGTCATTATTAATGAAATTACTGCTCCCAGCACAAGCGAAATAATTATCTCATAAATGGGAGTAAGCAATGACAGCACAAGGTTAAATTCTTTACTGCTGTCCATCATGTTAACAATTGTCGTTGCAAAACCAAAGCCAATCAAAGCTGTGGCATCATCTATCGCTACAACGCTCAGCAGCATAGAGGTTAAGGAACCCTTGGCCTTATATTGGTTTATTACTGCTATTGTCTGTGCCGGTGCGGTAGCTGCAGCAATCGCTCCCAGCATTATAGACATTTTCAAATCAAAGCCGAAAAGCAGCAATACTCCTGTAACCAGCACCGTTGCGCCCAAAGATTCCGTGGTTGCAATAATAATTGGTGCCATACCAACCTTTTTAAAATATTTAATGCTAAATTCGCTTCCGATGGAAAAGGCTATAAAGCCCAAGGCAATATCCGATATTATACTGAAGCCACTCACCATTTCAGCCGGTATAATATTGGCTACCGATGGCCCTAATAAAAGACCGGCTATTAAATAACCAGTCACATTGGGCAACTTCATAAGTTTTGACAAACGGCCAAGAAGAATGCCGCAGATTAGCATAAGCGACACATATAGCAGAATCTCATTTTCCATTATCAACTATCCCCTTTGTATAATCCAGCGGAAAGCTGAACACTATTCCCTTGTTATTGTCTTCAAGATTGCCGACAATCCTTTCTATTATATCAACTGCCAGAGGCAGCTGCTCATCCTTGATTACAGTCAAAATTATATTATTGTTTTCACGATCAGGGTTAAGCAGCTTCCTTAATGAAGCCAAAAAAGGCAGCTCCTCTTCATCGTGCTTATGGCTCAGCACCCTGGCCATGCCGGTGCTGTCTATAATGGTTGCACCGCAGATTCCGTTGTGGGCAAATTCTGTTAAAATCGTATCCAGGTATTCCTTTTGGTTCAAAATGTAGCAAAACAATCTCATGATTACCCTCCCCTTCTATTAAGGCCTTATCAATCTTTTCTGTGGCCTGCTTATTCTGCTAGGTCTGCAGTAGCTTTGCTGAAATATCATACAAGTGCTCCTTATAAGCAAATCAAATCTACTGCATGTTTATTTTCAGCTCTATTACGCAGGCTTTGTCAATATTACAAACAATTCATAAGTACTATTATGTTATATACCCGCATAAGCCTGTTGTCAAATATAAAAATATAATATTATTGTATTTTATAGAGGAAGAAAAAATGCAACTGTATTATCACCTAAAGCTTTTAATGAAAAAACAGGTTTTATTGCTGTTTGCCCAATTAACAGTCAAAAGAAAGGTTATCCCTTTGAGGTCTCATTGCCAAATGAAGGAATATCACTTGATGACAACGGTTCACCTGTTTTGGAGTTATACTTGCAGATCAGGTTAAAACCTTGGATTGGAAAGCCCCAACTGATAAGCAAATTGATATAATTAATGATATTATTGATGAATGCCTGGCTAAAATCCATACGTATCTTTCCTCAATAGATACTGCTATAATAAACATAAATAAAGGCCCATTTTACCTTACAAAATGAGCCTTGAGATATATTAATTAATCATAATATGTAAATGTAGATAAAGCCAGATGCTATATTTAATCATTGTATAATTAAGGTAGACAACGACACTCGTTGCTCCTCCGTTGGCAGCTTCAATCGCCCGTTATTAAATAATTCCTTCATGCAATACTTCAAAAACAGCCCGTCGGAATAAAATGTATATTGCAGTCCATAAGCCTTCATTTTTTGAATATGCCGAGGCACATTTTCAAGCACCAGACGGGCATACTCTTCCTTTAGCGGCTTCAGCTCCGCCTGGTTCTTTGCTCGTACCCTGTTGCACAGCTGGATAAGCTGCTGACTGATTGTCTCATCCTTTAGCCGGATGATAGCCAGCTCAAATTTGTCATTGGATGATTTGCCGGCTGGAGTCTTACCACCTGTTAAAGCGCCGTAAGCCGCTCTGTCCCCTGCCGCCTTCAGATAACCCTTTTGTACCATGTAGGCTATTTCATCACCTGACAAGGCATCGCCCCTGAAAAAACGGCTGAGAAGCTGTAAACCCCGCTGTATTATTTCATTGCTATAGCTATCAATATCTATCTCTCGGTTTGACCACGTTAAAACACTCCTGAAAAAGTTCCATGGTCCTCCCATAGTTCCGGTTGAGCCTGATATTCCGGTTCCGGTAAATTTGACCGGGTTAAATTTTAACTCATTTACATTCCTCATCGAATCCATCCCTTTCTTTATTTCGTTTCTTTCATTAAACAGATGCCATTTTACGGTGCCAAGGGGAAGCTTAAGTCTTGCTGCGATTTCCTCCAGCTTCCGGCCTTCATAGTAATACATAATCAAGATCTCTCTCTGTGCTTTTGACAGATAAGCGATTTCATGCTGGAGTCTTTTTATGGTTTCCTTTTCTATCAGCTCATCTGCAGGCTCCTCATTACTGTGCATGGTTGATTCAAGCACATCAAAGCTGATTCCAATGCTTGATTTTGACTTGCCTCTGTAATAATTGACCAGCACGTTGTGTGCAAGGCGCCATACAAAAGCATCAAGATTATAAATTTGCTTATTCAGCAAGCTGTTGTAAAGCTTTAAAATGATCTCCTGAGCCAGATCCTCGGCATCCTGTAAATTGGCTGTCTTCTTGAGGGCATAGGAGTATAGCGGATTTATATATCTTTCCACTATCTCTGCTGCCAGCTGTTGATTATACATAAACTTCATTCCTTTGCTTGCAAGCTGGATTTTTTTACAGGAATTTTATGCATTCCTGTATTATAAAGCGCTTTATGCCTATAAAGACACCAAATATAAAGAAAGGTTGGTAATTTCGTAAATTTTTATCAGAAATTTTGTTAACCAATTTCTCTAAAGATTATTCGGAAGTAAATTTACAGTAACGTTAAAAAGGAGCACTTAAACACTAATCGCGCAAGTGCCCCTTGAGCTTCCTTGTTAACCGCTATATCATCTAATTATTGGCATATCTGCATTCTTGATGGTATCAAAATAGCTGTCGTAATTTCTTTCATCCTCAAAAATGCTGGTCTTAAGCTGGCTTAAATCCATACGGCCGTCCTTTATCCCATAGAATTTTTCATTGCAAAACTCAACCAGATATTTGACATCCTCAAGGGTCAGAACATGACCGATGGCATGAAGATGTATTCCGATATTGTCAGCCAGTCCAAGACTTTCGTAAATTTTATTAGCCGCCAGATATGATACATACATTGCAGCAGGATTAATCCAGTCTCCGCCTACTATTTCCCCTGTGATAATAAAGTACCTGTCCCTGCCGGCACAAAGGGCAGCCAGCATATGCTGGTCAAAGGGCAGCTGATAGGGACTGGCAAAGCCCTGGAAGTTGTCATTGAACCAATGTTTGAAGGACTGGATATTTCTTAAGGCCTCGTTTGAGCCTACCGTATGTACCGGCTCATCCTGCCATTTGCGCCACTCGGCCTCTCCCTTTTCTTCACCCAGCACATCTATAAACTCATGCTTTTCCAGCATTGAATAGTCATATTTCCTGCCCGCACTGAAATATCTGAAGCAGGCCATGCCTCCTTCACCTGATGAAGCGGGCACGCATACCTTTATCCTGGAATCTGTAGCCCCTGCAATCGCTGCCGCCTTGCCATTGCGGGATACCCCTGAAACAATGATGTTTACCGGGCTTATATTAAACCTTCTCTCACCTGCCGCATCCAGCTCAAGCAAATCTATAATCTTGCGGACCCCCCAAGCCCATGCCAGCAATGCTCCGGTTTGCTCTGTCCATTTCTTGCCGTAAGGGTACAGCTCATAAAAGGCACCTGTTCTTGACATATCATCTGCAGCAACAGCCATATTGTTAAACTCAATGACAGCATAGCCCATGCTGTTTAAATATTCCTTTTCCTTGCCGCCCAAAAAGCCAATCATTATAAGCACCGGATAGCCGTCCTCATGAACAGCTGGCAGCCTTTCTATTATCTCTTCACCGCTAGCTTCATCCTTCCTTGTTATACCCGGATAGCTGATAATGGCGATAAAATCCGCTGTCCTATTATCCTTTGTTATTTTTATCTTAACCAGATCCTTATCCGGCCGGGACGATATCAGGATCTCCTGGCCCCAGAAGGTTTTCATGCTGTAGGACTCAACATATTCATAGGTAAGTATTTCACCGGACTCATCGGGCACTACACCATACATATAATACTGAAAGAGAGCTAAAATCTCTTTTTTGCGCCTCTCCCAGTCCTTAAGGCTTTTTACCCTGTTTCCGTCAAGGAAGGTGAAGGCATCCGGCAAATCATAATATTCAGGCAACGCACCGGGTTTTATATATCCGCTACCGTCATCAAGCCTGTCAACGGCATCCCTTAATGCATGAAAGGCAGCATCTATCTCATCCTGAGTTGAGTTCCGGTCTGCCGCCACTCTTTCCGCCTTTGCCAGCGGCTCCTTCACGATTTCTTTATTTATGTAGGCATCAAGATAAATCTCCTTTACACTGTCTATGTAGCTTAGCAAAAGATATGGATTAGGCCCTGCCTTTTGCATGTTGTCTTTACCTGTAAGCACAAGTGTGCCAAACAGACTGGGACTTTGGAAGGCATTGCCGCTTGAATCAAATACCGATATAGTGGTTTCTCTCCTGCCAGCTGAGGCAACATTTACGCTCAGCTCAAAGCCAAGCTCTGTGCCGTTTTGTACATTAAAGCCCTTGCTCCAGACTATGCAGGCTTCAACTATGTATCCGGATTCCTTGCCGTCTGTAAAGATACGGCCGGTTTTTGTATAAAAGCGCAGCTTATCTCCGGCATCATATGAGCGCAGGTTGTCACAGTTTACCCTGTAGTGCAAATCATCGGATTCGTAAGCATTGCTCCTGTCATTTTGCTCATCCAGAAAATACTCGACAGAATCCTGCTGATGACTTATAGCGCTGCTTACATCCAGGCTGCTTTTCTTAATTTCAGAAAGGATATACAGGGCATTTTCATCCCACATGATACGGTGTATTGCCCTTGCCTCAGACTCCGCCCCATATATTCCGGCAACGACAGGCACCGCCTGCTCCCAGACAGGGTCTATAATTCCGTCTATTTTGGGGGTCCCATATACAGCGACTATTCTTTCCGGTTTTTTCACCTGATTTTCTTTATTCTCCATATTTTCAGCCGCACCCCTTCCCATACCTTCCGCCTCCTTAAATATCAATATATATTTGAATTGCAAGTAGTCCGGTTTGGATTTCCCGGACTATAGTGATAGAGCTTTTACTAAGCTTTCTTTGGTGAAAAGAAGCTCTTTATACCCTCCATATAAGCAGACAGCTTTTCGTTGTCTATGCTGTAATAAACCTTGTTGGACATAACTTCCGCCTTCAGGCAGCCTGCCTTAAGCAGTGCATTCACATGATATGATATGGTGGCTGTGGACAAACCCAGGGCATTGGCCAGCTCCTTTCCGTAACAGGGCCTTTGGCTGACCAGCTCCAGAATATCCAGCTTGCTTTTATCTGACAGAAGCTTGCCTATCTCAACGACATCCTCCTTGGACATGCTCCTGTTATATAAAAATACAAAGCGGTTATCCAGCATTATTCCTATCCGAATTATGTCCTTTCTGCCTGCCTCTGTTCCATTCATGGCAATGCTTACGCCAATGGGTGAAAATATTACCGGTACCAGAAGCTGACCGGCATCGCTCAGCTTCCATGATATCTTTAGCCTGTCACGAATTGCTTCAATTATATCGCTATTTTCCTGACAACTGCTCCAGTAATTATAAAAGCTCATAGAAAGCTCATTAATTTCCCTTGTATATTTGCTTCTCAGCAGTTCCATGACCTCGGCCAGGATACCGGCTACTTCATTATAATAAGCCTCCTGCCTGCTAAATATTTTAACAGCCTCCCATTTGGTCTGTGAATCAAATGCCGATGCTTCCAGAAATGCTATCAGCCCGGACTCGTCTGACAGCTCCCCATTTGGCGTATTTGCAGCTTCCTCCCCATTTATGATTGCCGCATACTGATAAACTCTGTCCGCCAGGCTTAAAGGCTTTATTCTCTCCTCATAGGAAGGTATATCATTTTGCAGATAGCCCATATCCATTAACAGGGCTAAGGCTGCAAAGGTGCAATTTTGAACATTTCTCTCCTTAAAGTAATATTCAATCCGTTCTCTGTCTGTTTTTATTTTACCGATTACATAACGATATATCTCAATTATTAGGTTGAACTTATAGTTAAAGTTGTCCAAATCATCCCTGTAAAGCTCTTGATATTTGTCTCTGAGCTCATCAAAATTGTCATAATTAATCCATTGATACAGGAGCATATAAGCCTCTTCCATCAGATTGGCCTTCTGAGCTATCTCGGTCCTTTGCATTGCTTTCTTCACCGATTCCTTCTTTTTCTATTAGCCTGTGCAGCCTTCTGCTGCAGAGGATCGTACATGTTATTATATCCAGTATACCACATATTATAAATAGAACAGCAATTGATGTAAAGCCTGAGGCTGCGCTCACAAGGAATGATGCCAGCGGAATTGCCGCCACACAAACAGCGCCGAACAAAGCACTGCTACGGGCCAGGTATTCCTCCTTTATATTTTTGACAAACTCGACACTGCACATACTTGATAACAAGGATATTGCCAAGCCTGTTACAAAGGATACGGCTGCTATAACAATGTATTTTCCAATATCTGACCTGATAAGGTTTCCTGTCAGTATAAACGAGAAATATAACAATGCTATTGAATATCCACCTGTTGCTATGATAGCCCGTTTACCCAGCCTGCCGCTTATATAAGGATATATAACCCCACCGGCAATCATTCCCGCAGACAGGGCCGTGTTAAGAACCGACATCATAAGCTCTCCAGAACCCAGCAGCTGGCTGATTGCAGGCGCCATCAGGCTGTTGAAGGGAACAAGTATGGCATTTAAAAACAAGGCCAGTATAACAAAATACTTCAGTAATGCATGCTTGTTAAGATATACAAAACCTTCCCTCAGGTTTTTTAAATATTTGCTTGCCTCTGTTTTTGATATGCCTGCTGCCTCCTCCTTAACCCTCAGCAATGATAATATAAAAGCGGAGGCAAAAAAGGTAGCCATGTCAATGTATATTGCAGCAGCTACAGACAGCTTTGCCAGTATGATGCCTGCAGCGCTCAAGCCAATCAGCTCCATGATGCTGTTTGCGCTTCTGTTTAGTGACAAACCAAACTCATAATGCTCCTTCACCAACAGTTTAGGAATTAGGGCAGATGAGGCCGGCCCCCTGAAGGCTTCGGCTGATGAAATAATCAGGGTTGCCACCAGCAACTGCCACCTGTCAAGAAAGCCCATCATATAGGCTGTGGCAATAAAGCCAACCGTCAAACCTCTTATTATATCCGTAACAACCATAATCCTTTTCTTTTTCATACCCTCAATCATAGCTCCGGCAAATGGCTGCAGAAATACTGTCGGTATCTTGTTAATCCCAAACAACAGAGCCGACCAGGCAGCACTTTCCGTAACCTGATAAACCAGCCAAACAAAAGCTATTGTGTCGATTGAATCCCCAAAACGGTTAATAATATCAGCTATAACCGTCTTCATAAATTCCTTCTGCCGTAAAATTTCCCTGTAACCTACCTTATCCATACGTATCAAATCCTTTCAATAAAATAATTATCTGTCATTTAAAAGACCTCTAATATATTGTTAGATAGAATTCTAATATATTTATTGATGGATGTCAATATATATTTTATGTTTTTCTATTGTATTGTTAGATATATATCTAACATCACTTGTACTCTAAGGCCGACTCATCTTAAAATTATGTTTTCTGAAGCCTGCGAGCCTGATATCAATGAAGCATTATCATTTAAGCATTGTTGATAAAAAAACAGGAGTACCCGCCACCGGATACTCCTGTTTTTAGTTTGTTTACGTAATTGCATTGCCGAATGCAAATGAATTATCTGTATACAATGGAATTCCACTTTAATTCATTCTTTAAGCTCTTAATAGTGGTATCCTTATTGATGAATACGGACTCAATGCCCATAAAGTCTGCCCAATCACCTATTTGCTCAGCAGTCAGATCATATGTGAATGCCGTATGATGAGCGCCACCTGCCAGAATCCAAGCCTCGGCACCAACGGTCAAATCGGGCTCAGGACGCCAGAAGGCTGAAGGAACCGGCAGCTTCGGCATCGGAATGTCCTGAGGCAGACATTCAACATCATTAATAATCAGGCGGAAACGGTTGCCCAGATCAATAAGTGATACTGCAACGCCCTTGCCCGGCTTTGAAGTAAATACAAGACGGGCAGGATCCTCTCTGTTGCCCATGGTCAAAGGTGATACCTTAATACCTATTCTGCCTTCGGCTATGCTGGGACATACCTCAAGCATATGGGCCTGGAGAATACCTTCTTTACCCTTTACCAGGTTGTAGGTGTAATCCTCCATAAATGAGGTTCCCTTTGCATCCTTGATACCCTGTGTCATAATCTTCATCAGGCGTACCATTCCGGCTGTCTTCCAGTCTCCCTCTGCACCAAAGCCGTAGCCCTTTTCCATCAGCCTCTGGATGGCCAGACCGGGAAGCTGCTTAAGACCTGCCAGCATCTCAAAGTTTGTTACTATGGCATGATAATTCTTTTCCTCAAGGAATCTCTCAAAACCGATTTCGATAGCAGCCTGAACAGCCACATGCTTCCGGAATTCCTCCGGATCTCTTCCCTCAAGGATAATATCGTACTTGCTGTAGTACTCATCTACCAATGCATCTATTTCATTCTGAGGAACTGCGTCCACATATTCCGCAATATCTGTAATATTATAAGCATCTATTTCCCAACCGAATTTAATCTGTGCTTCTACCTTGTCACCTTCGGTAACCGCAACATTGCGCATGTTATCGCCAACACGCAATATTCTTATATGGCTGCTTTCGATGCAACCGATAGCGGTTCTCATCCAGCTGGCGATTCTCTTCTGAACCTCCACATCATTCCAGTAGCCTACAACAACCTTTCTCTCAATACCCATCCGGGTTACTATATGACCATACTCACGATCGCCGTGCGCTGACTGGTTAAGGTTCATGAAATCCATGTCGATTGTTGAATAAGGTATTTCCTCATTAAACTGGGTGTGAAGGTGCAGAAGCGGCTTTCTGAATTCCTGCAAGCCCAGTATCCATGATTTTGCAGGTGAAAAGGTATGCATCCAGGTGATAACACCGGCGCAGTTTTCATCTGCATTTGCTTCATTGAACACCTTTCTGATGGATGCGCTGTCAATAAGCGTTGGCTTCCATACCACCTCAAAAGGCAATATACCGGACTTGTTAAGCCCTTCTACTATAATTTTTGAGTGTTCCGCAACTTGTCTTAAGCACTCATCCCCATACAATGCCTGTGAACCAGTAGCAAACCAAAACTTATAATCCTTGCTTTTGATCATTTGCAATACCTCCTTCTAAATTCATTATACAATCCGTATAATAGTACATACAATTGCTTCATCCTACCGCTTGATTTCAAAAAGTTACCTAATCCTACATGCACCTCGTCAGCTAATCATTTTGCGATATTTTGCAGGTGTCATTTTATACCGTTCAACAAATATCTTATAAAAATAGCCCTTGTTATTATAGCCTATTTTATCCGCTATTTCATCTATTGTAAGGGCTGTTGTCCTCAGCAGCTTTTCAGATTGCATCAGTCTGATGTTCTGAACATATTCGGAATAGGTCATACCGGTTTTACTTTTCAAAAGACGGTTAAAATAGTCCTCATTAAAATGGAACCTCTCCTTCAGATCCTTTATGGTAACATCTGCATAGTTTTCATTTATGTATTTTGTTATTTCCTCAAAGACAAGCCAGTTCATGGTTTTTCTCTGCTCATTGGACAGGTAGAAATCATAATTGGTGCTGATATGATGCAGCAGCCTTATCAGTATCCCCTTGCAAATATATCTTGTAGCCTTATCCTTATATTCCATTTCCTTAAGCAGCAAAAGCAGCATTTCCTCAAGCCTGGCATCTGTTTCATCCTTAGTTAGCTTTGGCTTAAAATGCAGAAACTGCTTGGTATCCTTTTGCTTCATCAGTGCCTTGCGCAGAAAATCGAGTATCCCTCTCTCCTCAATATTGTCAACCATAGCCTCATCAAATGCCGCATTTGCCAAACCTATAAATAGTATGATGCTGTTATTGGCATATAAATAGTCCTGATGGATACAATTCTTATCAATCAGACAAATTTCACCCTTTTTAAACAGGACATCCTTGCCCATTATCCGCTGTGAAAACTCACCCTCTATAACATATGCCAGCTCGATATAATCATGGGTATGCAGCTGAGTTCTGTCTCCATCCTTAAAGCCGGTATAATATACAAAATCCCTTTTATAGGGCTTTATATTTGCATAAAGGCCCTTATCACTAAGCCTCCAGCACAGTATGAAAATGTCCTCGGCTTCTTCAACAGGGAAGGTTTTAACCTCCACATGGTTAATTGAATACTCGGGGCACATTATCCGATGACCCAAATGGCCACAATTATTATGACTTTCCCAATTCATTCCTGTTATACTGTAACAATAATCAACCAGCTTCATAAATAAACCTGCCTTTCTGACAGACTATTGAAAATTAAAGCTCCGCCTTCCAAATACCTGTTTATATATGGAAGCTATTGCTTGATTTTTATGCCGCATACATATATAATAACAGCATACTATCAACAAAACAGGCTTATAAAAATTCTTAAGCTATACCTATTATAGCTAATTATCCTGCTTTACTAAAGCTTTGTGCAAAAGGATATTTCCCTTCAAAAGCTTGTCCCTGTTAATACTGACATAATTAAATTACTTTAGCCGGAAAAAATCCAGTATAAATCGGCTTCATTATGGATTTAACGTGGAATTATTCTGTAAAAATTTATCATACTAAAATTTGCACAGTACTTGCTTATTATTTATTTCCTTTAAAATGAAAGGTACAGCTATATGAAAAAACGAATTGCCTCTGTTATCGGTATTATATTAATCCTGTCGCTGTATATTGTTTTTCTGGTGGCTGCTTTCACCAGCAAAAAGGACTCACCGGGTTTGTTCGCAGCAGCCTTTTTTTGCTCAATTGTCATTCCTATAATGATTTGGTGGTTTATTACGGTATACAAATGGGTTCATAAAAGTGAAGACAATGACAGGCAGGATAAGGACGAAGAGGCTAAATAGCAATTTATGCCTCTTCCTTAATCCTTTTTAAATATTCCTTCAGCTTTTTTTCGTAACCGTTGTCCGATAATCTGTAAAAGGTCCGATCCTTTAGCTCATCCGGCAGATATTGCTGCTTAACATAATTATTCTTATAATTATGTGGGTAGAGATAGCCTATGCCATGCCCCAGCTTTGATGCGCCGCCATAGTGGGCATCCATAAGATAAGGTGGGATGGATGCGGTCTTTTCTTTGCCAACGACCTCCATAGCCTCTGAAATTGCGTTTACTGCAGAATTGCTCTTGGGGGCACAGGCAATATAGGCTGCGGCCTGGGCTAAAATTATCTGACTTTCGGGCATGCCGATACGTTCAACTGCCAGAGATGCTGCAGTGGCTACCACCAGGGCATTTGGATCGGCGTTGGAAACATCCTCGGCAGCACATATCATAATTCTTCTTGCTATAAAGGCCGGATCCTCACCTGCATAAAGCATTCTTGCCAGATAATATATGGCAGCATCCGGGTCTGAACCTCTCATGCTCTTTATAAAGGCCGATATCGTATCATAATGGTTGTCCCCGTTCTTATCGTATCTTAGCACCCTTTTTTGAATACATTCCGAAGCAACATCCAAGGTTATATGGATTTTTCCATCCTCCGACCGTTCGGTGGTAAGGACTCCAAGCTCCAGGGCATTTAAAGCAGCCCTGGCATCACCATTGGAAATGTCGGCCAAAAATTCCAATGCATCATCATGAAGAAGCACGTCATATGCTCCCATGCCCCTTTCCTTATCTGTAACAGCCCTTTTCAAAAGGATCTTTATGTCCTCTGCTTCCAGTGGCTTTAATTCAAATATTATAGATCGTGATATAAGGGCTGAATTAACTTCAAAATAAGGGTTTTCGGTTGTAGCGCCAATTAAAATAACAGTTCCGTCTTCTACAAAGGGAAGCAGATAATCCTGCTGCCCCTTGTTAAACCGGTGTATCTCATCTATAAAAAGTATCGTTCTTTTACCATAACGGCCCATGTTGCTTTTGGCTTCATCTATTACAGCCTCCATATCCTTTTTACCGGCCGAGGTTGCATTAATCTGGGTAAATATTGATTTAGTAGTATTGGCAATAACCCTGGCCAGAGTAGTCTTGCCTGTACCCGGTGGGCCATAAAAGATGACTGAGCTTAATTTATCCGCCTTTATTGCCCTGTACAGTAATTTATCCTTACCGATAATATGCTGCTGTCCCACTACCTCATCTAAAGTCCTGGGCCTTAATCTTGAAGCCAGGGGCGCACCTTTCTCCATAACACTATTTCTCATATAATCAAACAAGTCCACTTCCACCACTCCGCCTTTCTTAGCTGCAAAAAGCCCGATTTATGAAATTACGCAAAAATTATGATATTTGCCCTCTTTACCGGACAAAACCGGCAAAGGGGGTTATTACGTGAATATACAATTAGCCACTAAATAAATGATTTACGGTTATTCTATAGTCCTGGTTAAGCTTCGGATTGTAAGTGTCACAGTTAATATTGGGATTGTAAGTTAATTGCTATTATGTTAAACCTGAATTATTCATGAGGGTAAAAAATCATAGATTTATCCATGGAATTATTACGACAGTTCATTTTCAAGGATAAAT